>Ga0075436_100002890_pt1 | contig 11773 bp, 10 predicted proteins | sample RhiMethybrSRZTD5_FD_75303 | JGI IMG/M metagenome (GOLD analysis project Ga0075436, IMG submission 75303) | Populus rhizosphere microbial communities from Tennessee, USA - Rhizosphere MetaG P. TD hybrid SRZTD5 | ecosystem: Host-associated > Plants > Roots > Rhizosphere > Soil | place: USA... | reverse complement strand
CGAGACCGCGGTCGCCTGCAGATCCGTCACCAGGACGATCTCGCCCGAGCGGGTTTCGGGAGCTAACACTTCGGCACCGGTCGCGAGCGCCGCTCCCAGGTCGAGCCGCCGGGGCGACGGGGTCAACTCGGCCACTAGTGTCGCCAGTCCGGCGGGATCGCCCCGGCGGGGAACGCCATCGGCCGTCACCAGCCACAAGGCATCGTCCGGCGTCGCCCGCGCGAGCACCTCGCGCGCCGCGCTTCGCAGCGTGGCCAGCCGAGGCGTTCCCTTCACCACCGCGCCGCTGCTCGCGCTGTTGTCCACGATCAGCACCAGAGCGCTGGGGGCGTGTCCCGCGACTCTGCCGGCCCGCATCGTGGGTCCCGCGGCCGCCAGCACGAGGAGCAGGATGAGCAGGGTGCGCATGACGAGCAGCAGCCAGTTCTGCAGCTTGAGCCGCCGCTGGTGCCGCTCCGTGGCAGCGACGAGATAACGCACTGCTGGGAAGACCACGGTAGGCGGCTCTCGCCGCTCCAGGAGGTGCAGGACAATGGGAACGCCAGCGGCCGCGAGTCCCGCCAGCAGCCAGGGATGGAGAAAGCCGATCATGTGGGGTGGGACGCAGCGACCTGCCTCAGCACCACCCCGAAGGGCGTGTCCGTCCGCACCGCGTGGTACGCGATCCCATGGCGGCGGCAGGCGAGCCGCCACCCTGCGATCACGCCCTGCACCGTCTCGCGATAGGGACCGGCCCAGTCCTTGGGCCGGAGCACCACCGCGGCCCGGGTCTCCGGGTCCTCGAAGCGGGCCTCGGCGGGACCCTCCAGGGTCACTTCGGCCGGGTCCATCAGGTGGAGCACGACGACCTGGTGGCCCCGATGGCGGAGAAAGCGCAGTGCCTTGAGCGCGAGCGGGCGATCGAACAGGAGGTCGGACACGAACACCACCAAGCCCCGCCGGCGCAGCTGGTCGATGACCCGGCGCAGGGCCGGCTCGGCCGCGGTCCCCTGCCCTGCCTCGAGCGCGCCGAGGGTCGCGAGCAGCTGGCGCCAATGGGAGAGGCGGGCGCGAGGCGGTACGATCACGCGCACGGCATCGTCGAAGGCGATGAGCCCGGTCGCGTCGCGCTGGCGTTGGAGCACCAGCGTGAGCGCCGCTACCAGTCGCTGCGCGTAGGCCAGCTTGGAGAGACGGAACGCGGGGTTGCCGGTCCAAGCCATCGACCGACTCACATCGGCCACTACGATCGCGCGGAGGTTGGTCTCTTCCTCATACTGCTTCACGTAGAGCCGGTCGTTGCGACCGAGAATCTTCCAGTCCACGTAGCGGAGATCATCGCCCGGCTGGTACATCCGGTGCTCGGCGAACTCGACCGAGAAGCCGCGGCGGGGAGAACGGTGAAGTCCCGCGAGAAAGCCTTCGACCACGCCCTCGGCCACAAGCTCCAGCCCGCCGAGGCGCGCCACCTCCATCGGATCGAGCAGATCCAGACGGGCGCGCCCGGCGGGCGTCTCAACACGATTCATCGAGCGGGCAACGTACTGGCGCGTCCGGAGGGAGTCAACGCGCCCATCGGGTGTCTCCGGCGAGGGACGAGGCGAGGCTCCAGGTCCTTCGTGCTGCGCGACCTCCGAGATGGCATGTGTCCTGCGCTCGTAGCCCGGTTCCTCCCCGTTCCTTGTGGAGACCGGATGCTCATTTTTTGGGCGATGTCGCTCGGGCTGGTTTTCGCGCCGCCCGCGGCTCGCGGCGCTGCGCTCTCCAAGCCCGGGAGCGAGCCGAGGGTGAGCGTCTGGACCGATCGCGAGATTCCGTACCGCCGGGGGGACGCGGTGCGGGTGTTCGCCAGCCCGCGGGTGGACGGATATCTCGCGGTGTTTCGGATCGACACGGACGGCGGGCTCAGGGTCCTCTACCCGCGGCAACCCTGGGCCGACACCTGGACTCGGGGCGGCCGCATCGTCGAGCTGGATGATGTTCCGGGGCGTGGCTCATTCCTGATCGACGACTATCCCGGCGTCGGCTACCTGTTCGCCATCACGTCGCCCGAGCCCTTCGACTATTCCAGCATCGTTCGACGCGACCAGTGGGACTACCGCGAGACGGCGACCGGCCGCATTCACGGCGACCCCTACGTGGCTCTCGCCGCACTGGCCGACCGGATCGCGCCAAACGCTTCTTACGACTACGACTTGGCGCCGTACTACGTTGAGCGGCGCTACGACTATCCCCGCTTCGTCTGTTACGACTGTCATTCGTATGCGCCGTACGCCGGATGGAATCCGTACGGCTCGAGCTGCAAGCGCTACCGCATCGTGATCTACGACGCCCCTTACTACTATCCCTATCAGGCTTACGGCAGTCACGCCGTGGTGCCGGTGCGCCCGGCCCGGCTCCAGGCTCGCTACGTGTTCGAAGCTGCCGACGGCCGGTCGCCCTGGCTCACCCGGTCCCAGCGATCCCCCGGACGGTCGATCGAACCGGCCCCGGCGTATCGCGATCGCGACGAAGTCCCCACGCCGCGGCAAGCGCCGCCCGCGCTTGTGCCAGTGGGACCGCGAACGACGGGGGAGCCGGAGCTCCGACGGCGCAAGCCGGACATCAACGGCGGAGCTTTGAATCGGTAGCTTCCGCATCTCACTTCTGGAACCGCTCATGCGAACCAGTTCTGCGCTACCGGCTTCGCTCCTTTCTTTTCTATTATGTGCCGCTCGCCCGCTGGTCTCTCAGGCGCCCAAACCCCTGTCGGCCGCGGCGGAGACGATCACGGAGCCGGACGTCATCCGCCACATCAAGGTGATCGCGGACGACTCGATGCTGGGCCGCGACACGCCCAGCCGGGGTCTCGATCTCACGGCGCAGTACGTCGCCGACCAGTTCGCCGCCTCGGGCCTCAAGGCCGGCGGTGAGGGCGGCACCTGGTTCCAGCACTATCTCATCACCCGTCGCCATATCGACACCAGGGCATCGAGCCTGACGCTCCGAAGCGGCAAGGTGGACGCCCGCGCCTCGCTGGCAGTCGCCGCGCGCTACGTGCAGGGCACGGTGCCGGGTGAGCCGGCCGGCGGAGACGTGCTCCTGCTGGGTGGAGCGGTGACGGCCGACATGGCGACGGCGGCCGGCGCCGCGGGGCGGGTGGTGCTGCTGGTGAGCGATCCGGAGCGGCCGGCGTCCGAGCAGGCCATCCGGGCACTCTATCTCGCGAAGCCGAAGGCCATCATCCTCCTGGCCGACACCGACTCCGCTGCCTACACCCCTCGGCTGGTCTCTCAGCGCCGCGATCGCACCGTGATCGACCTGGGCCTCGATCGCCCCTTGGTCGTCGAGGTGCGGGAGAACGCGGTCGCCCGGGTGCTCACCGCGGCCGGAGTCCGTCCCGCGGCTCTCCGGGCAGATCCGAAGCCGGTCGTGCGCAACCTTCCCGGGCTCAAGGCGACCCTCGACGTCAAGGAGGTCGTCGTGTCGCGGCAGGCCGCGCCCAACACCGTCGGCATCCTGGAAGGCAGCGATCCCACGCTCAAACACCAGTACGTAGTGTTCTCCGCCCACATGGACCACATCGGGATCACGCCGGGCCAGCCCGACAGCATCAACAACGGGGCGGACGACGACGCCTCCGGTACCACGGGAGTCATGGAGTTGGCGAAGGCGTTCGGTCGGCCGGACGCCCGGCCCAAGCGATCGCTGATCTTTCTGACCGTGAGCGGCGAGGAGAAGGGCCTGTGGGGCAGCCGATACTTCTCCGAGCATCCGCCGGTCCCGATCTCGAGCATCGTGGCCGACATCAACATCGACATGATCGGGCGCAACTGGCCCGACACCATCGTCGCGATCGGCAAAGAGCACTCCGATCTCGGAGCGACCCTCAATCGGGTGAACCGTGAGCACCCCGAGCTGGGCATGACGGCCATCGACGATCGGTGGCCGCAGGAGCGCTTCTACTTCCGGTCGGATCATTACAATTTCGCGCGGAAGGGTGTGCCGATTCTCTTCTTCTTCAACGGCGTGCACCCCGACTACCACCGGCCCTCCGACTCGCCGGACAAGATCAATCCGGAGAAGGAGGCGCGGATCGTGCGCCTGTTGTTCTATCTGGGAGAAGAGATCGCCAACGCGCCGGAGAGACCGAAGTGGAGGCCGGAGAGTTATAGGGAGATCGTTGAGCAGTAAGTGCGTGAAAAGTGAAAAGTGAAAAGGACAAGCGGAAAGGGGCTCGCTCGCACACGGAGACCCCTTTCACTTTTTACTTTTCACTTTTCACGCGGTTCCTGTTTACGTTGTTCCCATGACCGACTCCCTCTCCGACTTCCATGCCTTCCGCTCCCGGATGAACGACACCATCCTGGGCGCGGGCAACCTCACCATCAACCGCTTCTTCGCCCTCGATAACCGAGCTTACGAGTCCGGCGCGCTCGGCGCCAAGACCAAGGAGCTGCTCGGCCTCGTCTCCTCGCTCGTGCTCCGGTGCGACGACTGCATCACGTATCACCTCGTCCGCTGCGCCGAGGAGGGTGTTACCGACGAGGAGTTCCAGGAAGTGTTTGCGGTGGGGCTGGTGGTGGGAGGGAGCATCGTGATCCCGCATCTGCGGCGGGCGGTGGCGAGACTTGAAGAAGTGAGACGGGAGCGGGCGGGAGCAGACGGGAGCAGACGGGAGCGGTGAGCGGCTCCTACTCCCGCCTGCTCCCGCCCGCTCCCGCGCCCTCCCGTCTCGTCATCAGCACTCCCGTCACGATGAACACCGCTCCCGCCCCCTGCAGCGGCACCAGCCGTTCGCCCAGCGTCGCCCACGCCACCAACGCCGCGACCAGCGGTGTCAGGCACATGTAGATCGCGGTCCGGCTGCTGCCCACCTTCTGCACGCTCGTATTCCAGATCGCGTAGGCCACGATCAGTGAGAGCACCGATGAGTAGGCGAGCGCGCCCCACGCGCTTGCGGGGACCCGGAGCCAGTTCACCCCGAAGACCTGAAACAGGCCGATGGCGACTAGCCCGGGGGTGCCGGTGAACGTCGTGAGCGCGGTCGTCTCGAGCGGAGACACGGTGGCCGGGATCCGGCGAAGCCCGAGCGTATAGACCGCCCAGCAGACCGTGGCGGCCAGCGCGCAGGCGTCACCCCTGAGGCTCCCCGCGGTGAGATCCAGCCCTCCCGCGGCAATCACCAGCACCACTCCGACGGTCGCGATCGCCGTTCCCGCCCACATCCGCGGGGTCACCGGCTCGATTCGGCCGACCCCCGCGAGCACGGTGACCATGGCGGGAATGGTCGAGAGGATGAGCGCGGTGTTGGTCGCCGTGCCCCAGAGAAGGGACAGGGTAAAGGCGACTTGGTATGCGGTGTTGCCCAGGACGCCGAGCCACACCATTCGCCAGCCCAGTCCGGCGGGCATGGCGACGGCGCCGTTTCGCCAGCGCAGCAGGAGATAGAGCAGCAGGCTCGACACGGTGAACCGCACGGCGGTGAAGCCAAGCGGCGGCAGATAGATGAACGCCCCCTTCATCACGCTGAAGTTCGCGCCCCAGATGAGGCAGACGAGTAGCATACCGGCATCCGCGAGGGACGAGCGGGCGGGAGCAGGCGGGAGCGGACGGGAGCGGACGGGAGCGGACGCGGATGTCGGCACCGCTGAACAGTAACATGAGCCGCAACTCCCGCCTGCTCCCGCCTGCTCCCGCCTGCCTGTCCGACTATTTTCCACCATGTCCCAATCCCGCATCCGCAATTTCTGCATCGTCGCCCACATCGATCACGGCAAGTCGACGCTGGCCGATCGCCTGATCGAGGCGACCAATACGGTCGAGAAGCGGCTGATGCGGGAGCAGCTGCTGGATACCATGGACCTCGAGCGCGAGCGCGGGATCACGATCAAGCTCAACGCCGTCCGGATGACCTACGCCGGGAGGGACGGCACCGAGTACGAGCTGAACCTGATCGACACGCCGGGGCACGTGGACTTCACCTATGAGGTCTCGCGGTCGCTCGCGGCCTGCGAGGGGGCCATCCTGGTGGTGGATGCCTCCCAGGGGATCCAGGCCCAGACGCTCTCCAATCTCTTCCTCGCCATGGACGCAGGGCTCGAGATCATTCCGGTCTTGAACAAGATCGACCTGCCCGGCGCGGAGCCGGAGCGCCGAGCCAAGGAGATCATGGACCTGATCGGCGCCAAGCCGGAGGAGATCCTGGCGGTCTCGGCCAAGGAGGGGACCGGCATCCCGGAGCTGCTCGAGGGCATCGTCCACCGCGTGCCCCCTCCCCGCGGGAAGGAGGAAGCACCGCTCCGGGCTCTCATCTTCGACTCATACTACGACAAGTATCGGGGCGGGATCCCGAGCATCCGGGTGGTGGACGGCGTGCTCCGGGAGGGAATGGAGATCGCCTTCGGGTCGCACCCGGACGACGTCTACCACGTGGACGAGGTCGGCTACCTCCAGCTGGGCCAACGGCGGACCGAGCTGCTGGAGGCCGGCGAGGTCGGCTACGTGGTGGCCAGTCTCCGCAACGTGCGGGACAGCCGGGTGGGCGACACCATTTTCGACGCCCACGAGCGGGCTACCGACCTTCTGCCTGGCTACCGCGAGGTCAAGTCGATGGTGTTCGCCGGGCTCTATCCGACGGACTCGGAGCAGTACGAGTCGCTGCGGGATGCACTGGAGAAACTCGCCTTGAACGACGCCTCGCTGAACTACGAGCCCGAGTCGTCCACCGCCTTAGGCTTCGGGTTCCGCTGCGGCTTCCTGGGGCTCCTGCACATGGAGATCGTACAGGAGCGACTGGAGCGCGAGTTCGACCTGGCTCTCATTACCACCGTGCCGACGGTGGAGTACCACGTCTACAAGACCGACGGCACGATGCTGGTCCTGGAGAACCCCAGCAAACTGCCCGACCCGGCCGAGATCGATCGGATCGAGGAGCCCTACGTCAAATCGCGTATCATGGCGCCGGCCGACTACATCGGCGGCATCATGAAGCTGGGCCAGGACCGGCGCGGGGTGTACAATGGAATGCACTACCTCGACACCACCCGGGTGGAGTTCGACTTCCATTTTCCCCTGGGCGAGATCGTGCTCGACTTCTACGACAAGCTCAAGTCACTCTCCCGCGGCTACGCCTCCCTCGACTACGAGATGGCGGGCTACCGCGAGTCGGACCTGGTGAAGCTCGACATGCTGATCAACGGCGACCCGATCGACGCGTTCAGCGTGATCATCCACCGCGACAAGGCCTTCGAGTACGGGCGCAAAGTGGCGGAGAAGCTCAAGGAGCTGATCCCCCGTCAGCTCTACCAAGTCGCCATCCAGGCCGCGATCGGCAACAAGATCATTGCGCGCGAGACCATCTCGGCGTTCCGCAAGGATGTGCTCGCGAAGTGCTACGGCGGCGACGTCACCCGCAAGCGCAAGCTCCTCGAGAAGCAGAAAGAGGGGAAGAAGCGCATGAAGCAGATCGGAGCGGTGGAGATCCCGCAGGAGGCGTTCCTGGCGGTTCTCCAGGTCGAATGATCGGCCGGCGCACCCGCGAGGGAACCGTCGTCGTCCAAACGGCATACCTGGGGAACGTGCTCCTCACGACCCCACTCCTCTCGGCGCTGGCCGCGCGCTACGGTCCGGTGGACGTCGTGGCGCAGCCGGTATCCGCTCAGGTGCTGGAGGGACACCCGGCGGTGCGCGAGGTGCTGGCCTACGACAAACGCGGCGCCGATCGTGGCTGGGCCGGAGTGCGGCGGCTGGCGCGGCAGCTGAGAAAGCGGGCCTACGCCCGGGCCTACCTGCCGGACCCGTCCTGGAGGGCGGCGACCCTGGTGTTCGCCGCGCGGGTGCCGCACCGGGTGGGCTTCAGCCAGAGCCCGGCCGCGAAGCTCTACTCCGAGAAAGTGCTGCGACCGCTGCACGGGCACGAGAGCGCGCGCATCGCGACGCTCGCCGGCGTCGCCATGGGGGATTCGCTCCCGCCGGTCTGGCTGGGCCTCGCGGGCCCCGACCGGGAAACGGCGGCGGCCCTGCTGGCGGAGTGGAGCATCGGTGATTTCGTGGCGTTCGCACCCGGCTCGGTCTGGGGCGCCCGACGCTGGTCCTACTTCCCTGAATTGGCGGCCGGTCTCGATCGGCCGGTGGTCGTGATCGGCGCCCCGGGGGATGCGCCTTTCGCCGAGGCCGTGGTGACGGCGGCCCCCGAGCGGGTTCGAAGTGCGGTCGGCGCCGTGCCCCCGCGGGTTTCGGCGGCATTGATCGAGCGGGCGCTCGCGCTGGTGACCAACGACTCGGCCGCCCTGCACCTCGCGACAGCGGTAGGGACGCCGGTGGTCGCCTTGTTCGGCCCCACCACGCCCGCGCTTGGCTTCGGCCCGCTCGGCCAGGACGACACGGCTCTGGGTCGTGACGATCTGCTCTGCCGGCCGTGTGCGCAACCGGGACCGGCGGTGTGCCCGCTCGAGCACCACCGCTGCATGCGCGAGCTCGACGTGGCTCAGGTCGCCGACGCGCTGGCGTCGATCATCCGCCGAGTGGAGGAGCGCCGTGCGATTCGTACTGGGGGTTGATATCGGCGGCACCAATCTCGTCGTCGGCGCCGTGTCCGAGGACGGGTCGGAGCTGTTAGCCCTCCGAAGCCAGCCCACCCATCCGGAGGAAGGCCCCGAGGCGGTGCTCGGCCGCCTGCTGGCGATGGGCAAGTCGGTCATGGACGAGACCTGCCGTAGTTCGCCGAATGCCGAATTCCTCGGGGTCGGCGTAGGAGCCCCCGGTCCGCTCGATACCAAGCGCGGCGTCGTGCTGCTCACGCCCAATCTGGGGTGGGTGAACCTCCCGCTGCGCGAACTGGTACACGATGGGCTCGGCATCCCGACGGCCATCGACAACGACGCCAACTGCGCCGTGTTGGGCGAGTGCTGGATGGGGGCGGCCCGCGGGGCGCGTCACGTCATCGGCATCACAATCGGGACCGGCATCGGAGGTGGGATCGTGGTGAACGGCCGGCTCTATCACGGCGCGTCCGACTGCGCGGGCGAGATCGGACACACCACGGTCGAGGTCAACGGCCGTCGCTGCAAGTGCGGCAACTATGGCTGTCTCGAAGCCTACGCGTCAGGACCGGCAATCGCCGGGCGCGCGGTCGAGGCCATCGAGGCCGGTCAGCCGAGCCGGCTGCCGGAATACGTGGACGGTGAGCTGGATCGGATCACGGCGCAGACGGTCTATCAGGCCGCTCACGACGGCGACGAGCTGGCCGAAGAGGTAGTGAGTGACACGGCCAAGTTCCTGGGCGCCGGGATCGCCAATATGATCAACATCTTCAACCCGGAGATCGTGGTCGTGTTCGGCGGGGTCACTTACGCCGGCGAGCGGCTGTTCGCGCCGCTTCGTCGCGAGGTCGCGAAGCGCGCCTTCAAGCCGGCGGTCGCGGTGTGCCGCATCGTAGCGGCGGAGCTGATCGGCACGGCGGGGGTATACGGGGCGGCACGGACATTTCTGGATCAGATAGACGGCCCATGAAGAAGCTTGGCGTCATCGGCTCGATGGTCTGGGACGAGATCCACGGCCGTGATCCCGCCGCGCCTCCGGTCGAGGAGTGGGGTGGGATCGCGTACGCCCTCGGCGGGATCGACGCCTCGCTGCCGGACGATTGGGAGCTGGTCCCGCTCATCAAGGTGGGTCGCGATCTCGCGCCCGAGGCGGCGGAGCTCCTCCGGTCGCTCCACCGGGCGGCGCCGGGCGCCCGCTTCATCGAGGTGCCGGTGCCGAACAACCGGGTGGTGCTCCATTACGAGGCAGCCGACCGCCGCTGCGAGCGGATGTCCGGTGGGGTTCCCGCGTGGACCTGGCCCGAGCTCGGTCCGATGGTGCAGGATCTCGATGCGCTGTATGTCAACTTCATCTCCGGATTCGAAATGTGCCTGGGAACGGCGCAGGCGCTGCGGCACGGATTCCGCGGGCCGATCTACGCCGACGTCCACAGCCTTTTTCTGGGCATGCAGCAGGACGGCATCCGGGTGCTCCGCCCGCTGCCGGACGCCGCCGACTGGTTCGCCTGTTTCGATGCAGTGCAGGTGAACGAGGACGAGATGCGCCAGCTCTCGCCCGACCCACTGGGGATGGCCGCGCACGTGCTCGGAGCCGGCGTGTCGTTGCTGGTGGTGACCCTGGGACCCCGTGGGGCGGCGTACGTCGCGGCGCCGGGGTTCGATGGGTGGGCGGGCGGGACCGGACGGGAGCAGGCGGGAGCGGACGGGAGCAGGCGGGAGCAGGCGGGAGCAGGCGGGAGCGGGTCTGCTCCCGCCCTTCCGCGTACGGCCCTAGTGCCAGCCCCCAGAACCGACGCCCTCGACCCCACCGGCTGCGGCGACGTCTTCGGCGCCGTCCTCTGCTCCCGTCTCCTCTCCGGCGACGGCGTCGAGCCCGCGCTCCGCGAGGCCAACCGCCTGGCGGCCCGTAACGCCGCCTTCCGCGGCGCCGGCGGACTCTCGCGATTCCTGCGCGGCGAGCTGGTCACCGCGTGAGCCACCCCGCCGTCGCGCTGCCGGGCGAGGCGACCCGGTGACCCGGGTCGTCGAGGTCCCGGCCCATTTCGACGATCGGAGCTTCGAGCAGTTCGCCGCTCATTTCGGCGCCTGGCCGCCCGAGGAGCGGGTGCTGATCGATGCCCGCGGCGCCCAGTGGGCGTCGCCCTATGGGCTGGTGGGTCTTCTGACGACCGGGCAGGCGCTGGCGGAGGCCCGCAAGGAGCGTCCGCTGCTCACGGTGCCGGCGAGCGACGAGGTGAAGCGCTACTGGACCCGGATCGGGTTCTTCGCCCACGCAGCCGATCTGTTCGAGGTGCACGGCAAGGTGCCGAAAGCGGGACCTACCGGCCCGTCCGACTCCCTGCTCGACGTCACGCCGATTCGGGCCTCGGAAGATATCCACGAGATCGTCGGCAAGATCCAGGAGAACGCGGCCCGCATCCTGACCAGCGAGCTCGGCATCGAGGCGAAGGCGACGATGGGCTTTGCCATGGCGCTTTCGGAGTCATGCCAGAATATTGTTGAGCACGCAGGGACGAGCGGCTGGGTTGCGGTGCAGACCTACACCTTCCGCCGCCGGCTGGGTCGGCGGGTCGTAGTGATCGCGGTGAGCGACGCCGGCGTGGGGTTCCGCCGCTCGCTCGAGAGCACCCAGGCTCGCCGCTTCGGCGACCGGTGGGGCGATGCGAGCGCGCTCGAAGCCGCCCTGATTCAGAACGTGAGTCGCTTCCGCGATCCGGGCCGGGGGCAGGGGCTCGCAGGCATCAAGCGTTACCTGTCGCGCTGGCAGGGCAAGATCAGCATCCGGAGCGGGACGGCGCGCCTCGCCATCGTGCCGGCGTGGGACGAGGACGTGCCGCTGGTGGATCACCTTCCCTTCTTTCCTGGAGCCCAGGTGCAGGTCACCATTCCCGCCCAACACGCGGAGTCCTGATGGTCCAGACGATCAGCCTGCACCGCCTGCTCCAGGAAGCGGTGGCGACGCCGTACCGGAACCTGGTCACCCGCGCCACCGGCGCCGCGGTCCGGGGCCGGATCGAGGCGAGCCTGGCCGCGGGTGACGGCCACACCACGCTGCTCGACTTTTCCGGCGTCGAATGCCTGGACATGAGCTGCGCCGACGAGATCGTGGCGAAGCTGCTCCTCGCGGCAGCGAACGGAGACCGGGTCCTCGTGTTGGCCGGTGTCCGGGAGGAGCAGCGCGAAGCGCTGGAGCACGTTCTCGCCCACCATCGGCTCGCGGTCGCGGCCTGCTTTCGCGGCCTGGAGGAGCCGGACGTGCTCGGGTGGATCAG
>Ga0075436_100002889_pt1 | contig 11773 bp, 10 predicted proteins | sample RhiMethybrSRZTD5_FD_75303 | JGI IMG/M metagenome (GOLD analysis project Ga0075436, IMG submission 75303) | Populus rhizosphere microbial communities from Tennessee, USA - Rhizosphere MetaG P. TD hybrid SRZTD5 | ecosystem: Host-associated > Plants > Roots > Rhizosphere > Soil | place: USA... | reverse complement strand
CTGGCCTTCACGATCTTCGGGGCCATCTACTACTGGTTCCCGAAGGCGACGGGTCGCATGCTGAGCGAGACGCTCGGCCTGTGGCACTTCTGGCTGTTCCTGATCGGTTTTCACCTGACGTTCGACACCCTCCACTTCGCGGGCATGCTCGGCATGCCGCGGCGCATCTACACGTACCAGCCCGGTCGAGGGCTCGAGGCGTACAACCTCGTCGCATCCATCGGGGTGCTCTTCCAGGCCGCCGGCGTCCTGGTGCTCGTGATCAACGTCATCCGCTCGCTGCGCTCCGGTGCCCCCGCCGGCGACGATCCGTGGGACGCCTGGACGCTCGAATGGAGCACGAGCTCGCCGCCGCCCGAGTACAACTTCGCGACCGTTCCGGTCGTGCAGAGCCGGCGCCCGCTGTGGGACGCGAAGCATCCGGAAGACCCGGACTGGCGGTACGAATGAGCACGACCGAAGCGTGGGAGATCCCGAGCCGCGGCCGCATGGCGATGCTCGGCCTCATCGTGACCGAGAGCGCCTTCTTCGCGATCTTCGTCGTCGCCTATCTCTTCTACATCGGGAAGAGCCTCAGCGGTCCTACGCCGCGCGACGTGCTCGAGCCGCCCATCGGCGGATCGATCGCGCTTCTGTCGAGCAGTATCACCGTCGCCCTCGCGGTACGGGCGCTACGGGGCGGACGCGTGCGAGCCTTCCGCGCCTGGTGGCTGGCGACGCTCGCGCTCGGGCTCGGCTTCCTCATCGGTACGGCGAGGGAATGGGAGCGGCTCATCGCGCGCGGGGTGACCATCCGCACGAACCTGTTCGGCACGACCTACTACACGCTCGTCGGCCTGCATGCCGCGCACGTGACGATCGGCCTCATCTTGATCTCACTCGTGCTCGCGTTCGCACTCCGGGGATACGTCGCAGCCCCGGAAGCGGAACGAACGGAGCTCCTCTCCTGGTACTGGCACTTCGTGGATGGCGTGTGGGTCGTCGTGTTCACCACCGTCTACGTGATCGGCAGGTGACGGGATGGAGCGCGTACAGATGCCGGCACCGACCGCGTGGCCCATGATCGCCGCGTTCGGCCTGGGCTTCGCGTTCATGGGGCTCCTCACCAACGCGGTGGTGAGCGCGGTCGGCCTCGCGATGTTCGTGGCCGGAGCGGTCGGGTGGTTTCGCGAGGTCCTGCCCGTGGAGCATCGCGAGCCCGTCCCGCTCGCGACGATCGTCCCGGTCCCTCGACCCGCGCGCGGCCCGGTGAAGCGCATGGAAGCCGGGGTAGAAGGCCACCGGGCCCGATTGCCGGTCGCGATCTATCCCTACTCGGCCGGGTTACGGGGTGGCATCGCGGGGGGGGGCGCCATGGCCGTCCTCGCGATCGCGTACGGCTTGGTCGCCTACGGCAGCCCCTGGTACGCCATCAACATCCTGGCCGCGGCCGTTCTCACCGACCTCGCAAGCGCCGACGCCGCCACGCTCGCGACCTTCAACGCCGTGGCGTTCGGCGTCGCCTGCATGATTCATGCGGTCGGCTCCGTCCTCATCGGGCTGCTCTACGGCGTCCTGCTGCCCATGCTCCCGCGCCGGCCCGTCCTCTTTTCCAGTGTCGTGGCTCCCCTGTTGTGGACGAGCCTCATCTGGGCCTCGCTCGACGTCCTCAACCCGGTCCTGGACGAGCGCATCGATTGGCGATGGTTCATCGCGTCGCAGGTCGCCTTCGGGATCGCCGCGGGCGCCGTCGTCGCGCGCTCGGAGCGGATCGCCACGCTCCAGCATTTGCCGCTGCGCGTCCGTGCCGGGATCGAGGCGTCCGGTCTGGAGGACGCATGAGAGCGCGTCGCTTCCGCGCGGCCGTCAGCATCCTCGGGGCCGTGACGTCCCTCGCCGTGGGATGTGACTCGCTTCCGGGAACGCCGACGGAGGCCGATCGTCCGCTCCGGCCGTCGCAGGTGACCGACTTCACCGTCCTCTATCGTGGCAGCTGTGCCGGGTGCCACGGTGCGGATGGCCGCTTCGGGGCAGCGCTGCCGCTCGCGCACCCGGTCTATCTCGCCCTGGTCGACGACGAGGCATTGCGTCGCGTGATTGCGAACGGCGTGCCGGGAACGTCCATGCCGCCGTTCGCGCGGAGCGCGGGCGGCGCGCTGACGGACGCTCAGGTCGACGTCCTCATCGAAGGCATACGCCAGCGCTGGGCGCGGCCGGACGTGCTCGGAAACGATCGCCCGCCGCCCTACGCGGCCGTGGGGGCAGGTGACGCCGTGCGAGGCGCAACCGTGTACGACGAATACTGCGCGTCGTGCCACGGCCGCGACGGGGCGGGTGGACCGCGCGCCGGAAGCATCATCGATCGCGCCTACCTCGCGCTCGTGAGCGCCCAGGGGCTGCGGACGCTCGTGGTCGCGGGCCGCCCTGACCTCGGCCACCCCGACTGGCGCACCTACGCAGGGCGAGCGCCGATGACGGCCGAGGATGTCTCGGACGTCGTCGCCTGGATGGTCACGAAGCGCGCGGATTCAGCGGATGCGGCCGACGTCATTGCCCGGGAGGGAGCGTGGTGGCGATGAGCTCCGAAACAGCCGACGGATCGATCGCTGCGGCCAAGCCCACGGCGGCGCCGACCTCGCGACGAGGATTCCTCCTCGGGCTCGGCCTGGCGCTGAACGCGATCGCCGCGACGCTGTTCGCGGTGCCCGTCCTCCGCTACGTGATGGCCCCGGGGCGCCGCCTCGCGTGGCTCGCCTGGATTCCGCTCGGCTCGCTCACCGAGTTCCCCGAAGGTCGAACACGGCTCGCGAGCTACGAGAATCCATTCGTCCGACCCTGGGACGGCGAGACGGGCAAGATCCCGTGCTGGGTCCGACGGTTGCAGGGGGAGTCCTTCCAGGTATTCGCCATCAATTGCACCCACCTTGGTTGCCCCGTTCGCTGGTTCGAGGCGTCGGGGCTGTTCATGTGCCCGTGCCACGGTGGCGTCTTCTACGCCGATGGGCGACGGGCGTCCGGTCCACCGCCGCGCGAGCTCTACCAGTACGAGTACAAGATCGAGAACGGGCAGCTCTGGATACGGGCGGGGCAGGTCCCGACGCTCGGGCAGCCCGAGGTCTGATCCCGAGATGGCGATCGTCGACACGGCGAAGGCAGTCGGCGCGTGGCTCGATCAGCGTCTGGGGCTGGGCACACCCATCGCGGAGGTGGCGGCCCATCCCGTGCCGCGCAGCTCGGCCAGCTGGTGGTACGTGTTCGGGAGCGCGACCTTCGTCGTGTTCCTCTTGCAGGTCATCACCGGCACGTGCCTCGCGCTCGTCTATGTCCCGTCGGCGAACGGCGCCTGGCAGAGCCTCCTCTACCTGAACTACGCCCAGCCGCTCGGCTGGTACCTGCGCGCGCTGCATGGCTGGGGCTCCAACTTCATGCTCGCCCTGATGTTCGCCCACATGGCCCAGGTGTTCCTGTTCGGCGCCTACAAGTACCCGCGCGAGCTCACCTGGCTCGCGGGGGTCCTGCTGCTCTTCTGTACCCTCGGCATGGCGTTCACCGGACAGATCATGCGCTTCGACCAGGACGCCTACTGGGGGCTCGGCATCGGCGCCTCGATCGCCGGGCGCATCCCGCTCCTCGGGCCATCCGTCGTGCACCTGCTGCTCGGGGGACCGATCATAGCCGGCGCCACGCTCTCCCGCTTCTTCGCGCTGCACGTGTTCGTGATCCCGGCGCTGCTGATTGGATTCGTCGGCCTGCATCTCTTCCTCGTGCTCCGTCTCGGCATCAACGAATGGCCGATGCCCGGGCGGGTGGTGAAGCGCGACCGCTACCTCGAGCAGTACGGCCGCCTCGTGCACGAGGACGGTGAACCGTTCTTTCCCTACGCCGCGCAGAAGGACCTCGTCTTCGCCGGCCTGATCGTCGGCGCGCTCGTCGTTGCTGCGGCCATCCTGGGTCCGATCGGTCCCAATGGCGAACCGGATCCGACGATCATCCGTACCGTGCCGCGGCCGGACTTCTTCTTTCTCTGGCTCTTCTCGATCTTCGCGCTGCTTCCTCCGTGGACCGAGACGGTCCTGATGCTGGTCGCTCCGGTCCTGGTCATGGGAATCCTGTTCGGCCTCCCGTTCATCTCCGGCACGGGGGAGAAGAGCTTTCGCCGGCGACCCGTGTCCGTGATCGTCGTCGTCGTGGTGGCCACCGCGATCGGGACCCTCACGTGGCTCGGCACGTGGTCGCCATGGTCGCCCGTCATGGACGCATGGAGCGCCGCTCCGACGCCCCCGGCCTACGTGCGCAACCGGTCGCCGCTCGAGCTGCAGGGCGCGCTCCTCGTCCAGAGCAAGCAGTGCCGGAACTGCCACGCGCTCGGCGGCGAGGGCGGGCGGCGCGGACCGGCGCTCGACGATACAGCGACCCGCCTCACGCGGGACGAGCTGGTACGACAGGTCTTGCAAGGCGGTGGAAACATGCCCGCTTACGGAAAGAACCTGAGGCCCGCTGAGGTCGAGGCCCTGGTCGCGTTCCTGGAGACGATGCACCCGGACGGTGAGCCGCCGGCGCGTGACGCGAGCCGGGCAAGGTGACGATGCGCACCTCCAGGATCGTGATCGTCGGCGGCGGCTTCGGCGGAGTGACGCTGGCCCGAAGGCTAGAGCACCTGGTCCCCGCGGCGGTGGAGATCGTGCTCATTGGAGCGGAGAACCACCTCGTCTTCAGTCCCATGCTCGCCGAGGTGGTCGGACGGTCGATCGAGCCTCTGCACGTCGTCGTCGCCGGCCGCCGGATGGTGCGTCGAACGAGGTGGCTCACCGCCACGGTGACCGACATCGATATGCGCGGTCGCCGTGTCGGCTATGTCGGGGAGGGAGGCGAGCGCGGAACGCTCGAGTACGATCACCTCGTGCTGGCATGCGGCTCCGTCGTCAACGTCAATCTCGTGCCCGGGATCGCGGCGTATGCCTACCCGCTCAAGACGCTGGGGGACGCGATCACTCTCGGGAACGACCTGATCGGACGTCTGGAACAGGCGTCGGCGGAGGTCGATCCGCAGGCCCGCGAGCGCCTCCTCTCCGTCGTCGTCATCGGCGGAGGCTTCAGCGGCGTGGAGGTCGCGGGCCAGATCGGCGAGGTCCTGGAGCGCACCCGTCGCTTCTATCCCGAGCTGCGGGACTCGGCGCCGCGCGTGGTCCTGTTGCAGGGAGCCGACCGGCTGATGCCGGAGCTGAACGCGCTGTCGCTGTCGGCGTTCGCCCTGAGGAAGCTCCACAAGGCCGGCATCGACGTGCGGCTCGGTGCGATCGCGGAGGAGGTGACCGCCACAGGCGTGCGCCTCAGGTCCGGAGAGCGGATCGAAGCCGCGATGGTGGTCTCCACGATCGGGACGATCACGAACCCGCTCGTCACGTCGCTCGGGCTTCCCCTGGATCACGGCCGGCTTCCCACCGAGCCCGACATGCGCGTGCGAGGAGCCACCGGCGTGTGGGCGCTCGGCGACTGCGCCCTGGTCCCCAACGCCTTCGACGGCCGACCGAGCCCAGCGACGGCCCAGTTCGCGATCCGACAGGCGCGCCAACTCGCGGCGAACCTCGCCCGTACGATCGCCGGCAAGCAGACGAAGCCCTTCCGCTTCCGGCCGCTCGGCATGCTCGCCTCGCTCGGGCACCAGAAGGCGGTCGCCGAGGTTCTCGGATTCCACCTGTCGGGTCTTCCTGCCTGGCTCATGTGGCGCGCCGTGTACCTCGGCAAGCTGCCGACGCTGAGTCGCAAGCTCGAGGTGCTGATCGACTGGACGTGGAAGCTCTTCTTCGCCCCGAACGTCGTCCAGCTTCGCCTCTCGCGGACGAGCGGGGTTGGACGGGCACACTACGCCGCGGGAGAGTTCGTGATCCGCCAGGGCGAAGCGGGCGACCGAGTCTTCGTCATCGAGACCGGCACCGCCGCCGTGTTCGTGGACGGAAGCCCGGAGCCGGTGACGACCTTGAGGCCCGGAGACCTGTTCGGTGCTTCAGCGTCGGGCGTCGCCGACGAGGGCGGGGGGTCCCTCGTCTCGGTGAAGGCGGTCACGGCGCTGAACCTCGCGACGGTCGAGCGCGACGAATTCCTGCGGCTCGCAAAGTCCCCCGGAGCCCTTCGCGCCGGCGTCTCGCGCATGATCGCCGCGCGTCGAGGATTCGAGCGACTGGCCCGTCTGAGCAGCGGCAGACCGGAACTGCTCGAGATCAAGGTCGGCGACATCATGGAGCGGGGCGCACCCACCCTCGCGCCGACCCTCACCCTCGCGGAGGTCGTTGCGCGCTTCGATCGCGCGGCGACCGGATTCGCCGTCGTCGACGAGCACGGGCTCCTGGCGGGCTACTGCGGCCTCTCGGAGATCCACGACGCGATGCGGGCGTTGCCGCCGATGGACCTGCGGCTCTCCGGGTTCATGCGCACGACGCCGCCGGCCGTGACCGAGGACCAGCCGCTCCGAGACGCACTCGGGTTGCTCCTTCGCGAGCAGATCGAGAGGCTAGCGGTCCTCGCTGCCGATGGCAGTCGCCGCGTCGTCGGCATGCTGGACCCGCTCGAGGTCTTTCGGCGCACCGCCTCCGCGTCCGACGTCGCCCCGGCGTCCACGGCCGCCCCAGCTCGAGCGGAACATTCGCTGTGAGCGCCGTCGCGAGCGCAGTCCTCGAGTCGTGGACGATGCCGCCGGCGATCGTGATCCCGGCCCTCACGATCGCCCTGCTGTATGTGAGGGGCGTGCGGCGCGTCCGCACGCAGATGCCCGCGCACTTCCCCGGGTGGCGTGTCGCGGCGTTCCTCGCTGGCCTCGTCATGCTGGTGGTCGCGCTCGCCTCACCGCTCGACGCCTTCGGCGGACTCCTCCTCTGGGCCCACATGCTGCAGCACGTGATCCTGATGCTGGTCGCTCCGCCGCTGCTGCTCCTCGGAGCTCCCGGCGTTCCTCTTCTGCGTGGCCTGCCGGGCAGCATCGCGAAGGACGCGATCGGGCCATTCCTTGCGGCGCGGCGGCTGAGGCAAGTCGCCGACTGGCTCACCCATCCGGTGTGCGGCTGGCTCGCTCTCGTGGGCAGCACGTGGGCATGGCACGTCCCCGCCGCATACCAGCTGGCTCTCCGCTCACCCGGCTGGCACGCCGCCGAGCACGCCTGTTTCGTCGCCGCGGCACTGCTCTTCTGGTGGCCCATCGTGCAGCCCTGGCCGAGCCGTGCGCGATGGCCGCGATGGACCATGCTGCCGTATCTCATCCTGGCAGATCTCCAGAACACGCTCTTCTCCGCCCTGTTCACCTTCTCGGGACGGGTCATCTATCCCTTCTACGCGACCGTCCCCCGACTCGGGGGTGTCACGCCGCTCGACGATCAGGTGGCGGCGGGCGCGATCATGTGGGTCCCGGGATCGATCGCGTTCCTGGTGCCGGCCGTCCTGGTCATGGCCGGCATCCTGGGACCGAGGTCGCGAACCGAGCCCGCGAGAGTCGTGGCGCGGCTGCGGGACGAGGGGCGCACGAACCGTCGATTCGATCTCCTGGACGTCCCCCTCATCGGGTGGATCCTCCGCCGACGCCTCACGAGGCGCCTCGTGCAAGGAACGCTGCTCGTCGTCGCGGGGGGAATCGTCATCGACGGTCTCCTCGGACCGCAGATGAGCCCGATGAATCTGGCAGGCGTGCTGCCGTGGACCTACTGGCGCGGCCTCACGGTGGTCGCGCTGCTGGCGGCGGGCAACCTCTTCTGCTTCGCCTGCCCGTTCATGCTGCCGCGGGCCCTGGCGCGACGCCTCGCCCTGCCTCCGCTTCGCTGGCCCGAGCGCCTCAAGTCGAAGTGGTTCGCCATCGCCCTTCTCGTGGCCTTCCTCTGGGGCTACGAGACATTCGACCTGTGGGATAGCCCGAGGTGGACCGCGTGGCTGATCGTGGCCTACTTCGTCGGCGCGCTCACCGTCGATACGCTCTTCAAGGGCGCGAGCTTCTGCAAGTACGTCTGCCCCATCGGGCAGTTTCACTTCGTGCAGTCCCTGGTCTCGCCGCTCGAGGTGAGCGTTCGGCGTCCCGCGGCCTGCGCCGACTGCCAGACGCACGACTGCCTGCGCGGTAACGAGCGTGCTCGTGGCTGCGAGCTCGACCTCTTCCTTCCGCGCAAGGTCGGGAATCTCGATTGCACGTTCTGCCTCGATTGCGTCCACGCCTGCCCCCACGACAACGTGGGTATCCTGGCTGGCGCCGCCGTACGGGATCTGGTGCGGGATGCGCCTCGGGCTTCGATCGGCCGCCTGTCGCGACGCACCGATGTGGCGGTCCTGGCCTTGATGTTGGTGTTCGGGGCGTTCGCCGCCGCGGCCGCGATGGTCGGGCCCGTCCGGACGTGGCAGGAAGCCGTCGCGGGACGGCTCGGGCTCGCGTCGTCGAAGCCGATCATGAGCGTCATGTTGCTCGCGATCCTCGTCCCCGCTCCCATCGCGTTCTCTTGGCTCGCAGAGGTGTCCGCCCGCGCCCTGGGCGTCCAGCCGATCACCCGCGAGCTCGGCCGGCGCTTCGCGCTGACGCTGGTGCCCATAGGACTCACGATGTGGGTTGCCCACCTGGGCTTTCACCTCTTCAGCGGATGGGATTCGGTGTTTCCCGTCGCGCAGCGACTGCTGCTGGATGTCGGGTGGCGCCGGGCCGGGATTCCCAACTGGACCTCTGGCGGCATGGGGCTCAGCGGCCCGCACCTGCTCGGCGTCGAGATCCTCCTGCTCGACGTTGGGCTGCTGCTCAGCCTCTACGCGATGTGGCGCACGGCGCGCGCCTCCGTTCCACGCGTGCTCACGGCATTCGGCGCGATGCTTCCCTGGGCGAGCATGGCGGTCGGACTCTACTGTGCCGGGATATGGACGTTCCTCCAACCCATGCAGATGCGTGGCATGGTGATGCACTGACGCGAGCGTCGATCACGTGATCTCCCGCGCCTGCCTCGCCTCACTCTTCATCGTGGTCATCTCGATGCTCGGCGTCGACGCGCACGCTGACGGCGGGGCGGTTCGCTGGAGGGAATCGGCGGGCGCCTTCACGGTCACCGTCTTCACGTCGCCCGATCCCATCACCGCCGGTCCGATCGACGTGAGCGTTCTCGTGCAGGATCGAGCCGACGGCGCGCCGATGCTCGACGGACTCGTGACGCTGCGTCTGGCGTCCCTGTCGGACGTCGGCGACGCCGATCGGATGCTCGAGGCGACCGCCACGCACGACGCCGCGACGAACAAGCTCCTGTACGCGACCTGGGTCGATGTCGGGGCAGGCAAGTGGGCACTTCGGGTGGTCATCCAGCGCGGCGACGAGCGCTCGACCCTCGACGTTCCGTTGTCGGTCGTGCCTGCCACGACGCGATTGACCGAGTACTGGCCACACTTGCTGCTCCCACCCCTCGCGATCCTCGTCTTCATCCTGCACCAATGCCTGGTCGAACCTGGACGAGCGTCCGCATGAAACTCGGTACTCCGCTCGTCGTCGGCTGTCTGATGATCGCGTCCATGGTCCTGGTCCAGGCAACGGCGATCACGGCCATCCTTCGTCTCGTTCGACGACAGGTTCCGCGAAGCGACACCATCGCCCACTGGGTGCACAACGTCGGCGTGGCCGCGCAAGCGCTCCTGATCATGGTGGCCGCCCAGCTGGTGCAGATCGCAGCGTGGGCGGCGCTCTTTGTCGCCTGCCGTGAGTTCGACGACTTCTCGACAGCCTTCTACCACTCGGCGGTGAACTTCACGACGCTCGGCTATGGCGACATCGTCATGTCACCATCCTGGAAGCTCCTGGGGCCGCTCGAGGCCGTCGCCGGGATGCTGATGTTCGGGGTCTCGACCGCGGGCCTCTTCCGCGTCACCGAGACGCTGATCCACCACCGTGAGGGTCCCAGGATTGGATGAAAGGAGACGGTGGAGTGGAGTCGTCGAAAACACTGAGTGCCGAGCCCTTCGGCTATTGGTCTCGATCGGACGTACGGGCAGGTCTCGTTTCGGTCGACGCAACCCTGACGGCGAGCCCACTTCGCAGCATTCATCGGTTGGCCGTCCTGACGGCGTGCGCAACGTTCCTTCTCCTGTTCGTCGGTGGGCTCGTTACCAGCACGGGATCGGGGCTCGCCGTGCCCGATTGGCCGTTGTCGTTCGGTCGGTTCTTTCCGCCAATGGTAGGCGGCGTGCTCTTCGAGCACAGCCATAGGGTGGCGGCGACGCTGGTCGGCTGTCTCACCCTCGTCCTCGCATTGTCGATCGTGGTCCGCGAGCCCCGTCCAATTGTGCGCGCGCTCGGCCTGCTCGCCCTCTTCGCTGTCGTCCTCCAGGGCGTACTCGGAGGCGTGACAGTGCTCTACAAGCTGCCGCTCGCCGTGTCGGTGGCACACGCCTGCCTCGGGCAGATGTTCTTCTGCCTGACGGTCGCGCTGGCGGTTCTCACGGGCACCGAATGGCAGGCGCCCCTGCCAGCCGCCTCTTCGGCGCTGCCAGCAGTCGCCGGCGCTACCACCGCCCTCGTCTTCGGTCAGCTGCTGCTCGGTGCCTTCGTGCGCCACATGGGTGCCGGGCTCGCGATCCCCGACTTTCCACTCGCTTTCGGCCGGCTCGTGCCCCCGCTCGCGAGTCCGTACATCACCGTCCACTTCGCTCACCGCGTTGGAGCCCTGCTGGTGGCGCTCTCGGTAGTCGCGACGGCGGTGGTGGTCCGCCGCTCTCACCGTGGCGACAGTCGGCTTCGGCGGCCCGCCATCCTGGCCGTCACTCTTCTCGTCTTGCAGATCACGCTCGGCGGCGTCACGATCCTGAGCCGCCGCGCCGTGCTGCCAACAACCTTTCACTTGGCGGTGGGAGCGGCCCTCCTGGCGACGAGCCTCACGCTCACGCTGCGAGCGAGCCGGCTGATCGGCTGGCGTGGACCTGCCCGCGCGCCGGCCGGTCGTGGCAGACAGGCCTTCCCATGACGCCGGCGGCTATCCTCCGTTTCGGTCGGCCGGTGCGCCGTCGCCTAGCGGACTACCTGACGCTCGCCAAGCCGCGGGTCGTGGTGATGGTGCTCGTCACCACCACGGTCGGGTACTTCCTCGGTTCTACGACTCCGCCCGCTTTGCTACCACTCGTGCGGACCCTCGTCGGCACGGCGCTCGCGGCCGCGGGGACGCTCGCCCTCAATCAATGGATGGAGCGCGACCGCGATGCCCGCATGGCGCGCACGCGGCGCCGGCCGCTTCCGGACGGCCGTCTCCTCTCGGCCGAAGCGCTTGCTCTTGGGGCAACCCTTCTCGTAGCCGGTCTTGCTGTCCTCGTGCTCGCCGCCAACGGGCTCACCGCCGCGCTCACCGGCACGATCGCGGTTGTCTACCTGCTGGTTTACACGCCGCTCAAACCAGTCACACCGCTCTCGATGATCGCAGGTGCAATCTCGGGCGCGCTGCCCCCCGTAGCCGGTTGGACCGCATCCGCAGGTCAGCTCGGGCCCGAGCCCTGGGCGCTCGCCGGCGTCCTCTTCTTCTGGCAGATCACCCATACGCTCGCGATCGGCCACCTCTACCGTCGCGACTATGCGCGCGCGGGCATGAGAATCCTGCCGGTGCTCGACGAAGATGGCGCGAGTACGAGCCTTCAGGCGTTCATCAACTGTCTGGCGTTACTACCCGTTGGCGTGCTGCCCACCCTGATCGGGTTGACCGGCAGTGTGTATCTCGTTCTCTCGATCGTGCTCGCCTTGGGGTTTCTGTGGACCGCCGCTAGATTCGTTCACGATCGGTCGTCCACCGCTGCCCGCCGCTTGCTGATGGCA
>Ga0075436_100002886_pt1 | contig 11777 bp, 10 predicted proteins | sample RhiMethybrSRZTD5_FD_75303 | JGI IMG/M metagenome (GOLD analysis project Ga0075436, IMG submission 75303) | Populus rhizosphere microbial communities from Tennessee, USA - Rhizosphere MetaG P. TD hybrid SRZTD5 | ecosystem: Host-associated > Plants > Roots > Rhizosphere > Soil | place: USA... | reverse complement strand
AGTTCGAAGAACAGCCTGGTGAAGACGAGAACGTGCACTTCGCGCTGCCGCAGGAATTGCTTCATCCTGAAAAACTGATGGTATGAACGATGGAGTCCTGGGAGCGCAGGCATCCTTGCCAGCCTGCGTTCCGCAGTTCCAATGCCAGCAGAGCAGGCAAGGATGCCTGCGCTCCCAGGTGCTTGATGTCCGACAATGAAGGTGAGTATTATGTTTGCCTTTAGACGGACCCTGATCCCGGGCTTAAAAGCTCACAAACTAAGCTGATGGCGAGGTTGGCAGCCCCGATGTTGAATCCTAATTCGGCTAAGCTTGCGAAAGTTGATGATGAGCTGCGCGCTGGCGTGACTCATTCGATCTGCGCGGCGCAAGACTACCTGCTTCAGATTCAACACGCCGACGGTCACTGGTGCGGCGAGTTGGAAGGTGACACGATTCTCGAATCGGAATACATCCTCACGATGCACTTTGTTGGACGCCTGCACGAGGATCGATGTCGCAAAGCGGCTAACTACATTCGTGAGAAGATGCTCCCGCAAGGGGGCTGGGCGATCTACGAAGGCGGCCCGCCTGAGGTTAGCGCTTCAGCGAAAGCTTACTTTGTTCTCAAGCTGTTTGGTGATTCTCCCGACGCGCCGCACATGAAGAAATCCCGCGAAGTAATTCGCGAATTGGGCGGACTCGACGCGACCAACAGTTTTACGCGGATTTATCTCGCAGTATTCGGCCAGTATCCGTGGGAGCGATGCCCTGCGGTTCCACCTGAGATTGTTTTGTTGCCGACGTGGGCGCCGATCAATCTCTACGAGATGTCGTCCTGGACTCGGGGCATCGTCGTTCCGCTTGCGGTGATGTGGGCGAGCAAGCCGTATTGCCCAGTGCCCGAAAGCGCAAGCATCGGTGAGTTGCTTCTCGACGAGTCCGTAAATATGTCGGCGCGCCGCGGTTTCTGGCGAACCGTATTCAATACTACGGACTTCACGCTAAAGCTGATCGAGCGAAAGCGCTGGTCGCCCTCGCGAGAGAAGGCATTGAAAGCCTGCGAGCAATGGATGATCGAGCACTTTGAGAAGAGCGACGGAATTGGCGCGATCTTCCCGCCGATCATTAACTCGATTATAGCTCTGAGGTGTCTTGGTTATGAAAACGATCATCCGCTGACCGCTTCGCAGATTGGAGAGCTCGAGAAACTCGAGATCGAAGAAGGCGACACGCTGCGTGTCGCTCCGTGCTTCTCACCGGTGTGGGATACTGCGCTTGCCATGAACGCTCTCGCGGAATCGGGGCTCGCGGCGGATCATCCGGCGCTTCAAAAAGCTGCCGAGTGGATTCTTGAAAAAGAGGTAAGAGAAATCGGTGACTGGAAAGTAAAGAACCCTGAAGGTCAGCCAGGCGGATGGTATTTCGAATACGCGAATGAGTTTTATCCGGACGTCGACGACACGTTTCAGGTGCTCACCGCTTTGAGTAAAGTAAGCTTTCGCGACGACAACCGCGAACGCCTAAAGCGTGAAGCGATGGACCGCGCTCTTGCATGGGTTCTTAGCATGCAGAACAAGGACGGAGGATTTGCTTCATTCGATCGCGATTGCGACGAGCAGTTCCTCACTCAGATTCCGTTTGCGGATCACAACGCGATGATCGACCCTTCTACGAGCGATATAACCGCGCGCGGAATCGAAACCTTTTCGAATCTCGGCTTCAGCCGCGATCATTCAGTCGTTCAGCGAGCCCTTGGCTTCCTCGCGAAAGAGCAGGAGCGCGATGGATCGTGGTTCGGGCGATGGGGTTGCAATTACATATACGGCACCTGGCTCGCGCTGCACGGACTGGAATGCATCGGCGAAGATATGATGGAGCCGCGCTATCAGGCGGCCGGGTGCTGGCTGCGAGCTATTCAAAACGAAGACGGCGGCTGGGGCGAGTCACCTCGCAGCTACGACGAGCCGGGGTTAAAGGGCCAGGGTCCGAGCACTGCTTCTCAAACCGCATGGGCGATCGCTGGATTGATGGCAACCGAGGATCAAAGCCACGGACTCAAGCGAGGGGTCGATTATTTGTTGAAGACTCAACGCAAGGACGGCTCGTGGAAGGATGATTACTGGACAGGTACCGGCTTTCCCGGAGTCTTTTATCTGCGCTACCATCTTTATGCGGTGTACTTCCCGCTTCTCGCGCTTGCGACTTATGAGAAACAGTTGGAGAAGGACTAAACAAACACGATGAGATTTCCACTACACATCACAACGGACGCGATCAAGCACCAGGTCCGAAACGGCCTACAGGGCAACAAGCGCTATCCGATGGTGCTTATGCTCGAGCCGTTGTATACCTGCAACCTGGCATGCTTAGGCTGCGCGCTCGAGCGCCACACGGGCAAGCTCGCGGATCGGATGCCGCTCGAAGATTGCCTGAGCGCCGTCGAACAAAGCCGCGCGCCCATCGTTTCAATCTGTGGCGGCGAGCCTACGATCTATCCAGAGCTGAAAGAGCTGCTCGAGGGAATCATCGATCGCAGCCGGCACATTTATCTCTGCACCAACGCGCTGCTGCTTGATGAGAATCTGTTCGGAAAAGTAGCTCCGCACAAACGGCTAACGATCAACGTCCATCTCGACGGGATGCAGAAGACACACGACATGGTGTGCGATCGCGCCGGCGTTTTCGACAAAGCGATCGCTATGATCAAGGAATCCAAGCGGCTCGGCTATCACGTGACCACCAACACGACCGTGTTCAAAGAAACCCAGATGAACGAGATCGAAGACGTGTGCAAGCTGGTCTCTGAATTGGGAGTGGACGGCATGATGATATCGCCGGGATATCATTACGAGTCGGTCGATCGCGATATCTTTCTTTCGCAGCGAGAGATTCAGACCAAGTTCAAACGCGTGCTCGAGCTTTCAAAGAAGTACCGGCTGATGTCGACGCCGATGTATCTCGAGTTCACCGCGGGTATGCGAAGTTACAACTGCTCGCCGTGGAGCACGGTGACTCGAACGCCGTCCGGGTGGAAAGGTCCTTGCTATTTGATCGGGCAGAAGTACTACGCGACCTGGGAAGAGTTTTGGAACGGAGTCGATTGGCCTTACTGGGAGTCGCGTGTAGACCCGTTGTGTCAGAACTGCATGATGCACAGCGGGTTTGAAGCTTCGGCGATGTTCGAGCTTCGAAAGAGCCCGAAGGATATGATGCGAATGGCGGTGTGGAATTTCACTGGATGATTGAAATCAAAGCAGTGTTCTCGGATTGTCAGTTGTTGAAGCCATGGACAAGGAACAGTTACAACTAGGGTCCAGCGACAAGTTTTGGAAGCTGATTACCGAGCGCCGGATTCAAAGGACAATGAGTCGTGCGGAGTTAGACCGAAGGGTGAAAAAGAGAGAGTCAGTGGTCGGTCAACAATCAAAACAACTAAAGCGCCTTTGAGTTTTAGGAGCCTCCGAATGTTGCAGGCTACCGCGAGCTATAGATAGCTTCGATGGCGATACCCACCTACGACAAGTTCATTGAACCGGTTCTGCGATACCTAGCACTCCATCCGCAAGGAGCCCGGGCTCGCGATGTCCACGAGGCGGCCGCCACACCTCTCGGCATTAGCGAACAGGATAAACTCGAAGTTCTACCCAGCGGAGTTCAACCCGTATACAAGAATCGAGCGGGATGGGCTCATGATCGACTGAAGCGCGCGGGGCTCTCGGCAAGTCCGCAACGTGGTTTCTGGCAACTGACCGACAGTGGCAGGTCTTACGCTAACGAGCATCCATCGGCCCTTTCTCATGATGAAGTTGAAGATGTTGCTATTGGCCATCGCGATGTCCGCCTTCGACCAGTTGTGGATGATGACGACGACAGCGACGACGACCATTTCGGCGCAACCTTTACTGCTACCGCAAACGAAGATATTGCTGCGAGCCCCGATGATCGCTTGGAACGAGCTCTATCTGAACTCAAGGATTACACTGCGCGAGACCTACTCGAAGCCATCGGCCAAGCTTCGCCGAAGTTTTTCGAGACGCTCGTTCTCGATCTCCTTCACGCAATTGGTTACGGAGCTAGCAGGGAGGACCTTCAACACGTGGGCCAGCCCGGCGATGCAGGCATCGACGGAATAATCTCGCTTGACCGGCTAGGACTAGAGAAGGTGTATGTACAGGCAAAGCGCTGGCAGAACTCCGTTGGCCGAGAATCAGTTCACGCCTTCTATGGTGCTCTCGCAGGACAGCACGCAAACAAGGGAGTGTTGATCACAACATCTGTTTTTACTGCCCACGCCCGCGAGTTCGCCAGAAGCGTCGAGAAGATTGTCTTAATCGACGGGGAACGTTTGGCGGCGTTGATGATGGAATATGGAGTCGCCGTCACGCATCGCGTGGTCAAAGTCCCAAAACTAGATCTTGATTACTTTGAGGAATGATTTGTGACGTTCGACCCTGAGATCCTTGATTCGCGCCTCAAATGAACACCGCGGGCGACATGGAATCGACTAGCAAGCTCACGAATTTGTTTTGCTGTTAGTTCACGTTCACCATTCAATACTTCCGCAACTGTACGTTGGGAACCAATCTCCGGTAGCTCCGATTCTCTGACACCGTGCTCCTCCATAAAAAAGCGAAGCACCTCGGGACCAGCCGCGTCGGGCTCTTTGAAATGTTCTTCTTCGTAGGCGTGTATTAGAGTGCCGAGCGTATCAAGCAAACCGTAAAGGGAATGGCGGTCGTAAGTCCCAACCTCATCAAGCAGAGTGTTCAACCTCCTCACCGCTCGGTCGTATTCGCGTTCGTTGCGAATGAAGATTTCTTCGAACATAACAACAAAACCGTAGTCCAGATTTCGGTTGCGCCGCAACGTAGAACACGAAGTTCATGACGTGGTAGAATCGGATCGACAAGATCAGGTTGGAGAGTCGATATGCAAGAAGTGCTCAATCAAACAATAGTCCGTACTGGGCGAGGGTTATCAATTGCCGGAACCAGAATCACGATCTACCAATTGATAGAATGCCTCAAAGCCGGGCAGCCGACCTCGGAGGTCCAGAATCTGTTCAGGCTCAGCAATGAACAAATGGCTGATGTCCTGGATTACATTGCGCACAATGCTGAGCAGGTAGAGGAAGAGTACCAGGAGGTTCTAAAACAAGCTGAAGAGAACAGAGCTTATTGGGAAGAACGAAATCGCGAGCGGCTCCTCGAAATTGCTAAGCAACCGCCAAGTCCCGGGAAAGAAGCACTGCACGCAAAACTCAAAAAGCGGAAGTCAGAGCTGGGCATGTCTTGATCACTGTTCTCGTTGATCACAATATCGAAGGTCAAGGCGCTCTCCTTGAACGAGCTCTTATGTCCGAGGGTTGGGTTGGGCTAGCTGTGGTACAGATCATCACTTTCGCTGACGTAGACCTGCCAGTCGACACCACGGACCGAGCAGTTTGGGAATTTGTCCAGCGTCATCAAATGGTTCTGCTGACCGCTAATCGAAACCAGGAGGACCACGAATCATTGCAACAAGCCATTCTTGAACTCAACGGACCGGCATCATATCCAGTCGTTACGATCGCAAGCCCGGATAGAATGACTGAGATAGACTATCGCATTCGCTGTGCAACCAGACTTGCTGAAATCTGCATTGAGATTGAGAGATTTCACGGAACAGGGCGGCTATTTATTCCTTGAAGCCAACCTTGCGAAAAAGTGATTTCAAATGACTGTTTTGGTAACAGGGGGAACTGGGTTTGTCGGGTCGCATCTCGTTCGAGTTCTCCTCGAACGCGGCGAAGAGGTGCGGTGTCTCACCCGGCGCGGGAGCCGGCTCGATAATCTGAAAGAGCTCCCAGTTGAATTTGTCACCGGAGATCTTCGTGATCTGGACTCGCTTGGCAAAGCGGTTAAGGGTTGTAAGGTCGTCTATCACTGCGCTGCCGATTACAGACTCTGGTGCAAAGATCCCGCCGATATGTATGCTGCTAATGTCAAAGGCTCTAACAACGTCATGCAGGCCGCTTTCGACGAAGGCGTCGAACGAGTCGTCTACACGAGCACTGTTGGTTGTCTCGGCCTGAATCACAACGGCACGCCCGCTAATGAAGACACACCGGTCACGGTCCAGGATATGATCGGACACTACAAGCGCAGCAAGTTTCTCGCTGAAGAAATCGTTCGTGACTGGGCGAAAAAAGGCTTGCCTGTAGTCATAGTCAACCCCAGCACGCCGGTTGGTGAATTGGACATCAAGCCCACCCCGACCGGAAAGATCATAGTCGATTTTCTTCGAGGCAAGATGTTCGGCTATGTCGACACCGGCATGAATCTGATCGACGTTCGCGACTGCGCTGAAGGCCACGTGCTTGCGGCGGAAAAGGGACGCGTTGGCGAACGCTATATTCTTGGAGGACGCAATCTCACTCTCAAAGAAATGTTCGACGCACTTGCGAGTGTGACCGAGATCGCTTCTCCGAAGATGAAAGTACCGCACTGGGTCGCGGAGACTTACGCGCGGCTCGAAAACTTCTGGTCGATCGACGTTGCCCGCCGCGATCCCGACGTCCCGCTCGAAAGTGTGAAGATGTCTCGTCACAAGATGTGGTTCGACGCTTCAAAGGCAGTTAGAGAACTCGGATTACGTCGAAGCTCGATCGAGGGAGCCCTCGAACGTGCGGTCCGCTGGTTCGAAGACAATGGCTACATCAAGAGCCGAAGCTGACATTCTGGTTGTTGCTGCACTGAATCGCGAGCTGACTCCTCTTAGGAGAGCGGCGCCGCGGTCCGTTGCGTTCCTTGAGACTGGCGAAGGAGTGGCGAACGCGGAACGGAGCCTCGAATCGCGCCTCAACGGAGAAAAATCGCGTGTCGTGTTGAGCATCGGATTTGCTGGCGCGCTTTCGCTTGCCTTTGGAGTAGGCGATTTGGTAATTGCCGACAAGATCCGTGATTCGCAAACGCAGCCCGATGCTGGATTGTTGAATTCGGCGGCAGCGATAAAACCAGATTGGCCGGTGCATTTCGGCTCGGCAGTGACCTCTGACACGATCTTGTGTCAGGCAGTCGAAAAGTCCCACCTTGCCAGTTCGCTCGAAGCGAATGAAGTTGGTTTTGTCGACATGGAGTCGACAGCGATTGCACGCGTCTGCTCCAGGCACGGGTTGCCGTTTCTGATCGTTCGCTCAATAACCGACCTGTTCGCCGAAGATCTCCCGCTCGATTTCAACTTGTGCCGAGGGACCGATGGCAGAGTCGATTCGGCAAAGGTCATGAGGACTGCTCTCACCAAGCCGCGCGCTCTACGACGTCTGTTCGAGCTTCAAAAACGCTCGCAGCTCTGTGCTGACCGGCTCGCCGAATTTATTAAACTATTGGTTCCGCATATCCTTTAGATACAATTATCGTTTTGCTGTGCGTTTAAGCGATTCTATGTAGTATAATCCCGGTTCACCCACAGGCAGCATTAGATCTAATCGAGAAATCTCTGGAGGAGAAAAAGAATGGAAGCTTCCAAAGCCCGCGACGGTAGCGCTGCGGCTCTTGACTGTCACTCGAATGAGGGGACAGCGAAGGTCTTTTCAAAGACCGTCACCGTCAACACACAGGAACGGACCGATCTGGTAAACCTTACCAACGACATTCGCGACTTCGTAATTTCAACCGGAGTCAAAGACGGTTATGTTCAAGTGTCTTCGCTGCACACAACGGCGGGCTTGATAGTCAATGAGTGGCAAGACGCCCTGCTTGCGGATGTAAAAGCGACTATCGAACGAATGGTGCCTCGGGACACTTATTACAAGCACAATGATCCACAGTTCTCCGACTGCGACCGGCACAACGCAGATTCACACCTGAGAATAGTCGTGCTGGGACACAGCCTCTCGGTTCCAATCGATCAAGGCGAGTTGGTCCTCGGCCGCTGGCAGAGCGTGATACTTACCGAGTTCGACGGCCCTAATCAGCGCAAAGTGTTTATGCAGGTGTTTGGAATCTAGAAAGTCTCCGAGTTTCCCACATGAGTCGAATTGTTCAAGATGCCGGACTGGCCCTTGAAGATTTTCGCAAGCTGCTTTGAAGTCCGGACCAGCTTGTGGGTTTCTTAGTCTCATTCCAAAGAAAAGTAAACAAACGCGAGGAAGCCTGTGCAAGCTTCTGCTGATATTACGGCGCCCGTAGCGTCAGGCCGCGGAAGATTGCTTCGCATTCTCGGTGTAGGCTTTGGCCTCGCCGTCATAATCGGCAACACGATTGGCGCAGGCATCGTCAGCACTCCCGGATCGATCGCCCAACACTTGCCAAATGGTGGGCTCTTCATCGGTGTCTGGATAGTGGGTGGTCTATACGCGTTACTTGGAGCCGTCTCGATAGCCGAACTGGGAACGATGTTTCCGCGTTCAGGCGGCCAGTACGTCTTCGCTCACGATGCGCTCGGTGCGTACGCAGGTTTTATCGTGGGTTGGAGCGATTGGATTTCGACCTGCGGTTCTTCGGCTTTCATTTCACTCGTGATCGCCCAATACGCGGGCGTTCTTTTTCCACAAGTCGCGCAGCACCCGGTCGCCCTGGCCTTGGCGATAGTGTTGATGTTCGCGGTGATTCAGTGGCGAGGCATCCGCTGGGGAAGCGGAGTTCAAAACACGACCAGCCTTCTAAAGACGCTCGCCCTGGTCGCTCTGGTGATTGCCTGCTTTGCGTTCGCGGGAAAGTCGTCCATCTCGAGCAACATCGCCCTACAACCGCCTCGAAATCTCCTTGTGCCGATGATCCTCGCGCTTCAGGGCGTGATCTACACTTATGATGGCTGGACCGGCGTGATTTATTTTTCGGAAGAAGTTCGAAATCCGGACCGCGATATTCCTCGGTCGATGCTCGGCGGCGTGCTTTCGGTGATCGCCATTTATTTGCTGGTCAACGTCGCGCTGATTTACGTTCTTCCGATGTCTGAAATTGCCGGCAGCGATCTGGCACTGGGCAAAGCCGCGCAGTCTCTGTTTGGAGTGATGGGAGACCGCATTTTCCGAGCGGTGATGATCCTCTCGATGCTGAGCGCGGTGAACGCGTGTCAATTGATGGCTAGCCGCGTCTTATTCGCGATGAGCCGCGACGGACTCTTTTCTGCGCGGGGCGCTCGAGCCAATCGAGGCGGCACGCCCAGTGTAGCGTTATTCCTTTCAACTCTTGTCGCGGCGCTATTCATCTTGACTGGGACAGTCGATCAAGTGCTCGCGGTTGTCGCATTCTTTTTTGTAGTCAACTATTCGATTTCTTTTTTCGTCGTGTTCCTTCTTCGCAAGCGAGAGCCCGATCGCGAACGGCCCTACAAAGCGTTTGGCTTTCCCTGGACGACAGGAATTTCTTTTATCGGTTCGCTTGCTTTTCTCGCGGGCGCTGTTGCCAGCGACACTCGCAACAGCATTTATGCGGCGTTGCTCCTTGCGGCCAGCTATCCGACGTTTCTAGTGCTCAGAAGACTCGGGCGACGTTGAGTTGCTCTGACAAGTTTGCGGCTGGCGCAGCTTCAAAGTTTACCGGCCGCGTCGGAGCACCGATGTAGGTATGGTCCGGCAACAGGCTCTCGCGCTTCATCACTACGCTCTGCGGAGCCACACGGGTGCGAGCTCCAATATCGGCTCCGTAGAGCAGCACCGCGCCGCTGCCAACCGTCGCTCCGCGGCAAATAGTCACGCGATCGATCTTGAGCACTCGGTCCTCGAAGGTGTGAGCTTGAAACTGACAGCTCACAGTCGAGCCGTCTTCGAAAGTCAACATATCCGGATCGACTACCTGAGAAAATCCGCCGCTGAGCACAACGCCCCGGCCGATCCTCGCGCCCATCAATCGCAGGTACCACGAAAGAATCAAAGTGCCTTCCAGCAGCGACAGTGCGTGGGCGGCGAATACGGCCCACGCTACGTAAACGAAATCCCAGCGGCTGCACCAGCACGACCACAGGACATGAACGCCGGGTCTCACTCGGCCCAGCAATAACCACTTAAGCGCGAGCACGAAGAAACAGAAGAAGGCGATTGCGCCCAGACTGATGAGCGGCGAATCGACGAACGCAACCACAGCCGGTGAACTTGAAGAGTTAGCCGCGAACAACAGTTTGAACCAAATTGGGAGCACCAACACCGGAATAGCCGGCAACCCGAATCTGAAGAGCTCCCAAAACAACCGGTTGATATAACGAAGCAAAGTTGGATCGTGGGTGAGCGAACGATCGAAGTTAGTTTCTTCGCGACGCGGTAATTCGAACGGCGGAAGCCCAAACCAGGCAGTGCCTTCGCGAACAACGGCGTCATCGGCAACCGTGCAAACTCCAAGCAATGTATTCTTCGGGAGCTGCTGCCCGGCTGCGATTACAGAATGATTTCCGAGAAAGGTATTTGCTTGGAGTCTCGTGCGATCGAGCGTCACAGTTCCTCGATGAACACGCGGGCCGCCGAGATAAATGCCATCCGCGAAGAAACTCTCCTCGCCGATTTCAATCAGCTCAGGTATCACGTCGGTGATCGTGCTTATCTCGCAGCCCTGGCCGACTTTCATTCCCGCCAGCCGCAACCACATCGGCCAGAACAGCGTGCCGCTCAGCCGCTGGCCCGCCGATTGGAGTACCTGTGTCTTCAACCAAACCCGAATGTAGGCCGGGCTCCAGCGACTGATAACGCTCGGTTCAAATCTGCCAAGCGCTCTGACGATCAGTGCCTTGAGCGCCAGAATAAAAGGACCCGGCAATGTAACACAAGCTATCAAAACCAGCGCGAACGAAACGCCCAGCGAAGGCTCGTGTAGCCACTCGAGTGCCGATTCGCCGTTGAATCCGTAGATCAGAGCGAGGCCGATCAAAGGAAACTCGAACGTGGCGGCAAGAATCAATGCGAGCGCAGCTCTCGCGACGATCATCGCAACGCCGTGCGCAGAAGGTGAAAGAGGCCGCTCGTCATTTGTCAGTCGAGGTCGAGGCGGCGCTAAACCGATCGGGCTAGCAGGGATGCCATCCCAGCGCTCACCCTTTGGAATGCGAGCTCCTTCGGGCAACGACGACAGCGCGGTCAGATAAGCTTCCGCTTCGAGACGAGTATTCCCGGCAACGCCAGCTCGCACGTCGAGCGCGCTTCGATCGCCAAGGTACACGCTTCCTGCAACAATGTGTCCATCGTCGAAGTCGACAATGCGAACAGACGCGTCTTGACTTATCGTGACATCGTCACCGATCTCCAGAAGGTCCCAGCCGCCTTGCAGCAGGTTCACGCCTCGGTGGATGTGAACCCGCTTTCCAATTCGCGCGCCCAACGCGCGAAGCGCGGCAGCATGAAAGACCGTGCCGTGAAGAAGCATCCACGGCACGATGCGAGCCGCTTTCTGAACCATCCAGTTCCGGATATAAAAGCTTCCCCAAACCGGCTCACGCAGCGGGCGGTAGCGACCAATCAGAACTTTCTTAATTGCTGCAACCAGCAAAACCGCGGCCGGTGTGTAGAGCGCGAGAGCTACAAACATAAACAATGGCCCGAGCATCAAAAAACCCACCAGACCAAGTCTTCGAATGAAGAAAGGGACTACATCGACGACCGCGAGATAGGCGAGTACCGATCCGAACGTCAGCCCCATCAAAAGCCATGCGGCTTGAAGCACCGTTGCAACGACTGGACGAACATGCTTCGGAGTGGGTGCGACCTCGGTTGATGCGACAGGCGTCGTCTCGCGCTGTACTCGCGCCGCAATTCCAGCAATCGTGCGCGCTTCGTAAAGATCTCGAACTGCAACTGACTCGGTGGCCGGATCGTCGCGCAAGACCGAAAT
>Ga0075436_100002885_pt1 | contig 11780 bp, 9 predicted proteins | sample RhiMethybrSRZTD5_FD_75303 | JGI IMG/M metagenome (GOLD analysis project Ga0075436, IMG submission 75303) | Populus rhizosphere microbial communities from Tennessee, USA - Rhizosphere MetaG P. TD hybrid SRZTD5 | ecosystem: Host-associated > Plants > Roots > Rhizosphere > Soil | place: USA... | reverse complement strand
AAGGCACAGCGCATCATTCACAACGAAAACGAGCGGGTCATCTATTACGAAAACGCGGTTTTCGAGCTGCTCGGCCATCCGGTCCTCAGCATACCCTTCTTCTCGCATCCCGATCCGACGGTGAAACGGCAATCGGGATTCCTGGTGCCGCATCTGTTCTCGTCAAACAGGTTGGGCGTCGGCGCCGAATTCCCCTATTACTGGGAAATCTCGCCAGACAAGGACCTGACCTTCGCGGCGGTGCCGGTCAGCCGCCAGGGCGCTTTTCTGAAGGCCGAATACCGGCAGCGGCTGCTGACGGGTGCTTTTACGGTCAAGGCGTCGGGCATCATTCAGCAAGATCCGGACGCCTTCAATCTCTCCGACGGCTCGCCGGGCTCGGGGACGCGAAAGAACCGCGGCGCGCTGGAAACCGCCGGCCAATTCAACATCAACAATCAATGGGTGTGGGGCTGGGACGGTACGCTCACCACCGATCGCACCTTTCTCAACGACTACCGCACGCTCACGCAGGCGCGCGCGAACGAAAAAGTTTCGCAGCTCTATCTCGTCGGTCAGGGCGACCGCAGCTACTTCGACATGCGCGGGATGAGCTTCCTCGGCATGTCGGAGCTCGACCGCAATAACGAACAGCCGATCATCCACCCGGTGGTGGACTATTCCTATATTTACGGCCAGCCGATCCTGGGCGGGCAACTCGGCTTCACCGTGAATTTCGCGAGCATGACGCGGCAGGAAGCGGAGTTCGACGCGATCAATCAGGCAGCCAAGGACGGCAATCTTTGCGACAGCCGAAACATCGTCCCCGGGTTGGCCGGCACGAGCCCGGCGAACTGCGTCATGCGTGGCGCGCCGGGCGAGTACTCGCGCGCGTCCTATCAACTGGACTGGAAGCGGACGATCACCAACAGCCTCGGCCAGATGTTCACGCCGTTCGTGCGGCTGCGCACGGACGCGGCCTACAGCAACATCAACAATGACGGCGGGGTCGTCTCGCAGTTCATCAACACCGGCGGCGAGACGCTCGTGCGCGCCATGCCCGCGGTCGGCTTCGAAGCGCGCTGGCCGTTCATGTCCGTGCACGAATGGGGCACGCAAATTCTCGAGCCGATCGCGCAGCTGATCGTGCGGCCGAACGAGACGAAAATCGGCAAATTCCCCAACGAAGATGCTCAAAGCCTCGTGTTCAGCGACGCCAATCTGTTTTCGATCGACAAATATTCCGGCTTCGACCGGGTCGAAGGCGGGACGCGCGTCAATGCCGGCGTTCAATATTCGCTGAACCTCAATCGATTCGGCGCCGTCAACGCGATGTTCGGACAGTCCTACAACATCGCGGGCAAGAACTCGTTCGCCCTCACCGACGCGACCAATATCGGCCTGCAATCCGGGCTCGAACACGACGTCTCCGACTATGTCGGGCGCCTCTACTATCAGCCCACCAACAACCTGTCCCTCTCGACGCGCTATCTTTTCGATCGAGACACCTTCGCGCTGAACCGCTTCGAAGCGGAGGCGGCGGTCACCTGGGACCGGCTCAAGCTGTCGACGATTTACGCGAGCTACCAGCCGCAGCCGGAGATCGGATTCCTCACCCGCCGCGACGGCATTTATCAGACGGTCACGTACAATTTCGAGAAGCACTGGAGCGTGACGGGCGGCATTCGCTACGATCTCGACCTCAACCACATCAACCTTTACACGGTCGGGATAAACTATCTTGACGAATGCTTCGCGCTCATGGCCACCTACACCTACGACAACACGAATTTCCTCATTCAGAGGCCGGACAACAGGTTCATGGCGCGCATCAGCCTGCGAACGCTCAGCGGCCCGGATACGCCAACCGGCATCACGACTCTCGGACCGACAGCGGGTACGAGCGTGGTCACGACGCCAAACTGAACCGCGGTCCCATTGCAGCCACAGGACTTGTGCATGTCGAGGTACGAGACAGAGGATCGGAAACGCCGGGCAGCCCGATCAATGGCGCATGAGCGACCCTAAACCAATCAACACGCGCACGCTTCGAGCCGTTTCGTCCATCGCGCTGTTCTTCGCGCTGGCGCTCGTCGCCGCTTGTGCCGCCGCTTTAACCACCCCTTGGGCGCATGCCGCCCCGTCTCCTCCCGCGGCGGGCGGCGGGCAGGTTGTCGCCCTCGTCAATGGCGATCCCGTCACCGCGCTCGACGTCGTCCATCGCATGCGCTTGTCCGAACTGATGACGCACAAGGCGCAGAGCCGGCAAGAGGCGCTCGAGGAGCTCATCAACGAGAAGATCAAGCTGCAACAGGCGAAGAACCAGAAAATCGAGGTTACCGACGCGCAGGTCGACAAGGTGTTCACCGGAATGGCGCAGCGCACGTCGCGCAAGACGGCCGATTTCGCGGCGGCGCTCACGCAGGCGGGCATCGACATGCCGCGATTCAAGATGCGTTTGCGCGCCGAGCTCGGCTGGCGGCAAGTGCTCGAGCAGCGCGCGCCGGGCGTTTTTCAGGTGCGCGACGCCGACCTCGTGGCGATCCTGATGGCGCGCGGCGAGGCGGCGCAGACCAAGGCGACGGAATACTCCCTGCAGCAAATCATCCTCGTCGTGCCGCGCAACTCTCCCGAGCCGGTGCGCGCGGGGCGCATGAAGGAGGCGGAAGGCCTGCGCAGCCGCTTCTCCAGTTGCGACCAAGATATGGACCTCGCGCGCGAGATCAGGGAAGTCGTCATCAAGGAGCGGATCGTGCGGCTGTCGACCGATCTCGCCGTGCAATACAAGCAATTGCTCGACCGGACGCCCGACGGCAAAATGGCGCCGCCGGAAGTCACCGCCACCGGCATCGAGCTAGTGGCCATCTGCAGCCGCAAAGAAGTCGTCGCCGACGTTTCCTCGCGGCGCGAATTCAAGGAAGAGTTGCTCACCAAACGTCTGGCGGAGCACGAAAAATACCTGCTCGACTACTTCAGGAAGCAGTCGATCATCGAATACCGTTGAGCACGTGATGCGCCCGCTCGCGCTCACGCTCGGGGAGCCCGCCGGCATCGGGCCGGACCTTACGCTTGCGCTTTGGATCAAGCGCAAGGCGCTCGGCGTTCCCGCCTTCATCGCCGTCGGCGATCCGGCGCTGCTCGCGAGCCGCGCGCGGCTCCTGCAACTCGACGTTCCGCTCGCCGAATGCGCGCCGGGCGAGGCCGCGGCCCGCTTCGCCGGCGCGCTGCCGGTGTTCCCCACGGGCGAGGCGGCGACGGCGGCGCCGGGCAAGCCCGACCGCACCAGCGCCGCGGCCGCCCGCGCGGCGATCGATCGCGCCGTCGAACTCGCAGGCGCCGGAAAGGTTTCCGCCCTCGTCACTAATCCGATCGCCAAGTCCGTGCTGTACGAGGCCGGATTCGAATTTCCGGGTCACACCGAATACCTCGCCCATCTCGCGGCGAAGCGAGGCGGCGAGGCGGCGCGCCCGGTGATGATGATCTGGTGCGAGGAGCTCTCCGTCGTGCCGGCGACCATTCACGTGCCGCTGAAAGACGTGCCGGCGCTCCTGAGCGCCGATCTCATCGTCGAGACGGGGCGGATCGTCGCGCGCGAACTCGCGCGGCGCTTCGGCATCGCGCGCCCGCGCCTTGCCGTATGCGCGCTCAATCCCCACGCCGGCGAGGCGGGACGCCTTGGCCGGGAAGAGATCGAGATCATCGGGCCGGCGATCGCGCGGCTCGTCAAGGAAGGGGTCGGCGCCAGCGGACCGCATCCCGCCGACACGCTCTTTCATCCGGAGGCGCGCAAGCGCCACGACGCGGTGATCGGCATGTATCACGACCAGGTGCTCGCCCCGATCAAGGCGATCGCCTTCGACCGCGCCGTCAACGTCACGCTCGGCCTTCCGTTCGTGCGCACCTCGCCCGACCACGGCACGGCGTTCGATCTCGCCGGCTCCGGCCGCGCCAACCCCGCGAGCCTTCTCGCCGCGCTGAAGCTCGCCGAGCGTCTGGCCGCGGCCGAGGCCGCCGTCGCGGCAAAATGACGGAGCTGCCGCCGCTGCGCGAGGTCGTTCGCCGTTTCGAGCTGCGGGCGCGGAAATCGCTCGGACAGAACTTCCTCCTCGACCTCAACCTCACCGGCCGCATCGCGCGCGCGGCCGGGCCGCTCGCCGGCGTCACGGTGATCGAGGTGGGGCCCGGTCCCGGCGGGCTCACCCGCGCGCTGCTGGCGGAAGGTGCAGCGCGCATCGTCGCGATCGAGCGCGACCGGCGCTGCGTCGCGGCGCTCGAGGAGCTTGCCGAAACTTATCCCGGGCGACTCAAGGTGATCGAGGGCGATGCGCTCGACTTCGATCCGCGCGACCATCTCGGCTCCGGCCCCGCGCGCATCGTCGCCAACCTCCCCTACAACATCGCAACCGCGCTGCTGGTGCGCTGGCTTTCCATCGAGCCGTGGCCACCGTTTTACGATTCATTGGTGCTGATGTTCCAGCGCGAAGTCGCCTTGCGCATCGTCGCCGGACCCGGCGACGAAAGCTACGGCCGCCTCGGCGTGTTCGCGGGCTGGCGCACGCAAGCGCGGATTCTCTTCGACGTGAACCCGTCCGCCTTCGTGCCGCCGCCGAAGGTCACCTCCTCGATCGTCCGACTCGTTCCGCGCGCGGCACCGCTCGCCTGCGAGCGCGCGATGCTCGAGCGCGTGAGCGCCGCCGCTTTCGGCCAGCGCCGAAAGATGCTGCGCGCAAGCCTGCGCACGCTTGGCACCGATCCCGCGGCGTTGCTCGCGCGCGCGGGGATTGCACCCACGAAGCGCGCCGAGGAAATCGGCGTCGACGGATTCGTTGCGCTCGCCAACGCGCTTGCTAAGGTCGAGCAAAATCCGCGGGCGCCGGGGAGCGAACATGAGCCGCATGAGGCGTGAAGTATTCAACGACTATGGCGTTCCGCTGTGCGAAGCGGTGAGCGAAGTCCCGGCGCCGAAAGGCAGCGAAGTGCTCGTGCGCGTCGGGCATTGCGGCGTCTGCCACTCCGACATCCATCTGCACGAGGGCTATTTTGATCTCGGCGGGGGCCGCAAGCTCGAACTCGCGGGCGGGCGTCCGCTCCCCTTCACGCTCGGTCATGAAATCGAAGGCGCGATCGAAGCCGCCGGGTCCGACGCCAAGGACGCGCGGCCGGGCCGGCGGGTCGTGGTCTATCCATGGATCGGTTGCGGGTCGTGCGCGTTTTGCGCGCGCGGCGAGGAGCATTTGTGTCTCAAGCCGCAACAGATCGGCATTCAGGTCGACGGCGGCTATGCGACGCATGTGATGGTGCCGCACCCGCGCTATCTGTTCGACTACGACCCGATCCGGGCGGCGCTGGCCGGCACCTATATGTGTTCGGGCGTCACCGCCTATTCGGCGGTGGAGAAGTTGGGTGCCGCCGCGGACTATCCGGTGCTGATCGTCGGCCTCGGCGGCGTCGGCATGATGGGATTTTCGTTCATCAAGGCGCGTTCGAAACAGCCGCCGATCGTGGTCGAGATCGACGCAAAAAAGCGCGAATACGCGCTCGCGAACGGCGCCGCCGCCGCCTTCGATCCGAACGATCCGGCCGCGCGCAAGGGCATCATGGCCGCGAGCAACGGCGGCGTGCTGGGCGCGATCGACTTCGTGGGTTCCGAGAAGTCGGCCACCCTCGGCTTCGGCTCGCTCACCAAGGGCGGCAAGCTCGTGCTCGTCGGCCTGATCGGCGGCGAGATGAAGATCCCGGTGCCGACCTTCCCGCTCAAGGGCGTTGCGATCCTCGGCAGCTATGTCGGATCGCTTGCGGAAGCGAAGGCGATGCTTGCGCTCGTGCGCGCCGGCCGGGTGCCGCCGATTCCCGTCTCGACGCGCCCGCTCGCCGAAGCACAGGCCGCGCTCGATGATCTGCGCGCCGGCAAGACCGTCGGCCGCACGGTGCTCGTGCCCTAAAGCCTTTTTTGCAACTCGCGCACGAAAGTCGATAGCCCCGTCTGGCGCACGCGCTTCAACCGCTCGGCGGATAAGATCGCGCGCAACTCGGCGAAGGCCCGCTCCAGGTCGTAATTGATGATGACGTAGTCGTATTCTTCCCAGTGGCTCATCTCGCGGCTCGCGCCCGTCATACGGCGGCGGATTACGGCTTCGGAATCCTGCGCTCGGTGCTTGAGTCGGCGGCCGAGCTCGGGCGCCGAAGGCGGCAGGACGAAGACGGTCACGAGATCGTCTCGGGCCCTGCGTTTGAGTTGGTTCGCGCCCTGCCAGTCGACATCGAATAAAACATCCTTGCCAACTGCGAGCGCCCGCTCTACGGGCGCACGCGGTGTACCGTAATAGTTGCCGAAGACCTCTGCCCACTCCAAGAGTTCACCACCCCGGCGCATCGCAGCGAACTTGTCTTTACCGATGAAATGATAATGCCGGCCGCCGACCTCGCCCGGCCGACGCGGACGCGTGGTGACCGAGATGGAAAGCTCGATGGACTTGTCCGCGTCGAGCAAAAGGCGCGACAGCGTCGTCTTGCCCGCCCCCGAAGGCGAGGACAACACCAGCATCAGTCCGCGGCGCGTAATCGCGCGGGCGCGGCGCCTGCCGCCGTTCGTCTTGCGCGATTTTTTCGGCTTGGGCTTTTTCATTCGAGGTTCTGCACCTGCTCGCGAAACTGGTCGACCACCGCTTTGAGGTCTAACCCGATAGCGGTGAGGGAGACGTCGTTCGACTTGGCGCAAAGCGTATTCGATTCGCGGTTCAGCTCCTGGGCGAGGAAATCGAGCTTGCGGCCGACCGGTCCGCCCTCGGCGAGCAATTTCTCCGCCGCCTCCACATGCGCCTTCAGCCGGTCGAGTTCCTCGCGCACGTCGGCCTTGGCGGCGAGCAGGATCGCTTCCTGATAGAGGCGGTCGGAATCGAACTTTTCACCGGTGCCGACGATCGATTTGACCTGCTCGGCAAGGCGGGCGCGGATCGCCTCCGGCGCGCGCGCGGGAGACGCCTCGGCGGCGGCCGTCAACCGCGCGATTTCGACGAGCCGCGTCTCCAGCAAGCGGGCGAGTGCCGCGCCTTCGTTGCGGCGCGCGCTCACGAGATCGGACAGCGCCGCTTCGAAGCCGGCGGCGACGGCGGCTTCCGCTTCGCGGCGGGCGGCGGCGCTTTCTTCCGTCTCGGTGATTTCCATAACGCCCTTGAGCCCGAGGATTCCGTCGAGACTGGGCGGGCTCGCCTCGACGCGCGGGGCAATCCTGCCGATCGTCTCGAGGAGCGCGGCGAGCACTTCCTCGTTCACGCGCACCGCCGCAAGCGCGCCTGTGCGTTCCGCCGTGAGCGTCGCCGATACATTGCCGCGCGCGAGATGCCGCGCGGCGCTGGCGCGCGCCGGCACTTCGATCGCGTCCCAGCCTTGCGGCAGGCGCAGGCGCAGATCGAGGCCCTTGCCGTTGACGGATTTCAGTTCCCAGGCCCAGTGATAGCCGCCCGCCGATCCTTGCGAGCGGGCAAAGCCGGTCATGCTTGCGAGCGGCATCGAAGCCAATTCCCGGCTGATCGTTTAGAGCACAATCGCTCTGGATTGAGTCAGCACGCGCCCCAACATTTTACTGAAGCATGATCTTTTCTGAAAACCGGTTGCCGCTTTTCAGGATCATGCTCTTTGACCGGAGCATGATCTTTTCCGAAAACCGGTTCCCACTTTTCAGGATCATGCTCTTTTGCCGGAGCATGATCTTTTCCGAAAACCGGTTCCCACTTTTCAGGATCATGCTCTAACGGCGCGAACCTTAACCGCGCCGCCGTACGCCCTCAAGTCCGGGCTACTGTTTTTGGCTGGTGCCTTGCGCCGGCGGGGTCGCGGCCGATTGTCCGCCGCCGTCGGTCTTCTTCGCGGCCTTTCTCTTCTTCTGGTTCGCGATCACAGTGCGCGGCGAAGTCAACGGTGCGGCCGCCGCCGCCGGCTGCGGATTGGCTTGCGGCACCGGGGCGGACGGGGTTGCCGGCGGGACCGCCTGACCCTGTGCGTTCTGCATCGGATCCTTCGCCTGCTCCTTGGCCTGTTCGGCCGGTTGCGGCTGGGCGGCCGCAGGAACGGCTTGCGCCGGGGAATCCTGCTGTTGTTTCTCGACGTCGCGCCAGCGCGCAACGTTCTTCGCGTGCTGGTCGAGATTCTCCGAGAAGACGTGGCCGCCGGTGCCGTCGGCGACGAAATAGAGGTCGCGGGTGCGGGCGGGATGCGCGGTCGCTTCCAGCGAGGCGCGGCCGGGATTGGCGATCGGTCCGGGCGGCAGCCCGTCGATCAGGTAGGTATTGTACGGATTGGGCTCGTCCATCTCCGTGCGCAGCAGCGGCCGGCCGAGCGCGCCTTTGCCGCCCATCAGCCCGTAGATGATGGTCGGGTCCGATTGCAGCCGCATGCGCTTGTTGAGCCGGTTCACGAAGACCGCCGCGACGCGCGGACGCTCGTCGGCCTTGCCGGTTTCCTTTTCGACGATCGAGGCGAGCGTGACAAATTCCTCCACGGTCTTCACCGGCAGATCGGGCGCGTGGCGCTCCCAAATCTCCTGCACGAGCCGCCGTTGCGAGGCCACCATGCGCTGCAGAACCTGGTCGCGCGTCGTTCCGCGCGTCACCTTGTAGGTTTCCGGGAGCAAGGTGCCTTCCTTCGGGATTTCGACCACCTCGCCGGTCAAGACATTGGAATCGCGCAGCCGCTGCACGATCTGCTCGCTGGTGAGGCCTTCGGGAATCGTTACCTGATGCTGGATCGAGCGTCCCTCGACGACGGCCGTGAGGACGTCGCGCATGCTGGCATGGGGCTCGATCAGATACTCGCCCGCCTTCATTTCGTCGGTGACGCGAAGCGCGACGGCGCCGGCGACAAACGGAAAGATCTGATCGATGACACCCTCGCGCTTGAGCATCTCGGCGATGTCGCGAATTCCCTGGCCGCGCTGAATCACGACGGTGCGCTCGCGATCCAGCGGTCCGGCCGCCGTGAGTTTGTGGCGGCCGAGATAGAGCGTGACGCCACCCGCGAAAATAAGCAGCAAAAGGCCGGTGAAGATCGCATTGCCGATCATCACCAGCGGATGGCGCGCGCGCCGGGAAGGCGGCGGCGGGAGTTGATCGGGAACGAGCGCCTGACGGGGGCTCCGCGGCTGCACGATCGGCCGGCGCTCGGAGGAAAATTCGTCGCTATTCCGGGGCCTCTGCGGTCCCTGATGATCGCCCGGCATAAGTTCGCGCTTCCGTGGTGACCGATTGCGAAACCGATTGGCCGGTTTCGCCTGCTCCATGAGTACAGGCTTTGGGCCGAAGTGTCGACTTCAAGCCCGGCGCAAGCCAGTGCCCCGAACTCGAAATTCGCACACACCGTGCAGCAAGGGTGATTGCGAACTTCGCAATCGGAACACTAGCGGCAATTATGGCGAAAGCGCGAAGGAACGCGCGTCAGCGTCCGTTCGACCGGCGGAACACGAGCGAGGCATTGGTGCCGCCGAAGCCGAACGAATTCGACAACACCGTGTTGATCTCGCGTTTGCGCGGGGTGTGCGGCACGAGATCGATCGACGTCTCGACCGAGGGGTTGTCGAGATTGATCGTCGGCGGCACGATCTGGTCGCGGATCGCAAGCACCGAGAAGATCGCCTCGGCGGCGCCGGCGGCGCCGAGGAGATGGCCGGTCGCGGATTTCGTCGAGGACATCGAAATGCGGCCGGCGGCGTTGCCGACGATGCGCTGCACGGCGTTCAATTCAATCTCGTCGCCCATCGGCGTCGAGGTGCCGTGGGCGTTGATGTAGTCGATTTCCGCCGGCGCGATCCCGGCGCGCCTGATCGCCATCGCCATGCAGCGCTGCGCGCCGTCGCCGTCAGGCGCGGGCGCGGTGATGTGATGGGCGTCGCCCGAAAGTCCGTAACCGATGAGTTCGGCGTAAATCTTCGCGCCGCGCGCCTTGGCATGCTCGTACTCCTCGAGCACCACGACGCCGGCACCCTCGCCCATGACGAAACCGTCGCGATCCTTGTCGTAGGGCCGCGAGGCCCGCTCGGGCGTGTCGTTGAAGGAGGTCGAAAGCGCCTTGCAGGCGCAGAAACCCGCCACCGAGAGCCGGTTGATCGGCGACTCGGTGCCGCCGGCGAGCATCACGTCGGCGTCGCCGAGCGCGATCATCCGTCCGGCGTCGCCGATCGCATGCGCGCCGGTGGAACAGGCGGTCACGACCGCATGATTGGGGCCTTTCAGGCCGTGGGCGATGGAGACGTAGCCGGAGGCGAGATTGATGAGGCGGCCCGGAATGAAGAACGGCGACACCCGCCGCGGCCCCCTTTCTTTCAGCACGAGCGCTGTCTCGGCGATGCCTTCGATGCCGCCGATGCCGGAGCCGATGAGCACGCCGGTGTTGGCCTGGTCTTCCGCGCTTTTCGGGTGCCAGCCCGCATCCTCGAGCGCCTGGCCCGCGGCCCCCATCGCGAAGATGATGAAATCGTCGACCTTGCGCTGCTCTTTGGGCTCCATCCATTTGTCCGCAAGGAAGGAGCCGTTCGAGCCATCGCCGCGCTTGACCTCGCAGGCGATCTTGCAGGGAAGATCGGAAACGTCGAATTTCTCGATTCTGGCCGCGCCGCTCTTGCTGTCCAGGATCTGTTTCCACGTCGATTCAACGCCGGCGCCGAGCGGCGAAACCATTCCAAGGCCGGTGACCACGACGCGACGCATTCCTTACCTCCGGCCGCGGCGACGGCGCGGCGCGAATATCAAAGGTTGTTCGAGCCTGACATGGCCCGTCGAGGGCGACCCCGCAAGTGCTTGAGCCGAGCGCCCTGAAAGGCGAAAAGCGTCAGGCCGCGTTTTTTTCGAGAAACTTGATGGCGTCGCCGACGGTGAGAATCGTCTCCGCCGCGTCGTCCGGAATTTCACAGCCGAACTCTTCTTCGAACGCCATGACGAGCTCGACCGTGTCCAGGCTGTCGGCGCCGAGATCGTCGATGAAACTCGCCTTGTCGGTGACTTTCTCGGGATCGACCCCAAGGTGTTCGACGACGATCTTTTTTACGCGCTCCGGAATATCGCTCATCGCTCCGCCCTTCGTGGCCCTGTTGCTAAAATCCGTTTTTTCTAGCCGCGGCATACGTCTGCCGCGATAGACCGCGTGGTCGCCCCCGCGAGATTGTTGCGGTCGTTACCATACTTCATTTCCCATGGCCAGCGCCCCGGCGCAAGCATGCCGAGGGGAAAAGGCCAACTAGATCATCGCCATACCGCCGTTCACGTGGATCGTCGCGCCGGTGACGTAAGCGGCTTCCGCCGAGGCGAGATAGACGACCGCCGAGGCGATATCGTCGGGCGTGCCCAGACGCGCGGCCGGCACGCGCGCGAGGATCGCCTCGCGCTGCTTGTCGTTCAATTTGTCGGTCATGGCGGTGGCGATAAAGCCGGGCGCGACGCAATTCGCGGTCACGCCGCGCCGCGCATATTCGGCGGCGAGCGATTTCATCATGCCGACGATGCCGGCCTTCGCCGCCGCGTAGTTTCCCTGGCCGGGATTGCCGGTGACGCCGACGACCGACGTAATGCCGATGATGCGGCCGAAGCGGCGGCGCATCATGCCGATCGTCGCCTTGCGCGCGAGGCGGAAGGTGGCGGTGAGATTGACGGCGATCACCTGGTCCCACTCCTCGTCCTTCAACGAGACGAACAGATTGTCGCGGGTGATGCCGGCGTTGCAGACGAGAATATCGAGCTGCTTCATGGCGGCCTCGGCCGCGGGCACCAACGCCTCGACCTCGTCCGTCTTGGAAAGATCGCAAGGCAGCACGTGCA
>Ga0075436_100002884_pt1 | contig 11782 bp, 12 predicted proteins | sample RhiMethybrSRZTD5_FD_75303 | JGI IMG/M metagenome (GOLD analysis project Ga0075436, IMG submission 75303) | Populus rhizosphere microbial communities from Tennessee, USA - Rhizosphere MetaG P. TD hybrid SRZTD5 | ecosystem: Host-associated > Plants > Roots > Rhizosphere > Soil | place: USA... | reverse complement strand
CCCTGTTAGCAGGGAATTGCGAGCGGAGACCGGTTCGACGCAGACTGCGGTCACCACCACGCATTCCTCGGCGTATGGCAATCGGCCTGGTCGGCGGAGCACCGGAATACAACCGAATGCCGAAGGTCCCGCGGCCGCGAAAACCCGGGGGCAGAGGTAACGTGCTCGGCCCGGTCCCGGATTGGCTGCTCGTATGAATCGCGTTTGTAGCGGCGCAATCGAGCCGCCGTCGCCGACTGGCGTGCTCGCCTCCTCGAGGAAGCCGCCCGAGCAGACAAATCGCAGCAATTCGCGAAAAGCGACGCGCACCGCGCACATTATTTTCTGGTCCAGGCCGGAGCCGGATCGAACTCCGACATGAGAACCTCGGAAAGGGAGTGCAATGCGCTGCGTCTCAAAGCGTCTCCGGCTGCTCGCGGCAGTGCTTGCCCTCGGCTTGACGGATTATGGGCGAGGCCGCGTCGCGTTGGCGGCCCGTGCGCGCTCGTACGACGCGTACCGGTTGTCCGGCGCGGCGCGACCGCAGGACGACCTGTCGACACTGCCGATGCGCTTCGCGCTGCACCACGAAGGTCCGGCCGAGGCCTGCGGCGCGAACTGCCGCCTGCTCGTCTCGGCGAGCGGCATGATCACGGCGGACACGCCTGAAGACTTCGAGAATTTCGCGCACGGGCGCGACTTGCGTGGCGCAACCGTGGTGCTCGACTCCAAAGGTGGATCGGTCCTCGGCGCGATCGCGCTCGGGCGGGAGATCCGCGCGCTCAATCTCACCACCATGGTCGGACGGGTGCGCGAGCAGATTGCGCGCGATGGACACGTGCGCCGCGCCTGGGTGTCGCCGCGCGCCGAGTGCCAGTCCATGTGTCCCTTCGTGCTGCTCGGCGGTGTCAAGCGCTACATCCCGCCGGAGGCGCGCGTGCTCGTGCACCAGATCTGGTTCGGCGACCGGCATGACGACGCGGCCGCCGCGACCTATTCGGCCGAGGATCTCGTGCTCGTCCAGCGCGACATCGGCCGCCTGGTTCAATACACGCTCGACATGGGCGGCGGCGCCGAGCTGCTCGAGGCCGCGCTGCGCATCCCGCCATGGGAGCCGTTGCGGATGCTCTCGCGCGACGAGCTGCGGCGCGCGCACCTCGACACCACGCAGGAACTGGCGAAGCAGGCTCCGCAGCCGCCGGCGTCGTCGGGCGTCAACGGGCCCGCCGCCACCACCGAGGCGGTCAGCGACGGCGTGCGCAGCGAGATCAATCCGCACGGTTGGGAGATCGCGGAGCGCGCGGGCTCCGCCGCGCTGATGCGCTCGCATCCGCTCACGGTCGAGGGGGACAAGATCGGCGCGTTCGAGGTGGCGTTGCGTTGCGGACCGAAGCTCGGCAGCTACGTGGTGACCTACGCCGAGACGCGGCTCGCGCCAGATGATCGCGACGCCACGACCGTCAAGCACGTCGATCTATGGATCGAGGGAAAGACCATCGCCCTCGACGTGGTGTCGTCGCGCCTCAACGCGGAGCCGCGCGAGCTCGAGACGCTGGCCAACGGCGTTGTCGGGGCGGATCTCGTAAAGTCGTTCGCCGACGCGCCCGCGGACTCGATCACCGTGCGGACCTCGAGCGCGGCGGCGGGCGGAACACTGATCCGCATCGGCAACGCCGGGTTCGCGCATGCGTTCCCACAACTCGCCGCCGCATGCGAGGCGTCGCCGACGCGCATCGCGACGCGCGCCGATCTCCGCGGCGCGCATTCGAGAGATCAGCCATGAACAGACACGTTGCTCCGATATGGCGGAACAGGCTTTCAAAAATCTTTGTGGTGGCGGTCACCTTTGCTGCAAGAGCTCATTCACGTTTGGGAGGCGCTGCCCGCCGAGGTGCGCGAAAGGGTCGGGACCCAGGTTCGCTTAGTGCGTAGGCGATGGCGAACCCGCCCTGCACTCGGAGGCGTCGGGGTTCGGCATTGCGATCGCGTAAAGAAACGTCACGATCAGGCGGACAAGATCAACGACGCCGACGAGTGCCTGCCCGTCATCTTGCGTGCCATCCGAATGCGGAAGGCGCGCGGCTCCACGGTGCGGGAGGAGCGACGGTTTGTGAAGTTCCTCAGCTCAATCTCGCTGTTCGACATCGGGCGCCGCGGGCAACGTGAACTCAAAACTCGCACCTTGGGGCGCGTTCACCGTGGCCCACAATCGTCCGCCATGCGCCTCGATGATGGATCGCGAGATCGACAGGCCCATCCCCAGGCCGCCGGGCTTCGTCGTGTAGAACGCGTCAAAGGCGCGGTCGAGCGCGACCTGCGCTATGCCCGGCCCCGAGTCTCGGATCGCCACGTGCACGCTTTCTGCCCGGCCTTTGACGGTGCTGATCGTCAATTCGCGCGCGCCGACGGGGACGGAACTCATCGCCTCCACCGCGTTGACAACCAGATTCAGGATGACCTGCTGCAGTTGGACCCGATCTCCTTCGATGGGCAGCAAGCCCGCCGCAAGTTGCGTCCGCACCGAAATGGCATTTTTTGTGATTTCGCCACGGCTCAGGGCGAGCACCTCGCGGATGGCGTCGTTGATCTCTAATCTCTCCTTCTGCAGAGGCGCCTTCTTGAGCAGTGAGCGGATCCGGCTAATGACATCGTTCGCCCGGTGTCCGTTTCCGACGATACGACCGAGCGATTGGCGTATCTTCTCGAGATCCGGCGATTCCCTGTCGATCCAGTGCAATGCGGCCGAGGCGTTGTTGATTGCGGCTGCGATCGGCTGTTTGACCTCATGGGCAAGGGAGGTTGAGAGCTGTCCCAGGGTAGCTACGCGATTTGCGTGCGCAAGCTCCAGCTCGGCTTCATGATATCGCCGCTCGCTCCGGCGAAGATCATCCTCGGCCTGCTTGCGTTCGGTCAGATCCAGCACGAAGGCGACACCCTGTCCTTGACACTCGTCAAACATCGCTCCGCCGATCAACACCGGAACGCGGCTGCCATCCTTGCGAAGAAACGCGTTCTCGAAGGGCTTGACGGTTCCGGTGGCGCGAAGCTCCGCCACCGCCTCGGCTTGCTCTTTTCTCCACTCGGGCGGCGTCATATCGGGCCAGCGCATGCGGCCCGACAACAGATCGTCGCGGCTGTATCCGACAATTTGCAGAAAAGCGTCATTGGCTTCGGTGATGCAGCCCGAACGCCCAATGAAGATGCCGATGATGTTCGAGTCGACGAGACGGCGGACTCTTGCCTCGCGTTCCCGCAGCTCGCCATAGAGAAGCGTATTCTCGATGGAACACGCTGCTTCCAGCGCCAGCAGCTTGAGAATCGCCATCCGTGCTGATGTAAAAACACGGCAACTGAGGTTGTTCTCGAAATAAAGGACCCCGATCAACCGCGTCTGCTTGAGCAACGGAAGGCATAGAATGGAACGCGTAGAATGCCGCTTGATATACTGGTCATCGAAGAACGGCCTCTCACTTGATGCATCATCCAGCCGGAGACTCTCCTTTGTCCGCAGAACGTAATGAAACACCGATTCTGGAACTTCTGCAGAGGTCACGTTTGCGTGCCGCAAATCGACATTCACGCTTTCGCTGCTCGTCGTGGCTTCCGCCTCAATCCGGTATTTGTCGCCTCGCGCAATGATCAACAGCGCTCGTTGCGCGCCGGCCTGCACGATCGCAATACGCACGATTGTGTCGAGCAGCTTTTCAAGGACATTCTCGCCCAACACGGCTTGCGATACTTCAATGACGGTCGCGAGGTTAAGCTGTTCGATGGGTTCCATGATGGTGTTCAGCGTCCAGGACACGGCTTTCAAAACGCGCGATCTCAGCCAATACGCGCGATCTCAGCGCCTACGAGCGCGGCACGGTTTTCGAAATTCTCCGGACAATTTTCCTCCCACAGTTCGAGCTGCCCATGGTATGCGGCCAGGCTGATATCCTCCGTTCCCGCGATCATGATGAATTTTGCTCCGGCGCGGCGCGATCTAACGCCGCGCGGATGCATCTAAGCAAACCGTCCTCGTCGACTGGCTTCTGCAAGTAGCAAACGACGCCCTGGCTGAGCGCCCGGTCGCGAATGTTGTCATCGGGGTAGGCGGTGATCAGGATCGTTGGGATCGCACGGCCCGATTGCATCAGGTGGCGATGCAGTTCGAGTCCAGTCATCCATGGCATATGGACGTCGGCGATCAAGCAGCGCGTACGAGCCATATTGCGACATGCGAGAAATTCCGCCGCCGATGGGAAGGCCTCGGTTGTGAACCCGAGAGCCTCCATCAGACTCGTGATGGCCACACGAGCGTCATCATCATCGTCAATGACGGAAATGAGAACATCGGCACCCAAAATCAAGCCTCCGCGGGACTTCGCGACCAGTGCGACGGCACTGATCCATTCGTGCGAGCGACGATCCCGCACGCTCTACAGAGGATAAAGACGCAGGATCTGGCCACTAGCTGTTCGGGCAACACCACTAGACCTTGGGCAGCACCACTAGACCTTAGCCTAGGTGAGCTGAGCCCAGTGGCAGACGAGGCCGGTTTCAAAACGACGCGCCCTGCCATTTTTACCGGGGCGGGGCTCCATTCGCATCAGCGATGGCATCGAACCGCCCATTAAGAATGGCGCAAAAGGAATGCTCTCGCCACTAGACGGTTGGCAGGGCGCACCCGACCTTTGGGTGGTCAAAGACGATCGCAGGGAAAGCCGATTTCACCCTGCACGCTGCGTGATCTTCACCAGGTCGGCGACAGATCGCACACCAAGCTTTTCCATCAGGCGTCCACGATGGAACTTTACGGTCGCCTCGCTCACGCCGAGAGTGCCTGCAATCTGCTTGTTCATCAGGCCCTTCGCCACGAGGCCCATAACCTCACGCTCGCGGGGCGTGAGATTTTCGAGAAGGGATCTTAGATCTGCAAGCTCCCGTGCGGCCTCACGACGAGTCCGGTCTCGCTGAAGCGCGACGCTGACAGCATCCAGGAGGTCTTGATCACGGGGCGGCTTTGTCAGGAAGTCGACAGCGCCTAGCTTCATCGCCTTGACCGACATCGGAACATCTCCGTAGCCGGTCAGAAATATGATGGGAATCAAATTGTTGGTCTTCGCCAACTCGGCTTGGAAATCAAGACCACTCAATCCGGGCAATCTGACGTCGAGCACAAGACAGCTGACTACGTCGGGCAATTTGGTGTCAAGCAATTCCCCGATCGAGCCAAACGTCCTGGTTTGGAGCCCGACTGAGTCGAGGAGCGCCACGAGGGAGTCACGGAAATCCGCGTCATCATCTACGACGAAAACCACCGCCTCATCTGAAGTCACGCGCATTCTTGCGGAAGGCTGCACAAGAGTGTCTCCGCACATGAGCGATTGCGACTGCTAGTATAGACCTGATTGAGGCCGATTCAACACCGGACTAGAGAGGGCCAGAGGTCCGGACTGCGGTCGCATGACGCCGGTTCGGGGCCGGTGCTGCGGGAGATAGTTCGGCCCACCGCAGGCGCGTGAATCGGTGAAGGGCCCGTCAGGCGCACAAGCGACCCTCGTCGAGGGGCAGACTCCTACGGTACTCGGAGGGCGAAAATCCGGTAGCTCTTCGAAACGCCGTCGCGAACGAGGCCGAAGTGCTGAACCCTACCGTGAGGCCAATGTCCGTCACTGATCTTGCACACTCTGCGAGGAGGTCCTTGGCCTGTTCGATCCGACAGTTCGTCTGGTACTGGTGCGGTGTAGTCCCGAAAGATTGTTTGAACATTCGGCAGAAATGAAAGCGACTTAGTCCGACGAGTCGGGCGACGACCGCGGTCGGAATCCTTTCGCTGAAGTGCTCCTTGATATATCTGCTGGCGAGGCGTTGCTGCCAGGGCGCAAGGCCACCACGAATTGTGGGGCGGAATCCGCCCAGTCCGAGATTGAAACGGACGAGTTCATGTACGAGCAGGCGACTCACAGCGTCAAGGTAGTGCCGATCTCCTGACGCCGAACTATCGACCAATTCTCTGAGTTTCAGCGCAGTTTGCCAAAGTGTGGCTTCGTCGAAGAAGAGTCGGGGCGCGAATGGTCGACTGAGCAAAGACGATTGGATGCGGAGCTCGGCCGGGTCAAAATAAAAATGCAAGCGGCGAGTGTCTGCACTCGGCTCGTACCACTCGTCATATTGGTAGCCCGCCGGCACAAAGGTGAGCTTTCGTGCGACGTTGCGCAACGCCGATCGAGGTAGGCCCTCGACGAAGCTGTCTCCGCAGCGGCGTTCGCCCCTTTCGTACACCACCAGCAGGTGGATAGGTGCCCGAAAACGATATTGGATCTTCCCGCGACCTGTCGACTGCACGTCTTCGACCGTCACTCCGCGCCCGCTCACGGTACGGCGCTTCGCGGCCTCGGGAGGCCAAATCTCGACAGTGGGATGGGTCACGTTGACCGTATTGACGCTGTCCAGGATGGCCGTTGGATACGTATCGGCCTGCTCATCGTCGGCATCCGAAACTGAAACGTGGCTTGCCGCCAGTGAAGCCGGTGACTTGGGGCTGTCTGCCGCGTTGCTGCGAACCCCCAACAGGTCGTTCGCGTGCACAAGCGTATGAATCGTTGAATAGGAATGGGGACGGGGGCTCTCGGTCATCGCTCCTCCTGTTCACGCTCGAGTACGAGCGGGGCTCGCATCGAAGTATTGAGGTGCGCTTGGCCATGAGGTCATGCAACTGGCCCCGCGTTCGGACGGTCTAGATGATAGTGGGAAGATCGCTAGACTTACGGCTGAGGTGGCCTGGCAAAGCCTAGCGCATGCCTTCTCGCCTGCGTTGCCGCGACGCATGACATTCGATCGTCATGGATCATCTTGTTGAGCGCAGCGTCCGCCCCTCGCGCAGGTCGCTCTACCGCGTCGTACGGTCCGACAACATGTGAAACTCTACAAGACTTCAATCGCGGTGGAAAAAACGTTCCCCTTGATAGTCGAGTCGGTTGCTTGCGCGATGGAGGACGCCGAGCACCGATCGAGAGCATGATCCGGCCGTCTTGCTCACATGAGCGACTTGCCGTGCGCATGGCGCGCGGACACTCGACCAACGTCTAGTGCCCCTGGCGCTTTTTGCCTAAGCGATCTTGACGCGTGTGCAGTTGAGCGCTTTCGGCGCGCGGCGCATGCTCGAGCTGACTCGGTTTGGGCTGTTCCTCAGGTGGTGGTTGTGCTTGGGCTCTTGGTCGGTTTCGCGGTTGATCTACCGGTCGTGCCAGGTGCGCCAGTCGTTGGTGCTTTTGCGCTGCTGCACGGCCACGCCCACGGGTCCGAAGTAGCCGAGACCGGCGGGCTCGCACATATGGCCGGATTTTCGCTCGCGATCGTCACCTTGCACGGGCTCGGAATCGCGTTTGCAGTCTCGGCGCGGCGCGTCCGGTGGGGCTCGTTCGTTCGCCCGACCGGCGCAGCGTGCGTTGCCGTCGGCATCGGACTTTCATTGGGAGTGCCGTCATGATTCCCGGCGAAACCTTGGCTCAATTTTTACGTGCGAATAGAAGAGAGGCTGTAAGAAATGACCGGCCGCCCGTTGACCATCGCGGAAATCAACGATCGCATCGCGGCGATACGCGACAATCTGCGCGAATTGATCGAGCAAGCGGCTGCGAACTCCGGCGCCGCGGACGAGGATTTGATTTCCGATCGCATAGCCCGGCAGGAGACCGAGCTCGGCGAGCTGATGCGGCTGCGCGATCAGCTCTCAGCGGCGGCGCACGGACCAGCCGTCGACAATTTAAGCGTGTTTGCGGCGATCTTTGAAGTCCAGCCCAAGCAATGATGGGGGTGGGGTGCATCGCCCCGCTGTCCCGAAGCCGAGCTGATGTGGACCTGAGCACCATAAAGGATTCTGGACGTGGCAGGCGAGCCGTTCCGGCGTATATCGCGACAAGACCTCGACAAGTTGATGACCACCCTGGACGTCGCCTTCGTCAGGCTGTCGGAGTGCGCGCTTGCGGCGGCCGCGTACCTGGCGGTCGCCCGCACCAACGCCTCCACCATCCACTGCTGTCTTCGAGGCGCCGGAGTCATCCTCCTGGACGACGAAACCCCCATACGCCTGACGCCGCACACGCTGGTGATCGTCCCGCCGGGGCGAGCGATGACGGTCGCCGCGACGGAGCACGCGACCGCACCGCGGAACGCCGGCAAGTACAACAACGGCGGCTTCACACCGGGGGCATCGCAGCGGCACACCGTCGGGGACGGCGAGCCGGCGCTGGTGCTTGCGTGCGGGTCCTTCCGAGCCAACTACGGTCCGGCGCTCGACTTGTTCGGCTCCCTTGCGACGCCCATCGTCGAGACATTCGACGTGCACGACCAGCTCGACCAGGTGATGGCCTACGCAATGGCCGAGCTCGCAGCCCAAGACGTCGGTGGAGGGCCGATGTCGGCGGCGCTGCTGAAACTCGTTCTGCTCGCATTGCTCCGGCGCTGCCTGGTCTCGACGAACGCGTGGGTGGAGCGCTTTTCGATCTTGAGCGATCCGCCGATCGCACGGGCTTTCGCCGAAATGGCCTCGCGCCCGTCCGTGCCGCACACCGTCCAGAGCCTGTCGCACGCCGTCGGCCTCAGCCGCTCGGCTTTCATGGCGCGGTTTTCCGCCGTCTTCGGAGAGTCCCCGATGTCATTGCTCCGCCGGGTGAGGATGCGCCACGCAGCAGACCTGCTCGCAGCCAACGCGCTGTCTATCGATCAGGTCGCCTTGAATGCCGGCTACCGGAGCCGGAGCAGCTTCACGCGCACTTTCCGCAGGTACTACGGCAGCGACCCGTCAGAATACCGGGCCAGGGCGCAGCGCGACTCGGCCGACAGCGCCACGCCGACCGAAGACGCGATCGAGGAATCCTATGCAGCCTGACGCCGGCTTTACTCCGCGAGAGCGTAGGCGCCGCCGCGCGCGACCGCGGCGAGGTCGGCGCTACCGACGCGCTGCTTGCTTCTGATGCCGTGATCCGTGCGAAGCGCGCCGCCCGTCGGGCCTAATTTGAGAAGGTGTGAGATGGAAGCCTTCGTACACTCACAGAATCGGAGCGGCCTTCTTGAGAGGCGTTCCGACTATTTGGCGCTGGCTCCCGCAGCGGCGGCAATTTGCTACCCCTTTCTACTCCGGGCCTTCCATGCCGTCATCGGGACGCAGGCTGTAACACCTTCACCTCTCGCAATCGTCGGCGCGACCGTGATCTTAGCCGCCGCGTTCGTTGTGCCGTTTCTCGGGCTCGCGCTCGCTTGCCGTCCCGCCGCCAATCCGGGGACGAGACGGTTAGCCTATGCCAGTGTGGCAGCGCCCACGCTTTATGTCTTTCAAGGCGTTGTTCAAGCCCTGATCCGCAGTCCGATTCCCGATGAAATCGTGTGGTGCGTGATCTGGCTCGCAATTGCGATCTGGTCACAGACCGCGCCAAGCCCTGCTGTTGCTACATCCCAGCCAGCGGTCGGACGATGGCGCGTCGTCCACGGAGCAACGGCGGCGGTGCTCTCCCTTTACGTGTTGTTCCATCTGACCAACCACCTGTTCGGGTTGATCGGCCCCGATGCACATGCCGCCGTCATGAAGTTCGGCCGCGTTGTCTACCGCTCTCGCGTGGGTGAACCGCTGTTGGTCGCGGCCATGCTTTTCCAGGTCGGCACCGGCCAGTTTCTGGCATGGCGTTGGAGTGCCGCCCCGCAGGACTTCCATCGAACATTTCAGGTCGCCTCGGGGGCCTACCTCTCGCTGTACATTCTCGGGCATATGAACTCGGTTTTCATCTACGCCCGAAGCTTTCTCGGCATACCGACCGATTGGAATTTCGCGACCGGAGCTCCGACCGGGCTCATTCATGACGCATGGAATATCCGTCTGTTGCCGCATTACGCGCTCGGTGCGTTTTTTGTCCTAAGCCACCTTGCGTCGGGATTGCGGGTGGTGCTGATCGCGCACGGCGTCGATCGACGCGCCGCAAATCGTCTTTGGGGCGCAGGGGTCGCGCTGAGCGCCCTTGTCTCGGCTGCGATCATCGCGGGCATGTGCGGGGTTAGGATCGGGGTGCTGGCTTCGTGATCCAGCAATGGCCCGGCCATCCGAGGGAGCCCCTATAGTCACCGTCGTTAATTGAGCAACAACCCTTGGATGGAGATCGCCCGTGTCGGCGACCACCGTCGTCGTTACGCGTAGTTGATCCAGCTTTGACGCCCAGGCTCTTTGCGCTCGGCATGCGGTGGAAACCGCTTTTCTGCCACCTGTTCGCGCTCCTCTACGCCTCGCGCGTGGCCAGGGTCATCGGACCCCCTTCTTCAGACGGGCTTTCCTGACTGCTCTTCCTCGAATGTCACCGCCACAGCCGCGTTCGCAGAAAGGCGAATCCTCTGCCCCTCGACCTCGGCGACAAGTCCAAGGTCGATGAAATGCGCGTGGCCCTTGTGCTGGCCCTCGCCGCTGTCGCGCTTCGCAAGCCTGATGCGACCGTTGGCGACGCCGTCGACAGTGCCGACGTGGACGCCGTCCGCGCCGATCACTTCCATGTTCTTGGCGATCTTGTCCGTGGTCATCTTGTCTCTCCTTGTGGTTTCACCGATTGCGTCGTCAGGCTGCGGATCGATTGACTGGAAGCAGTTGGCCGCCGGCGTGCGTGTCGTGGTCCTGCGGGCGCGCTCGCCACCTCCGGGAGCGTTGCGTGCGGCATGCCCCGGTGGGGACTTTGACCGACCAGTCGCGAAGCCGCGCGACCTTGACGAAAGCGTCCAGCGCCGGCGAGTGGCGGCGCCCCTGCACAGCCAGCAACCGCACCTCCCGCGAAATCGGGTCGCCTTCGAGCGGAATGGTCTTGAGCGTCGGAAGGCGCGGCATGTGCTCGGGCGCGAGTATCACGCCGAAGCCAGCCTCGGCCATGTGCTGCAAGTGCAAGTCGTGACCGCTGCAGTGGCCGAGGTGGAGCGGCTCCTCGGGGAAATACGACCGTTGGATCTTCCGGGCGACGTCGCATCCGGCGCGTTCCAGCAAGACGGTCTCGCGGAGATCGTCGATGCTGATCGAGGGACGGTTTGCGAGCGGGTGTGTCGGCGCGAGAAGCGCGACGTAGCGCTCCTCGAACAGCGACCAGTCGTCGATGCGGGCCGGCATGTCCTGCACGTCCCCGACCATAGCGGCGTTGATCTCCCCCTCAAGCAAGAGGTCGATGAGCTTCTCCGTTGCGCCCTCGCGCAGCTCGACGTGAAGTCCAGGGACGAACTTTGCGATCTCCGCGATCGGATCGAGGACGAGCGACGCCGAGATGGAGGGGGCGAGGCCGATCTTCAGTGGCGCGACCTCCTTGCGTTGGAACTCCTGGGCTCTGCGACGCACCGCCTCTGCCGAGGCCAGTGTGCGCTCCAGCATCGGAAGGACTTCCTTCCCAAGGTCGGTGAGCTGCGTCAGCTGCCGTTCGCGGTAGATCAACTGGCCGCCGAGCTCCTGCTCGAGCTTCTGCACCCCCTTCGTCAGGGCGGGCTGCGTGACATTGCACTGCTCTGCTGCGCGGGTGAAGTTGAGTGTGGACACGACGGCGAGGAAGTAGCGAACCTGATGAAGCTCCATGGGTTGTTCTCCGTCATTGCACTCGATGACGTGACGGGGCACGCCGCAATCATGGCGCATAGATGCAACTTGCATGCTCATGTTGGAACGGCCCGGTCCATTGGTTTGGACGCGCGGACACGCTTTCTGGAGCCTCTGAGAGCAGGCGAGTGCTCGGCGAGGTGGGCGAGGACCGGGATCCGTTCGGACGGGTCGCCGCGCCGTGTGTAGTCGGCGCTGATGTCGGCGTACTCG
>Ga0075436_100002881_pt1 | contig 11785 bp, 9 predicted proteins | sample RhiMethybrSRZTD5_FD_75303 | JGI IMG/M metagenome (GOLD analysis project Ga0075436, IMG submission 75303) | Populus rhizosphere microbial communities from Tennessee, USA - Rhizosphere MetaG P. TD hybrid SRZTD5 | ecosystem: Host-associated > Plants > Roots > Rhizosphere > Soil | place: USA... | reverse complement strand
GCATTGATACGACTAAGTTCACTCCTAACATTCAATTGCGACAGGACTGGCGCGCGGCCCGGGGCTTTGGCGAAGATACATTCGTCTTTGGCGCGGTGGGCCGACTTCACGAAGTTAAAGGTTATAACTTAGCAATCGAGCTTTTTTCAGCGCTGGCTCGTAGCATGCCTCATCGGGATATCCGGCTGGTTTTTGTCGGTGACGGACCTTTGCAGGAAGAGCTCAAAGAAGCGGCGATTGCTAGTGGATTCGGCGATAAAATTCTTTTTGAAAGTTTCACCTACGAGCCATGGCGGGTATACCCAGGTTTTGACGTCTTCCTCATGCCGAGCACGACGGAGGCGTTAGGTATGGCGTTATTAGAGGCGATGGCCTGTGGCTGTCCACCTGTTGCGATGGGTGTCGGCGGAATACTTGAAGTGATCACTCATCCGGATACCGGTTGGGTTGTGCCCGAGGGAGATCGACAAGAGTTCTTAGCTGCTATGAGAAGTGCCGTTCAAAGTACATCCCAAAAATTGACCCATATGGGCCTAAAGGCTCGTAGGCGAGTCGTCGATAATTTCGATGCGAAAGCGACCTTTGCGCGTCTAACCGATTTGATCGAGTCTGGGACTGATGACGGAAGTGTCGCATGGCGCAAACGAATAGACGTACTGCAACTGAAGCTTTGAGCGAACTCCCGGCGAATTTTCTGCGTTGTGGCGATAGACCTCCGGGGTGAGATCAATCTCAACCAAACAGCTGGCACAAATTTCCTAGATCCTGGGGTCTGGAAACTAATTTCCGACAACAGATGCAGAATACAATATGATTCCACAGACAAGCGTCATTATCACTTGCTATAATGTAGATGACTATCTTCCGGAAGCGCTCGAGTCGGTCTGCGCACAGACTCGTCCGGTGCGGGAAATTATAATTGTTGACGACGGATCTGATCGACCGGTCCAGAGACCGGCAAATTGGCAAGGGGCGCCGCTCCAAATTTTTCGTACTTCGAATCGCGGCGCAGCGGCGGCGAGGAACCTTGGCGTGTCGCTTGCGGACGGGAATTTTATCGCTTTCTTAGACGCGGACGATGCGTGGGCACCAACTAAGATCGAAATGCAAGAGGAATTGCTAGCGTCCGACACCAGCAGCGCAGCGGTTTTTACACGAAGGGTGGAAAGGGCGGGCTGGAATCCTTGTCCTCCGATCGAGTACCCATCTTCGGATATATCAGATGACGAATTCTGGATAAGGATGTGGACGGAAAATTTCATCACACTGTCTGCGATGATGATTCGGCGCGACGTGTTTCTGCGGGTCGGCGGGTTCGACGAGCGCCTCCCTCCGTGTGAAGACTGGGAATTGTGGTTTCGGGTTTTAACGCAGGGTCGCATTCTTCAAGTGCCCTCAGCGCTTTGTTATCGGCGCATTCATCCGCAACAATTGACAAAAAAGTTCGACAGAATAATGGTCTACCATAGAAAATGTCGATTGATCGTAATGCGTGATCATGGAAAGCGGCTGGCTAGCGCCGGCCTACCGATCGGACAACAACGGAAGCAGGCAGAAAAAGAGTACCGTGAACATCTTCTTATATTGTACTTTCAGAGACATTTTGTTACGGCGCGACGTCTACTCTGGAAATATCTGATAACCCATCCTTTTGATATTTCCATACTGAAGTATGCACTTGTATCCTTGTTGCCAGGGCAGCTTTTAGCCAATTGGCGTGACGACGTTCCTGCAGCTGTTAATGCCGAAATGTCAAACAAACGGATATCCGAGGGCATTCGCCGACCATGAAGTATCGTGTCAGGATACTTGCGGGTCAAGTTGACCGGCGGGCCGGGAGCCACAGCTATCATAAGGAGCTGACTGAGCGACTTGCCGCACGCGGTCACGAAGTGTCGCTCATCTGTTTCAGAGCTGTACCGGAGGTGCATGCTTCAGCGACAGTGTTTGAAATTCCGCTTATAGACCAAACTGATACGAAATTCTGGTGGCGGTTTGCATCGCTGCTGTATTCCAGGCAAATCGGCCGGGAGTTCATGAACCTCAATATTCCGCCTGCAGATGTGGTGATCTGCGGCGAGCATCTTTTTTTGAGGCCGCATTTTTATCGATTCCCTCAAGTGCCATTCATTTATCTACCTCATGCCCCGGTTGCGCCCACTGAGATTCGCCAGTACGATCTGCCGCCTTTCATGTCTTGGATTACATGCCATTTCTATAGCTACTTACAGCGGTGGGGGCTCAATCATTCCGACCGAACGCTCCGTTTCACGCGCGTAGGATGCGAGATGCTAGAAGCTTATTACGGCGAAAGGATATCTCCCAGATTTATAGTGAATCCAGTTGGTTTTGACCCTCCACAGGTTTTAAGTAAAATTTCCACCGAGAAAGAAGTGCGATTACTCTCTGTTGGCCGGTTGGTTCCGTGGAAAAGAATTGACCTAGCTCTGACGGCGCTAGCGACACTTCGGGATTTTTCCTGGCGATTCGACATTGTAGGTGAGGGAGAATCGCAACACCTACTTGAGCGGCAGACGAAGGAATTAGGACTGGATAGCCACGTTCGCTTCCATGGTTATCAAGCGGATCTGGAACCCTGGTACACGCAGGCTGATTTATTTTTGTTCCCTTCCATGTGCGAGGGCTTGGGACTGGTTATGCTTGAAGCGATGAGTTATGGGGTCCCGTGCGTCGCCATCAAAGCTGATTACAAAAAATATTGGAATGCGAATACAGAGGTTATCGAGCATGGCAAAACGGGCTTGCTTGCAACTGATGAAGCGGATTTCACCCGTCAATTGGAATCTGCGTTGCGGGACCCGCAGCGGCTAGCTTCTTTTGGCGCTGCAGCGCGTCGAGAGATTGTTGAGCATTACACCTGGGACAAACATCTGGGTCGTTATGAAGCGCTCTTTGAAGAATTAATTCAAGGCAAGCGTCAACGGGAAATCGGTAAATCTCTAAAAAAGCGCCCACGCCAAGTCAATTATGTACGTAAAAAAATTCTTTCCCCGTCTTACCACCACATACTTGCTTCCCGTGAATTGGGCGGAGCCGGTCTAATTGCGTTACAATTGGCTAAGAATTTGAATGGTCGGACTGGGGGTTGTCACATTTGGGTTCCTGGCGAGGGGCCTGCGAAACGGATGGCAGAAAATTACGGACTGACTTGTCATGAATTGGATTCAGCTAAAGTATTGACCACAGGAAGATTGCAAACCGGAATCGCCAATTACCAATTTGGTCATGTGCTGCATCGCTACGGGGCCGGCATCGCTCATGTCCATTGGCCCCTTGCCTATGGAGCCATGCGATTAGGTCTAGGATTTTCAGGCTTGAAGCGCGTGGTCCATGTCCAATTGGAGGATGATGCCGGCGGACTTCAGTGGGCCTTCAGGCACCCGCCGGAATTGATTATCACGTGTGCTAAATACCTCGTTGATTACGTTCGCAGATTGCTTCCGGAGCGATTTCAAGAGCGACAGCATATTGTCGCTGTTCCCAATGCCGTTGATACCGGCAAATTCTACCCGGTAAATAGAGCCGAAGCAAAATACCGGGCGGGAGCTCCTGGCGATATTCCTATGATTCTTATGCTCGCTAACCTAGCGCCACACAAAGGTCAGGAAACGGCGATCAGAGCCGTGGCTGAACTTAAGAAGCGCGGTTCGCATGTCGTTTGTTGGCTCGCCGGTCTGGAACGTGGCGGCCAACAACGGTATCGCGCACATTTAGAGTCTCTTGTCAGCGAATTGAACGTCAACGATAGAATTGCCTTCATGGGTTACTGCGAAAATAATGCCGAATTACTACAGGCTTCGGATTTTTTCTTGCTGCCTTCCTTTCACGAAGGGCTCCCGATCTCAGTTCTTGAGGCGCAAGCAAGTAAAGTTCCTGTTTTGGCAGCTCCCACCGCAGGTATTCCAGAAGTGATTTCTGATGAGAAAACGGGCTTTTTGGTAGGTGCGGATAATTATATAGGTTATGCAGACCGAATTGAGATGCTGCTTCGTAACAGAGCCTTGTACCAGGATATTGCTCAAAACGCGTATGAACAAGTTAGCCGGGAGTATAGCTGGACGAATTACTGTGATCGAATATTAGGCCTATATGATGAACTTTTAAATGTGTGACAATTGGCAACATTCACTGCGAGTAGAGACAGAATGATCGAGAAAGAAATAACCTCTTCGGGTTCAACCATTCCTCTGCGTGTCTGTGTTTTAGGTTTAGGAGGCGGCGGATTTCATTATGAGTCTCAAGAGATTTTGAATAACGTTCATAGGCCCTTGGACCTAATACTAATTTTTTCTGGACCTGGTGGAGGCATTCGACGTTGGGAGTCTCGGCATCCTGTACGCTCGAGTTATATGGTGCGAAGTCCATCGCTTAGCGACGACAGTGTTTTTTCTTTATTTTATTATGGCTGTGTCAATTTTGTTCGCGCGTTACAAATTCTCATTGCCGAACGTCCGGATTTAGTCTTCGTTGTAGGTAGTGCACAGGCAATTCCGTTCGGTCTCGCAGCGAAGCTTACAACTACACCACTCTGGTTCGTTGAATCCGTCACACGTGTGAGTAATCCATCGAGAACCGGGAATTGGCTACACCGGTCGAGGCTATACACGAAATTCTTTTACTTTTGGCCGCAGCTTGCTCGCGACTACCGCAGGGCTATCTGCGCTCAGACAAAACAATGATTTTTGTTACTGTAGGAACCTTTAAATTTGATGAGCTCGTAGAGACCGTTGACCGAGCAGTAGGCAGCGGTGTTTTAAAACAAGAATTTGTCATTCAGATCGGCGGAGGCACTTACGAGCCACTTCACTGCAAATATTTTCGCTCGGCGACCAGCTTGCAGCCCTATTACGACCGTGCAGAGTTAGTTGTCGGCCACGGAGGTACAGGGACCACCTTCGAAGTCTTAGGCCGCGGATTAAATCTTATAAGTGTTGCCAATCATCGAGTGAAAGATAACCATCAACATGAATTTCTTGAAGCAATGGAGAAGTCTGGGTATCTCCGTTATTGCCGTGAAATGAGTAAGTTGCCGGAAATGATTCTATTCAGTCGTTCAAATCCAATGCGGGGGACCTTGGAAGCATTACCGTGGTTGCCTATTGCGGAAGAGGTCGATCACGCCGAACCAGTTTGCGCTTCGTTCTTACGACAACTGCAACCATGGTTTTTGCGTTGTTTGAATAGAATTCGCATGAAACAGGGGTCCGTTGAGCTGATTGCATCATCCGGCCGGGCGAAAAATGTCCACTAGTATCCTGTCAGTGAAAATCAGCCAAAACTCATAACCGTTGGCGATGTTCTCTTTAAAAGTACATCTCGAAAATCCTTAGCAATATGTTAAGCACGCGAGACGATATCAAAGAAGCGTACAGAGGGGCCAAAACCTCCGGAGGTTACGTAGCGGAGCGTTTTGCTAGCGAGCTAAATCGACTTCTGCACGAACGGCAAGTTGACACTATCAACGCTGTCATTCGTTCCGTCAAACCGCAACGCGTGCTTGATATCGCTCCCGGCCCGGGACGATTAACCAGAGATCTCGACCACGTCGGCATGACTGTATGCTTGGAATATAATGAAGGAATGATTGAGCACGGGCGGCTGGCCTGCAATGGAAAGGCGACCTGGACTCGCGGAGACGGCTTTCACTTGCCGTTTGCGCCGGCTTTTGACTTGATTTATTGCTTTCGGTTCATTCGACACTTTCATCACGAGGATCGAAAGCGGCTTTATGCAGAAATAAAACGGGTGCTGACGCCGGGCGGTTACTTTATTGTAGATGCGGTCAACGATTCGATTTCGAGACCGCTTCGGGAAGCCCATCCGGAAAATTATCCAATCTACGATAAACTTTTTCGTCGTGAAGAACTTTATGCCGAACTGACGAACGCCGGGTTCGAACCCACGGAATTGCTGCCTGTCCAGAAGCACTTCGATTGGCAATACCGAAGTCAGATTTTCCTCGGACCGCGTGCAAATTGGCTGAACCGATTAGTGATTAGAGCGTTGGAGCGGTCTTGGTGTGGAGACGGGCTGGAGTGGATCGCTACGTGTCGCCGAAAATAGCTTATTGGACGAGCTCGTTTGAACCCATGATGGAAGCTGTCGCTTCCGAAGTGGCTATTTTAAGGCGTCAGTTTCCCTTCAGTGTGGCATGGGGCCTGAGTCATCGGCATTGGGCATTGGCCTCTTGGAAACGCGGTTACTGTTTAAACCCCCGCCTGCATCTGCTGTTTCGCGCCGCAACGCGGGTTTTAGAGCCAATCTTTGATCTTAATCATATTTTCGGCTCCCTTGGGGACTGGTTTTACATTCATGGAGTTCATAGACGGCCTGTGATTTTAACCACAGCAGTTGTGAATTCTCCTGTGGACAGATCGTTACTTCAAGGTATAGACCGCTTCGTCGTTGAACACGCTAGCGCTATTGACGACCTTCAACGTCTGGGTATCGATAAGGAGCGCATTAGCCTCATATTTCCGGCGGTAGATGGGCAGCGTTTTTTTCCGCTTGAGGCTCGGAGTGACCGCTTCACTGTCCTCTTCGCATCAAGCCCTGACACCGAGGACTGGCTTGAAGCGCGAGGGGTGCCGCAGATTCTGGAGGCCGCCCAGCTCCGGCCTGATATGCGATTCCGCTTGCTTTGGCGGCCTTGGGGCAATAGTGCCGCCCGCGCGCGAAAGTTGATCGCCGAAAAAGATTTGAAAAATGTCGAACTCGTGGTGAGGATTTCTCGTGACATGCCCGGCGAATATAATGATGCGCACGTAACGGTTGCTACCTTTACGGATGCCTGTCGCTCGAAACCAGCTCCAAACTCACTCGTAGAAAGCATGGCCTGTGGACGACCTGTCGTAGTGACCAAAACAGTCGGGTTGGCGGATATTATCCAGGAATCCGGCGCCGGGATTGTTTGTGAACCAGTGGGCGAAGCATTGGCGGAAGCACTCGATTTATTGTCGAGCGATTGGGCAGCGTACTCCACCGCTGCGAGGAAGGCTGCAGTAACCCATTTCGGCATGGATCGCTTTTTGGCAGGATACAAAGCCATTTACGAGGAAGTGTTGGGTAAATAATTTTCTCATATTGGCATGCCTACTTTGCTCCTAACCGAGATGTTTCCTCCAAAAACCGGCGGCAGCAGCCGTTGGTTCTGGGAAATTTATAGACGACTGCCACGTGAAGAATTCGTTATTGCGGCGGGTGAAGATCCTCGGCAAGCCGAGGTCGATCAATTTCACAATCTGCGCGTTATACGGCTTCCACTTCAATCTTCGGAATGGGGAGTGTTTAGCCGATCGGGACTGACGTGGTACTGGGGCCTTATGAAAAGATTTGCGGCGATCCTAAAATCGGAGGACATCGATCAAATCCATTGTGGTCGATCACTACCTGAAGGGTGGATCGCATGGATGCTGAAGCAGAGGTACGGGCTGCCGTATGCTTGTTACGTGCACGGTGAAGAAGTCAATGCCGTGTCTGTCGGTAAACCGACAGGCATTTTCACCAGCCGGCAGCTTCGTTGGATGATCCGCAAAGTCGTTGCCGGATCCAAATTCGTGATTGCGAATAGCCGAAACACGCAGCAGATCCTATTGCGCGATCTTAAGGTACCACATTCAAAAATACACGTTATGTATCCAGGTGTAGACACCGGCCGATTCGTCGTGACGGAGCAAAATGAAGAGATCCGACGACGACTAGGCTGGAACGATCGCCAAGTGGTGTTGACCGTCGGAAGATTGGAGACTCGAAAAGGACATGATCAATTGATTTTGGCCCTTCGGTCAATGCGAAAGTTAATCCCCAATATCCTGTACGCAATCGTGGGAACTGGGGAGCGCGAGCAATTTCTTCGCTCCTTAGTCAAAAAGGAGGGGCTCTCTCACTATGTTCAGTTTCTCAATGAAGTGAACGACGAGGAACTGGTCCAGTGCTATCAACAATGCGATGTTTTTGTGCTCCCCAATCGCCAGATTGGGAACGATATTGAGGGTTTTGGAATGGTGCTTTTGGAGGCTCAGGCTTGTGGTAAACCGGTGATAGCAGGTGCCTCAGGTGGAACAGAAGAGACGATGCGGATTCCTCAAACCGGGAGAGTCATTTTATGCGATGGACCGCACGAATTGCAGAAAGTCATAGTCGAATTGTTGAATGATCGGGAGCTTCGTAGCCGTATGGGTCAAGCGGCTCGGCAGTGGGTTGTCGAGAATTTTGATTGGACTCCGTTGAGCCGGCAAGCGCGGGCACTCTTCCAACAATCGTGCATGCCAGTCTAACAGTGTTTCTGAGGCTGATCCTCCAGAAGTGATTAGGCGTGAGAACCGGTGCCTAAAGGCGGCGTTGCGAGTTGAGCATTTTGCGAAAAGTATGACGAAGTTTCTTCAGCGAAGCATAAGCTGGAATAGGTAAAAAGGAACTTATAAGACCTTTGAGGTAATCGTACGCGATACGCCAACGAAGCGCCTCAAAATATAAACGGCGAGCGGATGGCAAATCCGATTGTTCGGCATAACATTGGGCAAGAAGGTAAGCTGCTCCGGCGATTTCTTGAGAAACGAATTTTTTATCCTCCTGTTCGGTACAGAATGGGAGCTTCAATTTGTAATAATCCAAAACTGATAAATAACGACGCAGAGTCACGGGAGAAGAGAGGTCTTGGGATCCCGTTAAATTATCACCGTGATATCGAACCTGTGTCTGAATAGTATCAGCAAAGGCGAAAAATCGATCGCCGCGCGCAAGATGCAAAAAAAACTCCACATCTTCCAAAATCACGAGGTCGGGATTAAACCACTCTGATCTTGGAACAGCTTCTCTGCGAATAACAGTTGTCGATGGATGGACAGCAAACTCGCTGCGGAGCAAAGAATGAAAACACGTAGCGGCATCGAGAAGGTAGACTCCTGGGATAGGCGAAGGGTGGGCACGCCGCAATAGATTATTCATGCGGTTATCGCGTGCTCGCGCGATTTCTTGGGTCAAATGTCCGCCAATATTAATCGATTCTACTCGAGAAAAAACCAACGCGACCTCAGGTTGCCGCAGAAGCACGTCAATAGAGTCCTCTAGATGGTGCGGAAGCCAGAGATCGTCCGAATCGAGAAACGCAACATAAGTGTAGTGCCCCGGATCATTGATAGCCCTATTTTTGGCTTTGGCAACGCCGCGATTTTCCTGTCTCAAGAAACGGATTCTTGAATCACGGGCGACAAATTCTTTTAAGATAGCTTCGGTTTTATCGACGGACCCATCATCGACAACGACAGCCTCAAAATCAGTTAAGGATTGCGCGATAACTGTCTCAAGAGCTTCGGCTAGCAAATTTGCCCGGTTATAAGTGGGGATTACAATTCTTACGAGCGGCATTTTAGTTTACGAAGAAAATTATCATTGGTTTCAGTTGATCGGAGCCGCTTCAAATTATGACCCCACCTTTTTAAGGCGGGTTTACGTCAACAACAATACCGCCGCGCGACGTTGCTCATGAAGGCTAGGCCGGTACCCAGATGTGTAGCCGCCGATTATAGCAGATTCTCGGGCCACATATCGACGCGTTTGGCGCAATATTTCCATCGATTAGTACCACATAAAATTTCGTTATTCATGCTCCGCACGCACCAAAGATAATAGGGAAACATGTTATTCAGCGGCGTTTATATACTTTGGGAAGATCCGCTGATCCTCAGCTGCCAGGGGTCGGCGGAGCTCAGCGTGGCGTTTCAAATACGCAGGCCGGCGCACATTCTTTATTCCCCTACATGGTTATGGACGCTTCGGAGTTTGCCGCGACTTTTTTTCAAGTGGCTTCAGGCGCGCCGTGCCGGCAAGGTGCTCCACTTCATGGACAACGCACGGCAGTCCAATGGCATGCTCCGGCAACTCAATTTTCCAGGGGATTTGATCAGCATCAATGCGTACATTGATGAGCATCTGTTTCGCATAACCAATGACCGGCAAAAAAAATATGATGCTGTATATGCGGCGGGCATGGTACCCTATAAACGGCTGTATCTGGCGGCCAAAATTCCAAGCCTTTTTGTGCAAACCTACGGCGACTGCCGAACGGCTGACGGCGCTTATGACCTTGCCAGGTACGAGCCGGCAGTACGGCACGCCGAATACAACCGTTGCTGGGTGGATGGCGAAGACATCGTTACGGTCTATAACCAAGCCAGCGTGGGACTTGCACTTTCCAAATGCGAAGGCGCGATGTTAGCTTCCGTGGAATACATGCTCTGCGGTTTGCCCCAAGTATCGACACCCTGCCGCGGCGGGCGAGAGATGTTTTTTGATGACCGCTTCGTAAAAATTGTTGAGCCCACGGCCGAAGCTGTCGCTGCGGGGGTTGCCGAGATGAAATCGCGCAAAATCGATCCGTACATGATACGCGAGGAGACGCTCAAGAAACTCCAATCGCATCGCCTCAGTTTGTGCGACTATATTATCCGTATCATTCAGATGTCGGGGAAGAGCGCGCCTAGCCGGAATAAATTATATGACCGGCTATTCGAGAATAAATACGGAATTCACCGGTGGTTTGTGCATTTTCGCAACCTCAAAGATTACGGCCTGGCATAATGGCTCGCGTCGTATTCTTGTTTGTAATTTCCCCTCTTTTTTACCTGCGTCATGACTGCGTATGTTAGAAATGGTAAAATGAGGCCGGTCCAAATCTTGTTTGAGGAAACACTGGGGCTCGAACGAATTAATGAACCGGTCACAATCGGCGTCCCGTTCCCAAGGGGCGTTCTATTCCATGAAACTGCTTTGGTATTGCAGGATAGCCATTCAGAATGTTTGCCTCTACAAGCTGAAGTGACGGACCGTTGGTCTGATGATAGCTGCAGATGGGTTCTCTTAGATTTTCAGGCGTGTGTTGCGGCAAACGGCACCACTCGCTATACGCTTGCCTCGCGAGACTCGGGTACACCGATTACTTTGCCCGAAAGTGTCGGAGTTGTGATCGATGAAGTTGAAGACGCAGTTTGTGTTAACACAGGGACGGCAACTTTTTGGTTGAATAGAATAAAATTCCAGCCCTTCATGGGAGCTTGTGTAAATGGCAGCGAAATTCTAGATGCAGCATTGAGCCGAACGGTTCTTACGGACCAAAACGGGAGGCTTTGGATTCCGAAAATAAGAAGCTTGCGCAGAGAAACGAGCGGTCCGTTACGCACGACTCTACGGTTCGAGGGGGCCTTCCTCGATGACAAAAATACGCAAACCTTAGCCGAATTTTCCAGCCGGCTCCATTTTTTTGCAGGACATTCCGTTGTCAAAATGGAATTTACTTTGAGAAACCCCCGAGCGGCAAAACATCTCGGCGGTTTGTGGGATCTAGGGGATCCGGGATCAATTTACTTCAAAGATCTGTCTTTACATCTCAAACTTGCCGGGAGAGATTCGGTAACAATCAAATGGTCGGAAGATCCAAAGGCGCCGCTGAAGGAGACGCGAGGATCTGTCCTGGAAATATACCAAGCTTCGAGTGGCGGGCAAAACTGGCGCAGCAGAAATCACCTCGACCGCTTCGGTAATGTGCCGCTGAGTTTTCGCGGCTATAAGGTCAATTCCGAAGATGTCTTTCTTCAAGGCGATCGTGCTCAGCCCACGGTAATCGTTTCAGGTGAGAACGCTTCTTTCGCTGTCGCCCTCGATTCCTTTTGGCAAAATTTTCCGAAAGCAGTGCAGGTTAACGACGGCTTGCTGGCCGTTAAACTCTTTCCGGCGCAATATGCGAATCTTTTTGAACTCCAAGGCGGGG
>Ga0075436_100002880_pt1 | contig 11786 bp, 13 predicted proteins | sample RhiMethybrSRZTD5_FD_75303 | JGI IMG/M metagenome (GOLD analysis project Ga0075436, IMG submission 75303) | Populus rhizosphere microbial communities from Tennessee, USA - Rhizosphere MetaG P. TD hybrid SRZTD5 | ecosystem: Host-associated > Plants > Roots > Rhizosphere > Soil | place: USA... | reverse complement strand
GTACGTATTCAATGCCAGCGGAACGAGGTAAATGAGCAGGAGCAGTAGGAAGAGACCCTGGATGTACTTATTAGGAACCCCAATGGCGTAAGCCGCCAATGGTATCCCACTATTAGAGCGCAAATTAAAAGGATCCGTTGCAGCTTCATGCAGATCCACTCCCCGACTAATCCCCCATACTAGCGCCATCACCAAGGACAAAACGCGCAAGCTTGGCTGGATAGTTTGAGGCCGCCCTTTCGAGAAGAAAAGAGCGGCCTCTATGTGGGTGAATCGGAGCCTCTTCAGGGGAGAGGCATAGTGAAGCTGCTCCTGCAATTAGGCAGGGTTAAGCCAGAACAGGGCGCTATCATCGAATATGCGGAGAATAAGGCTGGCGGCTTGGGCCGGCGATTCTCGCTAATAATTGCAGCGAAACCTCTCTGTTCGGCGTTTTTCTGTCAAAAGGAGAGACGCTATGAGAAAGTCGCTGGTTCCATTGACGGTCGGGCTGATTTTTGGCTCGGCGGTTTGGGTTGTCAAAGCCACTCCGCTTAGCGGACTTCCGCCCGCAACTTCTCAAAACCATTCACTGCTGGAAACGATTGGCTGCACAAGGTCTGGCGATAATTGTCCGTATGGCTTTGCCATAAAGCGCCATGGTGGCGGTAGCTGGTCCTGTGTGCCGTGTGACAACCAAAAATACGGATCGAGATACCGCGATGACCATGATGAGTACTACGAGCCGAGGCGTTACCGGGACTATGGCGATGGGTATTACGGTCCCAGACGCTATCGAGACTACGACGACGGCAATTACGAGCCGAGGCGGTACCGCAATTATTGATTGTCCGGTTGCGCGGTAAACCTCCAGCAAGAGATTTAGCTGAAGCTGCGGCTCGGCCGTCTTCCTATCCCAGGGACGCCTTTCGTGTTGGTTGGAACCGCCTCAGGCAGACCCGCCTGGGGCAGTTTCTTTTAAGCACGAACTATTGATTGGGCCAACTGCAAAAACGCAGGGGCGTGCTTGTTATCAGTGTCGAGAGGATGATCTTCGGTCACCGCTTGCCCCGCATCAGCAGCACCTTGCCGGGCTTCTGCCCCTCGACCAGCGCCATGACGTGAGCGCCCCATACCTCTAGCGCGTAGCGTTTAGCGGCTTCGTGCTTCGCCCGATTGTAGACGCCGGCGACCCCCCGGCACCATTCCTCAAGGACTTGCCTGGGAAAAAGTCCGGCGCACAGGTGGGGCTTTTTCGTCTGGAAAGACTAGCGCGTTGCGCAGCCTCGTGTACGATACCGATCGACTACTTGAATTGGCCTCCAACGTCAGATTGCTCGCACGCCTTGGGAGGACAGAGATGTATCCACTCACCCTGCAAGCCCAGATCATGCGTCATATGCTGAACCTCGCCAAAGATATGGCGAGCGGTGACTTGTTGGAGTCGCGCAAGAACCTCGAAGAGTACCCATTGCGCGGGGACCCGAGTGTATTTGACCAAATCATGCGGGCTCGAGCCGTTCAGGACAGGATGTGGGGCCGCGAGGTAGATGACACCAAGAACGACCCGTGGCGCTGGAGCACCTACATCTCTCATTGCGCTATCCGATGGATGCGTGACCCACATAAATGGACGCGAGAAGACACCGACGACTTCTACGACGCCATGATAGAGACGGCCGCGATATGCGCCGCTGCAGCTGAGAGCGTACTAAGACAGAGAAATGCGAATGGACGTACTTTCTACGAGCCGGCGCCGGGGAATGGCAAATAGATGACCAACGCACTTAGGCCTAGCGGCACTCCCCCTACTGGGGGCCGATTGTCACGACTTGGCAGCGCCGATAGCCGATTCACCCATCCCGCGCTGAGAGGCCCGACGGAAAGCTTCGGAGAGTAGCGCCAGACCGTCTTCCGGCGAGGCCAAGCTGTTCGCCGGTGCCGGCTGCACGTACGCCGGTTTCACCGTGTAATGCACATGGGAGCCGCCAGCGCCGGCATTTAGCCGGTCGCACTCCGCCTGCGCGCGGTCCTCGGTTGCGAAGCAAAGAAGCTCGCCGTTCCGGACGACGGGATGAGAGGCTGCGCCAAAGATGCTTTGAGCGCTACGGTGCGTCCACACCGTATAGAAGTGCTGATTGCTGTCCATTTTTGCGGAAATCCCCCGAATGCGAACCGCCGAATGAACGCCCGCATATCCGGCTTGGTTCCGGTCCCCGTTCCAGTGCCGGCGAATTCCCGGTCGCCGGTCACAGGGAGATGCCGAGTTTCCCGAGCGTCCACGCCATCGCGGCATAGAGCAAAAGCGTCACAAGGCAGGACAAGCCGAGTGCAGGCCAGAAGCCAGCCCCATTGCGCAACAGCGCCGGCAGGACAAGGAACATCGGCAGCGTCGGCAGCACGAACCAGAAGGTCGATTGCGACAGTGCCGCAACCGCTCCCGTATCGGAGGTGTCCCGCCGCAGCCAAAGAAGGCGAGGATAGAGATGAGCGGCAGCGACAAGATCACGGCGCCAATGGCGGGGCTGCGCTTGGCGGCCTCCGACGCCGCGGCGATCACGACGCCGGATAGCAAAGCCTTGATGACGGCGTAGAGCATGACCAGACTCCGCGGTTGTGAGAACTGGTTGTTGAACCCTCATTTCTTGTAGAGCGCGTACGCCGCGTAGCACAGCGTAACGGCGAGGATCGGCCGTAGCACGCGTTCAGGCACAACGCCCGCAAGTCGCGCGCCGATGAGGATGCCGGGGATCGACCCGCACAACAGCGCAAGCAGCAGGCTTCCGTCGACATTGCCAAGACCGAGATGGCCGAGTCCCCGAGAAGCGTGAGGAGTAATATCGGAGCCAACGAGGCGTTTGCCCGGAAGCGCTGGATAAAGCGCGGCGAGCACAGTGACACCGATCGCGCCCGCGCCAACAGAAGTCAGGGTGACGAGCAGCCCCAGCGCCACGCCAAATAGCACGGTCTCAATCGTGCGTGGCGGGACGTCGCCAAGGTCTTCCTGGGGCGCCGTGCGCGTGACGAAGGGGTAGACAACGATGGCAATCGCGCTCAGGGGAAGTGCAACGACGAGGCCCATCCTGATCCAGCGCCCGAGTACCGCAGTATCGATGTTGAAAAAGCGATGGCCGCAAGCAGCAGCGCAGCGGCCGGAAGACTTCCCGTCGCGAGCCGGAACACGATCGGCCAGTCGACGTGATCGGAAAGATGGTGGCGCCAGCTCCCCGCCGTCTTGGTGATCGAAGCATAGAGCAGGTCGGTACCGACCGCGACTTGCGGGCTGATCCCAAAACTCGAGATCAGTAGAGGTGTCATCAGCGAGCCGCCGCCGACGCCGGTCAGGCCGACGAGAAAGCCGACGCCTGCGCCAGCCGCAACGAGCGGCAGCAAGGCGACTGCCGAGCTCAAGTCACCCATGCCTGGAAAGCCTCCCCTTGCGGCGAGTCTCGCCCCCTTTGAAGAGCCTTGGTTAGGTCGCTTCGATTATAGACGGCCTAGAGCTCGATCAGAACCGGCACTCCTGCCGAGCGGAGCAGAACGGCAACCTCCTGCGCGCGCCGATTGAATTCGGCTTCATCGGCCGGGCTATCACCGAGATCGGCGCAAACGCCGCGGGCGAGAAGCGCGCGGTTCAGCACGAGCACGTTGTCGCCGACCGCAGGCGCGCCTGCTTGCGCCCATGTTATGACGCCGCCGGCCACGGTGGCACCGTCGATGGCGCTGACCAGAACGAAATTGCCGGTACCCGGAAGGTCGCGGAATAGGTCGAGAGCGGTTGCGCGGCCGAGCAGAACGCGGCAATCGGCGATGTCATTGACGCCACAAGCATGCGCTGGAGTGGAGGCAAGCGTCTCGAAATCGACCAGCGCCGAGACGCTCATGCTGGTGACGGGCGTGAGGTCGGTCGCGGTCCGAAGCAGATAGCCTGCCTCGGGATCGAACGGCGTCTCGGAGAGCCACACCAGCCGCGCCTCGATGACGTCGGCATTGACAGGGCGCCGTGCGGTTTCGGACAGAACCGCACCGCGGGAAATATCGAGGTCGGTGTCGAGTACGAGCGTGACGGCATCGCCCTTCGATGCAACCGGCATGTCGCCGTCCATGCTGGCGATACGGCGCAAGGTAGCGCCAAGACCGCTGCGGGCATCGACGATACGGTCGCCGACCTTGATGCGGCCGGAGGTGACCGTGCCGGCATAGCCGCGGAAGTCGCCGGCGGCGCGCAGCACGAGCTGAACCGGAAGGCGGAACGGCGCGTCGACAAGCTCAGCCACGGGATCGACGGCTTCGAGATAATCGAGCAGCGTCGGCCCCGCATACCAAGGCATTGCAGTAGAGCGATAAACGACATTATCTCCCGTGAGCGCAGCAACGGGGAAGGTCATGACTTGCGCAAAATTGAAGCTTCCGGCCATGGCGAGGAAATCGCGCTCGATATCGCGATAGCGCGCCTCGGACCAGCCGACCGCATCCATCTTGTTGACCGCGAGCACGACCTTCTTGATGCCGACCAGATCGCAGATCGCGGCGTGACGCCGGGTCTGGCGCTTGACGCCATGGCGCGCATCGACCAGGAGAATGGCGATGTCGGCGTGCGAGGCGCCGGTCGCCATGTTGCGCGTGTATTGCTCGTGCCCTGGGGAATCGATGATGATGAAGCGCCGGCCAGGCGTCTCGAAATAGCGCCAAGCGATGTCGATGGTGATGCCCTGCTCGCGCTCGGCCTGGAGGCCGTCGAGCAGCAGACTGAAATCGATCTTCTCGCCGTTGACGGCACGGTTCTGCGAGGCAAGCGCGACTGCCGCGCGCTGATCGTCGGTGACGCCGGCGGCATCCCACAAGAGGCGGCCAATCAGAGTCGACTTGCCATCATCGACCGAGCCGCAGGTGAGCAGCTTGACCAGCGCCCCGGCTTGCGTAGCCCTGACCGTCCTCGGTCCGACCGAAACCTCATCCCTGAGCGCTGCCACATGCATCAGAAATAGCCCTCGCGCTTTTTCATCTCCATGGCGCCCGCCGTGTCATGATCGATCAGACGCCCTGCCCGCTCAGAAACCCGCGCAGCGAGCGTTTCCTCCACGACGGATTCGATGTCGTCGGCGTCGGATTCAATTGCTGCGGTCAGCGGCCAGCAGCCCAGCGTGCGGAACCGCACCTTGCGGAGCACCGGCCGCTTGCCGGGCTCGAAGCGCATGCGCTCGTCGGCCACGACGAGCAGCTGACCGTTGCGCGACACCACCGGCCGCTCGGCGGCGAAATAGAGGGGAACCACGTCGAGCTTCTCCAGCTGGATATAGCGCCACACGTCGCCTTCGGTCCAATTCGACAGGGGAAAGACGCGCACCGTCTCGCCCTTGCCGAGGCGGCCATTCAGGAGTTGCCACATCTCCGGACGCTGGCGGCGCGGCTCCCAGCGGTGACCTGCGGAGCGAAACGAGAACACCCGCTCCTTGGCGCGCGAGCCTTCCTCGTCGCGGCGTGCCCCGCCGAAGGCCGCATCGAAGCCGCCGGTGTCAAGGGCCTGACGCAGCGCAACAGTCTTCATCACGTCGGTATAAACCGAAGGCGGATGGTCGAACGGGTTGATGTTGCGCGCCAAGCCGTCGTGGTTGGTGTGCACGATCAGATCGAGGCCAAAATCGCGCGCCGTCTTGTCGCGGAAAGCGATCATCTCCGGAAACTTCCAAGTCGTATCGACGTGCAGAAGCGGGAAAGGTGGCTTGGCCGGCCAGAAGGCCTTGCGCGCAAGATGCAGCAGGACCGTCGAGTCCTTCCCGATGGAGTAAAGCAGCACCGGCGCGCGGAACTGCGCTGCGGCCTCACGGAAGATGTGGATGCTCTCCGCTTCCAGCAGCTTGAGATGGGAGCTAAGCGCGGTCATGCGGCCTTGCCTTCCCGGTTCGGGTTCATGTGCAAGCCACACTCCTTCTTTTCCTCGTGTTCCCACCACCAGCGCCCGGCGCGCGGGTTCTCGCCCGGCTGCACGGCGCGCGTGCACGGCGCGCATCCGATTGAGATGAAGCCGCGAGCATGCAGTGGATTGACGGGGATGTTGTTGGCGGCGATGTAGGCGGTGAGATCCTGCGTGGACCAGTCGACGACGGGATTGACCTTCATGAGCGCGCGTTCCTCGTCCCAGGCGGCGAGAGGCGCGGCTGCCCTCTCGTCGGAATGCTCGCGCCGGATGCCGGTGATCCAGCCTTGCGCGCCCTTAAGCTCGCGGGTCAGAGGCCGCACTTTGCGCACCTCACAGCAGGCCTTGCGGTTCGCGACCGAATTCTTGAAGCCGAACACACCATCGCGTGAGACGAGAGCCTCGACTTCGCTCGCCTCAGGCGCGACCAGGCGGATGCGGATGCCGTAGCGGATTTCGGAAATCTCGACGGTCTCGAGCACCTCGGGAAAGAGACGCCCAGTATCGAGCGTGAACACGTCGATGTCGGCGCCGGATTCGGCGATGGCGTGCAGGATCGCCTGGTCCTCGAGGCCGAGATTGGTGGAGAAGGCGATGCGTCCCTCGATTCTCCGGCGCATCTCCCGGAGGCGGTCGGGCAGGTTCTTCACTCTCACGAGACGGAGGTTGAGTTCATCGGCTTCATTCTTGGAGGCATTCCAGCGGAGCGGCTGAGGGTTACGCAAGCCGGGCTGATAGGCATGACGCAGCCGCGTGAGCGCCGCCTTCCAGGTCTCGATCGTCTCTTCGTCGGCGACCTCGGCGGTATCGAAGCCGGAGCGCAACAGGAACGGGGCCAAATCCGGGATCGTGTAGCCGATGGCTCTGATCTCGCCTTTGAAGCCATGCCGCTCACGTAACAAGACGGCAAGAGAGTAGCCTCGCCCGTCTCCGAAGGCATGAAAGCGAAGCGCGACAACTCCGCCTGCCGCGGCGGCTGCCTCAAGCGCGGCGGCGTCGGCGGTCGGCTCGAGCACCGTTGTCGGCTCGCTGACATTGGCGATGACGGAGCCGGTATGAAGATCAAACAGCGCCATAGAGTGCCTCCTTGAAGGGCGCCGGCCCGATCCTTCGCCACGTGGCGAGGAAGTCCTCGCCGCCGGTGCGATTGGCGAGATAGGTCTCGATGATGGTGTCGATCGCCTGAGGCACGGCCTCGGCCCGGAAGCCGGGGCCTATGATGGTGCCGATCGCGGCGTCATCCTTGGGACTGCCGCCGAGCGAGATCTGGTAAAGCTCAGTACCTTTCTTGTCGACGCCGAGGATGCCGATATTGCCTGCATGGTGATGGCCGCAGGCATTGATGCAGCCCGACATGTTGAGCCTGAGCGGACCGATCAGCTCCTGTCGCTTCGGATCCTCGAACCGCTTGGCGATCTCCTTGGCAATCGGGATCGAGCGCGCATTGGCGAGATTGCAGTAGTCGAGCCCAGGGCAGCAGATCATGTCGCCTAAGAGATCGTTGTTACCAACGGCGAGCCCAACTCTCACGAGCGCGTCATACACCGCAACGAGATCGGCCCGCGCGACATGCGGCAGCACGAGATTCTGGGTGTAGTTGACGCGAAGCTCGTTGTGGCTGTAGCGCTCCGCCAAATCGGCGACCAGTTCCATCTCCTCGGACGTCGCATCGCCGGGCGTGCGGCCGGGCTGCTTCAGCGCGATCACGGCGATGCAGTAGCCGGGCACGCGGTGGGGACGGACATTGTTCTTGAGCCAATTGGCGAACGCGGGATCGGTGATCCGCCGCTGCTCCACCTTCTCGTCCACGATCGGCCCCGGAACGAGATCGGGCGGCGCAAAGTAAGACTGAATCCGGAGAAGCTCCGATTCCGGTAAATCGATCTCGTTTTTGCGTGGCGACGCGGCCCAATCCGCTTCGACTTCCTCGCGGAATTTATCGATGCCGAGCTGATTGACGAGGATCTTGATGCGCGCCTTGTTGAGATTGTCGCGGCGCCCATAGAGATTGTACACGCGCAGGATCGACTCGATGTAGGAGAGCAAGTGCCGCTTCTCCAGGAAGGGGCGAATCTCAAGACCGACATAGGGCGTGCGACCCATGCCGCCGCCGACAAACACGCGGAAGCCATTCTCGCTGTTTGGCCCCTTCACGATTTTCAGCCCGATGTCGTGGAACAAGACGGCGGCACGATCTTCGGCGGCACCGGTGATGGCGAATTTGAATTTGCGCGGCAGCCAGCTGAACTCCGGATGCACGGTCGACCACTGACGGATCACCTCGCACCAAGGACGCGGGTCCTCGAGCTCGTCGACGGCGGCACCAGCGAAGGGATCGGCCGTGACGTTGCGGAATGAATTGCCGCTGGTCTGAATGCAATGCATCTCGACATCGGCGAGCGCGTCCAAGATATCCGGCACGTCAACCAACTTGATCCAATGATACTGGAGATTGGTGCGCGTAGTGAAATGGCCGTAGCCGCGATCCCATTTGCGCCCGATCATGGCGAGCTGGCGAAGTTGCCTTGGGCTGAGCACGCCATAGGGGATGGCGATGCGGAGCATGTAAGCGTGTAGCTGCAGATAGAGCCCGTTGCGTAGGCGCAAGGGACGGAACTCGTCCTCGGTCAGTTGGCCCGCGAGCCTGCGATCGACCTGATCTCTGAACTGGACCACGCGTTCGCGCACGAAAGCGTGGTCGAACTCGTCATAGCGGTACATCGTACCAGTCCTCGGTGAGCGTGGTGCGGTGCGAGGCGCGGATGCGCTCACGCACGGAGAGGGCATGGACGCCGCTGTCGTCGACGGCGACTTCCATGGGATAAACGGCGACGACCTTTCGCTCCTTCACGGCCTGCGCGGCGTCGGCCTCGAGCGCCTTGACCTCATCTTCGGTCTCGGCGCGGCGCGCATGCGCAATGTCCTCGGTCCAGCTGCCGTCGGTGGCGAGATAGACGACGATGCCGTCTGTGAGACGGTTGGCTGTGACGACGCTAGGCATAGAGACGCTTGACCTCCTCCAGCGCCAGGATGTCTTCGACCAGGCCGTGGGCCGGAAGACCCGCCACCTCGCCGAAGATGAGGACGGCGGGACTCTTGAGGCCGAGGCGGTCGGGGTTGGCGGCAAGGTCGGCGACGGTCGCGAGTACCCGGCGCTCATCATCGCGGCTTGCGTTCTCAATGGCGATCACGGGAAGCGAGGGGCTGAAGCCCGCCTCGAGCAACTTCTTGGCGATCGCGCCTGCGGTCGAGACGCCCATATAGACGAGCAGCGTGTTCTTGCCGCCAGAGAGCGCGGCAAGATCGAGATGCTTGAAGGAAGGCTCCTCGCCACCGGCCTCATGGCCCGACAGGAAGGTCACGGTGTGGGACACGTCGCGATGGGTGAGCGGGATTTGCAGGCTCGCCGCTGCGGCAATGCCTGCGGTCACACCGGGTACAACCTCGATGGCGATGCCGGCAGCGCGTAGGGCGTCGAGCTCCTCGCCGCCCCGGCCGAAGATGAAAGGATCGCCGCCCTTGAGCCGCACCACCGTCTGTCCGGCGCGCGCCCGCTCGATGAGGAGTTTATTGATCTCTTCCTGCGGCACACTGTGCGCGCTCTTGGCCTTGCCGACCGGAATCAGCTCGGCCTCGCGGCGTGCATGATCGAGCACGCCCTCGCCGACAAGGCGATCATAGAGAATGATGTCGGCGGTTTTGAGCGCACGCACCGCCTTCATGGTGAGAAGCTCGGGGTCGCCGGGGCCAGCGCCGACGAGAAGCACGCGGCCGCGCGCGCGTGGCTTGCCGGCTGCCTCGTCGATCGCATCTGCGATGAGCGCTCTCGCCTTGTCCTCATCGCCTTCGAGCATCGCCTCTGCGGCGGCGCCTTCGAACACGGCCTCCCAGAATTTCCGGCGCGGCGGACCTGATGGCAGCCTGTCGGCCACGGGCCCGCGGAACTCCGCTGCGAGTTTGGCGAGCGCATCAAGACGCGGGTGAAGCTCCTGCTCGAGCCAGGCGCGCAGGCGCTGAGCGAGCACTGGTGCGGCACCTGAGGTGCCGATGGCAACCGTGACCTCGCCGCGATCGACGATCGCCGGAAGCGCGAAGGTGCAAAGCTCCGGCCGGTCTGGGACATTGACCGGAACGCCGAGCGCACGGGCGATGGCCGAGACACGCGTATCTTCCTCTTTGTCCTCGTTGGCAGCAATCACGAGAGGCCGGCCGCGCAGTTGATCGATGCCCGGCCGCGCCGGGAGAAGCGATACCAGCTTCTGCTCGGCGAGGGCAGCAAGCTCGGGCACCACTCCGCCTGCAGCGACGTCGACGCTTGCCGCGCGCTTCAACAGAAGCCGCGCCTTCACCGCGGCAAGCTCGCCACCGCCGACCACAAGAGGCGGCTTGCCGTCGAAGCTCACAAGGATGGGGAAGGTCCGCATAGCGTTATCCTCCGACCACCATCCGCTCGGGCGGCGCATCGGCAAGACTCTCAGGCGCAAGCTCGACCTCAAGCCCGTCGAGCTCAGGCATCATGATGATCTGGCAGCAGAGCCGCGAGCGCTCGTCGACCTGAAATGCGCCATCGAGCATCTCGAGCTCTTCGGCAGAGGGCGGCACGAGCTTGCCGACCCACTCCTCACCGACCCACACATGGCACGTAGCGCAGGCGCAGGCGCCGCCGCACTCGGCCTTGATGGGAATGCCCCAGTCTCGGATCACCTCCATGATTCGCCAGCCCTCCAGGGCTTCGAGCCGGTGTGTCGCGCCGTCTGGCATACGCACGGTGACGAACATGATCAGGCGACCTTCAGCAGGCGTTGCAGTTCCGACGACGAGGTCGTGTACTGGAAACGCAGGACTTTGTCGGGGTGCACATAGCGGTGCGCGGCTTGCGCCATCAGCGCCGCCTCGTGGAATCCGGAGAGGATCAGCTTGAGCTTGCCGGGATACGAATTGATGTCGCCGATGGCGAAAATCCCGGGCATGCTCGTCTCGAACTTCGCGGTGTCCACCGGAATCAGGTTCTCATGCAGGTTGATGCCGAAATCGGCGATCGGCCCAAGCTTCATGGTGAGACCGAAGAAGGGAAGAAGCGCATCGGTTGCGATGTCGAAGGTTGTGCCGTCGGGGCGCTTGACCACGACCGCGTCGAGCTTGCCGTCGCTTCCTTTGAGATCAGACGGCTGGCCGAGCTCGAATTTGACGAGCCCCTTTGCCTCGAGCGCGCGCATCTTGTTTACGGTGTCCGGCGCGGCGCGGAATTCAGGCCGGCGATGCACCAGCGTCAGTTTCTGCGCAATGGGCGCGAGGTTCACCGTCCAGTCGAGGGCCGAGTCACCGCCCCCGGCGATGACGACGCGCTTACCGCGAAACGCTTCGATTTTGCGCACGGCATAGAACACACCGGTGCCTTCGTAAGCCTCAATGCCTGGAATGGGCGGGCGCTTTGGCACGAAGCTGCCCCCGCCCGCGGCGATGACGATGACCGGCGCAATCAGCACACGACCAGCGTCGGTGTCGACGCGCCACTTGCCGTCGCTGGTCCGCGTCAATGCCGTAACCATCTCGCCAAGGTGGAACACGGGCTCGAAGGGCTTGATTTGCTCGAGCAGCCGGTCCGTCAGCTCCTGCCCGGTGCAGACCGGAATGCCGGGGATGTCATAGATAGGCTTCTCGGGATAAAGCTCCGCGCATTGGCCGCCGGGCTTGTCGAGAATGTCGATGACGTGAGCCTTGAGCCTTGCCAGCCCAAGCTGAAACACGGCAAACAGACCCACGGGGCCTGCGCCAATAATCACTACGTCGGTGGAAGCCTCGTTGGCCTGCATCGCTCGCCCGCCGAAAAATGGTCCACTTAATATGGGGAGTGTAATGAAAATCCATTCTCCCAGGAAGGCGATGACCC
>Ga0075436_100002877_pt1 | contig 11787 bp, 13 predicted proteins | sample RhiMethybrSRZTD5_FD_75303 | JGI IMG/M metagenome (GOLD analysis project Ga0075436, IMG submission 75303) | Populus rhizosphere microbial communities from Tennessee, USA - Rhizosphere MetaG P. TD hybrid SRZTD5 | ecosystem: Host-associated > Plants > Roots > Rhizosphere > Soil | place: USA... | reverse complement strand
TGCGCTCGTGGATCGCCTTCGGCCACCAGTAGCCCGCGGCGAAGGTGACCCCGTCCAGGGGCGTCGTGTCGAACGTTCCCTTCGTGATGTGGAAGGCGATCAGGGCCTCGCAGTTGCCGTAGGTCGGCAGCCCGTTGAAGTTGCATGGGCAGCCGTAGGCGCAGTTGCAACTCTGGATGTACTCCGCGTCGAAGCTCCACGGCGTCGGCGTTGCCATGGCCCGCCGTAGGACCGTGGCCTAAGTAGGCTTGCGGGCGTCGCGCCCGACGCGCCGGGGGTGGCGTCGCCTCCCCTCGAGCTAGGTGGATCGCGCGCTCGGCCGAACGCGCTCCGGGGTCGGCCGGCGGGTGGGATCACCTGCCGCGGGCCCCGAGGGCCCGAGACGGCGGCGGCGCTCGGCTAGCTCGCGCTGCCCCTCGGGATCTCCTCGACGGCGGAGATCCCGAACCGTCGGCGGATCGGTGCGGGAGGATAGAACGCGAGCAGAATGACGACCGCAGCGATGAGGCCGATCGAACGGGCGACGATCTGCGCCGCCAGGGTGCCGCCGAGCGCCGACCCGACGTCGACGAACCCGAGCCCGAACCAACCGATGAGGCTCCAGCTCACCAGGGTAACCCGGTAGCGCACCGTCGGGTCGCGGGTCCGGAAGTAGAGGGAAAAGTAGAGGAGGGCCCCGACGAACTCCGGCGCGAGGAGGACCAGGAGGAGGACCCCCAGGATCGGACCCGAGACCGTGTTGGCGAACTCTTCGCCCACGACCCCGAGCTTGACCGTGACGCGGACCGGGTCGCTCGCCGTGATGAAGTAGAGCAGGAGGACGTAGAGGCCCGCGTAGAGGAGCGAGATCGGCACGAGGAACCCCTGGCCCGTGAAGAGGAACAGGAGGTAGCTGACGAGCGCCCAGAGGACGACGCAGAGCAGCAGGATCTCGAGGTAGAGGAGCGTGACCACCAGCGTCAGGGGCGGGACCTGGTTCACCGCCATCAGGCTCTCGAGCCCGCCGAGCGCCGACACGGCCGCGAGGCCCAGCCAGAAGAGGCTGAACTGCGCGGCGGCGAACCGGCTCTCCGGGGCGACGCGGCGGCGCGAGAGGCGCCACCCGAGGTAGAGGTACAGGGCGACCGCCACGAGCGACGCGATCCCCGACACCAGAGCTTCGTTGTTCATCGTTCCTTCCGTTCAGACCAGATCCCGTAGGCGGTTGGCCATCAGCAGTTCCGCGAGCGTGTACTTCCCCGGTGCGGCGGAGGTGACCGCCCCTGGACCCGCCACCGGATCCCGCAGGTCCCGTACGACCGCGCCGAAACCGATCGGGCCGGCCGAGGGCAACCGCACGACGACGATCTCGATCGGGATCGGTGCCCCTTCGGGCCCGAGCCCCTCGGTGAGAACGGGCGTCGCGGCGCCCCCGTCCCGGAGGAGCGAGGCGAACACCGCGTCGAGCGCTTCGTGGGACCGTGGCACGACGAGGTCCGCGAGGACCCTCCCCTGCAGCTCCCCGGGGTTCCGGCGGAAGAGCCGCTCGGCCGCGCGGTTGGCCCGTCGGATGCGCCGCGCCGGGTCGAGCACGAGCTGGCCGTTCGGGGCCGCCTCGAAGAACGTCCGGTAATCGACCGCCTCCTCCATCGGGGGCGCGCCGCCGGGGATCACGGTGAGGACCGCCGCGAGGAGGGTCCGCCCGCCGACCAGGGGACGGGATACGGCGACGGTCGGCCGATCGTCGATAGCCCCGGTCGGCTCGGGCCCTCGGGGCGGCGGGCGATAGTACGGGTCGCGCATGGCTAGACGATGCGGAGCAGGTCGTACGGGACCGTGTCGGTCCCCTCCGCCAGGACGAACCCCGACGTCCAGGGCTTCGAGCCGTAGATGAACACGCGGCCCTGCCGGACCCTCAAATGGATGTGGATCGCGGCCAGCGAGCGGACCGATTCGAGCAGGGGGACCCCCGTGCGGCCGAGCATGACGACGTGCATCGGCGCGCCGCCGAGCGCCGACTGGACCATTGCGGGAAAGCTGTCGACCTGGTCTGCGGTGATCGGCAGCTTGAGCGCCGCCGCGAGCGAGACGAACCCGCTGATGTACGTCGCGCCGAGCACGGGAGCGCCCGCGACCCCCCCCGAGACGATGAACTTCCGAACCTCGGTCTCCGGCGGTTCGGTCGACCCCGGTCGGGGCGCCGACGACGGGAGGAGCGACCGTAGGGGGAGGACCATCGGCGTGAGGTCGGGCGCCGTCTGACGGGCCGCCCCCTCGAGCTGGCCGGTCACGTCGACCACGCGGAACCCCTGCTCGAGGCGCGCGCGCGGCGCCGAGCCTTTGATCGAGTCCCAGAGGTCGCGGGCGGAGAGCGAGGGGGAGGGGACCAACAGGGACCGGCCGCCGATCGCCGCGACCGACGCCATCATCGGCGCGAGCAGCGACTGCAGCACCTGGTCGGGGAGCTCGTTGTCCGCCTCGAAGAGCGTCGTCTTGCCCACGGGGAGGCGGCCGAAGTTCTCGGCGAACGACCGAGACCCCGGCCACAGGTGGCCGGGCATCGCGTCGGGCTCGGGCTCCATCCGCCCGCGGTGCATGTCCGTGTAGGCGCGCATCGGCTCGATGCACTGGAAGCGGGCGGCCTCGACGGTGTATGGGTAGTAGCTGTTCGCGATACGGATGCCGCGGAGCTTCGGGAGGTGGACCCACCGCTCCAGCCGGTCGTTCCCCATCTCCCGCTGCGTGACGACGACCCCGTTCACGAGGTAGTCGAGCTGCGACTCTTCGCGGCGCTCCAGCACGATCACGACGTGGGCCCGGCCGCGACCGAGCTGGCGCAACAGGATCCGCTCGACCTCACCGCGGTCGGGGAGGTCGGGCGACCTCGGGCCGAACCCGCCGAGATACTGCTCGATGAGGGCGTCCCACGAGTCGATCACGACGATCGACGCCGCGTTCGGAGGGAGGCGGCTCCACGCCTCCTGGATCGGCGACGGGAGCCACATGAACTCCTCGATCTCGCGCGTCTCCGCGCTCTTGCCGGTGAGCACCTGGCCCGCCGTCGCGGCGGCGCGCCCCATCTCGCGGAGGTTCGCCTCGAGCGATCCCGTGTCGACGATCTGGATGCTCGCCCCGCCGTTCTCGCCGAGCCAGGGGAAGCCGCGCTGGAGCTCCGCCTGGGAGACCCGGCTCGTGAGCAGGATGCGCTGGCCGGCCGCCGCCTCCAAGAGCGCGAGGCACAGCGTGGTCTTCCCGGACCCGGGCGGGCCCCGGACCAGCAGCGATTGAGGGCCCGGCAGCGCGAGGAACTCGCGCAGCTCCGCTGGAAGACGCTGGGTCGAACTCATCGACGGTGGGTCCTCCCCCCGGCGGGAGGTCGGACGGTCCCGTCGGAATGTACGTCGCGACGCGCGATAAGAACGATTCGGTCGATGGTCGTTGTGTCCCCGAGGTCGATAACGTCGAAATAAGGGGGATAGGTGCGCCCGGGGCCCACCGGGACGCGGACGACCCGCCGCCCACCGCCCGGGCCCGCCCCTGGGGCCCGACGGGATTCAGCCCAAACGGCAAAAAGCAGGGCCGACTCAGCGTCCCCCGATGGGGATCCTCACCGACGACATGAAACGGACCGTACGGGGCCAGCGGCTCGGCTACGTCGCTTCGATCTCCCCGGACGGGTCGCCGAACCTCTCCCCGAAGGGTTCCCTCACCGTGTGGGACGACGACCACCTCGTCTTCGCCGACATCGAGTCACCCCACACGATCCGCAACCTCGCCGAGAACCCGCGGACGGAGGTCAACGTCGTCGACCCGTTCACCCGGAAAGGGTACCGGTTCCGCGGTCGGGCGGCCGTCCTTCGCACGGGGGACGTCTACTGGAAGATCCTCGAGATGTACAAGTCCGAGGGGGCCGACATCCGTCGGATTCGCGCGGTCGCGGTCATCGAGGTCACCGGTGCGGCGCCGATGGTCTCGCCGGTCTATTTGACCGGCCTCACCGAGGACGAGGTCCGACGCCTGTGGGAGGAGTACCACTCGAAGAGCCTCGACAAGACGCTCCTCGACCTCATCCCGCCCAACGATTTCTGAGCGGCGTTGTGCTGGGGCCGCGGGCGTCGTCGCGGTCGGGCCGGCGCGCTAGCAGCCGCTCGACGCTTCGGGCGGCACTTCCGCGCTATCGACCTGCTCGTGGATGACGAGCGACCCCGGCTCGTCCAGCAGGTGGCCCGCCTTGACCCGCTTCGTCTCGAGGTACCGGCGGTTGTACGGGTTGGGTGGAACGACGACCGGTATCCGCCCCTCGATCCGCACGCCGTGGGCCCGCAGGTCCTCGATCTTGCTCGGGTTGTTCGACATCAGGTCGATCGACGCGACCTGCAGCGAGTAGAGCATGTGGGCGGCGACGGCGTAGTCCCGTTCGTCCCCCCGGAACCCGAGGACCTCGTTCGCCTGGATCGTGTCGAGGCCGAGCTCCTGCAACTGGTACGCCTTGATCTTGTTCGCGAACCCGATCCCACGGCCTTCCTGGCGCAGGTAGAGGATGACGCCGAGCTCCCGCCGACCGATCTCGGTCAGCGCCATCTCGAGCTGCTCGCGGCAGTCGCACCGCAGCGACCCGAAGGCGTCGCCCGTGAGGCACTCGGAGTGGAGGCGGACCGGGACCCGCTCCTTCCCGATCACGTCGCCCCGAACGAGCGCGGCGTGTTCCTTGCGGTCCGACGGGCTGTGGAACGCGACGACCGAGAAGTCTCCGAACCGGGTAGGGAGGTCGGCGATGCCGACGATCTGCACGCAGACCCCGCCGCCCTCGGAGCAGTCGTGGTTGGCGCTCGCCCGGATGAGCTCCTGGACCGTCGATTTGGGGATCCCCATGGGGTGCCGCTCCCTAGATAGCGGGTAGTTCACGACCGCACTCCCCCAAAAGCCCACCGGGTCCTCTCCGCCACCACCACCGGGCGCGCGCGGAGCGACCCGACCGATAGAACGCGCGGCGCTCGGGCGGGCCCCCGGTCGGCGTGCGGCCCGCGCCGCTCAGACCGTGATCTGGAGGACCATCATGCTGCGCGCGGGCACGGTCCAGACCCACGGGGCCATGAGCGAGAACGACGTTACGCCCGGCGCCGCGGCGGAGTAGTTCCAGGTCGTCACCGAGCCGCTCCCGAGCAGCGGGAACCCCGAGCCCAGCAGGTTGAGCCGCAACGGGTGGGTCGTGTTCGCGTTGACGACGAGCAGCGAGTAGGTCGTCCAGTTGGTGCTCGCCCCGGCGACGACGTAGACCCGCGACGGCGCTCCCGGCACGGAGACGTTCAGGAGCACGGGCTGGAGTTGGGCGAACAGCGACGAATACATCGTGAACGTCCGGCTCGGGACGCCGCTCCCGTTCAGGAGCGACCCGTTGTAGGTCGACTGGAACGCGAACAGGTCGAGGTTGCTCACCCCCGCCAGCATCGCCTGCGCCACCTCGGCAGCGAGGTACGGAGCGGCCGAGGAGCTCCCCATCCACTTGTCGTACGGTCCGCCCTGCGTGCCGGTACCGAACTCCGTGACGAAGAGGCCGATCCCGCGGCACGTCGGGCAGCCGGCGGCGATCGCGGCCCGGGCGATCGGGGCGCGGTAGGCGAGCGACCCGTGGCCGGTGAGCGTGTTGAGGAAGTTCGTCAGCGTCCCGTTCGCCGTCGTTCCGCCGGCCGGGTAGACGTGGATCGCGACCGCGCTCAGGTTCGGGCCGTTCAGCGCCACCGTCGCGCGGATCCAGACGGCTTCGTTGTACCCGCCGGTCCCCACCCCGGAGAGGCCGATGAGGTGGATCGCGGGGTCGACGACGCGCATCGCCTTCGAGTACGCCTGGACGACCTGCGCGTACGAGCCGGGCGACGCGTTCTGGCTCTGGCTCGTGTTCCAGTTCGACCAGGGGATCCCGAAGTGGGTCCACTGCGCTGGCTCGTTCCCGATCTCCCAGTAGTTCGGCTTGAACCCGAGCGTGTGCTCGGCGTACGCCACCTCCGCGGCCGCGACCTGGGGCTGGTTGATCTCGCCGGGGAGCTGGACGATCGCGTGGCAGCCGACCCACTTGCACCACGTGGCGAACTCGGCGAGCGAAGAGCCAGGCGAGGATGTGTTCCCCCCGTCGGCGGTGATGAGGTTGGTCGTGACGTTGAGGCCGTCGGCCACCGCGCCGCCCGGCCAACGGACGTAGTGGAGCGGCGTCGCATTGTAGAGCGCCGCCTCGGCGGAACCGAGCGGGTAGTAGACGCGAACGTCGGCGCCCCAGAACGCCGGGGCGACCGTCGTCATGGTCTGGTTGAGCAGCCCGAGGTTCGCCGAGACGGTCGACCCGAGGCCGGCGAGCAGCCCAACCGAGCGGTCCGGGGCCACCACGGCGCCCGTCGCGATCCCGAGAGCGAGGGGCGGCGGTGGGGGCCCTGCAGTCGCGGCCCCGAGCGGGCCCGGGCCCAAGCTGGTCAGGACGACGGTGAGGATCGACGCCGTAGCGACGATCCGCGCCCGACGACCCAGCCACCGCCGCCGCTCGGAACGCGGGATCGATCGGGGGGGATTTCGTTCCGAAGTTCGGGGCGGTGGGTCCCCTAGGTCGAGGGCGGTCGATCTCGGCCGCACTGCAATCAAAACGACGCCGACCCCCTATTTCTACCCGATTCCGGCGGCCCCGGATTCTCGCCCAATCGAGACGGCTCGAGCCGGCCCCGGGAGCCCCGCCGGGCGCGCCGATCGATCTCGGAAACGCCGCCTCGCCGTGCCCGGGCCGGCTCCTTCCCCGCGTCGGTCCGATCGGGTCCTCAGCCCTCCGACGGGCGCCCGCTGCGCGGAGCCGGACCCCGGGCGAGCGAACGGAGCCATCGCGCGAACGCGCGCGCGCTCCCGCGGACCGTCGACCGTCCGACCGCCCCGCCTCCCCGGAGGACCCACTCGGCCGATTCGCCCGGCCACTCGTCCCGCAGGTACTCCTCCACCTCGTCCCGCTGCGTCGCCCTCGACACCGCCGCCCGCATCGCCCAGTACGCGTCCGACATTTGGCCCGCCTCGAACCTACCAAGGCGGGCGCGTCCATGGCGGGACCCCCGCCTTTGACGGCCGTCGTGCGACGGCACAACGAGTATCCCCCTCCCGGCGCTGGTCCGGGCATGGGGCTCTGGGAGGTCTCGCTGCGCGCGAGCTACGACTACCCGTTCATCACGATGTCCCGCGACCTGCCGGACACGCCGATCTCGATGTGGTGCGTGTGGAACCGGGAGCTCCTCCAGGTCCCGTCCCGCGACCCCAAGGTGATCCAGATGGTGGAGCGGTCGATCCGCAAAGCCGGTCGCGTGATCTCGGAGTGGGTCGACGGGAGCGCCAGCCGGATCTTCCTCTTGGAGTGCAGCTGCGGACGGCACGACAGCCTGTGGAACGTGATGGAGGCGCACCAGTGCTGGGACGCTCCACCGGTCGTCTACCAGGAGGGCTGGGCGCACTTCCGCGTGCTCAGCTTCGACGAGCAGCGGACGCGGGACCTGTTCCAGGACCTTCGCGCGCGCGGGTCGGCGGAGCTCGTGCGCAAACGCGAGCTCCCCCTCAGCGTCCTTCCGACGAGCGTCTGGACGAACGCCCTCTTCGGCGGCCTCACCCAGAAGCAGTCGGAGGCGCTGCTGACCGCCCATCGCTTCGGCTACTACACGTCGCCCCGCCCGACGACGACGGAGGAGATCTCCCACGCCGTCGGGGTCGGGCGGACCACCTACGAGGAGCACCTTAGGAAGGCGGAGAACCGCGTGATGGCCGCGCTGATCCCGTACCTCCAGCTGTTCACCGCGGCGGACCGACCCCCCGAGCGTCAGCCCCTGGCGGCGACGATCGTCAGTCCACCGGGCGGGGCGGGCGCCGCGTAGCCCCGCCCGCGACGGGGCGCCCTAACGGCCCATCGCCCGACCTCGGCTCAGAAGCCGAGGTTCTCGCGCACGAGGACCAGGGTCGCGCGCCCGGGCTGGAACTCCTTCTGCACGATGAGGACCTTCGCGATGGCGCTGTCGACGCCGTACGCCTTCCGGGCGCGGGCGTTCTCCAGCGGGAACGTGTACGCTCGGAGCCGTTCGAACGCAGCGTCCAGGTCGGGTACGATCTTCTGCGTCCCCGCGACCCAGATGACGGCGCCGGCCCCCGAGGCGTACGGGCCCAGCTGGCTCCCCGACGCGGAGGCGATCACGAGCTGGCCCTGTTCGGTGATGGCGTGGACGCTACCGAGGATGTAGTCCGGAGCGGCCCCGAGACGGCGCTGCTCCGCGCTCTTGCCCTCCTGCGCGAGGGCGCTCAACCGAGGTCGGACGCTGTCGAACCGGCCGGGTCGGTTGACCTCTTCCGCGATCCCGAGGTCGAGGAGCGTCTTCGAGGACGAATCGAAGACCTGGGCGCCCGGCGGGAGGAGCTCGAGGACGAGGCGTCGCGCCTCCTCGGGCGTAGCCGCGAGCAGCGTGCGGATGCCGTTCGACTCGAGGGCCTTCATCGTGGCGGCGACCTGCGCGTCGGTGGCCAGCCGGGCGAACCGCGGGTCCGGCGCGGGGTCGATCTCGGTCGACGAGAGGCGAGCGCTCGGTTGGGTCAGGGACTGGGCGGACATGCTTATCACTATACTTTCGATAGTATTTAGACTATCCATGGTATAGCCATGAAGTAGCTTCCGCCGGGGGAAGCGACGGCCACCCTCGGTAGCGAGCCCTACCGCGGTTCGACCGGCGGTAACTTCTAATGCTACCGTATCTATAGTATTGTCGAAGATGCCGACCCGTCAGCACGCGAGTCCGTCGCCCGCCGGACCCTCGGCCGCGACCGCCGCTCCCCCGGAGGGTTGCGAGGTCACCGAGCTGTTCTCCGTGCTAGGGCAGCCGCACACCCTGCGCATCCTCCACGCGTTCCAGGCGTCCGGCGGAGCCCCGCTGCGCTTCTCCGAGCTCCAGCGTTCGCTGCAGCTCTCCCCCAAGACCCTGGCCCAGCGTCTCAAGACCCTGGTCGAGGTCGGGTTCGTCACGCGCCACGCGTACAACGAGATCCCACCGCGGGTCGAGTACGAGCCCTCGGGGAAGACCGGGGAGCTCTCGGAGCTGTTTGGCGCCCTCGACCGGTGGTCGAAGCGCCACAGCCTCACGACCGTCGGCGAGGTCGCGACCGTCGGGAAGGCGCGCGCCTAGGCGCCCGCCGTGACCGCCGGCCGAGCCCGTCCCGCGCGCTCGTAGACGAACGCGACGTTCGGGGCGAACTGGCTCGAGAAGTTCCACGCGGCGTACGCCTCGGGGGTCGGCGTGCGGCCGACCTCCTCGGCCGTCGATCCCCGCGCGCGCGCTTCCGCGCCGAGACGCCGCACCTCCGCGACGTAGTCGGACATGACCGCGAGGTCCCGACCGGTCCCGACGGGACCGTGCCCCGGCACCGTCACCTCGGGGCCGAGCCCCCGGATCCGCTCGAGGATCTCGGCGAGCCGCTCCGGGTCGCCGTCGGTCAGCCACGGGTGGAACCCGATCGAGAGCAGGTCGCCCAAGAACGCGGTCCTCTCGTCGGGGAGGATCGCAAAGACGTCGCTTGGCGAATGGCCCCCACCGTAGGAGATGATGCGGATCGTGCGACGCGACCCGTGGACGACGAGCTCGCTCTCGAAGGTGAGGTCCGGGAGCGTGATGCGGAAGTCGGCGGGCGTTGCGAGGATCCCCTCGAACCACCCTTCGTAGACGGCGCGCTCCGACGGGAGGGCGGGCATGCGGCCGCTGCGCAGCGCCTCGAGGTCGATCGGAACGCTCGACCGCTCCTCCGCGAGGTGGACCATGCCGCGCTCCGCCATCAGTTCGCGCGTCCGCCGGGAGGCCACGATGCGGACCGCGCCGAACGCTCCGTTCCCCCGGACGTGGTCGCCGTGGTAGTGGCTGTTCACGAGAAAGTCGACCGGCCGTCCCGTGAGCCGCTCCGCGGCCCGCCGAAGCTCCGCGCCGGCCATCGGGGTCAGCATCGAGTCGAAGACGAGCGTCGCGTCCCCCAGGTCGACGATCCCGGCGTTGCAGAGGCCGAACCCACCGGCGAGCGCGACGGCCGCGTGGACGCCGTCGGCGATCTCGCGCAGCACGAACGGCGGTCGCGAACCCGGCGCCACGGACCCTCCCGCGAGGTACTCCGGCGGTCTAGTTGAGCCTGTGGAGCCGCAACCGTCTTCCGCCCGCGGCCGCGTGGCGTGGCGTCATGACGAGCGAGGTCGCGACCCTCGGAGGTGGGTGCTTCTGGTGCACCGAGGCGGTCTTCACCGAGCTGCGGGGGGTCGAGCGCGTCGACTCCGGGTACTCGGGCGGAACGATGGCGAACCCGACGTACGAGCAGGTCTGCACGGGCAAGACGGGCCACGCGGAGGTCGTCCAGGTGACGTTCGACCCGACCGTCCTACCGTTCGCGGACCTGCTACGGGTCTTCCTCACCGTCCACGACCCGACGACGCTCAATCGGCAGGGGAACGACGTCGGTACCCAGTACCGCTCCGTGATCTTCTTCCACGACGCGGCGCAGCGGGCGACGGCCGAGGCGGTCCTGCGCGAGATCGGCGACGCGCGGCTCTGGAGGGGGAAGATCGTGACCGAGCTCGCCCCGTTCCGCGCGTTCTACCCCGCGGAGGAGTACCACCGCGACTACTTCCGGCGGAATCCCGAGCAGGGGTACTGCCAGCTGATCATCGCCCCCAAGGTCACGAAGTTCCGCAAGCAGTTCGTCGATCGGCTCAAGGCCCGCTAGGAGCGAGGGCGTCGCGGGCGTTCCGCCGGGCCGCCGCTCGACCGGGGGCACGCGCATATAGGTCGAGCTTTCTCCCGTCGGCGTTGAACCCCATCGAACGCGAACTGCTCACGGGCATGGGGAACTGCTACGAGGCGTGCCACGACGACTTCGAGGCGACGATCGGCATGGTCGCGGGGAACCGCGGTCGGACTCCCGAGGAGGTGACGGCCTTGCTCCGCTCGATGCGGGAGCGGTTCGTCCACGACCCCGACTACCAGCGGTTGCGCGCCCGGTTCCCCGCCGAGTTCCCGGTATGACGGGCGCCGAGGGACCGACCCCGTGACGAAGTGCCCCGTGTGCCGCTCGGCCTTTCCGATCGGCGGGTACCACGAGCTCGCGGACCACTTCCTCCAGCGGTCGGCGGTGAGCGACCCCGGCCACGTCCGCTTCCTGAACCAGTCGGTCTCGCGCCATCGCCTCGCGTCGACCGAGCTGACCGAGCGGCTCGTCGCGGTGTTCCAGCTCCCGCCCGAGGGCCTCGCCGAGTGGATCCGACGGCGGTTCGCCGCGCGGTTCTTCGGCGAGCGGCTCCATCCGTTCGTCGCCGCGCTCCAGCACCCGTCGGCGGCGACGCTCGTCGGCTACGCGGTCGAGCACCAGCACTTCCTGCGCGAGTGGGTCCGCGCGTGCGCGTTCGTCCTCGCGAAGACCGACCGGTCCGACGTCTCGCGCTACGAGCTCGAGAACATCAACACCGAGTTCGGCGGCGACGGACCCGAGACCCCCTCGCACTACGAGCTCCTCCTCCGCATGGCCGAGAGCTACGGGATCCCTCGCACGACGCTCCTCGCGACCCCGCCGCTCGCGACGACGCGGCGCGCGCTCGCCGAGTGGCATTCGATCTGCGAGTCGGAGCACTGGGTCGAGGCGATGGCCGCGATGCACTCGCTCGAGCTGATCGCGGACCGTACCCTCGTCGACCACGGCGCGACAGCCCACTACTTCGACCCCTCGATCCTCGACGGAGGGTCGATCACGCCGGAAGCGAAGGCGTTCCTCCGCGAAGGGTAC
>Ga0075436_100002874_pt1 | contig 11797 bp, 12 predicted proteins | sample RhiMethybrSRZTD5_FD_75303 | JGI IMG/M metagenome (GOLD analysis project Ga0075436, IMG submission 75303) | Populus rhizosphere microbial communities from Tennessee, USA - Rhizosphere MetaG P. TD hybrid SRZTD5 | ecosystem: Host-associated > Plants > Roots > Rhizosphere > Soil | place: USA... | reverse complement strand
CCGTTGCTCGGGTTGAACCGCCGGTCCGGCGGGAGCGCGCAGTAGGGCTCCTTGAGCAGGTCGAGGATCTGCGGGTAGAGGATCCAGCCGATCACGGCGCCCAGCGCGACGAACAGCAGCGCCTTGATCAGCCGGCTGCGGAGCTCGGAGAGATGGTCGCGCAGCGACATCGTGCCGCCGCTGCCGTCATCGGAGCGCGGTCGGCTCCGGATGACGCGCCGCAGCACGTTCGGCACGGTCACTGCGCGACCTACCTCAGCGGGTCTCGGACGGCGGGGGGACGTGCATGGGGCGCTGCGGCGGCGCCTCGGCGACCGGCGGCGGCGGCGTGGGGGCGGCGGCCGGCGGCGGGGTGGCGGTGGTCTCGCGCCGGTATTCCGCCTCGGCCTTGGCCTCGAGGTCGCGCGGCGCGGGGTCGTCCCGCAGGCCCTTGGTCTCGGCCTTGAGGATGCGGGCCGAACGGCCGACGGCGCGGGCCGCGTCGGGCAGCTTCTTGTAACCGAACAGCGCGAGGATGACGATCGCGATGATGATCAATTCTGGCGGACCGAGTCCGAGCATGGTGGGCCTGACCTCTCAGAAGACGACGCCGACATCGTACGACGCGAACCACGGAGGGCACCGTAGTCAGAATGGGCCGTCCGACCCCGGTCAGTCCGCCCGGTGCCGACCTTGGGGGGTCTGCGGCTGCAGCGCCTCGATGCACGGAAGTAGTTCGTCGCTGGCCCGCTCGACGGTTCGCTGCAGCCGCCTGAACTGGGAGAACAGTCCGTAGCCGAGGACGGCGAGGACGATCAGGGACACGCCGCCGACGGCCAGCCAGACGATCAGGACGACCACGGCGGCGACCCTACCGCCCCCGAGTTTTAGGGGGCCGGTCGCATCCCGGTCAGCCGTACGCGGCCAGCGCCTCGCTCGCCTCGGCCCGCACCTGCTCGACCAGCCACGCCGGGCCCACCACCTCCGCCGCCGGGCCGAGGCCGAGCACCAGCCGCCGCATCCAGGCCGGGTCGGCCGCGCGCAGCGTCACCTCGAGCCGGCCGTCCGGCAGCGGGCTCGCCGTCTCGCACTGGTAGTACTCGGCGACCCACCGGCCCGGCCGGTCCAGCCGCAGCGTGACCAGCGGATGCTCGGGTGCCGGCTGGTAGATGCCCTCGGACAGGTCGCGCGGGACCGCGTCGGCCGGCGGCGCGGACGGTTCGTCCAGGATCTCCACCGCGTCGACCCGGTCGATGCGGAAGAACCGCATCGCGCCGACCGAGCGGCACCAGGCCTCCAGGTACCACCGGCCGTCGGCCCAGCGCAGCCGGACCGGGTCGACGTCCCGCTCGGTGGTCTCGTCCCGGGCGGCCACGTAGTAGGTCAGGTGCACCGCGCGGCCCTGGTCGAGCGCCCCGCGCAGCTGGGCCAGCACCCGGTCGGTCGGCTCGACCGCGACCGCGACCGCGCTGGCCGCCTCGACCGCGCCGCCGGCGGCCGCCTCGACCTTGGCCAGCGCCCGCTCGACGGCACCGCGGTCGGTCAGCCGCGGCTCGTCGGCCAGCGTGCGCAGCGCGACGACCAGCGCCAGCGCCTCGTCGGTGGTCAGCCGCAGCGGCCGGGCGAGTCCGGCGTCGTGCCCGACGCTGACCGTGTCGCCCTCGAAGGACAGGTCGATCAGGTCGCCGGGGCCGTGGCCGGGCAGCCCGCACATCCACAGCAGCTGCAGGTCGCGGCGGAGCTGCGGCTCGGGCACGCCGAAGTCGTCGGCCGCCTCGGCGACCCGGACGCCGGGGTGGGCCAGCAGGTAGGGCAGCAGGGCCAACAGCCGCGGCAGCCGGTCCCCGGAGCCGCTCACCGTTGCCCCTCCGGCACCGGCGCCGCCTGGTCGCGGGCGCCGCCAGCGCCACCAGACCCGTCCTCGCCACCAGAACCGTCCGCGCCACCAGACCCGTCCGCGGCGCCCGGCCCGCCGGCGGAACCCCCCTCGCCCGCGGAGCCCCCCTCGCCCGCGGAGCCCGTCCCCGCGGCCGCCGGGGCACCGTCGGCGACCGCGCCGCCGGTTCCGGCCGCGCCGCCGGTTCGGGCCTCGTCGTCAGGTCCGGCCGCGCCGCCGGTTCCGACCGCGCCGCCGGATCGGGTCGCGCCGCCGGCTCGGGCCGGGCCGCCGGCCGCGACCGGCGTGCCGCGCCTGGCGGCGGCCGGGCGGGCGGGGCCGGCGTGCGCCCGCAGCCGCCGGATCACCGCCTCCCGGACCTCGACCGGCTCGTCCACCACCGCCCCGCTGCCCTGCCGGGCGACCCGGTCGGCGATCCACTCCGGGTCGTCGTACCCGATCTCGGCGACGTCCCAGTCCGAGCCGCGCTCGCCCGGCTCGATCCGGGCCGCGATCTTGCGCAGCCAGGTGCCCTGCCCGCGCCGGACCCTGACCCGGGCGACCCGGTGGAACTCGGGCGGCTCGGTCGCCACCACGTACTCGACCAGGTCGATGCCGGTGGGCACCTTGACCGCGCCCTCGGGCCCGGCCGGGCTGACCGCGCCGAGCACCCTGGACAGCCGGAAGCAGCGCGGCGCGCCCCGGTCCCGGTCGTGGCCGACCAGATACCACCGCCCGCGCCAGGACACCACGCCCCACGGCTCGACCTGCCGGTCGGACTCGGACCCGTTGGGCTTGCGGTACGCGAACCGGACCGCCCGGCCGGCCTGCACCGCGTCCAGGCAGGGGTGCAGCGCCTCCTCGGCCGCGTCCAGGCGCGGCTCCACGTCGAGGGTGCGGGCCGGCTCGACGTCCACCCCGCCGGCCCGCAGCTTGAGCAGCGCACCGCGGGCCGCGTCGGCAAGCTCCGCCGACTGCCAGAGCCGCGCGGCCAGGCCGACCGCGGCGGCCTCGTCCGGCTCCAGCGACACCTCGGGCAGCTCGTAGTCGCGGCGGGCGATCCGGTAGCCCTCCTCGACGTCGAAGATGCTGGTCCGGCCGGTCTCCAGCGGGATGCCGAGCTCGCGCAGCTCGGCCTTGTCCCGCTCGAACATGCGCTTGAACGCCTCGTCGGCGCGCGCGGTGCCGTCGTCCGGCTCGTATCCAGGGACCGCGGTCCGGATCCGCTCCGCGGTCAGGAACTGCCGGGTGGACAGCAGGCACAGCACGAGGTTGACCAGTCGCTCGGCCCGGCGCGACGACACCCGTCCAGCGTAGTCGCCACCGGGCCCGCGTCACGCTATGCGGCGTCCCGGGTCGGCCCGGATGCCCTGCCCCCGGCCGCCCGGCGCCCAACGAGCGACGACCCCGGCCGCGCTCACATCGAGGCGATGAGCTTCTCCACCCGCTCGTCCTGGGATCGGAACGGGTCCTTGCACAGCACGGTGCGCTGGGCCTGGTCGTTGAGCTTGAGGTGCACCCAGTCGACGGTGAAGTCGCGCCGCTTCTCCTGGGCGCGGCGGATGAACTCGCCCCGCAGCCTGGCCCTGGTGGTCTGCGGCGGGGTGTTCTTGCCCTCGAAGATCGCCACGTCGGAGGCGACCCGGTCGACCGAGCCCTTCTTCTCCAGCAGGTAGTAGAGCCCGCGGCCGCGGTGGATGTCGTGGTACGCGAGGTCGAGCTGGGCCACCCGGGGCGAGGACAGGGTCAGCCCGTGCCGGGCCCGGTAACGCTCGATCAGCTGGTATTTCGTTGCCCAGTCGATCTCCCGGTCGATCAGCGACAGGTCGCCGGTGGCGATCGCGTCCAGCGTGCGCCCCCACAGCTCGACCACCCGCTTGGACACCGGGTCGCCGCCGCGCCGGTCGACGAAGTCGGCGGCCTTCTGGTGATACTCGCGCTGGATGTCCAGCGCGGTCGCCTCCCGGCCGTTGGCCAGCTTGACCCGGCGCCGGGACGTGATGTCGTGGCTGACCTCGCGGATGGCCCGGATCGGGTTCTCCAGGGTCAGGTCGCGGAAGACGATGCCGGCCTCGATCATCCGCAGCACCAGGTGGGTGGCGCCGACCTTGAGCAGCGTGGTCGTCTCGCTCATGTTCGAGTCGCCGACGATCACGTGCAGCCGGCGGAACCGCTCGGCGTCGGCGTGCGGCTCGTCCCTGGTGTTGATGATCGGCCGGGACCGGGTGGTGGCGCTGGAGACGCCCTCCCAGATGTGCTCGGCCCGCTGGGACACGCAGTAGACCGCGCCGCGCGGGGTCTGCAGCACCTTGCCGGCCCCGCAGATCACCTGCCGGGTGACCAGGAACGGGATCAGCACGTCGGCCAGCCGGGAGAACTCGCCGTGCCGGGCGACGAGGTAGTTCTCGTGGCAGCCGTAGGAGTTGCCGGCGGAGTCGGTGTTGTTCTTGAACAGGTAGATGTCGCCGGTGATGCCTTCCTCGTGCAGCCGGCGCTCGGCGTCCACCAGCAGGCCCTCGAGGATCCGCTCGCCGGCCTTGTCGTGCACCACGAGGTCGACCAGGTTGTCGCACTCCGGCGTCGCGTACTCCGGGTGGGAGCCGACGTCCAGGTAGAGCCTGGCGCCGTTGCGGAGGAAGACGTTGCTCGACCGTCCCCAGGACACCACTCGGCGGAACAGGTAGCGCGCCACCTCGTCCGGCGACAGCCGGCGCTGCCCGTGGAACGTGCACGTCACGCCGTACTCGTTCTCGAGCCCGAAGATGCGCCGATCCATGCCTGCCACCTTACGGCGTGGGGTAGTGATGGGGCCGTGACGGACTCAGCCGAACACCGGCCCGACCCGGCCACGATCGACGCGCTGGGGAAGATCAGCGAGGCGCTGGAGAAGGCGGACCGCGCCCGCGGCCACCTGTACTCGTTCCACCAACTGTCCGGCTCGGCCGACCTGTACCTGCAGGAGGGCGTGGCGATGCTGCGCGCGGCCGGGCACGACGAGCTGGCCGAGCAGATCGACGCCGGCCTGGTCGGCCGCGACGTGCTGCCGGGCAAGTGGACCTACCAGATCGTCGAGGAGTACGACGACACCTACTGGTCGGTGTTCCGCGAGTACGAGAACAGGGCCAGGCAGACGCTGGCCCGCGGGCGCCGGCACCTGTACGAGGCGCGGATGAGGGAGCGGGAGCAGGCCGGCAAGACCTACGACCAGAACCGCCCGCCCCGCTGAGCACGGCGGGTCAGCCCGAGACCGCCGAGCAGCAGCGCCCCGGCCAGCACCAGCGCCGCCCCGGACGCGGCGATCCCGGCGCTGTCGCTGCCGGTGCTCGCCAGCGCCCCCGCGCTCGGTGGCGGCTCGGTCGGCTGGACCACCGCGGCCGGCCGGGTCGGCTCGACCGTGCCGGTCGCTGCCGCGTGCACCTGGACGAACACGGTGCCGAACACGCCCTCGCTGGTGAGGCATGCGTAGTCGAACTGGTCGGGGCCGGCGTAGCCGGCGGCGGAGGTGTAGGTGAGCCCCGTGTCGCCGGTCACCGTCACCCGGCCGTGCGCGGGGCCGCCGCCGGTCAGGAAGACCGCGACCGCGCACACGCCGGACACCGTGGCCGGCCGCCCCGACGTGGCCGGGATGGCCAGGTCCCGCCGGGACGGGCAGGAGAAGAAGCCGTCCACGGTCGCCAGGACGCGGGTGGGGTTCACCTGCTGGAGCGTGTACTGGAACGGGCCGGTGCCCGGTGACAGCCGGACCACCCGCTGCTCCCCCGCCGGCACCGGGAACGTGCGGAACGGCGGCGCACCGGACGCGGTGATGCCGGCGGTGATGCCGGCGGTGATGCCCGCGCCGGTGCCGTTGACGACCGTGAACACGACCTGCTCGGCGGAGCAGTCGGCGACGGCGGTGCCGGTCACCGCACCGCCGGGAGCCGTACCGGTCGGTGCTGCCGTCGGGCTCGCGGTCGGGGTCGCCGGCTGCGACGTCGCCGGCTGCGACGTCGCCGTGGGCGGTGCCGGCGAGGTGGTCGCCGGCGAGCTCGTCGGCGTGGTGGTCGTCGGCGTGGTGGTCGCCGGCGGGGTCGTCACCGGTTCCGGGATGGCGGTCGGCGCGCCGGGTGACTCTCCTCGCGGCGCGCTGCTCGTGGCGCCGGGCACCGGCTCGGCCCATGCCGCCGGTCCGACCAGCAGGACCCCGACGGCGACCGCGCCGAGGACGACCGAACCGCGCAAGACCCCCACGCCGGCCTCCAACCCCCGCACCGCAGGCGAAGGTTATCGCAACCGGGCTACCTCACGACGGCGAGCCTTCCTCCGGGTCGTCGGTCGCGTCCAGGTCGATCGAGCCGCTCTCGCTCGCCGGCGCCGCCGTGACCGCGGCGGCCTGCGGCAGCAGCGCGGTCAGCGCCGCGCCCTGCAGCCGGCGGAACTTGCGGGTCGGCCGGCCGCGGTCGAGCACCGCCACCTCGAGCTGGTTGGGGGCCAGCTCCCGCGGCTTGCCGTTGTCGGCGCCGACCGTGCCAAGCCCGCGGATGGCCAGCCCGAGCGCCTCGGCCAGCGGCAGGTCGGCCCGGTAGCCGTCCTTGAGCACCGCCACGATCGGCTCACCCTGCCCGCCGAGCACCACGTACTCCGGCTCGTCGAAGATCGAGCCGTCGAACAGCAGCCGGTAGAGCCGGTCGTCCGCCGAGGTCTCTCCGACCTCGCCGACGCACAGCTCCACCTCGAACGGCTTCTGCTGCTCGGTGAAGATCGAGTTGAGCGTCTGCGCGTACGCGTTGGCGAGCGCCCGGCCGGTGACGTCCCGGCGGTCGTAGGAGTAGCCGCGCACGTCGGCCAGCCGGATCCCGGCCACCCGCAGCGTCTCGTACTCGCTGTACCGGCCGACCGCCGCGAACCCGATCCGGTCGTAGATCTCGCCGACCTTGTACAGCGTGCTCTGCGGGTTCTCGGCGACGAACAGCACGCCCTCGGCGTACTTGAGCACGACGACCGGCCGGCCGCGCATGATGTTCTTCCGCGCGTATTCCGCGCGGTCGCGCATGATCTGCTCGGCGGAGGCATAGAACGGCATCGTCATGGCGTGATCCCTCCGCTCAGACCGGGTTGGCGGTGCGCTCGGCGACGACCGCCTCGGCCAGGCGCCCGATCTCGTCGTCGGACACCCGGCTGGTGCCCTCCGCGGTGGCGAGCATGACCAGCGGGTAGATCTTGCGGACCAGGTCGGGTCCGCCGGTGGCGGAGTCGTCGTCGGCCGCGTCGTACAGGGCCTCGACGGCGACCCGGATCACGTCCGCCCGGCTCATCTCCGGTCGCCAGAGCTTCTTCAGCGAGCCGCGGGCGAACAGCGAGCCGGAGCCGATGCCGGCGAAGTTCTGCTCGTCGTACGGGCCACCGGTGACGTCGTAGGAGAAGATCCGCGCGGCCCGGGCCGGCGTGTCGGCGTCCAGGTCGAAGCCGGCGAACAGCGGCAGCACGGCCAGCCCCTGCATCGCCGCGCCGAGATTGCCGCGGATCATGCTGGCCAGCCGGTTGGCCTTGCCGTCCAGCGTGAGGATCGTCGACTCGATCTTCTCGTAGTGCTCCAGCTCCAGCTGGAACAGCCGGATCATCTCCATCCCGATGCCCGCCGTCCCGGCGAAGCCGACCACGCTGTAGGCGTCGGCCGCGGACACCTTCTCGATGTCCCGCTGGGCGATCATGTTGCCCATCGTGGCCCGGCGGTCACCGGCCATCAGCACGCCGTCCGCGTACGCCGCGGCGACGATCGTCGTCGCATGCGGCGCGAGGTCACCGGCGTGGCCGGGCGGCAGCGGCCGGCGACCCGGCAGCAGGTCGGGCGCCACCGACCGGAGCAGGTCGGTGAACGACGGGCTCCCCGCGGCCAGGTAGGCGGCGGGCAGCCCTGCGGGCAGGTCAGCGGGCACGGAGCTCCTCGTTCGTCGTCACGGTGATCCTCACGGCAGCGGTCAGGGTCGCAACCCTAGCGATCACTGCCCGCCCTTCTGGACGTACCCGCGGACGAACTCCTCCGCGTTCTCCTCCAGGACGTCGTCGATCTCGTCCAGGATCGCGTCGACGTCCTCGGTGAGCTTCTCGTGCCGCTCCTGGACGTCGGTTTCGGTGCTCGCCTCGACCTCGTCGACCTCGTCGGTGCGCCGGGTGGCCCTGCTCTGGCCGCCACCGGTCTCTCTCGTCGCCATCGGAACCTCCGCATCCCGGGGTTCCGACATTAGTCGGCGGTCAGCACCGCGGCACGTGACTCACCCTCCGGAGAGCGCCTCCACGAGCGCGTCCGCCGTGGGCGAACGGTCCAGCAGCGCGCCTACGTGCGTCCGGGTGCCGCGCAGCGGCTCCAGCGTCGGCACCCGCACCAGCGACTCCCGGCCGAGGTCGAAGATGACCGAGTCCCAGGAGGCGGCCGCGACCTGGGTCGGATACCGGCGCAGGCACTCGCCCCGGAAGTAGGCCCTGGTGTCCTCCGGCGCGTGCTCGACGGCCGAGAGCACCTCGTCCTCGCTGACCAGCCGCTCCATCGCGCCGCGGGCCACCAGCCGGGCGTAGAGGCCCTTCTCCGGGCGTACGTCCGAATACTGCAGGTCGACCAGCTGCAGCCGGGACGAGCCCCAGCCGAGCCCGTCGCGGGTCCGGTAGCCCTCCAGCAGCCGCAGCTTGGCCACCCAGTCCAGCTCCCGGGCGCACAGCATCGGGTCCTGCTCGAGCCGGGTCAGCACCGACTCCCAGCGGTCGAGCACGTCGGCGGTCTGCGCGTCGACATCGTCGCCGAACCGGTCCTCGACGTACTTGCGGGCCTGCTCCAGGTATTCCATCTGCAGCTGGACGGCGGTGAGCGTGCGGCCGGAGCGCAGCGTCAGCACGTGCCGCAGGCTCGGGTCGTGGGAGACCGCCCGCAGGCTGGAGACCGGCTCCTCGACCGACAGGTCCACGGTGAGGAACTTGTCCTCGATCATGGCCAGGACCAGCGAGGTCGTGCCGAGCTTGAGGTACGTCGAGGTCTCGGACAGGTTGGCGTCGCCGATGATCACGTGCAGCCGGCGGTAGCGCTCGGCGTCCGCGTGCGGCTCGTCCCTGGTGTTGATGATCGGCCGTTTCAGCGTGGTCTCCAGGCCGACCTCGACCTCGAAGAAGTCGGCCCGCTGGGACAGCTGGAACCCCTCGCCGCGGCCGTCCTGGCCGATGCCGACCCGGCCCTGGCCGGCGACCACCTGCCGGGAGACGAAGAACGGGGTCAGGTGCCGGACGATGTCCGCGAACGGGGTGGCCCGCGACATCAGGTAGTTCTCGTGCGACCCGTACGACTGGCCCTTGTTGTCGGTGTTGTTCTTGTAGAGCTGGATCGGCGGCTGCCCCGGGACGGTCTGCGCCGCCCGCCGGGACGCCTCGGCCATGATCCGCTCGCCGGCCTTGTCCCAGAGCACGGCGTCGCGCGGGTTGGTCACCTCGGGCGTGGAGTATTCGGGGTGGGCGTGGTCGACGTAGAGCCGGGCGCCGTTGGTGAGGATGACGTTGGCAAGGCCGGCGTCGTCCTCGGCCTCCAGGTATTCCGGGCCGAGCGCGCTGCCCAGGTCGAAGCCGCGGGCGTCGCGCAGCGGCGACTCCTCCTCGAAGTCCCAGCGGGCCCGGCGGTTGCGGGGCACGTCCGGCCGGCCGCCGTACCCGTTGACGATCTGCGACGAGAGCAGCATCGCGTTGGCACCCGGCTGGCCGGGCACGGATACCCCGTACTCGACCTCCGTGCCCATCACCCGGCGAACGGTCATGGGTTCCAGCCTACGGCTGCGGTTCGCTCGGCATGGCGCCGTTAGGAGCCGAACGTCACGCCGGCGAGGATGCGGTCGACCGCCGCGGCCGCGCCGTCGGCCGTGCTGTGCTCCCGGAACGCGATCTTCGAGGTGGGCAGCCACCACACCCGCGGGTCGAAGTCGAGGTCCGCGTTCTGGCAGTTGACCTGCCACTGCGCGTACACCGCGGTCTTCGGGCCGACCTTGCGGAACCCCTTGTCGACGACCGTGCTGCGGGCGATCGGGCCGGCCGTCTCGCCGGTGCCGCAGGACGGCGGGTCCGAGCCCCACCACCAGCCGTTCGGCTGGCCCGGGGCGGGGTCGGACACCGAGCCGCCGGACCGCCTGGTCGCACCGATGTCGATGACCTCCAGGCTGCAGCCGGTGTCGCCGCCGAGCGTCAGGCAGAGGTAGTCGCCGTCCTTGCTGGCCTTGGTGACGCCGGCGAGGGGGATCGTGGCCTTGCCGACGGTGGCGGACTCGCCGGAGACCGTGGTGCCGCTGCCGCCCGGGGCCGGGGTGCTCGCGGCGCCGGCCGACGGCTTGGGCGCGCTGCCGGCCTGGGTGGTCGCGTTCGCGGCCGGCGTGCCGTGACCGGGGATCTGGCCGGCGCCGCAGCCGGCCACCGCCAGCGCGACCGTCGCGGTCGCGGCCGCCCACAGGACTCGGTTCACGCCGGGCACCCTACGTCGGCTTCGCCGCCCGGCGCGCCACCCCTCCCCCACCCGCCCCGCACCGTGACGGATCAAGTACGCGACGCCGCCACCGCCCAGCCGGCGCCCGCGGGCCACGGCCGGACCGCCGGCCCGCCGGCCCGCCGCGCGGTCAGGCCGGGGCTTCCCCGCCCCGGGACAGGGTGTGCAGCGGCAGGGCACTGTGTCACGGGCGCCCGGCGAAGAGCGGTCGACACCCGGTCCCCGCGACGTCCGCCGTCTCCCCGCGACGTCCGCCGTCTCCCCGCGACGTCCGCCGATTCCCGCGACGTCAGAGGCGCCGGCCGCGGTGCGGTCGGCGCCTCCGGAACGGCGACCTACAGGTATTGGCCGGTGTTGGAGATCGTGTCGATGGCGCGACCGGAGTCGGCGCCCTTGCCGGTGACCAGCGTGCGGATGTAGACGATCCGCTCGCCCTTCTTGCCGGAGATGCGGGCCCAGTCGTCCGGGTTGGTCGTGTTGGGCAGGTCCTCGTTCTCCCGGAACTCGTCCAGGCAGGCGGTGACCAGGTGCTGCAGGCGCAGCCCCTTCGAGCCCTGCTCCAGGAAGTCCTTGATCGCCATCTTCTTCGCCCGGTCGACGATGTTCTGGATCATCGCGCCGGAGTTGAAGTCCTTGAAGTACAGGACTTCCTTGTCGCCGTTGGCGTAGGTGACCTCGAGGAAGCGGTTCTCCTCGGTCTCGGAGTACATCCGCTCCACGGCCCGCTGGATCATCGCGTCCACCGTCGCCGACGTCGACCCGCCGTGCTCGGCCAGGTCGTCGGGGTGCAGCGGAAGCTCGGACAGCACGTACTTGGAGAAGATGTCCTTGGCCGCCTCGGCGTCCGGCCGCTCGATCTTGATCTTGACGTCCAGGCGGCCGGGCCGCAGGATCGCCGGGTCGATCATGTCCTCGCGGTTGGAGGCGCCGATGACGATGACGTTCTCCAGGCCCTCAACGCCGTCGATCTCCGACAGCAGCTGCGGGACGATGGTGTTCTCCACGTCGGAGGAGACGCCCGACCCGCGGGTGCGGAACAGCGAGTCCATCTCGTCGAAGAACACGATCACCGGGGTGCCCTGGTTGGCCTTCTCCCGGGCCCGCTGGAACACCAGCCGGATGTGCCGCTCGGTCTCGCCGACGTACTTGTTGAGCAGCTCGGGTCCCTTGATGTTCAGGAAGAACGAGCGACCCTCCTGGCCGGTGCGCTCGGCGACCTTCTTGGCCAGCGAGTTGGCGACCGCCTTGGCGATCAGCGTCTTGCCGCAGCCGGGCGGTCCGTAGAGCAGCACGCCCTTCGGCGGCTTGAGCTCGTGCTCCAGGAACATCTCGGGGTGCAGGTAGGGCAGCTCGACCGCGTCGCGGATCGCCTCGATCTGACCGCGCAGACCGCCGATCGACTCGTAGGCGATGTCCGGGACCTCCTCGAGGACGAGCTCCTCGACCTCGGACTTGGG
>Ga0075436_100002873_pt1 | contig 11797 bp, 8 predicted proteins | sample RhiMethybrSRZTD5_FD_75303 | JGI IMG/M metagenome (GOLD analysis project Ga0075436, IMG submission 75303) | Populus rhizosphere microbial communities from Tennessee, USA - Rhizosphere MetaG P. TD hybrid SRZTD5 | ecosystem: Host-associated > Plants > Roots > Rhizosphere > Soil | place: USA... | reverse complement strand
CTCGTACTGGCCCAGCCTGGTCCCGGTGAGGTCTTTCACTTCGCGCTCGCCAACTGCTCCACGATCGAGATCAGGTCGTGGAGCTGGAACGGCTTGCTCAGGACGTTGTCGGCTCCGGCCGCCAGGAAGCGTTCCCTGTCGCTGGCCATCGAATGCGCGCTGGCGATGACGATCGGCATGCCAGGGATCTCGGCTTTGATCCGGCGCATGGCCTCGAGGCCGTCGATGCCGGGCATCGCGACGTCCATGAGGATCATCGCGGGCCGCTGGCCGAGTGCCAGGTCGACGGCCTGCAGGCCGTCCGCCGCGATCAGCACCGGGTACCCCGCCTTCTCGAGCACACGCTTGTAGAGGCGCTGGGCCACCTCGTTGTCGTCGGCGACGAGGACTTTGAACTCACGCGCGGCGACCTCAGGCATGCTGGAGCTGCTGCATCGCTTTCACCGCTTCGGGGCTCAGCGGGACCGTGAAGTGGAACGACGAGCCGTTGCCGAGCGCGCTTTCCACCCAGATCTTGCCTCCGTGCATCTCCACGATCTGCTTAACGATCGTGAGCCCGAGCCCAGTCCCGGGAATCGACTGGGCGGCGCCGCTGCGGACGCGGCGAAACCGCTCGAACACGTGGGCGATCTCTTCGGGCGGGATGCCGATCCCGGTGTCAGTGACGCTGATCAGGACGAAGCGCCCGTCGACACGGCTGGACAGCTTGATCGTCCCGCCCTCCGGCGAGTACTTGACGGCGTTGTTGACGAGGTTGCTCACGACCTGGATCAGCCGGTCGCGGTCGCCCGCGACGATCGGCAGGCGAGGGTCGAGGTCGGACTTGAACTCCGCGGTGACCGCCGACGGGGCCGCGCGCGAGATCGCCTCCATGAGCACGTCGTTGATATCCACGTCGGCGGTCCGCATCGACATCCGGCCTGACTCCATCCGGTCGAGGTCGAGCATGTCGCCGATCAGGCGGTTGACCCGGTCCGCGTCATTGAATATGTAGCCCCCGTACGCGCGGACCTCGTCCGACTCGAGACCACCGTCGCGGATCAGCTCGCTGAAGCCCTGGATTCCGGTCAGGGCCGTTCGGAACTCGTGGCTGACGATGCTCAGGAACTCGCTCTTCGTGCGGTCGGTCCTCTCGAGGTTTGCGTTCGCCTCCCTTTGCGCCTCGAGCGCTTCGTTGAGCTTGTCGGACGTCTCTCGGACCGCGGTCACGTCCTCGATCATCACCAGCACGTGCTCGGGTCTTCCGTTCGCGTCGGGGATCGACGTCGCCGTCAGCTGCAGCCAGAGCCACTTGCCCGAGCCCGTCGCCGCCCGGACCTGGATGCTCGAGCCGTCCGTGATCCCGGCCAGGAACTGCGCTTTGCGCTGGCGGGTCGCGACCTGGTCGTAGGCGCGGAGCAGCTCCGGCCACGCCGCCTCCCGCATCGCCTCCTCGTCGCGCTCGAGCATGCGCAGAACCGCCGGGTTGGCCTCGAGCAGCTCGCCCCCGCTGCTGATCCTGGCGATCCCGAACGGTGAGTGCTCGTAGATCGCGCGGTGGTCAGCCTCGCTTCGTTTCAGCGCCTGCGCGGTCTCCGAGCGGCGGATGAACTGTCCGATCTCCACACCAGCGGTGGCCAGCATCGCCACCTCGTCGTCCTGGAGGGACCTCGCGTGATCGGCGACCAGCTCGATGACCCCCGTGACCTCGCCGGCGTCCACGATCGGGAACGCGACCGCCGAGTGAAGGCCCACCGACCGACCGGCCGTCAGCCGCTCGTCGCCAGACGTCTTTGCCAGGTCCTCCTCAGCGCTCAGCACGCCCGACTTCCACACGCGCCCGACCAGGCTCGAGCCGGCGGCGACGCTCATGCCTCGACTCGCGCGCAGGAAGCCCTCGAGGGTCGGCCCGCCGCTGTTCCATGCATTGCGCACGTGCATGGAATCCGACTCCGAATCCACGGCCCAGTACTGCGCCACGCTCCAGCCCAGGTAGCCCGAGAACGCCTCCAGGAGCTGCGGCATGGCGGCGTCGACCGTGCTCGACGACACGATCACCTGGCGGACCGCTGCAACGCAGTTCGCGATCGACTGGGCCCGCGCGCGCGCCGAGATGTCGGATACCTGGACCAGGAGTGTCGCGTTACCGATCGGCGGGTTCGGCAGGCGCGCGATGAGTAGCGCGGAAGGAACGACCGCTCCGTCCGGACGCACCACGCGCACGTCAGCGCTCCAGCTCATGACATCGCGGCTTCGCAGCAGCGCCAGTCCGTCGAGGAGCGCGGCCCGATCGTTATCCGCGGTGACGTCGGCGAGGGTCGTGCGAAGGAGCTCGTCACGGCCGCGGCCGAGGATCATGGCCAGCGGTTGATTCACCTCGAGCCAGTTGCCGTTGAGGCCCGCCAGCGCGAGCCCGACGCCGGCCGATTCGAGCGTCGCCCGCAAGCTCCGCTCGGCCGCGCTCAGCTCCTCGACCCGCTGCTGCGCCGCGGCCGCCACCGAACGCGAGTGCCGGGTCAGCTCGTTGACCACCGTCGCCACGCCCAGGGTCACCGCCGACAGAAGGACGGCCGGCCCGATCTCCGAGGTGTGCCCGGACGTCATGAGCGGGCGGAAGAGGAGGGCCAGGACCGCCACGCCGGCGACCGCGAAAGACTCGACGCGGTCTTCGAGGATCGCTCCCATCAGCACCGCTCCGAGGTAGAGCGGGAACACCACCACCGTGTCGGCGTGGAGGACGGTCTGGAACAGGAAAACCGCGACCAGGGCTGCGAACGGCGCGGTGCGGCGGACCAGGATCCCTGCCCGCGCCGCATACGTCGGACCAGGACCCGGCACTACCCCAGTAACCTCGCCCCCCCTGGCGGGATCGATGGTGCGCAGGCCGCAAAGTGTAGTGGCGCACCTCTCGCGTTCAGCCGCCTTAAGGCACGGCAACCATCGAGAAGTTGCTTTAAAGTGCTGGCCGCCTGCCCACCTTGATTCACTCCCCCAGCACTCCGCTCGCGGCCGAAGGACTGAGCCGGCGAGTCTACCCGTTCCTCGGGCTCGCCATCGTCGGCCTTGTCAGCCTGCACGGGTTCGCGGCCGTCACCACCTCGCTCGCGCTGGCCGGCGCGATGGGCGTCGGCGTCGCGCTGGTCCTGATCCCCCTGACCCAGATCGACACCCCGGCCCGCAGCAGCTTCATCACCGCACTGCCGGTGGTCGGCGGTTTCGTCCTGGCGCTCTACCCGCTGTGGGCCGACGGGACCCTGTACGGGATCGGGTCATCGCTGGTGATCACGGTCCTCGGCAGCGCGCTCGTCGTCCTGCCGTGGGAGCGAATCCCGCGCTACCTGCACGCGATCTCTCCGATCGGAGGTCTCGCCGTTGCATTCGCGCTCGAGGTGCAGTTCGACCTCAGCATCGTGCGCGCGTTTCCGTTCGTCCTCCTGCCGCTGATCTTTCTCGCGCTTTACTACTCGAGCGTGGAGTTCGCGGTCGGCGCCGCGCTCGCGGTCGCGGACCTCGTCCTCGTGACCTTCGTCAACCCCGCCTCGGGTGACCCCGCGGCCGCGATCCTCGAAGCCCTGCTGCTGATCGTCATCGGCATCCTGGTGCGGCGGGTGGTGGCGCAGCTGGAGCAGAACCGGCACGACCTGGAAGAGCTCACGCGGTTGAAGTCCGAGTTTCTAGCCACGCTCAGCCACGAGATCCGGACCCCGCTGAGCGGCGTCATCGGCATGACCGGGCTCTTGCTGGACACCGAGCTCACGCCCGAGCAGAAGGAGTACGTCGAGACGATCCGCGCGTCCGGAGACTCGCTGCTCGAGATCATCAACGACATCTTCGATTTCTCGCGCATCGAGGCCGGCCGCGTCCGGCTGGAGACGGTCGAGTTCAGCCCCCGCTACGTCGTCGAGGAGGCGGTCGAGCTGTTTGCCGAAGCCGCCGTCAACAAAGGCCTGGAGCTCGCCTTCGACGTCGGGCCGGAGGTGCCCGACAAGATCATCGGCGACCCCGGCCGCCTGCGCCAGGTGCTCATCAACCTCATTGGCAACGCCGTCAAGTTCACCGACGCCGGCGAGGTCGTAGTGCGCGCCAGCCGACACGAGTCCCAGGGCCCCGGAATCTCGATTCGGTTTGAGGTTGCGGACACCGGTGTTGGGATGACCGTCGACGAGACCGAGCGTGTCTTCGCCGTTTACTCGCAGCTCGACAGCTCGACCACCCGCCGCCACGGCGGCACCGGCCTCGGCCTTGGCATCGCGCGGATGCTTACCGAGATGATGGGCGGCGAGATCGGCGTCACCAGCGAGAAGGGCAAGGGCAGCCGTTTCTGGTTCACCGCCCTGTTCCGCGAGTCGGCCGCCGCCGCACGGGCGGCGCAGGACGACGCGACCCTGGCCGGCTTGAACGTCGCGATCATCGACGACAGCAAGACGAACCGCACGATCCTCGAGCGCTACGTCACGTCGTGGGGGATGCAGGGGAAGAGCTTCGAGAGCGGCGACGAAGCGCTGCGCGAGATGCGGCGAGCGTCAACCGGGGACCATCAGTTCGAAGCTGCGATCGTCGACCTCATGATGCCGGGCATGGACGGCGCGTCGGTCGCGGCCGCCCTGAGGTCGGACCAGGCTTTGCGCGACGTCGCCGTGATCCTGCTCACCTCGGCCGGCAAGTCTGGGCGCCCGGTTCCCGGCGCCGACGCCGAGATGGTCAAGCCGGTCCGGCCCTCACAGCTGTTCGACGTGCTCCAGACCGTGCTCGCGGAGAAGAGCGGACATGGCCGCGGGCGGCCGGACGCGATTGGTCCGGCTTCGATGGTGCCGCGAGCGCGGGTCCTCATCGTGGAAGACAACGCCGCCAATCAGAAGGTCGCGGTGCGAATGATTCAGCGCCTCGGTTTCCGGGCGGACGTCGCGGGAACCGGCGGTGAGGCGGTGACGATGATCGGTCGCGGGCACTACGACGCAGTCCTGATGGACTGCCAGATGCCCGAGATGGACGGCTACGAAGCCAGCCGTCAGATCCGGCACAACGAGCGAGGCGGCCGGCACGTGCCGATCATCGCGATGACCGCCGACGCCCTCGAGGGGGAGCGTGACAGGTGCCTCGAGGCGGGGATGGACGACTACATCACCAAGCCCGTCAAGCTGCACGTCGTCGCCGCGGTGCTCGAGCGGTGGCTCGCTACGACCGAAGCCGTGTAGTCGAAGGGGGAGGACATCTGTCCCCCCGGGCGCTTAGAGTCGTTTGAGAGCGACCACGGTTACGTCATCGAGCAGCTCTCGGTTCCGCGCGCCCTGGGCCAGGATGTCGACCATCTCCTGCGCGCTCGCCGCCCGCCTCGCTTCGTAAGGGAGCTGCACCTCTTTCGTCGCGAGGTCGGGGCGCAGGTCCAGCAGCCCATCCGAGAACACCACCAGGGAGTCTCCAGGCTCGAGCGTGGCCTGGCCGGCGACGAAGTCGGTGTCGGGGAACATCCCGATCGGCGCGCTGCGGCGGCCGAGCAGCTCCTGCCCACGCTCGCCTCGCAGGAGGCGCGCGTGGCCGTGACCCGCGTCGACGTAGTCCAGCCGCCCCGAGACCGGGTCGAACGTGAGGTGAAACACCGTGACGTATGCATCGTTGACCTCGAGCGCGGCGGACATCACCCCGGCCGCCTGCTTGATGCCGGCCTGGAGCGGCTCCACGCCCGCCACGGCACGCAGGGCAGCGCGCGCGGTGGCCATCATCAAAGAGGCCAGCACGCCCTTGCCCATCACGTCTCCCAGCGTGACCGCGACCCGTCCGCCGGTGGCCCGGTACCAGTCGTAGAAATCACCGCTGATCTCGCGCGCCGCCGTGAAATGCGCGGCAAGCTCGAATCCGTCCTCTTTGAAAGGTGAGGCGGGCAGCATGCCGGCTTGAAGCTCGGCCGCGCGGCGCATCTGCTCGTGGCGCTCGGCGACCATGCCTTCGAGCCGCGCCAGGTTGGCGCGGTGATCGAGTTCGAGTCGCCGCCGCCGCAGGTTGTTCACCACGAGCAGGTACAGCTGGGTCGAGCCGACCGGCTTCACGTGGTAGGCGAACGCGCCCAGCTCCAGGGCGGCACGGCCGAGCTCGGGGTCGTCGACGCCCGAGATCATGACCACGGCGGTGTCGGGCCGGGTCGCCCTCAACTCCTCGAGGAGGCCATAACCGGACTCGTCCGGAAGGCGGACGTCGACCAGGGCGATCGCGTATGCCTGGTCCTCCATGAGCTTCCGCGCCTCCGCCGCCGAAAACGCCACGTCGGACTCGAAGCCGCGGCTTCGCAGCACGCGCGCCATCGACTTCGCGAGCGGCTCTTCGTCGTCCACCACCAGGACCCGTTCGGCGCCTTCTGAGGCAGTCACGGCCATGCAGTCTAGAGAGGCTAAAGTCCGTACTAACTGCCATATGCTCTTCCGGCTATGGCGCTCGAGGTGGAGACCCGCCAGGCCGACAACGGCGTAACCGTCGTCGCGCCCACCGGAAGGCTCGATGTGGCCGGCGCCCCGGCCCTGAAAGAGGCCATCTCCGAGGCGGCGAAAAAGGTCGGCCCCCATCGCGTCGTCATCGACATGGAGGGGGTGAGCTTTGTCGACTCGACCGGCCTGGGTTCGGTCATCGCTGCGCTGAAGCAGCTCCGAAGCAGCCAGGGCGACCTTCGTCTCGCCGCCCCCAACCAGCAGGCACGCGTGGTGCTCGAGCTCACCACGCTGGATCAGGTGTTCCCCTACTACGCGACTGTCGAGGAAGCCCTGACCGGCTTTTGAGCCGATGGGGAGTGATCGCAAGACCTTTGAATTCCATGCGACTTTTTCCGAGCTTGACGAAGGACTGGACATGATGCACCTGTCCATCCAGCGCCTGCGCAAGGCCGTCGGCCGCGGAGACGACGACGGGCCGCTGCTTCTGTTCGAGACCGCGCTCGGTGAGATCGGCGGCAACGTCCTCACCCACGGCAATCCACCGGGGGTCGAGCGCCCGATCGAGTACGAGCTCCGGTTCGACGGCGAAGTCGTTGTCGCCTTGCTCAGCGACTCAGGGTTGCCCGCGCACGAGCATCTTTCCCGCGACATGCCCGATCACGAAAGCGAATCGGGCCGCGGCCTGGCCATGGCGCGATCGCTGCTCGACGAGCTCGGTTATGAGCGCGACGGCGATGTCAACCGGTGGCGGCTGGTGAAGCGGCTGTGAGCGAGAACAGCGGGCGGGACGGTGAACCGATGGACCCGGCTCGCGTGCTCATCCACGACTTTCGCAACCTGCTCGCCGTGATCGTGAACTACAGCGACCTGATCGCGGACGAGACCGGCGATCCTGAAGCCGTGAAAGCCGACATCAAGGAGATCAAGGCCGCGGCCGAGAAGGCGATCGCGATGACCGAAAAGCTGCCTCGGCCGGGGAAGCAGCCGGCATGACGGTTGTGAGAAAGCCGGGCACCGACCATCCGCACTCCGCCCTGACGCACCGAGACATCGCGCTCGTCATCGACGACGACGAGCAGCTCCTGCGCCTCGTCAAGCGGGTTCTCGAGCGAGCGGGCTTTGAGTGCGTGACCGTCAGCGAGGGATCCGGTGCGCACGAGGCCGCCGTCGAGTGGCGTCCTGACATCATCCTGCTCGACCTGATGCTCGGCGACACGACCGGCGACCAGATCATGGCCGAGCTCCGCGAGGATTTTCGAACGCGATTGATCCCGGTCGTCTTCCTCACCGTGCGTGACTCGCTCAAAGACAAGGTCGAGCACCTGCTCTCGGGCGCCGACGACTACGTGACCAAGCCGTTCGTGCCCGAGGAGCTGGTGGCGAGACTGCGTGCGGTGATGTCGCGGTCGACGACCACACGCGGGCTGAGCCCGCTCACCGGAATGAGCGGCAACAGCGACATCCTTCGCGAGATCACGAGGCGGCTGGCACAGAACGAGCGCTTCGCGGTCCTCTACCCGGACATAGATTCCTTCAAGAGCTACAACGACAACTACGGCTTCCTCCGCGGCGACGACGTGATCAAGACGCTGGCCACGATCATCCTCGAGGTCCTCGAGGAGAACCACTCGTCCCACCACTTCGCCGGGCACGTCGGCGGTGATGATTTCGTGATCCTGACCGAGCCGGGCATGGCCGAGGCGATCGCAACCGAGATCACGCAACGTTTCGATTCCGCGATCCCGGCGCTCTACGACCCCGTCGATCGGGAGCGCGGCTGGATCGAGTCAGAAGAGCGCAATGGGAGCACGTTGCGCACGCCGATGGTCTCGGTGTCGATCGGGATCGTGATCGCGGAACCCGGCAGCTACGGAAGCGCCGCCGCCGTTGCGGCTCGCGCCTCGGAGGTGAAGGGCGTCGCCAAGCGCATGCCGGGGTCGAAATGGGTGCTCGACCGGCGCCGTCCGCCGGAGAGATTCAGCTGATGAGCGACGTCACCATCGCCACCCAGCCCGGGCCACCCGACGAGATGGGGCGGCGGGCGCCGCGGATCAGGGTCGTGGTGCACCGGCTCGACGGCGGCCTCGAGGAAGGAGATTCCGACGCGCGTTCGATCACGGCCGAAGGGTTTCCGATCTACACCGGCGCCGATGCGCAACGCCCGCGGCTGGTGCCTACCCGCGACATCAAGTACGTCGTCTTCGGTTCAGTCGACGACCCGGATCTGGAGCCCGACCCCGGCGACAAGAGCAAAGCGCGCAAAGCCATCCTTCGCTTCCGCGACGGCGAGTGGCTCTCCGCTTACATCGACCAGGGCGTGCAGCAGGACGGCGAAGGCATCCCGCTCCAGATCCGGCTCACCGAGCTCCAGCGCGTGATCCCCGCGGTCGCGGCATCGCCTTCGCTGCTCGAGATGCAGTTCGTCGACATGTGGAACGCCACACCGCCCGGCAGTGCGACGCCACGCCGCAGGCGATCAGACATCCTCGAGTCGGCGGCGAGCCAGGGCCGCGACCTCAACAAGCTGGCCAACGACTTCCGTGACCGCCTTGCGCTGATCCGCGACGTCGGCCTGACGACCGGCGACACGCTGGCTTTCTCACGCGCGGTGCGAACTCACCTTGACCGCTTCCTGCTCGAAGACGGGATCACGCTCAACTCGCAGGAGAAGTCGGCCCTCGCCGACATCATCCTGCGCGCCGCTGTTGGGTACGGACCGCTCGACAGCCTCCTCCATGACCGCTCGGTGAGCGAGATCATGGTCAACGGCCCCGACCAGATCTTCATCGAGCGGCGTGGTGTCCTGACCAAGGCCGAGATCCGCTTCGAAGACGAAAACCAGCTGCTCGAGACGATCCGCCGGATGGTCGCGACGACCGGCCGCCACATCGATGGCCTGAACCCGATGGTCGACGCCCGTCTGCCCGACGGCAGCCGCGTGAACGCGATCATCCGGCCGGCAGCGATTCATGGTCCCGCGCTGACGATCCGAAAGTTCAAGGACGCGGTGCTCGGCATGGAAGACCTGAAGCACGAGGGCAGCCTCAGCCCCGCGATGGCCGAGTTCCTCCAGGCCGCAGTCCTCGGACGCATGAACATCCTGGTCTCGGGCGGGACCGGATCAGGCAAGACCACCAGTCTCAACGTGATCGCGCGCTTCATCCCCCACAACCAGCGCGTCATCACGATCGAGGACGCGGCCGAGCTGCAGATCGACCACCCGCACGTGATTGCGCTCGAACACCGCCCCCCCAACGTCGAAGGCAAAGGCGAGCTGACGATCCGCCAGCTCCTGCGGAACAGCCTCCGAATGCGCCCCGACCGCATCCTCATCGGTGAGGTTCGCGGCGCCGAGGCGCTGGACATGCTGCAGGCGATGAACACGGGCCACGACGGCTCGATGTCGACCATCCACTCCAACTCGGCTCGCGATGCGCTGTCGCGCCTCGAGACCATGGTGATGATGGCCTCGATCGACATCCCGTTCGAGGCCGTTCGCGCGCAGATCGCTTCCGCTGTCAACCTGATCGTGCACCAGGCCCGGATGCCGGACGGCAGGCGCAAGATCGCGCAGATCGCCGAGGTCGTGGGCTACGACTCCAACGGCGCGATCCTGCGCGACATCTTCCTGCTCGGCATGGGTTCCGACCTCAGGCTCGAGTACAACGCGACCGGCTACGTGCCCACCGCGCTCGACAAGGCCGCGTTCTACGGCGTGCAGGTCAACCAGGACCTGTTCGACCCCGCAAAGTCACGCTTCGTCCCGGCGGGGTCCGACAGCATGATGCCCGTGGTCAAAGACCCGCTCATCTCGGGTCAGACCAAGCCCGACGTCGTGCGCCAGGTCGTGGTCGTTCCCTTCAGCTCCGACCGCCCGTCAGCGGTCACCACTGTGGGACAGTCCGCCCCGGCCCCCGCTGCGCAGACCCCCGAGATGCAGGAGGAGATGCGCAAGCTCATCGACGCCGCTCGTGCCGCGGTCGCAGACCTGCAGGCCGCGGCGCCTCCGGTCCCTGTCGAGGCGCCACTTCCGGCCGCACCCCCGGCAGCATCTTCGCCACTCGCGCCGGTGGTTTACCCGGCAGCTCCAGCGGCGCCGCCGGCCGGCCTGCCGGCGCCACCCGCATACATTCCGGCCCCGGCTTACTCGCTCCCGCCCGACCTTCACGTCGGCCAGGCGCTGGAAGCCGCCACTGCAATGGCGCGCGCGACCACGGCGCTCGGACAGCTGGCCGCGGCCTCGTCCGGCTTCAGCGGCATGCTGCCGACAGTTCGCCCGACCGAGGCGACGCCCAGCGTCGCGGGCGCGTCGCGGCGTATCGAGGCCGTGATCGAGACGATCATCACCCGCCGCGGGCTCAGCCTTCGCCTTGCCCCCGCGCTGACCCAGGCCTTCGAGGGTGCGGAGCTGAAGGCCAGCGACTACGCCCACGAAAGCAAGATCAGCAAGGACTCCGCCGGCCGAGAGCTGCGACTGGCGACCGAGGCTGGACTGCTGCAGGCGGTGCGATACCCGCAGGGTGAGGCCGGGTTCCGCGCGTCGCAAGGACTCCTGCGCGAGATCGCCGAGGGCCTCGGCCAGCCCATCAATGCCGCCTCCCCGCTGACCGCGGAGACGATCATCGGCAGCCTGGCGGTCGGCCAGACCGAGGGCACGGTGACGATCATGTTCACGGACGTCGAGGAGTCGACGCGACTGCTCTCCACGCGGGGCTTCACCGCCTCGCACGAGATCATGAAGGCGTACGAGACGATCATCGACGAGAAGGTCGCCCAGCACGCCGGGCGGCGGATCAAGGGACTCGGCGACGGTTTCATGATCAGCTTCGGCTCGGCCCGTCACGGCGTGGAGTGCGCGCTCGACATCCAGCAGGGCATCACGGACTACAGCAAGCTCAACCCGGAGCGGAAGCTTCGAATCCGGATCGGCCTGAACACCGGCGAGGTCGTCGAGGAGGGCGGCGACATCTTCGGCGCCGCGGTCAACGTCGCGGCTCGCGTCGCGGGCAAGGCGAAGGGCGGCGAGATCCTCGTCTCCGAGATCGTCCGGCAGCTGGTCGGACCGGTTTCGGAGATGAAGTTCGACTTTCGCGGCCGCTACAAGCTGAAGGGTTTTCCCGACCGGTGGCGGCTCCATCAGGTCACGCCGGGCGAGGTCAAAGAGGTGCCTCGATTCCTCACGTCGGCCGACGGGTTCGTGAACCGAGAGCAGGAGCGCCTCGACCTGCGGATGATCATGGACCGCGCCGCTGCGGGCAACGGCTCCGTGGTCTTCATCGCCGGCGCGCCCGGGATCGGCGCCTCGAGACTGGCTTCCGAGGTCGCCGGGGAGTCGCGGGCCAGGGGATGGCTCGTGCTCAGCGGCCGCTGCCTGGAAAAGAACTCCGAGCCGTACGCAC
>Ga0075436_100002871_pt1 | contig 11806 bp, 14 predicted proteins | sample RhiMethybrSRZTD5_FD_75303 | JGI IMG/M metagenome (GOLD analysis project Ga0075436, IMG submission 75303) | Populus rhizosphere microbial communities from Tennessee, USA - Rhizosphere MetaG P. TD hybrid SRZTD5 | ecosystem: Host-associated > Plants > Roots > Rhizosphere > Soil | place: USA... | reverse complement strand
CATTCAAAGTCAACAATCCGAATGCGCGTTCATCCTGCGGCTGCGGGACAAGCTTCTCGGTGTGAGAAATTATTTTGGCCCACCCCTTGGTGCTGTCCTAATCATAATTAGGACAGAACCCACCCCTTGTACCGTGACGGTCAAATCACCAATTCCCCTAAATCCCCAGAATTGCGTGCAAGCGACAAGGTCTCCTAAAGGCCTTTACGCCGCACGCTTGGAGAGTTGAAAAAATGGGATTCCCGGCAACGCCCGGATTCCGTCTAAAGTGACAGTGCAAAAAAAAGAAAAGCAAACGATGAAAATCGCCACCTGGAATGTGAACTCGGTTCGTAGCCGCGTCGAAGCCGTCGTGACCTGGCTGAAGGAAGCGTCGCCCGACGTCGTCTGCCTGCAGGAGCTCAAATGCACCGACGAACAATTCCCGAAAGAGGCGTTCGAATCGATCGGCTATAATTGCGCCGTACACGGACAAAAGACCTACAACGGCGTCGCCATCCTCTCCAAGCGGCCGATGGAGGATGTGACCCCTCGCCTGCCCGGCGGCGACGACAGCGACGATCACGCCCGCTATATCGAGGCGATCGTGCCGGGCGCCAAGGGCGTGATCCGCATCGGCTCGATCTACGCGCCAAACGGCAATCCGGTCGGGACCGACAAGTTCACCTACAAGCTCGACTGGATGAAGCGTCTCAACGCGCACGCCAAGGCACTGCTCGCGCTCGAGGAGCCGTGCGCGCTGATGGGCGACTACAACGTGATCCCGAACCCGGAAGATTGTTACAACCCCAAGGCGTGGCTGGAAGACGCGCTCTTTCAGCCGGAGTCGCGCGCGGCTTTGCGGCGGGTGGAATATCTAGGCTATACCGATGCGTTCCGCGCCTGCGATCCGCAGCCGAACCAGTACACGTTCTGGGATTATCAGGCAGGCGCGTGGCAGAAGAACAATGGCATTCGCATCGACCATATCTTCCTGTCGCCGCAGGCTGCGGATCACCTCAAGCGCTGTGCCATCGACAAACATGTCCGCGGCCGCGACAAGCCGTCGGACCACGTGCCGGTGTGGTGTGAAGTGGAGATTTAGCGATGTCCTTTGAAGGCGGATGCCATTGCGGCGGCCTGCGTTACCGCGTCGACGGTCCGGTGAAGTGGGGCACTTACTGTCACTGCCGGATCTGCCAGTTGACCTTGGGCGCATCGGTGAGCGCCTTTGCGTCAGTCTCCGAGGATCACTTCTGCTACACCAAGGGCGAGCCCAAGGTTTATCGCTCGTCCGCCGAAGCGGTGCGCGAATTCTGCGGCAATTGCGGAGCGCAGCTCGTCTTCCGCCGCGACGGGAAACACCGGCTCGGCGTGAACATCGTGACGTTCGACGATCCCGCGATCATCGAGCCGACCATGCACATCTGGACGGAGAGCCGCATCCCCTGGTTCGACACCAAGGACGGCCATGAACGCCGCCGCCAGGTGCAACCACATCCTTCACCGGCTCATCCTTCGACAAGCTCACGATGAACTGCGGTGGCGTGCCACCCACGGCCGCCGTCCGTCCCTTTGGTGGTGCCGCTCGTCCCAAGTCGTTGCCAGACATCACCAATCCGGTGCAGTTCGCCCCAGCGCGCTTTCGCAGGCGTCAGCGAAGTGGAAGAACGAGTGGGCTCAAAGTGTCTGTGATAGTGGCGTTCTCGCCAACGAGGACAGCCAAGAATAGCGAACACAAAGGAGAAGGGGTTGGGCTTGGGATCACTCACCAGAAACCAGTTCCTGAAGGCTTTCGGCGCGAGCGCCGCGCTGGCACTTCTGCCTCAAGGCTCGTGGGCGGCGGCAAACTTCCGTCGCTTACGCCCAACCGACGCTGCGTGGCCATCGCCGTCTGCCTGGAAGCAACTCAATAACGCTGTCGGCGGAAATCTGCTTCGTGTGACATCACCGCTTTCCGGAAAGCAGTTCCCTGACAATCTGAAAAATCCTTACTATCTCGGCGATCAACCTGGCCTGACCCAGACGCTAGGATGGCTCGACGCGTGGTCTACAAAGCCCAGCATCTATGCGGTCGCCGCGAGAAACGCGCAAGACATCGCCGCAGCCGTAAACTTCGCCCGCGAGAACAATCTAAGGCTGGTGATCAAGGGCGCTGGCCACAGTTATCTCGGCACCTCCAACGCCCAGGACTCCCTGATGATCTGGACGCGACACATGCACGATATCCAGATGCATGCCGATTTCGTTCCGCAAGGCTGCGCGCAAATTTCGCGGCCTGTGCCCGCAGTCACCGTGGGGGCAGGCATTATCGGGATGCAAGCCTATCAGGTCGCCACGACAAAAGCGGGCAAATACGTTCAGGGCGGCGGATGCACGACGGTCGGTCTCGCTGGTCTCATTCAAGGCGGCGGCTTCGGAAGCTTCTCGAAGCGCTACGGGCTTGCCGCAGCGGGTTTGCTCGAGGCCGAAGTGGTCACGGCGGACGGTACGATCCGCATTGCGAATGCCTGCACCAACAGCGATCTGTTCTGGGCGCTCAAGGGCGGCGGCGGGGGAACCTTCGGCGTGATCAGCAAGATGACGTTGCGCCTGCACGATCTTCCAGATTTCTTCGGCGCCGCGAATCTGAAGATCAAAGCATCGTCGGACGACGGCTATCGTCGCCTGCTCCGCGAATTCGTACGCTTCTATCGAACGCATCTCTTCAATGAACACTGGGGAGAACAGGCACGCCTCCGACCTGACAACACACTCGAGATCGCGATGGATCATTGCGGGCTCTCCACCGAACAGGCAAAGAGCGTTTGGCAGCCGTTTCTCGATTGGGTCGAACGCTCGCCGGAGGTTTATTCGCTTACCGATCGCGTGGTGATCGGAAGCATACCTGCCCGGCACTGGTGGGATCCGTCCTGGTGGAAGGAGCACTGGCCGGAAATCGCCTTTCCGAAAACCAACGCTTTCGTTGGGGTCTTCGACTATGCGCTCTCGCATTTGATGCCGCAGCCTGCCTTTGCATTCGACGACAGGCCTGGCGCGGACGCGAACAATGCGTGGTGGAAGGGCAGCACGGACGAGGCTGCGCAATTTCTTTGGGCTTACGAGTCGGTTTGGTTGCCGGAGTCGCTGCTTGCGGACGAAGCGCATCTTGCCGACGTGTTGTTCGCGAGCTCGCGTCATTTCGGATTTTCACTGCACTTCAACAAGGGTCTCGCGGGTGCGCCGCCTGAAGCGATTGCTGCCGCGAAGAACACCGCTGTGAATCCCGCGGTACTAACGGCCTTCGCGTTGGTGATTTCGGCAGATGGAGAGGGTCCGGCTTATCCAGGAATCCCCGGACACGAGCCATCAGTCTCGGCCGGGCGAACGTCTCAGGCGCGAATCGCGCACTGCATGGACACGTTACGCGCCGCCGTCCCTGACGCCGGCTCGTACTTTAACGAGACGAACTATTTCGAGAGGAACTGGCAGCAATCGTTTTGGGGCGAAAATTATTCTCGCCTGGCCGAGATCAAAAGAAAATACGACCCTCTTGGACTTTTCTACGTTCACCATGGCGTCGGCTCGGAGCAATGGAGCGACGACGGTTTCACGCGTCTCTAAGCTTGTAGAGGGATGAAAGTCGAGGAGCGTGCTAAACCCGCACGTCCTTGATGTCGCGCTGCATGATCTGTTCGAGGCTGGTGAGGTTCATGCCGTGCTTGAGATAATTGTGCGGTGTGATGTTGATGGCTTTGATAAGCGCCCGCCTGACACCGCCTGTGCCGCCGAGATCGAAATCGATGATATTGATGCAGGCGGTGTCCTGCTCGAAGGAGCTCATCGCCATCAGACCCGCGCCGCAGGCCCAGCTCAGCAGCACGCGATTGATGCCCTCATGCGCCACGATCAAGGCGGTGTGCCAGTCATTCGCTTCGAGGAGACGTTCGACGCCGCGGACGGCGCGTTCCTGCGCGGCCGCGAAGACTTCGCCACCTTCATGGTTGGTGGCGCCGGGCTCATGCGCGCGGTGGAAATAGGAATTCATCGCGGCGATCAGCTCCTCGCGGCTCTTGACGGGCGGCAGCGTGCCGCCGCGCAACTCGATCAGGTCGGCATCGGTTTCGAGACGGGGAGCACTTTTGACGCAGGAGAGGACGATCTCGGCCGTCTCGCAGGTGCGTGGCAGGCCGGAGCAGACCGCACGATCGAAGGTAATGTGAGACAGCGCCCTGCCTGCGGCTTCCGCCTCGCTCCGGCCGCGCTCCGTCAGCGAAACCGAGTGGATGTCGCCCGTCGCGCGTATCTTGGGCGCGAAATAATCGACGTGACCATGGCGCATCAGATAGAGGCGCCGACGCGATACAGTTCCGGGAAGCGCACGCATCGTGACTAGATCGCACCTGCGTTTTGCAGTTTGGCGACATCGGCGTCGGCGAAGCCCCAGGATTTGAGCGCAACCTCGTTGTTCGCGCCTTGCGGCGGCCCCTGGACTTCGGGGACCGAGCGGGAGAAGCGCGGCGCCGGCGCTGGCTGCACGACACCGTCGACCTCGATGAAGGTCTGGCGCGCGACGTTGTGCGGATGCTTCGGCGCCTCGGCGATGGTCAGCACGGGCGCGTAGCACACATCGCTGCCGAGCATGACCTTGTCCCATTCGTCGCGCGTCTTGGTCCTGATCACCGCGGCGAGCTTCTCCTTGAGCGACGGCCAAGCATTGCGATCCATCTGCGCCGCGAACGCGGCATCGCTGATGGCGGTCTTCTCGATCAATTCGCGATAGAATTGCGGCTCGATCGAGCCCAGCGCGATGTATTTACCGTCCTTGGTCTCATAGGTGTCGTAGAAGTGCGCGCCGCTGTCGAGCAGGTTCATGCCGCGCTCGTCCTTCCACATGCCGGTCGCGTTCATGCCGTAGAACATCGACATGAGCGATGCGGCGCCATCCGTCATCGCAGTGTCGACGATCTGGCCCCTGCCCGAGCGCTTGGCCTCTAGCAAGCCGCAGACCACGCCGAAGGCGAGATAGAGCGCACCGCCGCCGAAATCGCCGACCAGGTTGAGCGGCGGAACGGGCTTGCCTCCCGCATTGCCAATGCCGTGCAGCGCACCCGTCAGCGCAATGTAGTTGATGTCGTGCCCGGCCGCGTCGGCGAGCGGGCCGCTTTGACCCCAGCCGGTCATGCGGCCATAGACGAGCTTGGGATTTCGCTTGAGGCAGACGTCCGGACCGACGCCGAGCCGCTCCATCACGCCGGGGCGAAAACCTTCCAGCAATGCGTCCGCCTGGTCGATCAGCCTGAGTGCCGCCTCGACGCCTTCCGGCTTTTTCATGTCGAGCGCGACGGCCTTTCGCCCGCGATAGGTCACTTCCGACTTGGCGGGCGAGCGGCCGCCCTTGCGGTCGATGCGGATGACGTCGGCACCCATGTCGGACAGCAGCATGGCCGCGAAGGGACCGGGTCCGATGCCCGCGAACTCCACGATCCGAACTCCACGCAAGGGACCCATGACATACCTCATCCAATTTGCGCCGCATTTCCCTCATAGCTGTCTCGGCGGAGCCGGACAACAGACGGTGCGGAGCGTGCGCCATTTCCTCGTCGCGATCGCGGTTCTTGGCCTTGCCGCAGCTACGGCAACCGCTGCACTCGCGACGCCCAAGCTGATCTACAAGGTCGACACCGTCACGGTGAAAGCCTCGGGAAGTGACCTCGTCGTGACGGCAACCGGCGCCGTCAACAGCGGCGGCTGGTCGCTGCCGCATCTTCGCGTGCGCGGCGCCCACGCCGCAGAATCCGACACGGCGATCGTCGATTTTCTTGCGACCCCGCCGCCGCCAAACGTCGTGGTGATCCAGGCGCTCGTTCCGGTTTCGGCGATGGCGCGATTTCCGTTGCCGCGCTACGGCACGGTGCAAGTGCAGGTCGTGGCGGAAACGAACAGCGTCACGGCGCCGGTTCGGTAGTACGCGCCTTGTCGATAACGCGCACGAGAAGCTCCGCCTCGCGCGCGCCCGAGATCATGAACTTGCTGTCGAAGATGAAGGTCGGAACGCCGGTGATGCCCATTTCGTTGGCCAGCCCGGCCTCGCGCTCTACGGATACGAGATCCGCATCGCCTGCCAGCAACCTCGCAACCAGTGCACCGTCCATGCCGGCCTTGGCAGCGACCTCGGACAGAACGGCAGAATTGCCGATGTCCTGTCCCTCGATGAAATAGGCCTGGAAGAGACGTTCGACGATCTGGTCTTGCTTGCCGGCGTTTGCCGACCAGCGGATGAGGCGATGGGAATCCAGCGTATTGGGTGACCGCGCGATCTTGTCGAAGGCGAACGCGATGCCTTCGCTTTCGCCTTCGCTCCGAATGGCCTCGCCCATCGCGGACGTGCGTGGAGAATCGCCGAACTTCGCCTTGAGATACGCGCGGCGATCGACGCCCTCACGCGGGATGCTGGGATCAAGCCGATAGGGCCGCCAGACCACGTCGAATTTGACGTCTGGGCGCAGCGCCATCGCGCGTTCGATCCGGCGCTTGCCGATGAAGCACCACGGGCACACTGTGTCGGAAACGATGTCGATCTGCATGATGGCGATTACAGTCCAAAGCGGTCGGCGGATAAAGAGACAATCGCCAGGAGACGCACATGGAATTCGATCTCACGGGCCGCACCGCATTCGTCACCGGGGCAACGAGCGGCCTTGGACGCCACTTTGCCAAGATATTGAGCGCATCGGGCGCTGCGGTCGCCTTGGCGGGGCGTCGGAGCGACCGACTGGAAGCGGTCAAGCGCGAGATCGAGTCCGCCGGCGGCCGTGCCGCCGCCATCAACCTCGATGTGACGGATGCGGCAGAAATCGCGCCTGCCCTCGACAAGGCGGAAGCGGCGCTCGGTCCGATCGACATCCTCGTCAACAATGCAGGGCTCAGCGTCTTCGGACTCGCCGCCGACATCAGCGCGTCGGATTTTGACAAGGTCATTGCCACCAATCTGCGCGCGCCGTTCCTGCTCGCGACGGAGGTTGCGCGCCGCCTTGTCGCCAAGAAGCGCGAGGGTCGCATCATCAACATCGCTTCGATCGGGAGCTTTCGCGTGTTGCCGGGCGTAACGGCGTACTGCGTTTCGAAGGCGGGACTTGCGATGATGACGCAGTGCCTGGCACGCGAGTGGGCCCGCAAGGGCATCAACGTCAATGCGCTTTGCCCCGGCTTCATCGAAACCGAGCTGAATGCGGAGTGGTTCGCGAGTGACAAGGGCAAGGCGCAGATCGAGGGCTTTGCACGCAAACGCCTGGCGAAGGAGTCCGATCTTGATGGTATGTTCCTGCTCTTGGCGTCCGCCGCCTCGCGCACCATCACGGGTTCGTTGCTGACGGTCGACGACGGCCAATCGCTATAGACGAACGCGTAAAACTGTAGCGATCGGCAGATTTTCGCGCCGGACTTGCCTCGCCGCTTCGATGTGCGCCATTATTCGGCCGGGTAGTGCGGGGGCTCTGCCTTGGAACCGGGAATGGCCCCTCAATGTCTTTTTTGCCTCGGCGGCAACCTGCTGCAGCGACGCGGGACTCCGAACGTTCAGGCGCGTCGGTATCGCATCTTGGAAAGTCACTCACCGTGACCGGCGTTCTTGAAACAACGGGCGAGCTGCACGTTCACGGGACCGTCGTGGGACAGATCATCGCGGATAGTTTCGTTCTTGCCATCGGCGGCTTCGTCGACGGCGACATTCTCGCGAGGGACGTGCGCATCGGCGGCAAATTCAACGGCCGCATCTTCGCCCCTAATGTCGTGCTCGACAGCTCGGCCGAGATTACCGGTCGCGTCTTTCACACCAATGTCACCGTCGCCAGCGGCGCGCGTATCGATGGGCGCATGCCGTGGCGTCCGGTCAATTTCTTTGCATCGCTATCCCATCTACCGGAGGAGTAGAAACGAAGATGTTTACGCGCAACGAGAAGCCGACCGAGCCGACCGCAAAACCACAGGTTCGAGACAAGATGGAAACACCGGTGGCGCCAGGCGGCGACATCGGCCGCAAGCCAGCAACCTCACAAACGCCAACCAATTCGGGAGCATCGCGCATGTCCGCAGTATCGGTGATCAGCAAGGCCCTTAAAATTACCGGCCAGCTGGAAAGCACGGAAGACATCCAGATCGACGGCAACGTCGAAGGCGACGTCCGCGCGGTGTCGGTGACGGTCGGGAACGGCGCCAAGGTGAAAGGTACGGTCTATGGCGAAACCGTCGAGGTGGCGGGCACTGTCGAGGGCAAGATCGAAGCCAAGAAGGTCGTATTGACGAACACGGCCCACATGGCGGGCGATGTCGTGCATCAGGAAATCACGATCGCTTCGGGCGCGTTCATCGATGGCCATTGCCGCCCGGATTTCGGCAAGACCGCGACCAAACCGGCCGCTGTCGCTCAGAAATATCCCTCCGCGATGCCGGAAAAAGTCGCGAGCGGGGCGCAGTAGCCCTGGCTTGTTGCGCGCGGCTCAGGCCGCGGCCGCAACCACGCGATTGCGGCCGGTGCGCTTGGCGCTGTACAGCGCCTGATCGGCGCGATGCAGAAGCGCTTCGGCGGTATCGTTTGGGCCTTCGGAGCCGGCGATCCCGATTGAGATCGTGATGTTGAGCTTTCCCGGCGGCCGGCTGATCGGGATCGGGTTCGCCTCGATGCTCTTGCGCAGCCGCTCGGCGATCGCAAAGGCCAGCGTCACGTCGGTGTCGGGCATGACGACCACGAATTCCTCACCGCCATAGCGGCAGGCCAAGTCGATGCCGCGCACATTCGCAGAGATGCGATTGGCGAATTCCTTGAGGACTTCGTCGCCGATGTCGTGACCATGCCCGTCATTGACCGCCTTGAAGTAATCGATGTCGAGAATGAGGAAGGCGAGCGGCTTGCCGGATTGGCCGGCCGACGAAATCAGATTGTCGAGATGGCGCGACATGTAGCGGCGATTGTGCAGACCAGTGAGCTGGTCGGTGATCGCCATTTCCAGGCTGAGCTGCACATTGTGTCTGAGACGGTCGCCGTAGCGCTTCTTGCGCAGTTGCGTGCGCACACGCGCGACGAGTTCGTTCTTGTCGACTGGCCGCGTCAGATAGTCGTTGACGCCCATCTCGAGCGCCTGGGTGAGCTTGCGCCGGTCGGCATCGCTGACAACGACCAGGATCGGGACGTTTCGCCCTTCGGGGAGGGAGCGCAGTTGCGAGCAAAGGCGCAAGCCGTCGAAGCCGCGCATGCCGAGACTGACGACGATGAGGTCGAAGTCTCCGCCGCGCACGCGCACCAGCGCTTCTTCGAACGTTTCGACCGACGACACTTTGTGATCGGGAGCGAGCGCCTTGGAAAACCAGGCCACCGACTCCGGCCGATCTTCGATGACGAGGACGCGTCCCGTCGGATTGGCGTCGACCAGTGTCAGGGCCGGATCGACTAGACCCATGCTTTGCCCGGTTGTTTCGCGCATCCTGAGTTCGTCGGTCATCATCTTGAGGCGCACGAGGCTCCTCACGCGGGCAAAGAGCGCCGCATCGTCGACCGGCTTGGTAAGGAAGTCGTCCGCGCCGGCCTCGAGGCCTGCGACACGGTCGGCCGGCTGATCCAGCGCGGTCACCATGACGACCGGAACATGCGCGGTTTTGGGGTTGCCCTTGATCCGGCGGCAGACTTCGAAACCGTCCATGCCGGGCATCATCACGTCGAGCAGCACGATGTCGGGCAGCGACTCGTCGATCTTCGCGAGGCACTCCGCACCGTTGAAGGCGCTGACGACCTCGAAATACTCGGCCGAGAGTTTCGCTTCGAGAAGCTTGACGTTGGAAAGGATGTCGTCGACGACCAGAACGCGCGCCGTCATGGTTGGCCCTACCCGATGAAGCGGCGAACGGTGTCCAGGAAGCTCGAGACGGAAATCGGCTTGGAGATGTAGGCCTCGCAACCGCCCTGGCGGATGACTTCCTCGTCGCCCTTCATCGCGAACGCCGTCACAGCGACGACCGGAATCGACTTGAGGGAGTCGTCCTCCTTGAGCCACTTCGTGACTTCCAGTCCGGAAACTTCCGGCAACTGGATGTCCATGAGGATCAGGTCGGGACGATGTTCACGCGCGATGTCGAGCGCTTCCATGCCGTCCTTGGTCTGCAGAATGTTGTAGCCATGGGCATCGAGCAGGTCATGGAAGAGCTTCATATTCAGTTCGTTGTCCTCAACGATCAGAACAGTCTTGGTCTTCGCATCCATGACGCTACTCTCCGATGTGTGCACACACGTTCTTGGGCGACTGCCCTGAAAAGGCTCGGTGGGATGGCCCCGTTTGGTTAGTATTACGGTCGAACTCTTAACGCTCCCTTGACGATGCGCCGTGCTTTGAACCCCAAGAACGCCGAAACCCTCGCGCTCAACGCCTTGAGCTTCCTCGCCGAATCGCCCGACTCTCTGGAATCCTTCATGCGCCAGTCCGGTGTCGACCCGACGACGATTCGGTCAAGGGCCACGGAGCGCGACTTTCTGGCGGCCGTCCTCGATTTTCTCATGGCGGATGAGGCGCTTCTCGTCCGTTTCTGCGAATCCACGCGAACCGCGCCCACGTCCGTCAGACGGGCGAATTACGAGCTCGGCGGCCCATGAACGGCAACCATGACCTCGCCTCGGCGCTGGCGCGACTGAGCACTGGCCGAGCGCTGTTGATCGTCGACGCGGACGAAGTCCTGTTGCGTTTCGTCGCAGGATTCGACCGCTTTCTCGTGCAGCACGGTCTCTTCCTCGATCTCACCAGCTATCGTCTGCACGGCAACGTCAAACGACTCGATGACAAGAGCGCGGTCCTCGATGTCGAAGTTACCGCGTTGCTGGAGGAATTCCGCCGCGAGCTCGATTCGCTCGATCCTGTGGAAGGCGCGCGCGAATGTCTTCGCGATCTCTCCCGCCGGCTCGACATCGTCGTCCTGAGCAACATCGCACCGACTCAGGCCGCGGCACGGTTGCGCAATCTCGCGACTTTCGGATTGCCGCTTCCGGTCGTCGCCAACAAGGGCTTGAAGGGCGAGTCGGTGAAGGCGCTAGCGTCGCGGGCCGGTCGTCCGGCGTTCTTCGTCGACGACATTCCGCAACATCTGGCTTCGGCGGCCGAGTTGGCGCCCGATGTGACGCGCATCCATCTCATCGGCGATGATCGTTTGAAACCGCTTTTGCCGATATCGGAACACGCCCATTTCCGTGCCCAAAGCTGGGATGACGCGCACCGCTTCATCGCCTCCAGGCTCAGCGAAGCGGGACTCTGAGATGCGGTTGGGTCTCGACCTCGGCGGCACGAAGATCGAGATCATCGCTCTTGATAAAGGGCGCGAAGTGTTGCGCGAACGGATCGCGACGCCGTCGACGAGCTATGACGACACGATCCGCGCCATGCGCGACCTCGTCCGCAACGCGGAAGCGAAACTCGGGCGGCGCGGCAGTGTGGGCGTTGCAATTCCTGGAGCACTGAGCCCGGTCACGGGACTGGTGAAGAACGCCAACTCGACGCGGCTGATCGGCCATCCGCTCGACCGCGATCTCGGCGCCGCTCTGAGTCGCCCCGTACGGGCGGCGAACGATGCAAACTGCTTCGTGCTCTCCGAAGCCTCGGACGGCGCAGCCACGGGATTCGACATTGCGTTCGGCATCATCGTCGGTACAGGTTGCGGCGGCGGCATCTGCGTCGGCGGCCGCGTGCTGACGGGCGCGCATGCGATCACCGGCGAGTGGGGCCACAATCCCCTGCCCGCGCCGACTCCTGAGGAAATCGCGATCGCGCCGCATTGCTACTGCGGACGCGTTGGCTGCATCGAGTCCTGGATC
>Ga0075436_100002870_pt1 | contig 11809 bp, 8 predicted proteins | sample RhiMethybrSRZTD5_FD_75303 | JGI IMG/M metagenome (GOLD analysis project Ga0075436, IMG submission 75303) | Populus rhizosphere microbial communities from Tennessee, USA - Rhizosphere MetaG P. TD hybrid SRZTD5 | ecosystem: Host-associated > Plants > Roots > Rhizosphere > Soil | place: USA... | reverse complement strand
CTGGCCCAGGCGGCCCAGCAGCGCTTCGACCTTAAGCAAATCCACTTTGTGCCGGCTAATGTGCCGCCCCTCCGTTCCGGGCAGCCCGTGGCCGCGTTCGAAGATCGCTATGCCCTGCTGGCCTTGGCTACTCTGGACCAGAAGACGTTCTTCCCTTCACGGCTGGAATCGCCGCATGGAGAATCGGCCGCCAATCCTGGAGAGGTAGTCGAGATGCCGCGCTCGCGCCAAGGAGCCAAGGCGGCGCACTCCGGCCACAGGCACCATGCCGGGCCGGGGACGAACTATTCAATTGATACGGTGCGCCGTTTCAAGCGGACCTTGGGCAAGAGCGATCGCCTGTTTTTCATCATCGGCATTGACGCGTTTCTCAAGATCGCGCAATGGAAGGAACCGGAGGCGCTGCTCGGGGAGGCCGAGTTCATTGTGGGCAGCCGGCCCGGGCACAGCCTGGCCCAGGTGGCAAAGGCGCTGCCGGAAAGCATCCGCCCCAAGCAGGCGGTGAGCCAGGTGTTTCGCAAGCAGCCGGCTGAGGGCGAGCTGGTGCTGGGCCGGGCGCATATACATTTTCTAGAGGGCGTGAACGTGCCGGTTTCCTCTACGCAGATTCGGGCAGCCGCCGTAAACGGGCGCTCGCTATCGCGCTTTGTGCCGGAGCCGGTCGCGGAATACATCAAAAAAATGCGGCTATACCGGGAGGCGCAAGCAGCGGAAGCTGGAGTGGAGAATGCAATTGTTGGTCGTTAGAGCCAAGAGCCAGTAGGGAAAATCGCAGCAAGATTATGGATTCATCGGTTTAATATGGCGAAGAAAAACAATCTCAGGCAACAGGTCTCGCAAGCGCTCGGCGCTTGCGTCGAAAAGAAAGCGGAAGACGTCGCCATCCTGGAAATGGAGAAGGGTTCCGGCGCCTTCACGGACTATTTCGTAGTGTGCAGCGGAACCAACCCGCGGCAGGTTCAGGCCATTTCCGACGAAGTGGAGCAGCGGCTGGAAAAGGTCGGGTTGCACCCCGTGCACGTCGAAGGCTACAAGCAGGCAGAGTGGGTGCTGCTCGACTACGTGGATTTCGTGGTGCACGTTTTCTCGCAAAAGGCTCGCAAGTATTACGACCTGGAGCGGTTGTGGAAAGCGGCCCGGCGTCTGGAACCAGCGGAGTTGACGGCCAGGCGCAGCCGGACGCGCCGCGAGAGCACCGACGAATCTGTTCGCCCGCGACGCCGGAAGGCTTGAGCCGCCATGAGCCAAGCGGAGCAGCAGCGCAAGCAAGCTGGGCCCGGCGGCAGTTCGGCCGGTGCTGCTGAGGCGCCGGCTTCGCCTGCGGAGCAGATTCTCTCTTCCTGGATCGCCGCCGACCCTGTCTCCCTTGAGCTGCTGGAAAAAGCCAGGCGCATAGCGGCCACTAACTCCACCGTGCTGATCCAAGGCGAGAGTGGCGTCGGCAAGGAACTGCTGGCCTGCGTGATTCACTACTTGGGCGCCGGACGCGACGAGCCTCTGGTCAAGATTGATTGCGCCAGCCTGCCCCGCGAGCTGATGGAAAGCGAGCTGTTCGGCTACGAACGTGGCGCCTTTACCGGGGCTGTGCAGATGAAGCGCGGCCGGCTCGAACTGGCGGGAGCGGGCACCGTGGTGCTGGATGAGGTGGCCACCCTGACGCCCAACATGCAGGCCAAGCTTTTGCGCGTCCTGGAGGAGAAACGGTTTGAGCGCCTCGGGGCCACCCGGCCGATCACGCTAGCCGCCCGCATTGTCGCCCTCACCAACGCGGACCTGGAGCAAGCCGTGGAGAAGCACACCTTCCGCCAGGATTTGTTTTACCGCCTTAACGTGCTTCCCCTGGTGGTCCCCCCGCTGCGCCAGCGGCGTGGAGATATCGGCCCGCTAGTCGAACATTTCCTTGCACACCTCACTGAGCTCCATTGCCGCCCCACCCTGAAGGTTTCCTCGGCTGCCCGGACTCTGCTTGAAAGCTACGAGTACCCCGGTAACGTGCGTGAGCTGCGCAACCTGCTGGAGCGTGCCCTCGTGCAGTGCCAGGGAGCTGAAATCACGCCCGCCGACCTGCCCGACCGCGTGCTCCAGAGCAGCCCCAGGAGCATGACCCTGGAAGAGCTGGAGCGTGCCTATATCGCCGAAGTGCTCGATGCCACCCGCGGCAAGAAAGGCCGCGCCGCCGAAATCCTGGGCATCAGCCGCAAGACTCTTCTGGAAAAGCGCAAGCGCTATGGGCTGGATTAGCCACTAGGAACTCGTGCCGCGCGAAGGTGCCCGTCTGATACCCTGTAACGTTTCTCTGCCGTCTGAGTCCAACTACCAGGAGAGCACTTGAAACTTCGGAACGGTAGTCCCTCCGCTTCCAGTCGCAGGCAGTTTCTACAATCCACAGTTATGGGCGGGGTGGCCGCGGCGCTAAGCCCGGCGCTGGCGCAGGCGGCGCAGAGTGCGGCCCCGGAGGTTCCCAGCTTCGAGTTGGACGAGGTGACCGTTCGCGAGCTGCAGCAAGGGTTGAATTCGGGCCAATTGACCGCTCGTGCGTTAGCTGAGAGATACCTGGCCCGCGTCGAGGCCATAGACAAGCGCACCATCAACTCCCTCATCGAGGTCAATCCTGATGCGCTGGCCATCGCGGAGCAGCTCGACCACGAGCGCAAGGCCAAAGGGCCGCGCGGGCCCCTGCACGGCATACCCGTCCTGATCAAGGACAACATCGGCACCCGCGACCGCATGACAACTACCGCAGGCTCCCTGGCGCTGCAGGGCTCCGTGCCGCCGCGCGATGCGTTTGTGGCGCAGAAGCTCCGTGACGCGGGAGCGGTCATCCTGGGCAAAACCAATCTCAGCGAATGGGCGAATTTTCGTTCCACGCACTCCACCAGCGGTTGGAGCGGGCGCGGTGGGCAGACCAACAATCCCTATGCCCTCAATCGCAATCCCTGCGGTTCCAGTTCGGGGTCGGGCGCAGCCGTTTCTGCCAACTTATGCGCCATTGCGATCGGGACTGAAACCGACGGCTCCATCGTTTGCCCCGCCAATGCCAACGGAGTCGTGGGCATCAAGCCTACCGTGGGCCTGGTCAGCCGTGCCGGTATCGTGCCTATTTCGCATACGCAGGACACTGCGGGTCCCATGGCGCGCACCCTGGCCGACGCGGCCGCCCTTCTGGGCGCGCTGACTGGCGTGGATGCAAACGATTCTGCCACCGCCGCCAGCAGCGGCAAGGCGCATTCTGACTACACCCGGTTCCTCGATGCCAACGGCTTACGCGGCGCCCGCCTGGGCGTGGTGCGCAAAGCTTTCGGTTTTGATCCCGCGGTGGACCGCATCATGGAAGTGGCGCTGGCCGAGATGAAGCTCCAGGGAGCCACCCTGGTGGACCCTGCTGATATTCCCACCTGGGGCAAGTGGCACAAGCAGGAAAACGAGATCATGCTGTACGAATTCAAGGCCGACCTGAACGCCTATCTTGCCGGCTTGGGCCCGCAGGCTCCGGTGCACACGCTGGAAGAGATCATCAAGTTCAACGCAGCCCACGCCAGGCAGGAAATGCCTTACTTTGGCCAGGAACTTTTCGTCCAGGCTCAGGCTAAGGGTCCGCTGACCAGCAAGGAATACCTGGACGCGCTGGAGCAAGCACAGCGGCTGACGCGCAAGGAAGGCATTGACGCCATCATGGACCAGCACCATCTGGACGCGCTGGTGGCTCCCACCGGCGGCCCCGCCTGGCTCACCGACCTGGTGGACGGCGACTCCTTCGGAGGTGGCAGTTCCAGCGCCGCGGCAGTCGCCGGTTATCCCGACATCACCGTCCCCGCGGGATTCATCTTCGGCCTGCCGGTGGGCATTTCGTTCTTTGGCCGGGCCTGGAGCGAGCCCACCCTCATTCGGATTGCCTACGCGTTCGAGCAGGCCACGAAGGTGCGTAAGCCACCCAAGTTCCTGCCTGCGGCGGACCTGAAGGTGGATTGATGATTGACGAATTACAAGCACCCGGCGAGCTTTCGTAGTTTTTCAATCATCGCTTGAAAATCTTCAACCGTCATTCGCACAAGTTCCTCATTTGCTACTACTTCCGGCCGCTCTTCCGCGTCGTTCTGGCCTGCTCTCGTGCTATAATTCAGGTAAGCTCTTGGCCGACTAACATCCTGTAGATGCAAGCATTTAGCTCAATTTGCGGTGGGCCATTGGCAACCGCAATCCCACAACTTGTGTGCAGGCACATGCGACTCTTTCAGGGGTGAATACTGAGTGCTCGTCAGCTAGAGAGCCAGACAGCTAGGTAGCTAAAGTTATGGCAGACAACGACAATCCCCAACTTCCTCTGACTCCGCCTCCGGGTGATGGTGGCGCTGGCGGCGGACAGCCGCAGAACATTCAGCCCATCAACATTGAAGACGAGATGCGGCGGTCGTATCTCGACTATTCCATGTCGGTGATCATCGGCCGCGCCCTCCCCGACGTGAAAGACGGGCTCAAGCCGGTGCATCGCCGCCTGCTCTACCACATGTACGACATGGGCTTGCTGCACAACCGCAAGCACGTGAAGTGCGCCAAGGTGGTGGGCGAGTGCATGGGCCGCTTCCACCCGCACGGCGATGCCGCGCTCTATGACGCTTTGGTGCGCATGGCGCAGCCCTTTTCGTTGCGCTACCCGCTGGTGGATGGACAGGGGAACTTCGGCTCCGTGGACGGCGATCCTCCCGCGGCCATGCGGTACACCGAGTGCCGCTTGGCGCGTATTGCTGAGGACCTGGTTGCCGACATTGATAAAGACACGGTGGATTTCGTCCCGAATTATGACGACACTACTGTGGAGCCGACTGTTCTGCCCAGCAAGATTCCCAACCTGCTGGTAAACGGGGCCAACGGAATTGCCGTGGGCATGGCTACGAACATTCCGCCTCACAACCTGACTGAGATCGTGGACGCCACCATCACCCTGGTGAACAGCCCGGCCACGCCGCTGCCCGAAATTCTTAAATTCGTGAAGGGGCCGGACTTTCCCACCGCCGGCATCATCCACGGCCGCAGCGGCATTCAGGAGGCCTACAAGACCGGCCGCGGCCGCTTCATGATGCGCGCCCGCGCCGCTATCGAGAACATCAGCAAAGAGCGCCAGGCCATCATTGTCACCGAGATTCCGTACCAGGTGAACAAGGCGCGACTGATTGAGCGCATCGCCGACCTGGTCAACAACAAGGTGATTGACGACGTGGGCGACATCCGCGACGAGTCCGATCGCGATGGCATGCGCATTGTGGTGGAACTCAAGCGCGGCGCCGAGCCCCAGATCGTGCTCAACCAGCTTTTCAAGCACACCCAGATGCAGGAAAGCTTCAGCATGATCTTCCTGGCCGTGGTCAACGGCCAGCCCCGCGAGATGGGCCTGATCCAGGCTATCCAGTACTTCATTGACCATCGCGTGGACGTGGTGCGCCGCCGCACCGCCTACCTGCTGGCCCGTGCCCAGGACCGCGAGCACATCCTGGAAGGCTACCAGGTCGCGCTCGATCACCTGGATAATGTGATCGTGATTATTCGCGGAAGCGCCAACCGTGGCGAGGCCCGCGACAATTTGGTCGCCTACTTCGGTGGCAAGAAGATTGACATCAACACCACCGGCCGCCGTCCGGCGATGGATCCCGAGAAGCCCTTCACCGCCAAGCAGGCGGATGCCATCCTCGAATTGCAGTTGCACCGCTTGACCCGGCTGTCTATTGACGAAATCACCAGCGAGTTGAAGCTGGTCCGCGAGCAGATTGCCGAGTATCAGTCCATTCTCGGCTCGGAAAAGAAGCTGCGCGGCGTGATCGTGAAGGAACTGGAGGAAGTCAGGAAGAACTACGGGGACGTGCGCCGCACCGAAATTCAGGACGAAACCGCGGAAATCCAGCTGGAAGACCTCATCGCCGACGAGCAGGTAGTGGTTACGGTGAGCCATTCCGGCTATTTCAAGCGCACCCCTATCACCACCTATCGCCAGCAGCGCCGCGGCGGAACCGGGCGCACTGGCATGAAGACGCGGGACGAGGATTTTGTCGAGCACCTGTTCATTGCCTCTACCCACGCTTACATTCTCATTTTCACCAACACCGGCCGGGTCTACTGGCTGAAAGTGTACGAGGTGCCGGATGTGGGTGCCGCAGGCAAGGGCAAGCACATTGGCAACCTGGTGGCGCTGCAGCCCGGCGAGAGCGTGCGAGCCATGCTGGAATGCCGCGACCTGGAGGAAGAGGGCAAGCACGTTTTCTTCGCCACCCGCAAGGGTACGGTCAAGAAGACGCCGCTCAAGGACTTCAGCAACGTCATGTCGCGCGGCATCATCGCCATCGGCATTGATAAGGACGACGAGTTGGTGGCTGCCAATGTGACTGACGGCAACCAGATCATCTTCCTGGCGTCGCATGAAGGCATGGCTATCCGCTTCGACGAAGAGGATGTCCGTCCCATGGGCCGTCCCGCTTACGGCGTGCGCGGCATGGACTTGGATAAGGACGACTACATTGTCGGCATGGCCGTCACCCCCAAGCCGGGCAAGGCTCCGGTTACGCCTACGGTTCAGCAGAAAGTAGAAGAGGCTACGGCTCCCAAGGGCAACGGTAAGGCCGAAGCCAAGGGCAAGAAGGCCGAAGCTGCTGAAGAGCACCCCAACCTGATCCTTTCCATGACGGAAAACGGCTATGGCAAGCGCACCCAGGTGGACGAATACCGCCTGCAGTCGCGCGGCGGCAAGGGCGTCATCAACGTCAAGAGCACCTCGCGTAACGGTAAAGTAGTGGCCATCCTGCTGGTGAACGAGGAATCGGAAGCCATGCTGATTAGCCACTATGGCAAGATCATCCGCATTGACACGCGGCAGATCCGCGAAGCCGGCCGTTCTACCCAGGGCGTGCGCCTGTTGCAGCTCGAGCCCGGCGACAAGGTAGCCGCCTCCTGCGTCATCCAGGAGCACGAAGAGGAGGAAGGGACGCTGCTGCAGTAAACAACCGAGTGTGTGTGGACGGGGCTCTGCTCCGTCCAGGGCGCGCTGGGACGCGCTCTTTTCGTGGAGAGTAGGCTCCTACACTCCCCGGCTGAGCTGATCCATCAACTCCGCGGCTTGGCGCAGTTCCTCCAGCTTTTCTGCGGGCAAAGTGCGAAGCGCTGCCGCCAGGCTCTCCACCCGGCGCTTGCGGGCCGCCTGCAGCAGAGCCGTTCCCTTGGCAGTAGCCTCCAGCCTCAGCCGCCGCCGGTCTTCTTTAGCGATATGGCGCCGCACCAGGCCGGCGCGCATCAGGCCGGCGACAATACGGCTCATGGTGGGCGGGCGCACTTGCTCGGCGGCCGCCAACTCCCCCAGCGAGCGCGGGCCGGCAAACACCAGAACCGATAGCGCTGAAAGCTGCGCCGGCCCGACGCCGCTCTCCGTATCCCTCGCCCTCACCCGCCGCAGCAGGTGGATGGCGGCCGAATGCAGCCGGTCGGCCACCGCCAGCGCGTCGGCAGGCTGGGGATTTTGCTTGCCTTTTTCCGGTCTCATCAATATAGTTAGCTATGCTAACTAATTTATCGGGGCGCTGCAAGTCCTGATAACCGGAGCGCACCATGACCCCAGCCGCTTTCGGGCTCTCGCAGATTGGACAAATCGCCATCAACGTGCACGACACCGGCCGTGCGGTCGCTTTCTACCGCGACCAACTGGGCATGAAGCTGCTGTTCTCTGCCGGCCAGTTGGCGTTCTTCGACGCCGGCGGCATCCGCCTGATGCTCACCCTGCCGGAGAAGCCGGAATTCGACCATCCCTCGTCCATCCTGTATTTCAAGGTGCCTGACATCCAGCAGGCGCACGCCACACTCAGCGGGCGTGGGGTGAAATTCGAAGATACGCCCCACCTGATCGCCCGCATGCCTGATCACGAGCTGTGGATGACGTTTTTCCGCGACTCAGAGAACAACCTGCTCGGCCTGATGAGCGAAGTCCGATAATGGACGATTGAAGGTTTGCGATTGAAAAGCCCTTCACCGCCAAGACGCCGAGGGCGCGAAGGGGTTGGAAATCGTCATTCTTGAATCATCCATCGTCGATTCCTCTGTGTCTTCGCGCCTCCGTGGTGAATCAGCTTTTCGCTGCATGCACCGCGCCCACGCTTCGCGCAATCTAATTCCCTGGCGTAAAATCATTAGTTTTGCGGCTGAACGAAATCCTTACTAGTACGGAGCACTCCTTTGCCTGACAAGACCTATGACATTGCCATTATCGGCAGCGGCCCGGCCGGCTACACCGCCGCGATTCGTGCCGGCCAGTGGGGCCTGAGCGTCGCACTGATCGAAAAAGACGCGCGTCTGGGCGGCACGTGCCTGCAGGTGGGCTGCATTCCCACCAAGGCGCTGCTGTTCAACGCCGAAGTTTACGACCACATCAAATCGAGCAACGAACTGGGCCTGGAACTCGCCGGAGCGACCAAGGTCAATTGGCCGGTCATTCAGCAGCGCAAAGACAAAATCGTTACCAAGCACACCAAGGGCTTGGAATTCCTGATGCGCAAAAACAAGGTGGACGTCATCTCCGGTTATGGCCGGCTCACCGGGCCGGCACAGAACGGCGTCTTCAGCGTGGAAGTCTCCGCCGAGGGCAGGGAGAATAAGTCCATCAAGGCCAAGAACGTGATCGTGGCCACCGGCTCCTCGGCGCGCATGCTCCCCGGCCTGGAGCCAGACTCGCGCGTGCTTACCAACATCGAAATCCTCGCCATCAAAGACATTCCCAAGTCGCTGATCATTGTGGGAGCGGGCGCCGTGGGCGTGGAATTCGCCTCCATCTACCGCTCCTTTGACGCAGAAGTCACCATTCTGGAGATGCTGCCACGCATGGTCCCGGTGGAGGATGAGGACATCTCCAAAGAACTGGCTCGTGCCTACCGCAAGCGCGGCATCAACTTCCACACCGGCGCCAAAGTGGAGAAGGTGGAAAAGACCAAAACCGGCGTGGCTGTCACCTTTACCGCCGACGGCAAACAGCAGAAGCAGGAAGCGGAGAAGATTCTGATCGCAGTGGGCCGCAAACCCAACACCGAAAACGTTGGCCTGGAGAAAGTGCCACGCGTTCAGGTGGAGCGCGGCTTCATCAAGGTGAACCAGTGGATGCAGACGGGCGAGCCCGGCATCTATGCCGTAGGCGACATTGTCGCCGGCCTGCCGCAGTTGGCACACTCCGGCATGATGGAGGGCATTGTGGCGGTGGCTACCATCGCGGGCAAGCCGGCTAAGCCCGTGGACCCGCTCAAAATTCCCAACTGCACCTACTGCGAGCCGCAGATCGGCAGCGTGGGCCTGAGCGAGGCCAAAGCCAAAGAGCGCGGCATTGAGGTGAAAATTGGCAAATTTCCTTTCACCGCCAACTCCAAGGCCAGTATCGTGGGCAAGCACGAAGGCTTCATCAAAGTTGTCGCCGATGCCAAATACGAGCAGATCCTGGGGGTGCACATCATTGGGCCGTCAGCCACCGACTTGATCGCCGAGTCAGTTGCGGCCATGGAACTGGAGGCCACGGCCAAGGACCTGATGTGGACCATTCACCCACATCCAACCTTGTCGGAAGCCATGGGCGACGCCGCCAGCAGCGTGGAGAACCTGTCCATCAACATTTAGTGGCCATTGCACGGATTGACGTAGTAGCAGTCAGCATTCAGCCGCTGGAGCGTGCTGATTACAATCGGAATGGATGAGGGCAGGTACTGCTGAAGACTAGAATTGTTGTTGAGTCCGCGTTAATCCGGGGCGCAGCCTTTGATCTCTGTCGTCCAACTCGGCACCGTTGATTACGCCACCGGGCTGCGCCTGCAAGAATCGCTGGTGGCGATGCGCAAAGCCGGCCAGGTGGGCGACGTTCTGCTTTTGCTGGATCACTCCCCCGTCATTACGCTGGGCCGCAACGCTCGTCGCGAAAACCTGCTGGCTTCGCCCGAACTGCTGGCGAGCAAAGGGGTGGAGCTTTTCGAGTGCGATCGCGGTGGCGACATCACCTTCCATGGCCCGGGGCAATTGGTCGGCTACCCAATATTTGATTTGCGTGGTTCTCAACCGCGGATTGGCGCAGTGGAATTTGTTCGCCGCCTGGAAGAGGTGCTGATCCGCAGCTGCGCCGGGTTCGGCATCGCCTGCGAGCGCGTGAAGGGTCTCACCGGCGTCTGGACTAAACTCTCCGCTCCTGTGGTTCCCGGTGAAAAAGCTCAGGCCAAAATTGCCGCCATCGGCGTACACATCTCCCGTGGCGTTACCTCGCACGGCTTTGCTCTGAATGGGAACACGGATCTCGACTACTTCAAGCTCATCGTGCCCTGCGGCATTACCAGCAAGCCGGTGACTTCGCTGGCCCGGGAAAGCGGGGCGCCGGTGAATCTGGATGAAGTCGCCCGTGCCGTCGCCGGTCATTTTGCCCAGGTCTTTGCCAGCGAGGTACAGTGGGTGGAGACGCTGGACGCGCTGCTGGGCCGCAAAGTGGGGGTGCCCATGCAGCCTCCGGCTGAGCTGCGCCAGTTGCGCGGCGAAGAAGAGATATTTCGGGCGTAAGTTTGCTTTTCAAAAATTGTCATCCCGAGTGAGGACGCGGCACAACGACCCGCGTCCGAATCGAGGGATCTTGTGCTTGGGGGCATTGACGGCACAAGTTCCTTCGACTCCATCGCCCGGTTCGCAAGCAAATCGGGCGATTGCGCTCAGGATGACATTCGCAAGCAACGTAAAAGATGACGAAAAAGCGTTCCAAATCCAAAGAGACGACTGCCAACGGGCGGCGCGCACTGCAAGCATCGCCAACGGCGGCTCGCAACGGCAACCTCTCCGCCGAGCGCTCCTACGCCATCCCCGACTACCGCCTGGAGCGCTTCGAGTGTGCGGTTCGCCAGGTTGCCAGCGATGATGGCGTGCGCTACGAAGTTACGGGTGACCTGAGCGCTGGGGTTCCGCCCATTCGCGAATCCAAGCACCTTTCACCGAAGCAGTGCGTCGAGATCTACCGGTGGATGCTGCTCAATCGCAAGATGGAGCAGGCGCTGGAGAACCTCTACAAGCAAGGCAAGGTGGTGGGCGGCGTCTATTTTGGCCTGGGTCAGGAAGCGTGCTCCTGCGCCTCCGCCTACGCGCTGCGGCCGGAGGACTGGCTGGCGCCCATGATCCGAAACCAGGGTTCGCTGCTGGTGCGCGGCTTCTCCGCCCGCGACGTCATGATGCAGTATATGGCCAAGGCGGGGTCGCCCACTTTCGGCAAGGACGCCTCCTCGCACTTTGGCGACGTCCAGAAGCGCAACGTCTGCGCTCCCATCTCCACTCTCGGCGACCTGATCCCGGTCATGGCGGGCGTGGCTCTGGGCGCGCGCCTGCAGGGCCGCAACATTGTGGCCCTGACCTATATCGGCGACGGAGGCCAGTCCACCGGCGTTACCTACGAGGGCCTGAACTTCGCCGCCGTGCAGAAGCTGGGCCTGGTGCTCATTGTGGAGAACAATCTGTGGGGCTATTCCACTCCCTCCGACATGCAGTTCCGAGTCAAGGATCTGGCCGAGCGCGCCATTGCCTATGGAATTCCCGGTGCGATAGTGGATGGCACCGACGCATGCCAGGTCTATGACGTTGTGCATGATGCCTGCGAGCGCGCGCGCCGCGGCGAAGGCCCGACCCTGATTGAGGCCAAGATGATGCGCATGAAAGGCCATGCCATCCACGATGCCGCCGAGTACGTGCCCAAGCCGCTGTTCGAATACTGGCGCAAGCGCGACCCCATCGCCCGCCTTGAAAAGTTTCTGTTGGAAAGGAAATGGCTTACCGCCAAGCA
>Ga0075436_100002869_pt1 | contig 11811 bp, 12 predicted proteins | sample RhiMethybrSRZTD5_FD_75303 | JGI IMG/M metagenome (GOLD analysis project Ga0075436, IMG submission 75303) | Populus rhizosphere microbial communities from Tennessee, USA - Rhizosphere MetaG P. TD hybrid SRZTD5 | ecosystem: Host-associated > Plants > Roots > Rhizosphere > Soil | place: USA... | reverse complement strand
GTCGGTCATCACCTTGATGACGGTATCGGCGCGCGTCTCGTCCTGGAAGCGGATCTTGTGGCCGACGAATCCCTTCGGCATGCCGGGAAGCTCGACCGCGAGCCGGTTGGCGAGGCTCCTCGCCGCGATGCGCCGCGGCTGCGTGCAGCCGATGACGCCGCGGGCGCCGCGCCCGAGCGTGAGGCAGATCTTCGGGATCTGCGTGGTCTTGCCCGAGCCGGTCTCGCCGCAGACGATCGTGACCGGATGCGCGGCCACGAGGCGCGCGATCTCGTCGCGGTGCTGCGCGATCGGGAGCTCCGCGGGAAAGCGGATGTCCGGTAGCTTGCGGCTCAGGAGGTGGTGGAGCGGGTCCGGTCGAGCGCCTGGTCCTTCACCGCGAGCTTGAACGCGAGCTCCTTGTTCTCGCGCCCGAGCTTCTCGTTGAGGATCGAGGTGAGCGACACGAGGTCATCGCGCTCGACCTGCAGGCGGAAAGCGCGCTCCATGTGGCGATTGAGGCGTCCCGAGAAATAGACGATGGTGAAGCAGAAGAAGAGCGCCATCGCGCCGGCATACCAATGCACGCCGCTCTGCACGAAGAAGATGTACACCGCGGTGGGGAGCGCGGCGGGGATCGACAAGGCCTCGTGCGCGCCGCGATACGCGGAGTACGCGGTGATGGATCCGGCGACGAAGCAGATGATCACCATGAAGGTGAAGAGCTGGAGGAAACCCGGCGTCTGGGGAAAGAGCAGCGTGCCGAGGATGCCCCACTGGATTCCGGCGAGGAGGTTCGCCGCCACCACGAGCTTTCCCCATGCGTCGGGATCCGAATCGGGAGAGCGGCGCCGGTAAGCGACGATGCAGATCGCGCGCAGGAACGTGACCGCGGTCGCCCACACGAACCACACGGTGCCGCGCGCGATGTCGCCGACCTGGATCAGGACGCCGAGCGTGATGAGCGCGCCGAAATAGGAGAACGCGGCCGCAGCCGGCGCGTGCAGGTACAGCTCCTCGACCTGCAGCGCCCGGATCCTGGGCTCGGGCCAGCCGGACCCCGCGGATGGCGATGACATGCCCCGCAGTTTACGCGAGGGGGGGTCAGGGCTCCAGTTGCTTGTAGATGACGGTCGCGATGCGGCTCAGCTGCGACTTGTCGATCTCGCCCGAGATGGCGTAGGAGCAATCGTCGTCGATCCAGTAGAAGACCTGCACGCCGCCCTCCTGCGCGAAGCGGAACGCCGTGAGCTTGTCGCCGCGATGGGGTCGCGCCACGTACAGGGTGAGCCGCTTGCCGCTCGCGTCCTGGTACATGAACTGGGCTGCCGGCCCGTCGTTTCCGGGAAGGAGCCTGCCGCCGAGGAGCTCGAAGCCCTCGCCCGAAAGGGTCGGCACTTTCAACGGCCGATCGAGCCGCTTCGAGAGCCATTTGACGAGGTGGTCCTTCTCGTTCGCGGCCACCTCCACCGGGTGGCGAACCTCCGGCGAGTACACGAGGTGCGCTCGCGCCGCGCGCACCGGCAGGGGCGAGGCCGCGGCGACCATCGCCGGCGACGGCGGCATGACGCCGGCGTATGGAATCGCGAGGCCGACGCCGATGCCGATCACCATGCCGATCGCCACGCAGGCCGCGATGCGCGCGTGGTCGATCCACCGCGGCGTGCGCAGGTACATGCGCGCCGGGATCGGCTCCGTCAGCACCGGATCGAACGACCGGCGCAGGATCGCGTTCTGGTCCGCGTTCGCCATGCGGTCTTCGTCTTCGGTCATTGGACGATCCGAAGAGATGTGGTCACGGGGTCTCCGTTCATCGCGCGGCGCAAGCGCTCGCGCCCGCGCGACAGCCGCGACATCACGGTGCCGATGGGAATGCCGAGCGCGCGGCTCACGTCGGCGTAAGTCATGTCCTCGAGCGCGACCAGCAGCAGCACCTCGCGCTGCTCGGGCGCGAGGACGCAGAGCGCGCGCTCGACGTCGCCCACGTCGATCGCGGTGGCGCTCGGAATCGGCGCCGCGATCGAAGCCTCGTCGATATCGACCTCGGGCGCGATGCGGCGCGCCTTGAGCTGGTTCACGAAGACGTTATGCATGATGGAAAAGAGCCATGCGCGCAGGTCACCGGGCCGCCACAGGTGGAACTTGCGCACCGCGCGCTCGAGCGTGTCCTGCACCAGGTCGTCGGCTCCCTCCCGGTCGCCGACGAGGGCGCGCGCGTAGCGCCGCAGGTTCGGAATGTACGGAACAATGAGGTTGTAATCCATCAGTTTGCGCTAATGCTCGGTAAACAGCCGCGGCGCCGCGCTATTCCGCGCCCGAACCCGTCATCGTACGCGTCCCGCGCCGGGAGGAGAAGGTCGCCTCGAGGCGCGCGCCGGCATGACGGAAATCGACGAGCTCCACGCCCGAGGGCGGGAGCGCCGCGGCCGGATGGGCGCCCTGCCACTGGATGAGCGTGGGCAACGCGCCGTTTCCGGGAATCGCGCCGTCGCGCGGCACGCCGATGCGCCAGCGGTAAGGGCCGCGGCCAAGCGAAAGAATCTCGACATCCCGGGAATAATCCCGCAGCGCCGCATCGAGATCGTCGGTGCGTTCCACCCAGTGAATGAGCGCCGGTCCCCTCGCGAGCCGGGCGCGCATCGCCGGATCGTCGAGCGCGAGCCATCGCGGGCGCCGCGGCGCGGGTGCTTCGGGATCGATCGCGATCACCTCGAGATAGCGCCCGCCGCCGAGCGCGAGCAGCCGATTGTGCGTCCCCATCAGGGCGTGCTTGCCGCCGGCGACGGGCGCGGCGCCCAGCTCATCCTCGATCCAGCGCGCCCCTTCCTCCAGCGTGCGCGCGGCGACGATGAGGTGGTCGAGCTCGTTGGGGACAGACCCCGGTTTTCGCACTTTCTTGGTTTGGGGTCTGTCCCCGGTTTTCAGCTAAGAGTTATTCCCTCGTCGGCCATCACCTTCTTCACCGCCGGGCGCGCCATCACGCGCTCGACGAGCGCGGTGTAGTTGCGCAGCTCCTTCACCGGGAACTGGGTGCGGTTGCCCCAGCGATAGAACACCAGCAGGTAGCCGTCGAGCACCGTGTAGTGGTTCGCGACCGACCACTTCCTGCCCGCGAGCAGCCCGTCGATCTCCTTCAGGTAATCGCCGTACATCTGCCGCGCCTTCGCCTTGATCGCTTCCTGCGCGGCGGAGTCGTCGGCGTAGCGGCTGGCGCGGATGAGGTGGCCGTAGGTCGGATGCACCGAGTTGGACAGCCACGCCATGCTCGAGACGATCTTCGCCTGGTCCCACGTCTGCTTCGGCCAGATTCCCGCCTTCGGGTGTCCGCCGGCGAGGTAGGTCATGATGCCGACGTTCTCGGTGAGGATCTCATCGTCCACGACGAGCGCCGGCACGCGCCCGCGCGGATTGATCTTCAGGTACTCGGGCTTGCGCTGGTCGCCCTCGGCGAGGTTGAGCGGCTGCGTCTGGTAGGGGATCCCGATTTCCTCGAGCGCGATGTGGGAAGCGAGCGAGCACGCGCCGGGCGCGTAGTAGAGCTTCGTTGCCATGATGTCCTCAGAGCCTGGTGATGAGGGACGACGTATCCCAGCGGCTGCCGCCCGACTTGGACACATCGTCGTAGTAGCCTGCGACCACCTGCGTCACGGGAAGCTTCGCGCCGTTGCGCTTCGCCTCCGCGAGGCAGATGCCGAGGTCCTTGCGCATCCAGTCCACCGCGAAGCCGAAGCTGAACTTGCGCTCGTGCATGGTCTTGCCGCGGTTCTCCATCTGCCACGATTGCGCCGCGCCCTTCGAGATCACGTCGAGGACGAGGGTCGCGTCGAGGCCCGCCTTCTCGGCGAAGGCGATGCCCTCGGACAGTCCCTGCACGAGCCCCGCGATGCAGATCTGGTTCACCATCTTCGTGAGCTGGCCGGCGCCGGCAGGGCCGAGCAGCGTCACCGCGCGCGCGTACGAGTCCATCACCGGCTTCGCGCGCTCGAACGGCTCCTTGTCGCCGCCGCACATCACGGTGAGCTTGCCGTTCTCCGCTCCCGCCTGGCCGCCGGAGACCGGGGCGTCGATGAACGCGATGCCCTTGCCTTTCGCTGCGGCGTACACCTTGCGCGCCACGTCCGCCGATGCGGTCGTGTGATCGATGAGGATCGCGCCTTTCTTCATGCCGGCGAGCGCGCCGTCCTTGCCGAGGATCACCTCCTCGACGTCCTTGTCGTTGCCGACCATCGTCATCACGAAGTCCTGGTCCTTCGCGGCGGCGGCGGGCGTGGGCGCCGACGTTGCGCCGTGCTTCTTCACCCAGTCCTCGGCCTTCGCCGCCGTGCGGTTGTACACGGTGACGTCGAACCCTTTCGCCTTGAGGTGCCCCGCCATGGGATAGCCCATCACGCCCAGGCCGATGAATGCGACTTTCGCGGACATGCTCTTCAACCCTCCTTCAATGCCTTCAGCTTCGAGAACCATTGGTCGCGCGCACGGGAATTGAACTGGAACCACACGCGATAGCGTGGATTCTTCGGATCGTCGACGCTCAACACGATCCAGCGGTGCTTGAGTCCCGCGATGCTCTCGTCCATCGGCTCGATCGAGCGCACGTTGTCCGGCGTCACCATCTTGGCGATCGGCCAGTCCACGAGCGCCAGGCGCCGCGTCCCGTTTTCATACCCGACGTACGTATCTCCACCCCGGTATTGCCAGTCGGGCTTGAAGTCTTTCGGCAGCATCGCCGCGACCTTCTCCTTGTCTGTGTTGCCGCGCATGAAGAAGAGGTACGAGAGCCAGATGCTTACGAACATCCCGCCGAAGACGACGACGATGAGGAAGGTATCGCTCATGGATTCCCCTGCGTGTGATGTTGCTGCTCTGCCTGCGGGTTGACGAGGTGCGCCGGGCGCGATCCGTCGAGCACCGCGGCGAGGTTCGCCGCGGCCGTCTCGCACATCATAAGCCGCGTGGCGCGCGAGGCGCTGCCGATGTGGGGTGTCATCACGACGTTGCGAAGCTCGAGGAAGCCCGGATGCAAGCCCGGCTCGCCCTCGAAGACGTCGAGGCCCGCGCCGGCGATGCGTTTCGCCGTCAGCGCCGCGACGAGCGCCGCATCGTCGACCACGCCGCCGCGCGCGCTGTTCACGAGGATCGCGGTCGGTTTCATCTTCGCGATCTGCGCCGCCCCGATGAGATGATGCGTCGCCGGCGAATACGGAACCATGCAGACGACGAAGTCGGAGACCGCCAGCAGATGTTCCATCTCCATCCAGCTCGCGCCGATGCGCTGCTCGTCGACGGATGCGAGCGGCTTGCGATTGTGGTACACGACGCGCATGTCGAAGCCGCGCGCGCGCCGCGCGACCGCCTGCCCGATGCGTCCCATGCCGATGATGCCGAGCGTGGCGTGGTGGATGTCCTGCCCGAGGAAAAACTGCACGCCGAACGCGATCTTCCAGCCGCCCTCGCGGACGTAGGCGTCGCCCTCGGCGATGCGGCGCGCGGCCGCCATGAGGAGCGCCCACGTGAGGTCGGCGGTGGTGTCGTCCAGCACGCCCGGCGTGTTGGTCACGCGGATGCCGCGGCGCGTCGCGGCGGCGACGTCGACGTTGTTGTAGCCCACGGCGATGTTGGAGATCGCGCGCAGCTCCGGGCAGCGCTCGAGCAACGCCTCGTCGAACTTGTCCATCACCGTGGCCATCACGCCGGCGCAGCCCTGCAGCCGCCGCGCCAGCTCGTCGGACCCCCAGGGCCGGTCTTCCTCGTTGTGCTCGACCTCGAAGCGCTTTTCCAGCGACCGGACGACCTCGGGGAAGATGGCTCGGGTGACGAGGACCTTCCTCGCCCGCGTGCTCATCCGCCGCCGGTGCCGTAGATGAAGTTCGGCAGCCAGAGCGACATGCCGGGCCAGAGATACATGATCACCAGGCAGATCATGACGATCAGCATGTACGGCATCATGCCGGCGAAGATCTGGTTGAGCGTCACGTGCCCCGGGCTTACGCCCTTCAGGTAGAAGGCCGACATCGCGACCGGCGGCGAGAGGAAGGCCGCCTGCAGGTTCACCGCCACCATCGTGCCGAAGAGCACCGGGTCGATGTGGAAGTGCGTGAGCATCGGCACGAAGATCGGCACGAAGATCACGATGATCTCGGTCCACTCGAGCGGCCAGCCGAGCACGAAGATGATCGCCTGCGCGAGCAGCATGAACTGCAGCGGCGTGAGGTCCATCGACAGCACCCAATGCTCGACCAGCGATTGGCCGCCGTGCAGCGCGAACACCGCCGAGAAGATCCCCGAACCGACGAACAGCCAGCACACCATCGCGGTCGTCTTCGCCGTGAGGAACGTGGACTCCTGGATGTTCTGCACCAGCAGGCGCTTGGTGACGAAGTCCCAGATCCAGGTCACGGCGACCCCGGCGAACATCGAGCCGAGCGAGAACGCGACGACATAGGTCGCCATGTCGTTGCGGATCGTGCCGAACGCGATGCCGATGAGACCGCCGACGATGCTCGAGAGGAGCGTGCGCTTCGCGTACTTTGCGATCGCCGCGAGGTACATGGCGCCGAAGGCGCCCACCGCGGCCGATTCCGTCGCGGTCGTGATGCCGAGCAGGATCACCGCGAGCACGACGACGGTGAGCACACCGAGCGGCACGATGCTGTCCTCGAGGAGCAGCAGGATCTTGAGGTCCTCGCCGTCCATGCGCCAGTAGTAGAGGAACGTGACCGCGACCGACAGCGCGAGGAGGATCCAGAACCAGGTGAAGAAGCTCTCCGGAATCTTGCCCGCGGTCTCGTCGACTTCGGCCTTCTGGCCGCCGAGCTCCTCGAGCGCACCCTCCTTCGCCGGCGCTTCCGCCTCGCTCTTTTCCGCCTCGCCCAGCGCCTCGGGTTGCGTCTCCTCTTCCTTGGGCGGCTCGGCGAGCGGCTTGGGCGCGGGCGCGGCGCCGGGCGCGGATTTTTGCGGGACGGGAGCGCCGCTGATCGTGGTCTTCGGCGGCACGGGCGCTGCGACCTGGGCCGCGGCGGCGGCTTCGGGCTGCACCTGCGGCGCGCTGTAGATCACGACGTACCACCACGCGGTGAGGAACGTCGCGAGCACGAGCACGAGCGGGACGAGGAAGCCGACGACGTACTGCACGACCTTCCAATAGGCGACCGGTTGCCCCTTCTCGTCCACCGCGCCTTGCATGCGTGACGGCGACACGAGCGCGGCGAACAACCCGGGCATGACGCGCCGCGCGGGCCCGGTCTCCATGCGCTGGATCCAGTCGGGCACGGCGATGCGATACTCCTCCTCGGACAGGCGCGGCGCCACTTTCGGGTTGAGCATCGCCCAGCCGATGATGTAGACGAGGTAGAGGAACGTGAGGAAGAAGCCGGGTACCATCGCGGCGGCGTAGAGCTTCACCACCGACTGCGCCGTCACGGCCGCGTAGACGATGATCATCACCGACGGCGGAATGAGGATGCCGAGCGTTCCACCGGCCGTGATGACGCCCGAGGCGAGCCGCACGTCGTAGCCCGCCTTCATCATCGGACGCATCGCGATCACGCCCATGAGGACGACGACCGCGCCGACGATGCCCGAGGCGATGCCCCAGAAGGCGCACACGAGGAGCGTGGTCACCGCGAGCGAGCCGGGAATGCGCTTGAACGCGAGCTGAACGCTATAGAACATCTTGTCCACGAGCGCGGCGCGTTCGATCACGTATCCCATGAGCACGAAGAGCGGCACCGACAGCAGCTGGTCGTTGGTCATGACCCAGTAGGCGCGCTGCACGATCAGGTCGAAGACGCGGTTGTCGAACAGCCCCTGCGACGGATCGAAGAACGCGACGTAGCCGAAGATCATGCCCAGGCCCATGAGCGTGAAGGCCGTCGGGAAGCCCATCATGATCGCGACCACGATGAGGCCGAGCATGGTGAGGCCGAGCGCGGGATGGCTCATTTGCGCTCCCCGTCGCCGCGCTTGGCGTCGCGCTGCATCTGGATGTCGTCGGTCACGCCGCGTTTTTCCGCGGTCTCGTGGATCTCGGTGGCGCGTTCGATCGCCATGCGCCGCGACTCCTCGTCGACGAACGTGCTTTGCGCGAGCTGCTCGCCGACCACGTCGATCTCCTCGACGTCCTTGAGCCGGTCGGGCCAGACGCCTGTCTTGATGCAGATCACGCAGCGCACCACCTCGGCGAAGCCCTGGAAGAGCACGAGCACGCCGGCCACCGGAATCACCGACTTGAACTGGTAGACGGGAGGCCCGTTCGCGGTGACGTTCGAATGCTCGTCGATGCGCCACGAGATGCTCGCGTAATCCCAGCCCGAGTAGATGAGCGCGCCGATGCCCGGGAGGAAGAAGAGGAAATAGAGCGCGAGGTCGAGCGAGGCCTGCATGCGCGGCTTGAAGTTGCCGTAGAGGAAGTCGCCGCGCACGTGGCCGTCCTGCGCGAGCGTGTACGCGCCGCACAGCATGAAAAGCGTGCCGTAGAAGAAGTTGTCGAGGTCGAAGATGTAGGCGGTCGGGGCGTTGAGGATGTAGCGCTTGAAGACCTCGACGCACACCACGAAAGTCAGGCCGACCACGAGCCACGCGGCGGCCTTGCCCACCCAGGTGCTGACGCGATCGGTGAAGAGGAGGAAACGCTGGACGTTCATGCGCGCGCTCTAGTAGTTTTTCTCAACAAAACCGGGCAGCGCCCCTCAACGCTGCCCGGTCGGGATTGCGGCGAGTCTACAGTTCAGGCCTTCTTCGCCGGGGCCGCGCCCTTGCCGCCGAAGTAATGGTCGTACGCCATGCGCCGCTGGACCGTCGTGTCGAGGTCCCACTTTACGGTGCGCTCGGCGAAGACGCGTTGCGACTCCATGATCTCCTTGAAGAGCGCGTTCTCGCCCGCCTTCTTGTTGGCGGCCTTGTCGTAGGCATCGAGCTGCACCTTGAGGATTGACTCGGGCGTCTTGTAGAACTTCACGCCTTGCTTGGTCTGCATCTCGATGTAGTCCTTCGAGTAGCGGTCGATCGCCTTCCACGCGAGGTCGGCCGAGGCCGCGTCGACGGCATACGCGATGATGTGGCGCACCTTCTCCGGCAGCGAGTCGTACTTGGTCTTGTTGAAGGTGATCTCGAACTGCTCGGCGTTCTGGTGGTAGCTCTGCAGCATGCACACCTTGGACACGTCGGGGAAACCGAGGATGCGGTCGGAAGTCGCGTTGTTGAATTCCGCCGCGTCGAGCAGGCCCCGGTCGATCGCCGGCACGATTTCACCGCCGGGCAGCGCGTTCACCGCGGCGCCCATGTTGGTGAACATGTCGATCGAGATGCCGACCGTGCGGTACTTGAGGCCCTTGAAATCGGAGGCCTTGGTGACCGGCTTCTTGAACCAGCCGAGCGGCTGCGTGGTCATCGGGCCGTACGGGAACGACACGACGTTCGCGTTGATGGACTTGTAGAGCTTCTCCAGCAACTCCTTGCCGCCGCCGTAGCGGTGCCAGGAGAGCAGCATGTTCGCGTCCATGCCGAAACCCGGGCCCGATCCCCACAGGGCGAGCGCGTTCTGCTTGCCGTAGTGATACACGAGCACGCCGTGGCCGCCGTCGAGGGTGCCCTTGGAGACCGCCTCGAGGAGGCCAAAGGCGGGAACGACGGCGCCGGCGGGCAGCACCTCGATCTTGAGCTCGCCGCCGGTCATGTCGTTCACCTTCTTGGCGTAGTCGAGCGCGTACTCGTGGAAGATATCCTTCGAGGGCCACGTGGACTGCCAACGCATGCTGGTCGGGCCGGTGGCCTGCTGGCCCTTGCCGATCATGGGGAACGCCAGAGCGGCGGCGCCGGCCGCGCCCGCCAGGAACGTGCGACGTTTGGGATTCGCCGCGGGCTTGACGGCGTGCTTTTGCTCGACTGTCATGGGAATCCTCCGGTTTATCGCGCCTTTGGGGACGCTGTCGTGGAAACTGCAAGGGCTTGCGAGAGGGCCAATCCTAGTCTCGCCCCCTCTCAAAGGCAATAGACGGCGCGCTTTGTCTGACGGCGGGAATGCCCCATGCCCGGTACGGACGGCGCTTACCCTTCTTCGAGCAATCCGAGCTTGGCGGCCAGCCACCGGGTGGTGGTCGCCTGGATGAGGATCGTCATCAGGATGGCGATGAACGTGACCGAGGCGATCACCTTCGCTTCCGGCGCCTTCATCCCCACGAGGAGGCCGGCGAGCGCGCCCGGGATCACTCCCGTCTCGCGCGTCCAGCACATGAACACGAGCTCGCGCCAGGTCCACTTCACGCGCCGATCCGGAGCCGCGCACGCGAAGACGGTAGCCGGCCTCGCCACGAGCATGAACACCACGACCACCGCGATGCCTCCGGCGAGGTAGCGGTTCATGAGGGCGAAATCGACCTGCGAGCCGAGCAGGATGAAGATGAACATGCGCATCACGAGCGCGGAGGTGGCGACGAAATCCTCGAGCTTGCGCTGCTCGCGCTCCTCCATGGCGAAACCGAACGCGTCCTTGTTGCCGATGACGATGCCGAAAACGAACACCGCCATGAAGCCGCTCGCCTGCAGGCCGTCGGCGCCGAGGTAGGCGGCGATCACCGCCATGAGCGAGATGACCGGCGCATATTCCTGCAGGAACCCGTACTTCTCGTGGGCGATCAGGAGAGCGGCGGCGTATCCGAGCGCGCCGCCGACCAGCAACCCGAAACCCGCCTGCTTCGCGAGCTCGATGAGCGAGCCGGCGACCGAGAACTCTCCCTGGCCCATCGCGATGCCGAGCACGCCGAACGTCGCGATCGCGCCGGTAGCGTCGTTGAACGCCGATTCCGCCATCACCGTCTGCGCGACGCGGTCGCGGATCCTCACCTGCCGGAAGACGGGCACCAGCGTCGCCGGATCGGTCGAGGCGATCGCCGCGCCGAGCAGCAGCGCCGCGATGAGCGGAATGCCGAGCAGGTAGTACGCGGCGAGGCCCGTGATCGCCGCCGTGATGAGCACGCCGACCGTGGCGAGCGCGACGATCGTGATCCACACCTCCTTCAGCACGCGAAAGCGCAGCGACGCGCCGCCGTCGAAGAGGACGTACGAAGCGCCGAAGATGAGGATCAGCTGGTTGAGGGCGGAGTCCGGCGCCACGACGATGACGCCGGTCGCGCCGGGCCCCAGCAACATGCCCGCGAGGAGGAAGACGACCACGTCGGGCACGCGCAGCTTGCTCGCCAGCACGCCGAACGCCGTCCCGACGGCGAGGATGATCCCGAAAACCAGCAGGACGTGCTTGGCGGCCTCGATGGACAAGGGCGTTTCCACGGGCGCGATATTATCAGCGCCGATACGAGGAGGGACGACGATGGCGGTCATCACTTGCGTGGAGGACCTGCGGCGCCTCGCGCAGAAGCGCGTGCCGCGCATGTTCTACGACTACGCCGACACCGGATCGTGGGCCGAGGTCACGTATCGCGCGAACGAGGAGGATTTCCGCGCGATCCGCTTCCGGCAGCGCGTCGCGATCGATGTCGCCGAGAGGAGCGTCGCCTCCCGGATGATCGGCATGGACGTCGCGATGCCGGTCGCGCTCGCTCCCACGGGGCTCACCGGCATGCAGCATGCCGACGGCGAGATCCTCGCCGCGCGCGCCGCCGAGAAGTTCGGCGTGCCGTTCACGCTCTCGACGATGAGCATCTGCTCGATCGAGGACGTCGCGGCCAACACCACGAAGCCCTTCTGGTTCCAGCTCTACGTGATGCGCGACCGCGGCTTCGTCGAGCGGCTCATCGAGCGCGCCAAGGCCGCCAAGTGCTCCGCGCTCATGCTCACGCTCGACCTGCAGATCCTCGCGCAGCGCCACAAGGACCTCAT
>Ga0075436_100002864_pt1 | contig 11815 bp, 9 predicted proteins | sample RhiMethybrSRZTD5_FD_75303 | JGI IMG/M metagenome (GOLD analysis project Ga0075436, IMG submission 75303) | Populus rhizosphere microbial communities from Tennessee, USA - Rhizosphere MetaG P. TD hybrid SRZTD5 | ecosystem: Host-associated > Plants > Roots > Rhizosphere > Soil | place: USA... | reverse complement strand
CATCTCGCGCTCGCGGCCAGCCTGGTCGAGTTCGCGATTTCGGCACCCCTGTGGTGGACGTTCGTGCCGACGGGAGGCATGCAGTTCGTCCTCGACGCCTCGTGGATCCCGAGCTGGGGAATCCGCTACACGGTGGGCGTGGACGGGATCTCGCTCTTCATGGTCCTGCTCACGACGTTTTTGGTTCCGTTGTCGGTGCTCGGCAGCTACGCCTACATCACGACGCGCGAGCGCGGGTTTTACGCCCTGATGCTCGTGCTCACCACGGGCATGATCGGGGTGTTCGTGGCCCTCGATCTGTTCTTCTTCTACGTGATGTGGGAAGTCATGCTGATTCCGATGTACTTCATCATCGGGGTGTGGGGCGGGGAGCGCCGCCTGTACGCGGCCATCAAGTTCTTCGTGTACACCTTCTTCGGCTCGCTGCTCATGCTGGTGGCGATCCTCGCGCTCGTATACGCCGTGGGCCAGCGCACCGGGGTGTACTCGTTTTCGTACACGCACCTGACGTCGCACATCGGGGGGCTCGGAGGCCTGGCGTTCTGGCTATTCGGGGCCTTCTTCCTCGCGTTCGCGATCAAGGTGCCGATGTTCCCGTTCCACACCTGGCTGCCCGACGCGCACGTGGAGGCGCCCACGGCAGGGTCGGTGTTGCTCGCGGGCGTCCTCCTCAAGATGGGCACCTACGGGTTCCTGCGGTTCGCGCTGCCCCTGTTCCCGGCGGTGGCCCTGCATCCGGCGGTGCAACGGGTCATCGTGGCGCTGTCGCTGATCGGCATCCTGTACGGCGGCCTGGTGGCGATGGTCCAACCAGACTTCAAGAAGCTGATCGCGTACTCATCGGTCGCGCACCTGGGTTTCGTGATGCTCGGCATCTGGGCCCTGACGCTGCAGAGCGTGCAGGGCGCGCTCCTGGTGATGATCAACCACGGCATCTCGACCGGCGCGCTGTTCTTCCTGGCCGGCATGCTGTACGAGCGGCGCCATTCGCGCCTGATCGAAGCGTTCGGCGGGATTGCGAAGGTCGTCCCGATGCTCGCGGCGGTGCTGACGCTCGTCTCGCTGTCGTCGATCGGACTGCCAGCCACGAATGGGTTCGTGGGGGAGTTCCTGGTGCTGCTCGGGGCGTTCCGCACGTACCCCCTGGCCGCCACGATCGCGACGGCCGGCGTGATCGTCGCCGCGATGTACCTGCTCCCGGCGTTGCAGCGCGTGATTTTCAATCCCCTCGACAAGAGCGTGAACGAGAAGCTCGCCGACCTGTCGCCGCGCGAGATCGCGGTGCTCGTGCCATTGCTCGCCTGCATCGTGTGGATCGGGGTGTATCCAAAGCCCATCCTCCAACGGATGGAGCCGAGCGCCCAGCAGCTGATTCTATCGGTGCGGGTGAACGCGGCCTCGACCACGGCGGCCCGGTGAGCCTCGACCTCGCCAATTCGCGCGATCTGCTGCGGGCCTTGCTGCCCGAGCTGACGCTCACGCTGGTGGGCATGGTGCTCCTGCTGGTGATCGCGTGGCGGCACCGCACGGCCGCGGACCTGCGGGTGGCGGGGTGGGTCACCCTGGCGGGGCTCGCGGCCTCGGGAGCGGCGGCGTGGTGGCTGTGGTGGCACACGGCGCGTGCGGTCGGGGCCCCGGCCATGATCGCGGTCGACGACTTCCGCTTCGTCGTGGACTGGCTGCTCCTCGGGACCGCGGCCCTGACCGTGCTGGTGTCGTTCGACTACCTCGAGCGCGAGCGCTTGCTCGTCCCCGAGTATCACGCCCTGCTGCTGTTCGCCACCTTGGGCATGATGCTCATGGTCGGCGGCGAAGATCTGATGGTGGTGTTCCTCGGGCTCGAGCTGATGTCGGTGGCGGTCTACGCCCTCGCGGGGATCAACCGCCACAGCCCCGCCGCCGCGGAGGCGGCGCTCAAGTACTTTCTGCTGGGCGCGTTCGCATCGGGCTTCCTGCTCTACGGGATCGCGCTGGTGTACGGCGCGACCGGCACGACCAACCTCAGTCAGATCGGCGTGCAGGTCCGGACGCTCGGCTTGGACGACAGTCCGATGCTCCTGATCGGCCTCGGGCTGCTCCTCGTGGGATTCGGGTTCAAGGTGGCGGCCGTTCCGTTCCACATGTGGGCGCCGGACGTGTACGACGGCTCGCCGACCCCGGTGACCGGCTATATGGCGACGGCGGTAAAGGCCGCGGCGTTCGCGGCGCTGTTACGCATCCTGGGCGAAGCATTCGGCGGCGTTCCGGCGTGGCACCAGATCGTGTGGTGGCTCGCCGTGGCGACCATGGTCGTGGGGAACCTGGTCGCGCTGGCGCAGCGGACGGTGAAGCGGATGCTCGCCTACTCGTCGATCGCTCACGCGGGATACCTGCTCGTCGCCGTTGTCGCGGGGACGAGTGCCGGCTCGGCGGCCTTCATCTTCTATCTGGTCGCCTACACGCTGACGACGCTCGCCGCCTTCGCACTCCTGGCCGCCAAGGGCCGGGACGGGGAGCGCGACGTGCGGATCGACGACCTCGCGGGGCTCGGGACACACCGACCGTGGCTGGCGTTCGCGCTCGCGGTCTGCATGCTGTCCCTGCTGGGCTTCCCGGGGACGGCCGGATTCATCGGCAAGTGGTACATCCTCGTCGCCGCCACGACGGCGGGGCAGCTCCCGCTCGCGGCGATTCTCGTCCTTACGAGCGTCATCTCGGCAGGCTACTATCTCCCCGTGATCATGGCGATGTACATGCAGCCCGAGCCGTTCGAGCAGGCCCACGCAGGCATGCGCGTCGGTCGGTTGGGTGGCGCCGTGATGGCGGTGTCGGTCGCCGGCCTGCTCGTGCTCGGCATTCGCCCGAATCGGCTGCTCGACCTGGCGAAAACGAGCGGCGACGGGTTGCGCCCCGTGCCGGCGATCACCACCGCCGCGCCGCCGTCCACCGGTCGCTGACGCCGGGAACCCCCATGACGCTCCCTACCGCCATTTTTCGCGAGTACGACATCCGCGGTACCGTGGGCGACCAGCTGACGGCGGAGGTGGCGCGCGCCATCGGCCAGGCGGTCGCGACGCTCGGGTGGGAGCGCCTGGGGCGCGCGCCCCGGCTGGCCGTGGGACGGGACAACCGCCCCTCCGGACCCGGGCTCGCGCACGGGCTGCTCTCCGGCATCGAGGCCGTGGGCGGCCACGCGGTGGATGTGGGCGAGCTGCCGACGCCGGCGCTCTACTTCGCGACCCACGTGCTCAACGTGGACGGCGGCGTCCAGGTCACCGGCTCGCACAATCCGCCGGAGTTCAACGGCTTCAAGCTCGTGCTGGGTGGCGAAGCGGTGGCCGGCCCGGACATCCAGGGGCTGCGACGCCTCATCGAAGCGGGACGCACCCCCGGTCGTCCCGGCGGCGGGCGCAGTGAGGACGGCTCCGTGTTGCCACGCTATCGCGACGCGATCGTGCAGCGCAACGGCCCGCTCCCGCGCAAGGTGAAAGCCGTCGTGGATTGCGGCAATGGCGTCTCGAGCCTCATCGCGGTGGACACCCTGCAGCGCCTCGGCGCGGATGTCGTGCCGCTGTTCTGCCAGTCCGACGGGACGTTCCCCAACCATCATCCCGATCCCTCGGCGCTCGAAAATCTGCGCGACCTGCAGGCGGCGGTGCGCCGCGAGGGCGCGGAGTTGGGGATCGCCTTCGACGGCGACGGCGACCGCATCGGCGCAGTAGACGATCGGGGTCGCCCCGTGCTCGGCGATCAGCTACTCGTGCTGCTCGGCCGCGACCTGGCGCGCCGGATGGGTCCGGGGCACGCGGTGATCTTCGACGTCAAGTGCTCCGCAGTGCTGCCGCGCGAGCTCGAGCGGGCGGGCCTCGTGCCCACGATGTGGAAGACCGGCCATTCCCTCATCAAGCAGAAGATGAAAGAGAGCCGGGCGCCGCTCGCGGGCGAGATGAGCGGACACATGTTTTTCGGGGGTGACTGGTACGGCTTCGACGATGCGCTGTTCGCCGCCGCGCGCTTGCTGCGCTACGTGGCCGAGCAGGGGGGCCCCCTCTCGCGCCTGCTCGCCGACCTGCCGGTCACCGTGGCCACGCCCGAGCTACGCGTCGACTGCCCCGATGACCGGAAATTCGAGATCGTGCAGCGCGCCGCCAAGCATTTCGGCGCCAAGTACCCGGTGTCCACGCTCGATGGCGTGCGGATCACCTTTGCGCAAGGGTGGGGACTGCTGCGCGCCTCGAACACGCAGCCGGTGCTGGTGCTCCGCTTCGAAGCGGCCACCGAGTCGGCGCTCGCCTCCTACCGAACCGAAGTCGAGAGCTGGCTCGCCGCGCAGAGCCCGGGCGCGTGAAGCCCGTCGTCCGCCGCCGGGCGCTGCTCGTCGGAGTCGGACTGTTGGTCGCGGTGCTCGTGGGCGGGCGCTGGCTCGCCCTGGAGACGGCCGAGCGCGCTTGGGCGTCCAGCCTGCCTGGCGGCGGCGCGTACCTCACGGCCCGGGACTTCGCCCGGCTGGTGACGGGGCTACTGCTCGTCGGGGCGATCGCCTGGGGCACGGCGAATCTCCTCTTCGTGTATCGCTCTATCGGCTCCATGCAGCTGTCGCGCCGGCTGGGCGACCTCGAGATCGTCGAGGCGGTCCCGCAGCCCCTGCTGCTCGCCGGCACGATCGCCTGCGGCCTGGTGTTCGGGTTCCTGCTCTCGCTTGGCACCGGAGACTGGTGGATGGCGGCGGCGCTCGCATCACGCCCGCCGACCTTCGGCATCACGGACCCCATCCTCCACCAGGATCTCGGCTACTACCTGGGACAGCTGCCGTGGACGGAACGGCTGCAGCAGCTCGCGCTCGTGGCGGTCTGCTCCGCCAGCGTCGTCGTCGCGCTGCTGTACGTGGGGATCGGCTCGCTGCGGTTCCGTCGTTGGCTGCCCTATGCGAACGCACACGCCCGGGCGCACCTCGGCGTGCTGCTCGCGCTGCTCGCCCTCACGCTCACCTGGGGCGCCCTGCTCGATCCGGCCGAGACCGTCGCGGGCCTGCACGGGACGCTCACGCGCCGCGCGCTCGACGTGCGTCTCGCCGCCGCGCCGGTGGTGGCGGGCGCAGGCATCGCGGCCACGGTCGTGAGCCTCGTGTGGGGCCTGCGCGAGAGACCGATGCTGCTGCTCGCGGCGTGGGGAGCCCTGCTCGCCGCGTCGCTGTTGGGATTCGCCGTCATTCCCACCTCGCTCCCGAGCTCCGGGTCAGATCAGAGAGCCGCCGCCGATCGGGACACGGCCCTGGCAGGCGAGCGGCGGCGGCTCGAAGGTCTGGCGTTCGGCGTCACTATGCTTACCGACAGCGCGCCGCCCGGGTTCTCAGACCCGGAAGCAGCCACCATGACCGTACCCATCTGGGACGCGCAGCGGGTGGTGGCGAAGGCCGCGACGCGACGCGATCTCGTCCGCCCGCAGGGGACGCCCGCGGCGGCGGCCCTGTCGTCGCGCTCCTTCGGCGACGGAAGAGCCACCTGGCTCGTGGCGCTCAGGCCCGACGTCGACAGCGCCGCGCTGCGGCAGCCGCCACCCGGCTGGGCCGCGGTGCACCGCGGCCCCGCCGCCCGGGTGGGGCGGCCGCTCGCGGCCGTGGAGGACGACACGCTGCTCGCGTTTGCGCCGGTCGCAACGCGCGACTCCACCACTTGGTTCGGCCCTCGTTTCACGGATTTCGCGGTCGCCACACCCGACAGCTGGCCGGCGCTGCGCCACGCGGGCATCCCGCTGGCGAGCTGGTGGCAGCGAACCGCTCTCGCATGGGCCCTCCAGAGCCCCGCGCTGGTCCGCCGGGAGACGGACGGTCTGGTGCTCCTGTGGCGACGGGATGTCGCCGAGCGGCTCGGGCGACTCGCACCGTTCGCCTCGTTCGCGGACGCCGTTCCCGTGACGGCCGACAGCGCCCTGTGGTGGGTTGCGTACGGTTACTTCGAAGGGGAAGGGTTTCCGCTGACCCGTCCAGTGGTCGGCAGCGGCGGCGATTCGCTGCGCTACCTGCGTGCGGGCCTGCTCGGCACCGTGAGCGCCGCCACAGGCGACACGCGCCTGTACCTCGCCCCGGGTGCCGACTCGCTCGCGGCCGCGTGGGCCAAGCTCCTCGCGCCGCTGATCCGACCGCTCGACAGCGTGCCGCGGGCTGTGCGCGCGCAGCTGCCGTTCCCCATGCGAACGTTCCGCGCGGCGACGGCGCTCGTGGGGCGCTGGCGCACCGACACCGCGGCGTGGAGCGCGCGACCGCGGGAGCCGTTCGAGATCGTAGGGCCGAGCCCTGACGGGGGGACGGACCCTCCCCGCGTCTGGATGGGGCAGGCCTTCGAAGCCGGAAGCACGTTCGCCGCGCTCGTGTCGGCGACGATGGCAACGGACGGGCCCAAGCTGTTCGTGTGGCGCCCCAAACCGGCCCCGCGCCTGCCCCCGGTGCTCGTCGGGTCCCCCAACACGACGGCGCCCGGCGTGCCCAGACTCTGGAATGTGGCTCGTGCCCTCTTCTTCGAGCAGGCGCTGTTCAGCCAGCCGGCCGCCGGTGGTCCGCCTACCGGCATCGACACGGTATTTCTCTCGTGGGGAGAGCACCGCGGGCAAGGGCGGAGCGTGGCCGCCGCGCTCCGCAACCTGCTCGCCTCGGGAGGCAATGCGCCTGCGCCCGCCGACACGGCGCTCGCCGCGCGGTGGCGGCAGGCACAACGGCTCGCGGCTCAAGCCGACTCGGCCCTGGCCGCCGGCAACCTGGAGCGGTTCGGCCAGTTGTATGCCAAGTTGAAGGAGCTGCTCGGCCTGGGGCACCGCAAGCTTGCTCCCACCCCCGAGCACCGCTAGTGCCGTTCCAACCGTCACTTGCGGCCCCCATCTACGACGTACTTCACAACCGGTTGGAACGGCACTAGGTTGCGCCGCCGTGAACGCCCCCCCCGGTAGTATCGTCGTCGCGCTCGGCGGCAACGCCGTCGCCCCGCCGGGGGAGCGGCCCACCATCTCCAATCAGTTCCGTCACACGCGAGCGAGCCTCGCGCCGATCGTGGACCTGGCGCGTGAGGGATGGCACATCGCGCTGGTTCATGGCAACGGCCCGCAGGTGGGAGACGAGCTGGCACGGAACGAAATCGCCGCGGACCAGGTCGAGCCACTGCCTCTGGGCGTGCTCGTCGCCGCGACAGCCGGCTGGATGGGCTATATGATTCAGCAGTCGCTGCAGAACGCGCTCGCGCGCGCCGGCGTCAGGCGTCAGGTCGTCACGCTGATTACCCAGACCCTGTGCGATCCGCACGACCCGAACCTGCGCAGTCCCACCAAGCCGATCGGCCACGCCCTCGATCCGGTGCGAGTGGCACGACTCCAGGCGCGAGGCGTTCCTGTAAAGGAAGAGCAGCGGGGCAGGTGGCGTCGCCTCGCGCCGAGCCCCAAGCCCAGCGCCGTGGTGGAACGGGAAATGATTCACCACCTCGTCGCCGCAGGGCACATCGTGGTGGCGTGTGGGGGCGGCGGGCCGCCCGTGTACGACGACCCCACCCTCCGCCTCGAGGGGCTGGACGCCGTGGCCGACAAGGACCGCGTGGCGGCGATCCTCGGCCGGGAGATCGCGGCCGACGTGCTGCTGATCCTCACGAACGTGGACGCCGTATACCATGCCTATGGCACGCCGCAACAAAAAGCGATCCGTCGCCTGTCCCTCGCCCAGGCGGATCACCTGCTCGCCGGCAAGGAGCTCGGCACCGGCAGCATGCGTCCGAAGGTCGAAGCGGCCGCCGACTTCGTCCGCGCGGCTGGGGGCGAGGGAGGGCAGGGTCACCGTGCCATCATCGCCGAGCTGGCGCAGGGGCTCGCGGCATTGCAGGGCGAAGCCGGCACCACCATCACGAGGGACTGAGCGTGAATCTCCACGAATACCAGGCGCGCGACATCTTGCGGCGGCACGGCATCCCGGTGCCGCCCGGGGAGGTCGCCACCACGGCTGCCGAAGCCCGCGCGATCGCCGTGCGCCTCGGTGGTGGACCTGTGGTCGTGAAGGCCCAGGTGCACGCGGGCGGGCGGGGCAAGGCGGGCGGCGTGAAGCTCGCCGCGAACCCGGACGAGGCCGCGGCCCACGCCGCCAAAATCCTGGGCATGACCATCAAGGGCCTCCCGGTGCACAAGGTCCTGGTCGCGCCGGCCGCCGACATCGCCTCCGAGAGCTACGTGGGCATCATCGTCGACCGAACCTCCCAGCGTCCCGTGCTGATGGTGAGCGCCGCCGGCGGCATCGACATCGAGGAGGTCGCCGCCAAGACACCGGAAAAGATCCATCGGCTGGCGGTGGACCCGCGGTATGGCCTGCTCGCGCATCAAGCGCTGGGGCTCGCGTTGAAGCTGTACCGCGACATCGCGCAGGCGCGCGCCGCAGCGGACATCATGCGACGGCTGTATGCCGCCTGCTACGCCGCAGGCGCATCGCTGGCGGAGATCAATCCCCTCGTGACGACGCGCGACGGTGCCGTCGCCGCCCTCGATGCGAAGATCGTGATCGACGACAACGAGCTCGAGCGCCATCCCGAGATCGCGGCGCTGCGCGACACGAGCGCCGAAGCGCCCTCGGAGGTGGCGGCGCGGGAGGCGGGGCTCACCTTCATCAAGCTCGACGGCGCCGTCGGATGCTGCGTGAACGGGGCCGGGCTCGCGATGGCGACCATGGATCTCGTGAAATACTACGGCGGCGAGCCGGCCAATTTCCTCGATATCGGCGGGAGCTCGAACCCTCAGAAGGTCGTCAGCGCCCTGCAGATCATCACGGCGGACCCGAGCGTTCGCGCCATCTTGTTCAACATTTTCGGTGGCATCACGCGGTGCGACGACGTGGCCAACGGCATCGTCCAGGCCACGCGGCAGTTTCCGCTCAAAGTGCCGCTCGTCATCCGACTCACCGGCACCAATGAAGAGCTCGCCGTCCAGATCCTCACACAGGCGGGATTCCCGGCGCTCACCGATATGGACGAGGCGGTGAAGCAGGCCGTCGCCAAGGCAAAGGCAGCCGCGTGAGCGTCTTCATCGATCAACAAACCCGTCTGGTGGTGCAGGGCATTACCGGCCGCGATGGGTCCTTCCACACGCGGCAGATGATCGGCTACGGCACCAAGGTGGTGGCCGGTGTCACGCCCGGCAAAGGCGGGCAGCTGTTCGACGGCGTGGTGCCGGTGTTCGACACCGTCGCCGAGGCCGTGCGCGAGACGCAGGCGAACACAGCGGTGATTTACGTCCCGGCCGCGGTTGCCGCCTCGGCGATCTTCGAGGCCGCGGACGCCGGCATCCTGCTGATCGCGTGCATCACGGAGGGGATCCCGGTGCTGGACATGACGCGCGTGCTGCCGTATCTGCACGAGCGCGGCGCCCGGTTGATCGGTCCCAACTGCCCCGGGCTCATCTCTCCCGGCCGGAGCAAGGTGGGGATCATCCCGGGCAACATCTGTCGACCCGGCCGGGTGGGCCTCGTGTCACGCAGCGGAACGCTCACCTACGAGATCGTGCACCAGCTGTCCACGCAGGGGCTGGGGCAGTCCACCTGCGTGGGGATCGGCGGGGACCCGCTGATCGGCACGAGCTTCATCCACTGTCTTTCGGCCTTTCAGGCGGATGCGGAGACCGACGCGGTCGTCATGATCGGGGAGATCGGGGGTACCGACGAGCAGCAGGCCGCCGACTTCGTGCAGCAGGCGATGACGAAGCCCGTGATCGGATTCATCGCCGGGCAGACCGCGCCGCCGGGCCGCCGCATGGGGCACGCGGGCGCGATCATCTCGGCGTCGAGCGGCACGGCGGCCGAGAAAATGGCGGCGTTCACGCGGGCAGGCATCTCGGTCATGAAGCGCCCGGCGGATGTCGTGCCACTCCTGAGAGAGCGGCTGTGAAGCTCCGTGACGTGCTCAAGCCCGAGCACATCATCGTCCCGCTCCACGCCGCGACCGTCAAAGAGGCCACCGAGCGATTGGCCGATCGCCTCATCGCGGCGGGCGCGGTGGCCGACCCCCAGCGCCTCAACGCCGTCATCCGGCACACCTGGCCCGAGGACATGGTGAGCGTCGGAGAGCACGCGTTTCTCCCCCACTTCCGCACCGAGGCCGTGCGTAGCCTCGTGACGGCAGTCGGCATTTCCGCCACGCCGATCCGCTGGGAAAAAGATCCGCACCGGACGGCGCGAGTCGTGATCTTCATCGTGGCCCCAATCCGCGACGCCGCCCTGTACCTGCAGGTCGTGGGCGCGTTCGCCCGTACCCTGGCGCACCCCGACACGGTGCTCGGACTGCTCGCGGCGCGCACCCCGGAGCAGGTCGTCGCGCTCGCCGCACTGGACGCGATAGAGTTGCCGAGCCAGCTCACGGTGCGGGACGTCATGACCCCCCAGGCCATCACCGTCGGCCCCGAGCGCACACTGGGCGACGTCGCGCGCCTCATGGTGGAGCACGACATCCGCGCGCTGCCGGTGGTGGACGACTCGGGCTCGCTCATCGGGATGATCACGCACCGTGAGCTGCTGCGCTTCCTGATCCCGCACTTCGTGCAACGCACCAAGACGGGAGAGTTTCACGCGCCCACGCGCTCGCAGCTGCAGCGCGGCTCGGCCGATCCGCAGCTCATCCTGGCGAAGGAGGCGATGGCTCGGTCCGTGCTCTGCCTGGCCGAGGACCAAACCCTCGCCGACGTCGCCAATCTGATGAGCTCCAAGGACGTGGACCGCTTCCCGGTCGTGCGGGAGGGGGTCGTGGTGGGATTCCTGACGCGCGCCGACGTCGTTCGCCGCCTCATCGCCCCTTAGCCCCTTAGCCCCCTCACATGCTCACACTCGCCATTATCAAGCCCGACGCGGTCAAGCGCGCCCTCTCGGGAAAGATCGTTGCGCACCTCGAGGCGGCGGGGTTCGCCGTCCGCGCCGCCCGCCTCGTCAAGCTCAGCACCGCCCAGGCGGAGGCGTTCTACGCGGTGCATCGGGAGCGTCCCTTCTATCGCTCGCTAGTGACCTTCATGACGTCGGGGCCCGGCCTGGCGCTCGCGCTCGAGCGGGACGATGCCGTCACGCGGTTGCGGGAGGTGATCGGCGCGACCGACCCCGCCGAAGCGCAGCCCGGCACCGTGCGGCAGCTCTACGCCGAGTCCAAGGAGCGGAACGCGATCCACGCCTCCGACTCCCCGGAAACGGCCGCCCGCGAGGTGGCGTTTTTCTTCCCGGAAGGCGAGTTGCGGGCGCTCTGGGGCAATCGGTCCTAGTTCGCTTGACGCAAGTGCCACAAGGGTTTAGCTTCGTTTGCTCATGTTACAGGTCGACCTGCGGGAGCTCGCCCGCGGTCCGGTCGAAACGCAGGGCCAGCTCGCAGGGAATGATCCCCTGTTCGAGGGCCTCGACGTCGCGCTGGCCGGGCCGGTACACGTGGCAGGCCGTTTGCATGCCGCCGGCGAAGGGCGATTCTACTGGCGCGGCTCGCTCCATACCCGCATGGGAGGGCAGTGCCGACGCTGTCTCGTGCCCGTCCCAGTGCCGGTCGTGGCGGAAATCGCAGCGCTGTTCTCGGCGGACCCCGACGCCCTGGAGGACCCGAGCTCGTATCCTCTGGCGCCTGATGCGACCGAGATAGACCTCCGCCCCGCGGTGCGGGAGGAGCTGCTGCTCGCCGTGCCCCGATGGGTGGTGTGCCGGGACGACTGTCGCGGGCTGTGCCCGCGCTGTGGGAAGGACCTGAACGCAGGCCCGTGTGGGTGCCCACCGGCCGTGGACCAGCGCTGGAAGGGGCTGGCCGCTCTCAAGGACAAGCTCCGCGACTGAAAAGGACGATCTCATGGCCGTACCGAAACG
>Ga0075436_100002862_pt1 | contig 11817 bp, 8 predicted proteins | sample RhiMethybrSRZTD5_FD_75303 | JGI IMG/M metagenome (GOLD analysis project Ga0075436, IMG submission 75303) | Populus rhizosphere microbial communities from Tennessee, USA - Rhizosphere MetaG P. TD hybrid SRZTD5 | ecosystem: Host-associated > Plants > Roots > Rhizosphere > Soil | place: USA... | reverse complement strand
AACTACGTCTTCACCAAAGTCCCCGGCGTCTTCGCCTGTGGCGACGTTCAGGACCGCCGCTATCGCCAGGCAATCTCCGCAGCCGGCACCGGCTGCATGGCGGCTATGGAAGTGGAGAAGTTTCTGGAAGAAGAAGGCAGGTAAGCGTCGGTGTCGACCCGGCAAAATGCTACCTTCGCGGCTCCTGGCTATCGTGGCTCCGCAGCTTCCCCGGTCACGGCGCCGGACTGAAGAAAATCTCTCGCACCTCGACAGCCACCCGCAAGACCTTTGCGCCCTTGCGCGCCAACACCAGCGCCTCGTCCAGATCTGCGGTTTCCAGTATCCATAAACCACCCGCGTTGGTCTCGAGGTACGGCCCGTCGCTGGGGAGCAGTTCACCGTTGGGCTGCGCCCGGAGCGTGTGAGTTGGCACGTCTGCGCAGTCGGATAAGCTCGAAACTTGTGCTTTCAGCCTGTCTTCAGATTGCCCCTGTAATAATCGTCCAGCGGGGTGCTCGGCTCGGCTGCCTCGACTTTTGTTCAAGAAATCGGAAGCGAAGACTGGATGGGTTCAATTCGCAGAACAGCAGCACGTCTCATACTCGGCACCTCTTACCTGCTCCTGTCTTTGGCACTGCCAGGATTTGGGCAAAACTCTGTCCTGCATGGCACCGTTATGGATACCACGGGCGCAATTGTTCCCGGCGCCACAATCACTCTGAGCGACGCTGCGGGTCGCTCGCGTTCCGGCACCTCTGATCCGAGCGGAAATTATTCGATCTCTGGAATCAGGCAAGGCTCTTACATCTTGAATGCGTCGGCTGCGGATCTGGCGCTCGCGCAACCAATTCATCTGGACATCAAATCCGCGACACAGACGCTGAATTTGACGCTTCAGGTACGAGCCTTTGTGCAGAAGCTTAATGTCGAAGCCGAAGGGACACCTTCGGTCAGCACTGATACTGCAAACAATGCCAGCGCGATGGTGCTGAGAGGTTCAGATCTCGACGCTCTTTCCGATGATCCAAATGACTTGGCAGATGACCTTCAAGCTTTGGCAGGACCTGCTGCGGGGCCGAATGGCGGCGCCATCTACATTGATGGATTCAGCGGTGGCGAGTTGCCGCCGAAGAACACTATTCGCGAGATCCGCATCAATCAGAATCCGTTTGCACCGGAATACGACAAACTGGGTTTCGGCCGAATCGAGATTTTCACCAAGCCCGGCACAGACAAGTTTCACGGCACGTTTGGCTACAACTTCGCGAGGGATTTCTGGAACTCGCGCAATCCTTATGCTGCTCAAAAGGCGCCATTCCACCTGGACGAATTCAACGGGAGCATAAGCGGCCCAATCAACAAGAGCGCATCGTTTGATCTCGACGTAACTCGAGAAATGAATGACAACGGCAATGTCGTAAACGTTGTCACGCTCGATCCCACGGCGCTGACTCCGACTCCGTTCACCGGGAGTGTGCTCTCCTACAGTCGCTGGACCCGTGTCACTCCCCGGATCGATTGCCAACTGAGCCAGAATCACACTCTGTCGGTACGATACGTGTTTAACAATGATGATGTTCGCAACGCTGGCACTGGCGCATTCAACCTGACTTCGCGCGGCTATCACTATCTCAGTCGAAGCCAAACCCTGCAAGTGACCGAAACGGCGGTGCTCAGAGCCAACACCATCAACGAAACGAGATTCCAGTATTACCGCCCTGTCACTAGATCCGTCGCGAACACGTTCGGATATGCGCTGCAGGTGCTCGGCGCGTTTAACGGCGGCGGCAATCCCATCGGGAATTCGAGTGATATCCAGAACAACTATGAAATCCAGAACTACACTTCGATCCTGCATCATCAGCACAACTGGAAATTCGGTGTTCGTTTAAGGGCTGCGACGAATTCCAACGTCTCGCCCCAGAATTTTGCGGGGACTTTCACATTCGGCGGAGGAGTGGGTCCGCAGCTTGACGCAAACAATCAGCCGGTTCTCGATGCGTCTGGACAGCCGGTGCTGATAGACATTAGTTCCATCGAAGCTTATCGACGAACACTGCTGTTCCAGCAGCTCGGCTATTCTGCTGCGCAAATTCGGCAACTCGGAGGCGGGGCGAAGCAGTTTGCGATCAATGCAGGCAATCCGCTGATCTCCGCTAACCAAGTGGATGCGGGTGTGTTCATTGGCGACGATTGGAGAGCCCGATCGAATCTCACTGTCAGTCTTGGGTTGCGCTACGAAACTCAAAGCAACATTCACGATTGGCGGGACTTCGCTCCCCGAGTGGGTATGGCGTGGGGCCTTGGCCGAGGTGCAGCTCCCAAAACGGTATTGCGCGCCGGATTCGGCATTTTCTATGACCGGTTCAGCCTTGCGAACACGCTCACCGCATTGCGCTACAACGGTGCTGTGCAGCAGCAATATGTGGTGTCGAATCCGGATTTCTTTGTCACGATCCCGGCCTTGTCTTCATGGTCGAGTGCTGTGTCATCCAGCACCATCCAGACCATCAATCCGAAATTGCGAGCTCCTTCCCTGATGCAGTCTGCACTAGGGCTTGAGCGCCAGTTGCCGCTTAAGACAACAGTTGCTCTTACCTATGCCAACTCACATGGACTTCACCAGCTTCGCTCGGAGGATATAAACGCGCCCTGGCTGGGAACGTTTGACCCGGCAGTGCCGGGAAGTGGCGTGTTTCCGCTTGGAAGGCCCCAACCTGTGTTCGAGATGCAATCCTCCGGCCTGTACAACCAGAACCAGGTGATCGTGAACGTGAATACAAAGATGAGTCGCGACATCTCGCTCAATGCCTCGTATATGTACAACCGCGCCATGAGCAACACCGACGGGCTGGGCACGTTTCCGGCGAATCCGTACAGTATGGCCGGCGAATACGGACCCGCGGCGACGGACGTGCACCATCGTGTTTTTCTGGCGGGCACAGTCACTCCCATTTTGGGCATTCGTTTCAACCCGCTGCTTGTCGTCACGACCGGGCCGCCGTTCGACATTACAGCCGGACAGGATCTTTACGGCGACACGCTCTTCAATGGACGTCCCGGAATTGCGATTGATCCAAACCGCCCAGGAATCATCCAGACGCCTTATGGTCTGCTCGACCCAAATCCCATTCCAGGTGAAGCCATACTTCCCAGGAATTTTGGTCGTGGGCCGAGGCAGATCGTATTGAACATGCGGTTCGGACGGACGTTCTCATTTGGGGGCGAGCGAGGAGCATCTCGACGATCGGAGCCAGGCGGAGGAGCGCCGCGCGGTGCGCCGACAGGGCCATTCTCGATTGGCGGTGGAGGCGGGTCGGCTTCGGCGTCGAGCGGACGCTACAGCCTGACGATCTCAATGAACATCCGCAATCTGCTAAATCACAACAACCCCGGCCCTATCACGGGAGATATCACGTCGCCACTGTTCGGCAGAGCGAACCAGCCATTTAGCGGAGTCGGCGGCGGAATCTTCACTGAGAGCGCCAATAATCGCCGACTGGAATTACAGACCCGATTCACCTTCTGAGAATCGGCGTGAGCAATAGCTTAGGATGCTCGGACACGGACGCCACGGACAAACGGCGTGAGTGCGCTGAAGGATGTAAGCGGCGGGCGTGGACGCTCTATTTCTCAGGTTCCGTGTCTTCCGTCGGCTTCAAGGTGTAGTCCGTGTCAGGTTTCTCTGCTAGCATCGCCGAGAAATGCGGATTCGATCGATAACCTTCTTTTCATTTGCGGCGCTCACTATGTTCGGAGTCTTCCTTTTCGCACAGCAGGGGCCGTTGTCTCAAAACAAGCCCAAGCCGGAGGAGACTGAAGTGTGGCAGCCTGTGCCTAAGGTTGTCACTCCGGATGCTGCTTGTGGGGCGGCGCCGTCGGACGCCATCATTTTGTTTGACGGCAAGAATTTGGACGAATGGGTGTCCGCTCAGGATCACTCTCCGGCGCAGTGGATCGTTGCCGATGGCGTGCTCACCGTCAACAAGAAGGCCGGGAACATTGAAACCAGACGCAGCTTCAAAAATTACCAGCTGCACCTGGAATGGAAGATTCCGGAGAACGTGACGGGCAGCGGGCAGGCAAGGGGGAACAGCGGATTGTTCCTCGCCTCGACAGGACCGGGCGACGCCGGATACGAGCTGCAGATCCTGGACTCATACAAGAATGAGACTTACGTGAACGGGATGGCCGCCAGCATTTACAAGCAGGCGGCTCCGCTGGTGAACGCCAATCGCAGGCCGGGAGAGTGGCAGACCTATGATGTCGTGTGGACCGCTCCCGTATTTAATGATGATGGGTCGGTGAAGACGCCGGCATACGCGACTGTGTTCTTCAATGGCGTGCTGGTGCAGAATCACTTTGCGTTGAAGGGACAGACTCTGTATATCGGTCAGCCGTTTTATAAGAAATACGATCGGGCCCCCATCAAACTACAGGCGCACGGCGATCAAAGCGCGCCGATCAGCTTTCGGAATATTTGGGTGCGGGAATTGGAGTAGAACGCAAGCTGCGAGCCACGAAGCCGCGAAGCTGAAAAGCAACAGCAAAACCAGACACGGACTACACGGATGCCACGAATGACACGGAGCGGGTACAGAAGCTGCGGTGTCACGAAGCTTCGAGGTGATACGGTGTCAGTTGTCCAAGACTATTGGTGACTTATAACCCTTCTCATCCTGAGCGCCTGCAGTTGGCGCGAAGGATCTTGCGTTTTGCTCTTCAATTTCTTATTTCAGCGCCAATGCCCATTCGCGCCAACGTTAGTAGCCGAAGTCGGCGGGCGCGGAATACGCGTGCTTCTTGACCCGCAGTGCCTCTACACGCTCCGATCCGAGTTGTCCCAGATACTCTTTTCGGTCCCGCACGCCATCGACCCATTTCGCTTTCCAGCGCGCGTATTCGGCCACATTCTTAGTCTCTGCGTGATAGGCGCGGAAGGACTCGTTATCGCGGCTGTAGTATCCCTGCACGGGCGAGGGATGCGCTCCGAAGGACTCGTGCACTAGCGCCGAAACCAGGAAGCCAGGAACAACGGTGCGATTGGGATCGCTGGCGATTACCTCGCGCGAGACGATCTCTTCAGCTACGACGATGACCGTCTTCGCTGCGCGGACCGCCTCCTGCATTACGCCGAGATTGCCCCAGCAGTGAGCGTTGCCTTCTTCGTCGGCGCGCTGCACGTGGAGAACGGTTACATCGGGAACAATGGCGCGAACTGCGAATAATGTCTCCTTAGGTTCAAAAGGGGAAATGATCTGATAAAAGAAGTGATTCCCTTTCGGCACATCGCTCCCCATCGCGGTGCGGGTCGGGAGAAAAGGCACTCCCATCGCGCCGGCCTGCAGGCCAAGAGCGATAGTGAAATTCGTCATGTTAAACACCCGAATCGCTCCGCTCTCAGTGGCACGACGAAAGTTGTACGCTTGCCCCATCATCACGTTGCCAACCCAGGCGGCGACAACGTCCTTTACGCAACCAGCGCCGATGATCTGGTCAAAAAGACAATCCGAAATGGGGCCAATGAGGCGCAGATCGCGTTTGTTCTGTCGCATGATCTCGTGTCCGGCAGCAAAGGGGATCATCTGTTCGAGTTGGAGTCCCATCGCGACAGACGAACCATCTGGCACAAATTCGGCAATGGCATCCCGCATCGATCGAAGTTTGTTCATGTTCTCGTCATCGTCCGGTCCATTTTGGATTGCGCTTCTCCATCCATGCGCGGATGCCCTCCTTCGCGTCGTCGGTATTGATCAGATCTTTTCGATAAATCTCTTCAGCGCGGGCGAGACCTTTTTCAAAATGGGCAGCGTCCCAGGAGTAGAGCGCCCGTTTGGCGTGCGCTAACGCGGCTGGGCTGAGGGCTACCAGCCTCTCCATGGATTCGGCAACTGCTTCCTTCAGCTTATCCGCAGGTACAGCCCGATTTGCGAGGCGAATGCGCTCAGCTTTGCGGCCGTCGAAACTGCGTCCCGTGAGCACAAGCTCTGCGGCAAGCTTCTGGCCCACAACTGTCGCAAGCACCGCTGTTGCAACCGGGGGGAAGCAGCCAAGACGAACCTCGGGGAAGCCCCAGTGAGCGGAATCGGTTGTGATGACGATGTCGCACGTCATCGCCAACTCCGCTCCCCCTCCTAGGCAGTAGCCCTTTACTGCCGCCAGAGTCACCTTTGAGGTCTTCATCAATCGGCGTATTACGCCGTGGAACTTCTCGAGCATGGTGGGGACGTTACCCGGCGTGTGCGAAGGAATGTCCACTCCCGCCGAGAAATGCTCTCCCGCAGTCTCGAACAGAATTGTCGAGATTTCGGGCTGGCTCTCCAGGCTATCGAGGGCAGTGGCGAGTTCGTCCATCATCTGAAAATCGATGACGTTTTGTTTCTCGTGGCTGAGTACGATACGCGCGAGAGGTGGCTCGCCGTGAACCAGTATGCGAACAGGCTCTGTTTGTGATTCCTGCATCGGAAATATTTCGTGAGCGATGGTGATTCTTAAGCTGTCTTTCGATATTTCAGCGGAGTCGTTCCAAATTCGGCCCGAAATGCTCGATTAAAGTTTGAGATATCCCTGAATCCGCAATCGAGTGCTACATCCAAGACCTTGTGCCTTGTTGATAACAGCTGGAGCGCCGCTACTCGCAAGCGACTACGCAAAATGTACTGGTGCGGCGTCGTGCTGGTGAGATGCTCAAACACGCGCAGGAAATGATAAGGACTGAGCCGAGCCTCACGCGCGAGTGATCTCAAATCTGATTCACCGGCATATCGCTCAATTTTGCGTACAATTTTCGTGACTCGGGCTTCTGAAACCAAGTCATGAATCCGATGCTGTTGCGGAAGATCGTTCGCCAACTGAAGTGCCTGCGCAGCGATGCGCAGGCTGAGTTCTTCCCAATCGACCTCGCATCCAATGAGTCCTGCCTGTGCTTTCGCAACCAGCGCGGAAAGCGCCCGCAATGGCGGCAAGCGCAAAGCGCGGAACGCGACTCGTCCCTTTAGCCCGGCATCGGCAGCGAGGCCCTCGAAATATTCGGGAGAGTAGCCAAATGAGATGCAGCGGTCACCTTCTCCATGTTCGTGTCCGCATTCAAATGCGCGGCCGGCATTGCCGAGAAGCAGAGATCCGGGTGTCATTAACTCGCGCGCTGGGCCGGAGCTGACCGCACCCTGGTACTGGAAGGTGCCACAAACGACGACAGCTACAGAGAATCCGGAGTGTCGCTCCTCGAACGGGCGATCTTGCGGACCCGAAGTGCAGATAACGTCGGAGACAGTCCACCCCGGGCCTTCAGCCAGCCGCTTTGTCGTTGTGGAACCCGGCATACCACTCAACGCTCGGCGATGCAGCGCCTGGCCGAATTCGACAGCAATTTTTGCCAAGATTCCCTCGTGCTCCGTCCTCTATAACTGACGAGCATACCGAAAGGATATCGCCGCGCCTAGTGATTCGGGCGCGCTACAATCCCCGGTATCTGGGGGACTTGTCATGACTACATCGATGCCCAAAATGAAACCAGAAACATCTCTCGATCTGCCATTGCGGCATACGCTGGCGACGCTTGCCTATCGCGCTGCCAAGCCTCTGCGCGATGTGCCGAAAGGATTCAGCGAAGTTTCCGCCGGCAAAGGTTCAAGGTCGGCGGGAGAACTCCTCGCGCACCTCTGTGACCTGATGGACTGGGCGCTTTCGATCGCCCGCGGTAAAGAAGTATGGCAGGACACCAAGCCGAACTCGTGGAGCGAGGACACCAAGCGCTTTTTCAATGCGCTCGAATCCCTCGACTCCTACATCGCCTCCGGACAGAAGGTCCATGCGTCTTGCGAGAGCATTTTCCAGGGAGCGATTGCCGACGCGCTCACTCATGTGGGGCAGATAGCCCTTCTGCGCCGTTTAGCCGAAGCTCCGATCCGGCCAGAGAACTATTCGGTCGCAAAGATCGAGGCCGGACGCGTAGGCGCGAATCAGAACGCGCCTGTGGCGGAGTTCTAGAGCACGCGCGGATTCTTCAAGCCGGAGTTAACACGGAGGTCACAAAGGTCTCAAATCAAGGTCACGGAGAATTGCTTTTCGTGACCTTCGTCAACTTTGTGTCCTTCGTCTTAACTTCCGGTTTGAACAGGCTCATCCCCAATCTCAAGTACAATTCCTCCCGTCTACATTTCTCCTTCTGCGAGACACAATGCGACGATTGACTCTTGCAGTCCTTCTTCTAGTATTTCCTCTTCTGATGGTTGGCGCTGCTGACCAAGTTGTTTATTTCGGCTACACAACCCAATCCTCCCAGGCAGAACAAAACTGGGAGACAAAGTTTCGGGCGATTCCCGATTCGGCTCTGCAGCGCCAGTATATGGAGCGTCTGAGCGCACGACCTCATCATGTCGGCTCGCCGTATGACAAAGACAATGCCGAGTGGCTTCTCAGCAAGTTCAAGGAATGGGGACTCGACGCTCACATCGAAACCTTCAACGTCCTTTTTCCCACTCCAAAAGAACGGATAGTCGAGCTGGTCGCGCCGACTCACTTTCGCGCCAAGCTCGAAGAACCTACGTTGGCGGTCGATCCGACCAGCGGACAAAAATCCGAGCAGTTGCCCACCTACAACGCCTACTCCATCGACGGCGATGTAACTGCGCCTCTGGTCTTTGTGAATTACGGAGTCCCCAAAGACTACGAGCAACTGGAGCGCCTCGGCATTTCTGTGAAGGGCGCGATTGTCATCGCCAAATATGGCGATTCATGGCGCGGTGTGAAGCCGAAAGTAGCGTATGAGCATGGCGCTGTGGGCTGCCTTATCTATTCCGATCCGCACGATGATGGATATTTCGAAGATCCCGTCTTTCCCGAAGGACCAATGCGTCCGCCTGACGGCGTACAGCGTGGCAGTGTGATGGATTTCATGCGCTATCCTGGCGATCCCCTCACGCCGGGAGTGGGTGCGACTCCTGATGCGAAACGTCTTCGCCGCGAAGATGCGCAAACAATCACGAAGATTCCAGTATTACCAATTTCCTACGCCGATGCGCAGCCCTTGCTGCAGGCGCTCGCCGGACCGATGGCGCCGCGTGAATGGCGTGGCGGGCTCCCATTGCCCTACCACGTCGGAGTTGGCCCAGCCAAAGTGCATCTGAAGGTAGTCTCGAATTGGGACATTAAACCCGTCAACGACGTAATTGCAAAGATCCCGGGCGCCACTGAATCGGACATCTGGATCATCCGCGGCAATCACCACGATGCCTGGGTGAACGGCGCGCAAGATCCCATTTCGGCACAGATTGCTCTTCTGGAAGAAGCTCGCGGGTTTTCGCAATTACTAAAACAGGGATGGAAGCCGAAGCGAACCATCGTCTACTGTGCATGGGACGGCGAAGAGCCCATGCTGCTCGGTTCTACGGAATGGGCTGAGTTCCACGCTGACGAACTGCGCCAGCATTCGGCGATCTACATCAATAGTGACGTGAACGGGCGCGGCTATCTGGAAGCTGGCGGCTCGCATTCACTCGAGGCTTTCGTCAACGAAGTCGCAAAAGACATTCAGGATCCGGAAAAGCAGATTTCTGTGTGGAAGCGGAAGCAGGCGAACGAAATCGAGAGAGGAGATGCCGATGAGAAGAAAGAAGCAAGAGAACGTGCGGATTTGCGCATTGACCCGCTGGGTTCCGGCACCGACTTCACCACTTTCCTCGATCACCTCGGAGTTGCATCACTCAATCTCGCTTATGTCGGGGAGGATAACGGAGGCATTTATCACTCGATCTATGACGATCTCTATTGGTACATGCACTTTTCCGATAATCAATTCATCTACTCGCGCGCTCTCGCGCAAACCATCGGCAGCATGGTCATGCGCTTCGCCGATGCCGACGTGCTTCCGTATCAGTTCACTGACTTCGCCGACACAATGAAGAAATATGACGACAATCTCAAGAAGCTGCTGAAAGACCAACAAGACGAAGCCAACGACACCAATCAAAACCTCGACGACGGCGTGTACTCCGCGACATCGGATCCGAGACATCCAACGCAACCGCCTTCACGCGCTGAAGTTCCACCTTTCATCAACTTCGCTCCCATTGACAATGCACTCGCGGCGCTCACGCGCGCCGCTGATCGCTATCAAAAGGCAGCAAAAGCTTTACGTAGTGCTTCAGGCGCGTCAGATTTCGCGGCCTTGAACCAATTGCTTCTGCAGAGCGAACGGCGCCTCACGTTAGACGAGGGACTCCCCCGTCGGCCGTGGTACAAGCACATGATCTACGCTCCCGGCTGGTACACCGGTTATTCGCCAAAGACAATGCCGGGAGTGCGGGAGGCCATCGAAGAGAAACGCTACGCCGACGCCGATCCCGAAATCGCCAAGGTCGCCCGAGTGTTGGAGGCGGAAGCAAACCTTCTGGATCAAGCGGCGGCGGCCATGGAGCAGATGAAACAGCAGCATAAGTAACAGAGCTGGAGAGTGCTCTGTTTGAAACGGCAGGTGGAATGAAAATCCGATACGGAATCGCAGTGGTTACTTTCGGCGATTTGCGGAGCACCCATCCGTGATTTCGGCCAATATTGTCACGATCTGCTTTTAGTCCGCCTTCGCTCTGCTCCAACGATGCCTGCTCCGAACCTCTGCACGACGCGAGTTCATCACTGCCTAGAATTCCTCTTCTCCGTAACATTTTCGGCTTCCTTTAAAATAGTCGAATCCGATGTCGAAGCACGAGAAAACTGAGGTTTTGAACGCGACGGAGCAACCGCGCGAGCAGCGCTATGAAGCACAGCGCATCGAACAGAAATGGTTTGAGCGCTGGCAGGCGCAACCGGAGATGTATCGCGCGGAACCGGCGACCTCCGCGCGCAAGAAGTACTACGTACTCGAAATGCTTCCTTATCCCTCGGGCGCGCTACACATGGGGCACGTCCGCAATTACTCCATCGGCGACGCGCTCGCCCGCTTCATGTGGATGAAGGGCTACAACGTGCTCCATCCGATGGGATGGGACGCGTTTGGTCTACCCGCGGAAAATGCCGCGCTTAAAAACAATACGCCGCCGCGTGAGTGGACGCTGAAGAACATTGACAATATGAAGCGGCAGATGAAGCGCCTCGGTTTTTCCTATGACTGGAATACCGAGGTCACCACCTGCTTGCCCGATTATTACCGCTGGAATCAGTGGTTCTTCTTGAAGTTCTACGAGCGCGGATTGGCGTACCGGCGCAAGAGCAAAGTCAACTGGTGTCCGGAGTGCGCGACTGTGCTCGCCAATGAACAGGTCGTGAACGGATGCTGCTGGCGTCATGAAGAAACGCCGGTTGAGCAACGCGACTTGGAGCAGTGGTTCTTCCGCATCACTGATTACGCCGAGGAATTGCTTCGCGACATCGAGAAGCTCGAAGGCTGGCCGGAAAAAGTGCGCACCATGCAGCGCAACTGGGTCGGGCGCAGCGAGGGTGCGCAGGTCGAGTTCAAAGTAGCTGATTCGGAAGAGAAGATTACCGTTTTCACCACGCGCATTGACACGATTTTCGGGGCAACGTCGCTTCAACTCGCGCCAGAGCATCCGGCAGTAGCGCGTTTGATTGGGGATGATTCCGAATTGCTCACGAAACTCGACGCAATTATCGACGAGCAACGGCGCGCGCGCGAAGCCGGGAACATCGGCGAAGCCGAGAAGCGCGGCTTCTTCATCGGCGCGTACGCGATCAATCCGTTCAATCAAGAAAAGCTTCCGATTTGGGTCGCGAACTACATCCTGATGGAGTACGGAACCGGCGCGATCATGTCAGTGCCTGGCCACGATGACCGCGACTATGAGTTTGCGAAGAAGTACGACATTGAAATCCGCATCG
>Ga0075436_100002861_pt1 | contig 11818 bp, 9 predicted proteins | sample RhiMethybrSRZTD5_FD_75303 | JGI IMG/M metagenome (GOLD analysis project Ga0075436, IMG submission 75303) | Populus rhizosphere microbial communities from Tennessee, USA - Rhizosphere MetaG P. TD hybrid SRZTD5 | ecosystem: Host-associated > Plants > Roots > Rhizosphere > Soil | place: USA... | reverse complement strand
CTCGGGCCGCTGGTCACCTGGGGGACGTACATCTCCCGCCAGTAGTAGGCATGTGGCACGCCGACTTGCTTCAGGACCGGCTCGCGCTGAGCCCGCACCGTCGCGGGAGTGGCGGCAACCGACCAGGCGACGACCAGGACTAGCGCGCGGCGGCGATCCATCGCTCGATCTTCTCCCGCAAGAGAGGCAGCGGCACCGCCCCGTCCGCCAGCACGCGATCGTGAAACTCCCTGAGGTCGAAGCGGGAACCGAACGCGCTCGTCGCCGCCGCTCGCAGCCGCCGAATCTCGAGGCGGCCGAGGGCGTAGGACAGGCCCTGTGCCGGCCAGATCGGGTAGCGATCCACGGGTACTTCCGCGCGGAGCCGCGGTACGCGCGTGTGCCCACGGATGTAGGCGATGCCCTGCTCGCGCGTCCACCCGAACGCATTGATGCCGGTATCCACGACGAGCAGCGCGGCCGAGAGGGTGATGTCGGCCAGGGCGCCGAGCCGCGCCGTGTCGGATGAGTAGAGGCCCATCTCGTCCGCCAGCTGCTCGGCATATTCGGCCCATCCTTCGCCGAAGCCCGGAGACCAGAAGTAGCGCGCGATCGCCGGAATCGCCTGCCCTCGCTCGAGGGCGATCGATCCCTGCAAGTGGTGACCCGGAATCGTCTCATGGAACGTGAGCGCCTCGAGATCGGCGCGCGCCTTGTGGCCGGGGTCATACGTGCTAAGGAAGTAGATGCCGGGGCGACTCCCATCCTCGGCAGGTGGGTTCCACTCGGCCACGCTTTCGCGCTCGCGAAACGCCGGATAGGCCTCGACCACCACCTCGGCCTTGGGCCGGCGGCCGAACCAGGCCGGCAGCGCGGCGCTCGCACGTCGCACCGCGCTCCGCGCGGCGCTGAGCATCTCCTCCCGTGAGGCGAACGTATAGGCGGGTTCGCTCCGCAGGCGCTCCAGCAGCGCGGACACGGCCCTGCCGCCGAACGAGCGTCGGGCGATCTCGCGCATCTCGCCCTCGAGCGCCGCCACCGTCGCGCGCCCCAGCCGGTGAACGGAATCGGGAGACAGGTCGAGCCCGGTGGTCGCCCGAATGCTCGCCCGGTAACAGGCGGCGCCGTTCGGATTGGCCGACACGCCGATCGCCGCACGAGCGTGCGGGAGGTAGTCCCCGGCGAGAAAGACGCGATAGCCGCGCAACGCGGGCACCACTTCGGTGCGAAGCACGCGCTCCATCTCGCCCACGAACGCGGGCGTCGTATCGCGGCGGGCAGGGTCGAACAGCGGCGAGCGCGCGATGGGTGAGGCGAGCAGCGTATCGATCTGGGTGAGGGTGATACGTACGTTCCCCCGCGGCGCACTATAGCCGCGGCGCAGGCCCTCTCGCTGATTGCTCGTCTCGGTCGCGAGATACCCGGCGATGGCGCGCCACCGCGCCAGGGTCTCGCTACGCGCTGCCACCGTGCCGACGGGCTGCAGCGGTGCCAGGGACGTAACCACGGCGACCGATCCGCCTCCGGTGTGGCCCACGTTCCAGAGCTCGAAGCGGCACACCCGCGTGGCCACCGACCCGGCGAGCGACTCGCGCATGATCCCGTAGGCGATCCACTCGGGTCTCCCCGCGAGCACGGTGGCGTCGATCCGTCGCAGCTCGCCCAGCCAGGCGTCCTCCCGCCGCTGCCAGGCTGCGAGCGCGGTCGGCCCGTTGTCCGGCAGGCGATCGTGGCGCGCTCCGGCCGCGCCGTCGAGCGTAGCTTCGTCGGGGTGGCGGTCGAAATAGGCCGCGAGGTAGGAGTCCGCGAGCTGCCGCACCCGGCCGGCGAGCGAGTCGGTATCGCGCCCCTGCGCGAGGACGAGCGCGACCGCCGCGACGAGGTTCATCCCTTGAGATAGAGCTTCTTGGGGTCCAGGACGTCGCGGAGCAGTCGCAGCTCCGTCCCGGTCGGAGGAGCGACGTCCGCGAGGCGCGGCCGGCGCGAGAGCGGCCAGCCGACGCCCGCTTGGACGTCGTCCGGCGTGACGCCGGGATAGAGCGCCGCCAGCACCATTTCGCCCGTGCCCTCGTCCGCCTCGAGAATGCCCTTGTCGGTGATGACCTTCACGGGCCCGGCGCCCGGCATGCCCAGCTCGCGCCGGCCGCGGCCGGAACAGCGTTGGCCCGGACTCGTGACGAAGTCCACGCGCGCGGGGAAGGCCCGCGGGCTGAGCTTGGCGACGATCAGGGTACGCCGGGCGTGGACCGCGATCTCCGCCGCCCCTCCCGACCCCGGCAGCCGCACAGCGGGCCGCTCGTACGGCCCGATCACCGTCGTGTTGATGTTGCCGTAGCGGTCGACCTGCGCGCCGCCCAGAAAGCCGACCTCGATCCGGCCGTTCTGCAGGAACAGCTGAAACACGTCCGCCATGCCGCACACCATGAGCGAGCCGGTGACGAGCGCCGGGTCGCCGATCGACACGGGCAGCCGCGCCGGCACCGCGCCGACCGCACCCGATTCGTAGATCAGGACGAGGTTGGGCGCGTGGGTGGCGCGGGCCAGGTTGCAGGCGAGATTCGGCAACCCGATCCCAACGAACACCACCTCTCCGTCGGACAGCTCGCGCGCCGCCACGGCAGCCATCATCTCGTCCGGCGTATAAACCGGCTTAGAAGCCGTAATTGACCCCCTGGGACACGCGCTCGTTCGCCTTGAGCCTTGGGGCCAGGTGCGGCTGTTTCTTCATGTAGCCGGCGCGGTCGGGCACGCCGTACACGAACTCCTCGAGGTAGCGCATCAGCTTGTCGGGATCGCGCGAGATGGCCTCCCACGCGACATAGAAATCGTTGTCGCGGTCGTAATAACCCTGCGCATAGGAGGGGTGCGCGCCCCACGGCTCGACCACCACCGCGCTCACGATCATGCCGGGAATCACGGTGCGGTTAGGATCGGAGCGGATGACCTGCTCCTCTACCAGCTCTTCCACCACGACGATCACGCGCTCCGAGGCGAACGCTGCTTCCTTCTGCACGCCGACGAGGCCCCACATCTGAGCGTTGCCCGCCGCGTCGGCACGCTGCGCGTGCACGATCGTGACGCTGGGATTGAGCGCCGGCACCGTGGCGAGCGCTTCGCCCGTATATGGGCACGCCACCGTGCGGATGCGCGGGTTGGCCGTCGGTAGATCGGTGCCCATGTAGTTGCGCAGCGGCCAAAAAGGCAACCGCGCCGCCCCCGCCGAGAACCGGGCGACCATCCCGAAATGGGAGTATTCCTCGATCTCGAGCCGCCCCGTGGGCGTTCCTTCCACCGCGCGCCGGAACGCGTGCAGCGAGCCCACGCCCGGATTGCCGGCCCAGGAAAAGACGAGCTTCCGGGCGCAGCCCGCGGCGATCATCTGGTCATAGATCAGGTCCGGCGTGAGCCGGGCCAGGGTGAGATCGCGGCGCCGCTGGCGGATGATCTCGTGCCCCGCGGCGAAGCAGATGAGATGGGTGAAACCCTCGATGACGACGGTGTCACCGTCGTGGACGAAGCGGGACACGGCGTCCCGCATCGACATGACCTTGGACGACACCTAATCCGTCATTTCCCGCAGGCACTCGTCGATGATGCGCAGCGCGGTGTCCACGTCGTACTCGTCCACGACGAGGGGTGGCGCGAGCCGCAGCGCGCTCTTCCCCGCGCCCAGCAGCAGCAGGCCTTTCCGGAAGGCCCGCTCCACCAGGTCGTGCGGGATCTCAGGCGCCGGCTCGCGCGTCGCGCGGTCCTTCACGAACTCGACGCCGATCATCAAGCCCCGCCCGCGCACGTCCCCGATGACGGCGTACTTCTCCTGCAGCCGCTTGGCACCGGCGAGCAGCCGTTCGCCCAGGCGCGGCACGTTGGGCAAGAGCTCGCGCTCCACGACGTCGAGCGTCGCGAGCGCCGCCGCGCAGCATACCGGGTTCCCCCCGAACGTGCTGCCGTGCGCGCCCGGCTGCCATTTCATGATCGCTTCCTTGGCGACGATCGCGCCGATCGGCATGCCGCTGCCGAGTCCCTTGGCGGCGAGCAGCACGTCAGGCTCGATCCCCTCGTGCTCGCACGCCCACATCTTACCGGTACGTCCGACACCGCTTTGCACTTCGTCGCACACCAGCAGGATGCCGTGGCGGTCGCACAGCTCCCGCAGCGCCTGCAAATAGCCGGGCGGCGGCACCACGTAGCCGCCCTCGCCCTGGATCGGCTCCACGAACACCGCGGCCACGCTCTTCGGGTCGAGCCGTTTGGCGAACAGGTCGTCCTCGATGGACGATACGCAGCGCATGGTGCACGCGGGCTCGGTGTGGCAGAAGTCGCAGTGGTACCGGTAGCCGTAGGGAACGTGGTAGACCTCGGGGAGAAACGGCGCGAAGCCGGCGCGCTGGATCGACTTGCTGGCCGTGAGACTCAACCCGCCGTACGTCCGGCCGTGGAACGCACCCGTGAACGCGACGATGGCGGGGCGTCCCGTCGAGTGCCGCGCGAGTTTGATCGCGCCTTCGACCGCCTCGGTGCCCGAGTTCGCAAGAAACACCCGCTTCTTGCTCTTGCCCGGCGCCAGCTGTGCCAGCCGCTCGCACAGCGCGGCGAAGCTCTCGAAATAGAAATCGCTGCCGCAGATGTGGAGAAACCGGCCCGCCGCTTCCTGGATCGCTTGGACCACCTTGGGATGGCCATAACCCGTGGACGCGACCGCGATCCCCGCCATGAAGTCGAGATAGCGGTTCCCGTCCACGTCCTCGACCATGGCGCGCTCCCCGCGCGCGATGGTGAGCGGGTATTCCTTGGGATAGGACGTGGACGACCAGCGATTCTGCCGCTCGACGATCGCCTTGGCTTTCGGGCCGGGCGGCGCCACTACGATCCGGGGATAATCCCGCTTCATCGCGACTCCTCGATCACGGTCCGGCTCTGCTCCCGCAGGAACTGCGCGACATAATACGGCCCGCACCCACCCTTCCCGGTCGAGCCCGACCCCTTCCAGCCGGTGAACGGCTGCGCCCCCGGCCACGCGCCTGTGGTCGCGCCGGTCCGCTTGTTCACGTAGCACACGCCGGCTTCGATCTCATCGAAGAAGCGCTCGATCTCCTCCGGCCGCTTCGAGAAGATGCCCGCCGTGAGGCCGTACTCCGCCTTGTTGGCCTCCGCGATCGCCTGCTCGAGCCCCGCTACCTCGCCGATCGCTAGAATCGGTACAAACAGCTCTTCGAAGAACAGCGAGGACGAGAGCGGCAGGCGAACGATCGTGGGCGCCACGAAGTGGCCGCGGCCGAGGCGCCCGCCCTGCAGCCGTTCCCCGCCCTCGAGGACCGTCCCCTCCTGCCGCGCCTGCGCCACCGTCCTGGCGAAGCGCTCGACCGCCGCCGCGTTGATCACCGGACCGAAGAACACGTCCCGCTCGGTCGGGTCCCCGACCTTCAGCGCTTGGGTTTTCTCGATCAGCTTTGCTGCGAGGCCTTGTGCGACGCGCTGATGCACGTAGACGCGCGACGTGGCGCTGCACTTCTGGTTCTGCAGCCCGAATGCGGAGCGCGTGATCCCTTCCGCCGCCGCATCCAGGTCCGCCGAGTCCATGACGATCGCGGCGTTCTTCCCGCCCATCTCGAGCAGACACGGCTTGATCCATTGGCGCGAGAGGCCCTGATGAATGTGCATCCCCACGGCCTTCGACCCCGTGAACACGACGCCGTCGATGCCCGGGTGCCGCCACAGCGCCTCCCCCGTGACCTCGCCGGTGCCGGGGATATAGTTGAATGCCCCCGGGGGAACGCCGGCATCCCGGTACACCTCGTACAGCTTGAGGCCCGTCCAGGGCGCGTCCTCCGCTGGCTTGTACACGACGGCGTTGCCTGTCATGAGCGCCGCGGCCGACATGCCGGTGGACAGGGCCAGCGGGAAGTTGAACGGCGCGATGCAGGCGAACACCCCGTAGGGACGGAGCACGTCGGTGTTCCGCTCGACCGCCGTCACCTTCGCCATCTGGCGCACGAAGCCGTTCGCGTCCTCCAGCTCCTGTCCATAGTAGTCGATCAGGTCGGCCGACTCCTCGGCGTCCCCCATGGACTCGAGCCGGCTCTTGCCGACCTCCAAGGCCATGATGGCGGCGAGCTCGAACTTGCGCTCGCGGATCAGGCTCGCCGCCCGGCGCAGGATCGCGACCCGGTCGCGCCACGGCCGGTGCGCCCAGTCCCGCTGCGCCACCCTCGCGGCGGCCACGGCGCGCCCCACCTGTTCCGGGGTCGCAGTGGCGAACCGCCCGAGCATCAGGCTGGTGTCGATCGGCGAGGCGTCCACGATCGGGGGGCCACCCGAGGGCACCGCGTCTCGCCCGATGTAGAGCGGGTAGTCCCGGCCGAGCTGCGCCCGGATGCGTGCCAGCGCGTCGTCGAACTGGCGGTGAAACGCCTCCCAGTCGACGTTCGCCGAGGTGTATGTGACTTTGGACTGGTTGGGGATGGTCGCCGTCACGGCCTCACCTCACTCCTGCCTTGACCGCTTTCAGCGCCGCCGCATGGGCGCTCGTGAACCGGGTGACCAGCTCCTCGATTTCCGGCTCCGTGATGATGAACGGTGGCGCCACGACGACCAGATCGCCGTTCACGCCGTCCGCGTGGCCGACGTTGGGCCACACGACGAGCCCGGCCCCCTGGGCCGCCTCGGTGAACGCCTCGACGAACTTCGCGGCGCGCGGGAACGGGGCACGCGTGGCCTTGTCTTCCACGAACTCGATCCCCGCGAGCAGGCCCCGCCCCCGCACGTCGCCCACGTGAGGCAGCTCGGCGAGGGTGGCAAGCCGGCGCTGCAGGACTCGCCCGACCTTCGCGCACCGCTCGACCAGGCGGTCTCGCTTGAGCACCCGGACCGCGGCGAGCCCGGCGGCGCACGCGACCGGGTGAAACGAGAAGGTCTGGCCGTGCAACAAGCTCCCCGAGCCGTTCGCGATCACGTCCACAATGCGCTCGGCCGCGGCCACCGCCGACAGCGCGGCGTAGCCGCCCGAGATCCCCTTCCCCAACGTCATGAGGTCGGGGGCGACGCCATACGGCTCGATCGCCCACCAGCTGCCCGTCCTGCCGGCACCGCACAGGATCTCGTCGGCCACGAAGAGCACGTCGTGCCGGTCGCAGATCTCCCGGATGGTCCGGAAGTATTCGGCGCGCGGCGTGGACGCCCCGGTGGACGAGCCGCCCACCGGCTCCGCGATGAAGGCGGCGACCGTGTCGGCGCCCGCGCGCTCGATCGCGTCCTCGAGCGCGGCGCCGCTGCAGGCCGGGCAGGTCGCGTCGTCGCCGCGGCAGCCGCAGCGGTACGGGTAGGGAGCGGGAATGCGCTCGACGTCGACGAGCCACTCGCGGAAGGGAAACTTGTACTGCTCGCGCGCCGAGGCCGAGAGGGCCAGCAGGGTGTTGCCGTGATAGGACGGGTTCAGCGCGATGATACGATGCTTGCCGGGCTTGCCGGCCTCGATCCAGTATTGCCGGGCGAGCTTCAAGGCCGCCTCGACGGCCTCCGAGCCGCTGGAAAGGAAATAGAGCTTGTCGAGCTCGCCCGGGAGCGTGGCGGCGAGCTCGCGAGCCAGCTCCTCCACCGGGCCGTGGGTGAACGCGGTGCCCGAAACGTAGCCGAATTCGCGTGCCTGACCCGCCAGCGCCTCCGCGATCTCGGGATTGGAGTGGCCGAGATTCGCGACGTAGGCGCCGCCGACGGCGTCGAGGTAGCCCTTCCCCTGCTCGTCGTACAACCAGCAGCCCTCACCGCGCACGATGCGCGGGTAGCTGCGACCGAGCTTGCGGTAGAAGACGTGGCTATCGGGATAGCGGTAGTGCGTCACTCCTCCCCCTTCCCCGTCGTCTTGGGTCCGCGGAAAGCTATGCGGGGGGCTGCGAGTCGGCGAGCCGCAGGGCCGTCTGAATCGGTAGGGGCGCAGCATGCGGCGCCCCTACATCTCGCAACGGTGCGCATACCGCCGTAGTTTTCTCGACCTACATCGCCAGCGGGGCGCCCGTATGCGAAGGCTGTCCAGTCTGCTTCTCACTACTACCCTATTCGTCCCGACCCCGGCGTTCGCTCAGTCCGAAGTCGTCACGCCGAACGACAACCTCGTGACCGACGGGCTGCCACCGGTGCCCGCGGCGATTGCCGCGACGGCGCGCCCCTATAGCGAGTTCCGCGCGGCGGCGTTCTGGGACTGGCATCCGACGCGGCGCGAGATGATCATCGGCACGCGGTTCGGCGACGCATCGCAGCTGCACCGCGTGCGGTCACCTGGCGGCGACCGCACTCAGCTCACCTTCTTCCCCGATCCCGTGTCCGGCGCGTCGTATCAACCCACCGACGGCCGCTACATCGTGTTCAACAAGGACGTCGGGGGCGCGGAGTTCTTCCAGAAGTACCGGTACGACGTGGCAACCGGGGAAATTACGCTGCTCACCGACGGCAAATCGCGCAACGTGGGCGGCGCCTGGTCGCATAAAGGCGACCGCTACGCCTACATGTCCACGCGCCGCAACGAGCGGGACCTGGACCTGTGGGTAATCGACCCGAGCAACCCCGCCAGCGATCACATGGTACTCGAGCTCCAGGGCGGTGGGTACGCGCCCCTCGATTGGTCGCCCGACGACCGCACCATGCTGCTGTGGCAGGGCGTGTCCGTGAACGAGAGCTATCTATGGCTGGTGGACGTCGCGCGCGGTGCCAAAACCCTTCTCGCACCGCAGCCGGGAAGCGAACCCGTCGCGTACGGTGACGCGAAATTCAGCCGCGACAGCAAGGGAATCTATCTCTCGACCGACCAGGGCTCCGAGTTCCACCGCCTCGCGTACTTCGACCTCGCGACCAAGGGCTACCGGTTTCTGACGACGGCGATCCCGTGGGATGTCGACGAGTTCGATGTGTCCCCGGACGGCCGGTGGATCGCCTGTGTCACGGACGAGGATGGCGTCGGCACCCTGCACGTGCTCGACGCCGCGACCGGCGCTGAGCGCCGCATACCCAGGCTCCCGGCCGGCCTGATCTCGGACGTCCGCTGGCGGAGGAACGGTGCCGAGTTGGGCTTCACACGCAGCTCCGCGCGTGCCGCCGCCGACGCCTACTCGCTCGACCTCACGAATGGCACGGTGACCCGTTGGACGGAGAGCGAGACGGCCGGGCTCAATACCACCGATTTCGCCGAGGCCGAGCTGGTCCATTGGCCGAGCTTCGATGGACGCGCCATCTCGGGCTTCCTCTATAAGCCGCCGGCGCGCTTCGTCGGACGCCGCCCGGTAATCATCAACATCCACGGGGGCCCGGAGGGCCAATCTCGACCAGGCTTCCTGGGTCGCAACAACTACTTCGTAAACGAGCTCGGGATCGCGCTCATCTTCCCCAACATCCGCGGCTCGACCGGCTACGGCAAGACGTTCACGAAGCTCGACAACGGGGTGCTGCGCGACGGCGCGTACAAGGACATCGGCGCCCTGCTCGAGTGGATCCGCACGCGACCCGATCTCGACGCCGATCACGTGCTGGTCACCGGGGGCAGCTACGGGGGGCACATGACGCTCGTGACCGCCACCCAGTATGACGGCCCGATCTGCTGCTCGGTGGATGTGGTCGGGATCTCGAACCTCGCGACATTTCTCGAGCACACGTCCGGGTACCGCCAGGACCTGCGCCGCGTGGAATACGGTGACGAGCGCGATTCGACGCTGCGCGCCTGGATGGAGCGCACCGCTCCGCTCAACAACGTGGACAAGGTCACGAAGCCGCTCTTCATTATTCAAGGCATGAACGATCCCCGGGTGCCCCGCAGTGAAGCCGAGCAGATGGTGACCGCCTTGAAGCGGCGCAGCGTGCCGGTGTGGTACCTGATGGCCAAGGACGAGGGTCACGGGTTCCGCAAGAAGGGAAACCAGGACTTCCAGTTCTACGCCACGATTCTCTTCACCGAACGCTACCTGCTGGGACAGGGAGGATCGGCCACCCCGTGACGGTGGGCGCCTGGTGGGAGCGGCTGGCCCCGCTCCCCGGGGGCAAATGGCTGTTCAGTCGGCTGCTGTGGCGGCTCGTCCCGTATACCGGCTCAGTGCGGCCACACGTCCTGGAGCTCCGGCCCGGCTACGCCAAGGTCCGCATGGCCGACCGCCGCGCGGTGCGTAACCACCTCCGCTCCATCCATGCCGTGGCGCTCGCGAATCTCGCCGAGGTGACGAGTGGTCTCGCGGTGACGCTCGGGTTGCCGGCGAGCGCGCGCGGCATTCCCACCACGCTCTCCATCACATACCTGAAGAAGGCGCGCGGCATGCTGACGGCGGAAGCGCGCTGCGACATTCCCGATGCGAGCCGCGAGGCGGACCACGACTTCGAGTCCGTGATCACAAACGCCACGGGCGAAGTGGTAGCCCGAGCCACCGTCCGCTGGCACATCGGCCCCGCCGCGCGGTGACGGGTCTCGGGACCGCTCTCACCCGCGACGCGCGCGTCGCGGTGCCGCTCATCGGCGGCGCCATGTTCCCGTGCTCGAACCCGGAGCTCGTCGCCGCCGTCTCCGAGGCGGGCGGCATCGGCATCGTCCAACCCCTGTCGATGGTGTACGTGCACCGACATGACCTGCGGGAGGGACTCCGGCTCATCCGTCGGCTCACCGCGAAGCCGATCGGCATGAATGTCCTGATCGAGCAGTCCTCCCGGCTGTACCTCGAGCGCATGGAGCGCTGGGTGGACGTGGCGATCGAAGCGGGCGTGCGGTTCTTCATTACGTCGCTGGGCAAGCCGCGCTGGGTGGTGGACCGGGTTACCCCGGTCGGCGGCCTGGTATACCACGATGTGACCGAGCGGAAGTGGGCGCTGAAGGGGCTCGACTCGGGGGTGCGCGGCCTGATCGCCGTGAACCAGCGGGCCGGCGGGCATGCGGGACCGAAAAGCGCCGAGCAGCTGATGGAAGAGCTGGGTGACCTGGGCGTGCCCCTGGTGTGCGCCGGCGGGATCGGCGACGCCCCCGGGTTCGTCGCGGCGCTCCGCATGGGGTACGCCGGCGCCCAGCTCGGCACCCGCTTCATCGCCACCACCGAATGCACGGCCCACCCCGACTACAAGCGCGCGATCGTGGAGGCCGAAGCAGACGACATCGTGCTCACCGAGCGCGTGACCGGTGTGCCGCTCGCCGTGATCCGCACACCCTACGTGGAGCGCGTGGGCACGAAGGCCGGCCCCATCGCGCGCTGGTTGTTGCGCCACCGGCGCACCAAGCACTTCATGCGCACCCTGTACGCACTCAACTCGGCATGGCGCCTGAAGCGCGGCAACTTCGCCGGACCGTCATCGCGGGACTACTGGCAAGCGGGGAAGAGCGTGAGTGGCATCACCAGCATCGAGCCGGCCGGAGACATCGTGCGACAGTTCGCCGCGGCGGCGCGCGCCGCGTCCCCATCCCCTGGCTAGACCTGCTCTCGGTCCACCACGTACACGTTGCGCTGCGCCGTGGGCACGATGATCAGGTCGAGGATGTTCACGTGCTCGGGCAGGTTCACTATGTACGCGATCGCATCGGCAACGTCCTCCGCACTGAGCGGCTTGAACCCCTGATACACCGCTTTGGCACGCGCGCGGTCCCCATGGAAGCGCACCTCCGAAAACTCCGTCTCGACGAACCCCGGGTCCACCGCCGACACCCGCACCGGCGTGCCCGCGACATCGAGATTCATGCCCTCCGTGAGGGCCCGCACGCCGAACTTGGTCGCGTTGTAGACGTTCCCCATCGGGTACGTCTGGTGACCAGCCGTGGAGCCGATGTTGACGACGTGCCCGCGACGCCGTGCGACCATGTGCGGCATGATGGCCCGGCTCACGTACA
>Ga0075436_100002860_pt1 | contig 11820 bp, 5 predicted proteins | sample RhiMethybrSRZTD5_FD_75303 | JGI IMG/M metagenome (GOLD analysis project Ga0075436, IMG submission 75303) | Populus rhizosphere microbial communities from Tennessee, USA - Rhizosphere MetaG P. TD hybrid SRZTD5 | ecosystem: Host-associated > Plants > Roots > Rhizosphere > Soil | place: USA... | reverse complement strand
GCTCCCGTCGTCGTCGCGGATCATGGCGCACACCTTCACGTCGTCGGAGGGATCCGCGGCGGAGCACTGCCCCAGATCGAAGATCTCGAAGGGCACGTTGAACGCGGCCTGGGCGGAGGGATCTCCGAAGTTGTATTCCCACGCGGGCTCGGAAGCCGTCGTGAGCACGTGGATCAGGTAGTCGTGCTGGTCGGAATCCGCGAAGTTGAACCAGGTGATGTCCGTATCGTCGACCCGGTTGGAGAGGAACCAGACTCCGCTGGAGTCGGCGTGCTGTTGCTGGGGGGCCGACGCGCCCGGTACGAACAGGTTGATCGAATCCGTCGCGCCCAGGAGCCCCGATCCGCCCTCGATCTGGAAGATCGACGCGGGGTCGGTCGGCGCGAGAACGCGGGTCATGAACCCGTTCACGATGGGTGAGTCGAACCCGCCCGAGACGCTGGTCTGCCCGGTCAGGACGGGATGCCCGGCCGTGACATTGGTCAGCGTCCAGCTCTGGTCGGGCGCGAAGGTGACATGATAGAGGGAATCGCCGATCACCGAGCCCTGGAGCTGCTCGACCACGACCGAGGTTCCGACGTGGTCGCCCGAGATCTGCTGGGCGGTGACCGTGTAGACCGAATTGCTCCCCTTGGGCGTCGCGGGGACGACGTTGAGCGCGCTCTCCAGCACGTCGGTGATGACCCCGACCTGGTTCACCCCGATCATGTAGGGCGTCACGTTCAGGGTATCCAGGGAGTATGCGGTGACCGCGAAGTAGTACGGCCGGTTGTTGACCAGGGGTCCTCCGCGGAACGCGTCGGTGGTGACGTCGAACTGGAATCGAAGCCCCTCGTTCGGCCCCCGCACCAGGAGGGTGCGCTCGACCGCTCCCACCTGCGAGTTGAACTGATCGGCGTAGAGGGAGCCGAAAGCGTCCGCCTCATCGAAGGTGGCGATGACCTTGGCGTCGGAAAAGCCTCCCTGCGAGGGAAGCTGCCAGACGCGGAAGCCCTGGAACACGAAGTCCTGACCCAGAATCGCGTTGGCCGAATGGGTTCCGACGGACGCCTGGTCCCAGATCAACCGGACCTTGTTGTTCAGATCCTGCACGAAGACGGTCGGGCTGGGCGGTGGCTCCGGAATGTCGAAGTTCAGGTCGAACACGACCTGGGCCTGATCGTCCTTGTTCTTCATGTCGGTGATCGACGAGAGCCGGTCGGTTCCCTGACCCACGATGATCGCGATCGTGATCTCCTGCGAATCTCCGGGCGCCATGCTGAAGGGACCGGTGGAGAGCTGCAGCCGGCGATCCGCCGGGCTGGTGTCCAGCCATCCCGTGCCCGCGACCGGATCGCCCGAAACCTGGAACCGCGTCGGCTGGAGGGTCACCTGGTTGATGATCGGAGAGCCGTCGGCGTTCAGTCCCTGCATGAAGTTGTAGGTCTCCCCCGAGCTCTTGGGGTCGGTTCCGTTGATGTACTTGTTGAACGACGCCATGCCGAGCGTGTCGAAGACCCCCGGCGTGGCGCTGGGGATGATCGGCCCGCGGAAGAAGTCGTAGCCGACCGCGGGCGGCGTCGCGCCGTAGAGCTGATCGGCGTTGGTGGCGTTGTAGACGTACCCCAGGCTCCGTGTCGTGTCGCAGCCGACCAGGTCGTCCGTGGCCCCTCCGAGATCCGGATCGCTCCACGCGGAGACGTACATGCTGTCGAGCTGGTTCCCGCCCTTGTTGAGGAGCTTGAAGCGGACGAAGATGATGTTTCCGAGGGCGCCCGAGCGGTTGAACGCGAAGGTGCTCTGCTGGATCTCCACGCCGAGCGGAGCGGTCGATCCGGCCGTATTGGTGTGCGCGCTGGGATCGGCGTCGTTGTAGACGCTCCAGATCATCGCGTCTCCCAGGAGGGCCGGCTTTCCGAGCGAATCCACCGGAGCCCCCTGGTCCACCGGCCAGTTCAGGTAGTCCGCGCTCGTGGTGTTGCCGCGGACGATCTTGTAGTTCTTGAACCGGGCGTTGTCGGTCTGGAAGGTCCCGTTCGCCATCGGGCCCGGCACGAACTCCTGCGAGTACTCGCCCACCGCGACGCGCACCTGGCCGTTGACCTTGGCGCCGATCCAGGGACCGGCCGCGAATACGGCCGTCTTGGTCGAGCCCTTGGGGTAGATCAGGCCGGCGTTGCCGGTCAGGAGGTCGTAGGCGAACGAGCCGTGATTCGTCACCACCATGTCGAGGTTGTTCGCGTCCATGTGGGTCGCGTTGTCGATGACCGCCGCGGCCCGGTGAGGCGCCCGGCGGCTGGGCACCCCCGGTTTCACCGCCGCGCCCGCATCCGGCGCGGCCAGCGTGAGGAACAGGGTTACCGCCCCGAGCCCGTGCAGCCATCGCATCGTGATCCCCCCTCTTCGATTCGTCCCGTTCGTCCCCAGTCGCTCGATGAAATTCCGCATGGCCTAGAAACTCAGCTTCGCACCGAACCGGACCAGCCGGCCGATGTCGTGGAGCGTGGGGCTTAGCTCAGCCAGCCTGAACTGCCGCTGGGCATCCGCCGTGTTGTAGGTGGATTGTCCCTCCGGGGTATCCAGGAAGTTGGTCGTCTCCGCACTCCCCGTGCCGGTGTAGACCGTGCGCACGTTGTCGCGGTTGAAGACGTTCAGGACCCAGACGTAGACGTCGAGGTTCTGGCCCGCCACGTTCACGCCCTTGTTCGCCTTCAGATCCATCTGGATGGTCCACGGCCCGTAGCGCGAATTGATCGGTCCGATGGGCTGGGCCGCCACGCTGGCCAGCGTGACCTCGTTGTAGATGCGGGTCGGCGTGTAGGGGTATCCGCTGCCGGCGTTCACGAGGACGTTCAGGCCCGCGTTCTCGAGGAGATGGGCGCCGCGCCAGGTGGGACCCTCCCCCTTCGCGAACCGATAGTCCAGGTTCCACGAGAGCTTGTGCCGCTGGTCGAACGCGAGCGGCGTCGCGATCTTCGGAACCTGGTCCGCGGTCCATGCGATGTTTCGCTGGGTCTGGGACACCGAGCCCGTCCCCATGGCCCACGAGAGGCTGTAGGACGCGTTCATGGTCGTGTGCCCCACGCGCCGCAGCGTGTACGCCAGGTCGAACCCCTTGATGGTCGCGAAGTCCCGGTTCTCATACGACGAGAATGCGTTCGGGGACGAGGGGATGTTCGTGATCTCCACGAGATCCTTCACGTCCTTGTAGTACGCCGCGGCCTCGACCCGGGAGCGCTCCGTCGGGGTGTGCGCGATGCCGATCTCGTAGGCGGTGGTCCGCTCCGGTTTCAGGTTCGGATTGCCGAATCCCACGAAATAGCCCCCCGTATTCACCTTGTGCTCCAGGAACGCATAGCTCACGTAGAGGTCCTGGAGGTTCGGCTGCTGGAAGAACTGCCCGTAGTTCACGTGGAGCAGGGTCCGATCGCTCACCGGGAATCCCACCCCGAGGCGGGGGCTCAAGCGGCGGTAGACCTTCGACGCCTCGAGATCCTGGGGATCCAGCCGGCTCGGAAGGTTCGTCGTGTCGCCCACGTCCGATTGGAGCGGGTTCGTCTCGCTTCTCAGGGCCTGCGTGGAGGGAGTCAGGTAGTCGAACCGAAGGCCCGCGTTCACCACCAGTCCCAGCTGCTCGTACTTGCCCTGGGCGTAGAGCGAGGCCACCTTGGGGTGCTTCGGCCCGTCCAGCCCGTCGTTGAGCCTGTTCCCGAACGCGTCGTACCCATACCGGTCCACGTCGACCGTGTTCTTGGGAAGAAGCACGCCCGAGCTGTCCTCGTAGAGCTGCGTCGGGAAATAGTGATCGTAGTAGCGCAGGGTGTGGCGCTGGTAATCGCCGCCCACCTTCACCTGGAGCGACTTCGATACCTGGTTCGCGTAGTCGGCGGAGACGCCGTAGTAGGACGAGTTCCGGTGCAGGAAGTCGTCCCAGACGTGCGGCCCGGCGGGGTTCTCGTTCCCGAACCAGAAGAGAGCCTGCGTCGGGTCGAACGAGGGATCCCCCTGCCCGACGGGGAAGGCGTATTTCTTGAGGTCGTCGAAGTAGACCCCATCGCCGCGAATCCGGTCGGTGAGGAAGTAGTTCGCCTTCACCTCGTAATACGAGCGGGTGTTCAGGCTGTGGTTCCAGGTGCCGTAGGCGGAGTAGTTCTTGTCGCGGAACCGCGGCGCGTGATCGAGATCGAACCGGTACGGGTTCTGATACTGGCGCCACTGGTCCACGTTGTAGTTCCCGCCCAGCTTGAGGGTCATGAGCGGGCTGGCCTTCCAGGCCAGTTTCCCCACCCCCGACCAGGTCTTGCTGCTGTTCGAGGGCAGGACCCCGTTCTCGAAGAGTCCGGGCTGGGAGGGATCGGCCACCCTGTCGGTGAAGATGCTCGGATTGCGGTCCTCGGTGTCCTTGCGCTCCGCGGCTCCATAGAAGGTGATCTGCTTCAGGCTGGGGGCCAGGGGGCCGCCCAGCGAGGCGCTGAAGTTCTTGTACCCGCGGCTGTTGGTCTTGATGTCCCCGTAGACGCCCTCGGCGGAGCCGAAGTACTTGTCGCCGCCGTCACGGGTCACGATGTTCACCGCGCCCGACTGCGCGCGTCCGTACTCGGCGTTGAAGCCGCCGGTCTGGACCACGATCTCCTCGATGGCGTCGTTGTTGATGGCGGTCGTGGACACCCCGGTGAGCGGGTCCTGCTGCGAGAAGCCGTCCACGTAGTAGGCGACCTCGTTCGGGCGCCCGCCCCGGATGATCAGGGTGCTGTTGTTCTGCGCCTCGTTATCGATGTTCAGCTTGAAGTTCACGACGCCGGACTGCTGGGCCACCGCGTCCTGGTATCCGCGCAGGGGCTGGTACTTGAGATCCTCGCCGGAGAGGAACTTGGCGGAGCCGGTCGCGTCCTTCTGGATGAGCGGCCGTTCCCCGCGCACGACCACCTCGGGGACGTTCGTCAGGACGGTGGATTCGATGTTGAAGTCGAGCTTGGTGTAGAAGTCCGGAACGATCTCGACGTTCTCACGGACCTGCGAGACATAGCCCAGGAGCGATATGCGGACCGAGTACTTGCCGGCGGGAACGTTCACGAGGAGGTAGTTCCCCTGCGCGTCCGTCACGGCGCCCCACTTCAGAGAGGGGATCGCGACGCTAGCGATCGAGACGGGTTCGCCGGTCTTCGCATCCTTGACGACGCCGGAGAGCTGCCCCGTGGTCCCGGCCCACCCGGTCCCGAAAACAAGAACGGCGCCGGCCAGGAACGTGGCTGCGCCCAGGGCCAGCTTTTCGTGCCGTCGAAGAAACATGATTCGCCTCCTCTTTCGATCCACCGAATCGCCTGTCTCGGGGAGCATCCGTGCTGAAGATCGGAACCTCACCCAGCGACCTCGACCTTTTTCTGCCGAAGGCCGCCCGGGGTCCGACCCGATCCTCCCGCGCCTGGCGGTCCGGGACCTCTAGAGATCGGCTATGTCGCGCTCACCTCCTGGGTTGGGGCCGAAGAAGGCCACGGCCCCCTCGACACATAGAAAAGGGGCCATCCGTCGCCGGATGGCCCCCAGAGCCCTGCGACGGCCCCGAGGGGCCGCCCTGTGCCGCGCTGGCTTCTAGAAGTGGTACGTAGCCGAGACGCGGGTGAACGGCGTCGAGCGATCGCCGGAGAGAATGTAGCCGCCCGAGAGCGGGAACTTCTCGTTCAGCGTCATGTCGACGTCCAGATTGTTCCAGCGGATACCGGTTCCCGCGTTGAAATTGAACGCGGAGGTCCGGGTCTTGTCGACGGTCGTCGCATTCGGCGGCCCGAAGGTGACGGTATCCGTGCGATCGCTGACGAGCGTGCGGTTCGCGCCGATGCGGACCTTCAGCCACTTGGTGGCGTCGGTCTCGATGGCGGCGAACACGATCGGAATCGCCGTGGTCTTCTCCGTCAGCTCCTGAGTTTCTCCCGCGACGATCGCGGCATCGCCGCGCGTGAAATGGTGCTTCGCCTGGTTGACCGACACGCCCCAGATCAGAAGGTTGTTGTCGTTCACCCGCATGTTGTCGGAGATGCCCACTCCGTACTGGCGGTAGGTCTCCTTGGCGGAGCGCGTAGCGCCAGCCGCTCCACCGAAGTTGTCGACGCGCCAGCCGAGATCATCGTTGACGTACCAGGCCGCAGGAACCCACACGTGCCGGTCGCCCTGATTCATGAACATGCGCGCGTTGACGACGTAGGAAGCCGAGCCGTCATCCTGCCAGTGCTCGTTCCCGGCCGCGGTCGAGCTACGATCCAACGAGTACTTGCGGTAGGTCACCGCGCCCTCGAGCCGGTTGTCGTTGCTCATGTGGAGCGTGATGGCCGGCGTGATGCCGAACGTGTTCAGCTCGATGCCACCGCCGACGATCTGGTTGGCGTTGACCACGGCGAAGGGATAGGGATCGAAACCGACGAGGTTGTCCGTGCCCCGGGACTTGATCACCACCGCGCCCGGATTCGTCGACGTTTCGGCGCTGGAGTTCGTGATGTCCAGACGGACGGCGAAATCCGCCTTGCTGAAGCCCTTGCCCCAGATCGCGTCGAGCTGCTCGTTGTTCAGGTTGCTGGACAAGGTGTTGTTCAGCGCGCTCTGCTTCATGGAGAACGCGATCGCGCCGAAGCGCGGGAAGTTCCGGATCACCGTGAAGCTCTGCTCCCCGAACGCCACGGCGCTGGGTAGGAACACGCCGGTATCCGAGAGACCGGTCGGATTGTTGCCCATCTCCGCCAGAACGAGGTTGTTCTGACGCACGACCGATGCCGGGTAGTAATAGATGTTCACGTAGTCATCGGTGAACTGGCTGAGCGTCGGGACCGCGAGTGACATGCCCTCGACGCGCGACAACGACGCCTGGCTCTCGCCTGCGGTTAGGGCGACGACAGCGGCCAGACTCAAGACTGCCATCAGCTTGCGCTGAAACATCTGCTATAGCCTCCTTTGTTGGGTGACCCCCATGCCATGGGGGTCGCTTGCCCGGATCCTCGCCTCGTGCCGAATTGCGGGTCCGCGCATCGGGAGAGCGTTACTTGAAGACTGAAGTCTTCGCTGCCCCACCCCCTTTCGGTTTGGTCTCTTGAGGACTTTCCGTGACCAACCAGAAACCCTTCCCTTTCCCCTTTCAGGGGCCTCAAAAATTTCGGCGCACCGTAGGCTTTCCGGCCATACCCTGTCAACTCAAATCTATTGGTTTTCGGGTTAAGCTATTGAATGGCAGCCGCCTACGAGACTATGGGCTGCTCGGCGTGGAGACCAGCTCGTAACGTCCAAATCCATCACGATCCACGAAGACGAAGGTCCTGCGATCGCGGTAGTAGTACCAGATTTCCTCGGGGGGCCGGTCGAAGTTGAAGGGGTTGCGGACGACCTCGTCGGGACGTCCATACATGATGTAGATGCGGCCCATGTCGGTCTTCCAACCGGGGCCGCCGGTCCCGAAGTGCTGGTTCGCGTACTGAACCCGCTGATAGAACTCGTCGCGGGCCTCGTTCTCCGGAGTGTCGGGGGTCGGGTCGCGCCGCTTCCAGAACGCGTCCCAGAAGGCCTTGCGGGCGTCCTCGCCCTGGAGCTTCCCGATCTCGTCGATCTCCGGCTGGGTCGCGACGTAGCGCAGGACATCCACCGACTGCGCCGAGGCAAACCCCATTGTGGCGCGGGATTGGTCCACATCGAAGCCCTTGTCGCGGCGGATCGTCGTGGTCTTCTCCTTGGATCCGGGCTTCGGCGGAACATTGACGGCGACCGTGAAGCGGTAGGACCCCGGACCGACGTTGACGAGCCGCGGGCGGAGAAGGAACGACGTCTTTCCCTCCCGCCTCGAGAGGGTGGTGTCCCCCGCGACCACCTGCTCCCCCGCCTCGCTCATCACCTTGTAGAAGAGCCGGTACGTGGTGTCCCCGACGTCGCGGCCCCGGCGGTCGAAGATCTCCCCCTCCGCGGCGAAGGCCACGATGTTGTCGCCGTACCGCCGTGACGGATTGGGCGTGAACCGCGCGGAGTCGGCCGGAACCGCGTCGACCACGCCGAGGGTGAGATCCGAGAACCACACGAGTCCCGGCGGAGCCGAGGGCACCTCGATCGGGACGCTGGTGGAAGAGGCCCGTTCGGCCACCAGGTCCGTCACGGTGACCTCCACGCGGTACTTCGCGGGCGGGACCTGGAAATCCAGGTGATCGGCGATGTCCTCGCCCCGCTGGCGCGTGTCCCCATAGCTCAGAGCCCGCAGCTCGTGCGTGTAGGTGTCGCCGGTGACCTGGCGCCCTCCCTTGTCGCGGAAGAAGATGACGCGCACCTCGTAGGCCGCATGGTAGCCGGCGGGAGGGGTGCGCTCGAAGAGGAGCTCGCTTCGGCTCATGCGGTAATCCAGGCGGACGGTGGGCCGCCCCGTCTCTCCCATCTGTAGCGTGGCGTCCACCGCGAAGCGGGGGCGGCTGGCGCTGGTCCCCGGAGTCGGGGCCTCGGGCTCCGAGGGCGAGCCCGGATTCTGGTACTGGCCCCGCGCGGTCCCGCCCATGAGGGCGAGGGCCGCGAGGAGAGCCCCGACGGCGATGAAACCCGATCTAGCGCAGAAGGATGAACTGGCGCGCATCATCGATTCCGGGTCCCTGGAGTCTCACGAAGTAAACGCCGTCCGCGAGAAGGCGTCCGCGGTCGTTGCGTCCGTCCCAGGCCAGCGAGCCGAAGCCGCCGCCGGGAGGGGTGGCGCCTTGGATCCGGCGCACGAGCCGGCCGCCCGAGTCGAAGACGCGCAGCTCGATCGATCTTCCTCCATCGGGCGTGGCCACGCGATAGGGAATCTGGAGCGTCTGCCCGTTCCGGGGCCGGTAGGGGTTTGGATAGACGCGGCCGAGCCCCGCGCCGGTGCCGATCGCGATCGACCCGTCGGCGACCTTGCGGGACGAGCCGTCCGGAAAGAAGGCCTCCAGGCGATACCGGACCGTGGCGCCCGCGGGCACGCCGTCGTCGACCGCGGCCCGGACCAGCGGTCCGAGAAGGGACTCGTTCACCCGGACCCCCGCGGCCGAGGTGAGTCCCTGGCCCACGCCGCCCAGATCGCGGAAGACGTTCCACCCGATCGCCCCCGGAGGAAGGGCCAGAAACCAGACGATCCGGACGCGCGGCAGGAGCGAGGCCGGATCCACCGAGAGGCCGAGCGCTGGATCCGCCGTGACGGTCGCGGCGGCGCGGTAGCGCTCGAGGCCGAAGCTGGCGGCGACCAGCAGCGTATCGCCGGTCCAGACGGCGTCGCGCGAGAAGCCGGGGATCTGGATCACGCCCCGGACGAGCGGACCCGAGGGGATCCGGAGATCGATCGCGAGGGCGCCGCCGTCCCCGAGGAGGGCGATCGCGGTCTGGCCCTGCTGCGTGACACCGAACGTCGGGGGCGAGGGCACCGTGGCGAGCAGGTTCGGGGAAGCAGGATCCGTGACGTCCACGATCTGGACTCCGTCGGAGCTCGTGCCCACGATGAGGCTCGTCCCCGAAAGGTCCAGATCGCTCGCCCCCAGGCCGCTGGGCGGCCCGATCGGAACCGGCGCGTCCGGGTCCCGGAAGCCGAACGACTCCAGACCGGAGAAGTCGTCCGCGACGAAGAGCACGGTGTCGCGGACGGCCAGGGCCCGCGGATCGAGCACCGACGGGTAGTTCAGGCTTCCACGCGCCATGGGGGCGTCCGGGTTCGCCACCCCGAAGAAGGTGAGGCCCGCGTTGCTCCCCCCTCGCCGGCCCGCGACCGCGAGCGTGGTGTCGATCACGGCGACCGCGGTGGTGATTCCGGGAAGCGGGAGCGACCCCACGACCCCGGGAGCGGCCGGATCGGTGACATCCACCAGGAGGACGCCCGCCGTCCCCGCGGCCAGATAGACGAGGTGACGCGCGGCATCGAGCGCCAGGTCGTAGGCGCGGGCGTTTCCGGAGAGCGGGACCATGCCCACGAGGGAGGTGTCCGCCGAGCCCGCCCGGTAGATCCGAAGGCCCCCTGTGTAGTCGGCGAGATAGGCCAGTCCCCGATCCGAGACCACCCGCCGCGCGCGTCCCTCCCCCGTCGTCTGTGTCCGGCCCGGCTGGAGGGGCTGAGACACGTCGACCGTCTCGAGGAGGCTCAACGCCACCTCGTCGGGCTCGAGGGGGTTCGCCTGGTCGTCCTCGGAGAGCACCGCGAGCCCGCCGACCAGGGTGACGTGGAATGGATCGACGGAGGCCAGCCGGTCCGTCTCGGAGCCCAACGTTCGTCCCTTGAGTCCGGTCCGGGGGAACTGCGCGTACGTTCGCGCCTCGCCCACCGCGACGACCGTGGAGGCGCCGGCGTCCACGCTGCGCACGAACCGGCCCGACTCGACGAGCGTCGTGGGAGCCGCGAGCTGGGTCTCGGTGTCGACGGGAAGCACGCCGTCGTTCCCCACCGCCAGGAACGCGATCGCGTCCGGCCAGCAGAGATCCTGGGGCTCAAGCCCGTTTGCCTGGAACTCCCAGAGAGATTCCGGAGCAGCGCCGCTCCGCACGCGATAGAGCGTGAGCAGGAGGCGCAGGGTGGGCGTCGTCCTGAAGCTCGCCACCAGAAAGGAATCCGCCCGCGCCTGGACGCGCACGATCGTCCGCCCGTCCGAATACGAGCGCGTGTCGATGAGATCCAGAACCCCCGGCGATTTCTCATGAAGGAAGTAGAGGGCCTGGTCGCTCGCGGCGGCGAGGGTGTTGCCGGAAGGCGCGAACGCCCCGTGCCGGACCACGCCGAGATGATCATGGCCGCCGATCGCGACCAGGTTCGTGGAATCGCCGGTGTCGACGGCCACGATGCCGCGGTCTCCCGCGAGCAGATACGCCGTGCGTCCGGACACCGCCACCTCCTCCACGACGCCGGCGGTGCGGAAGGAGCCGTAGAGCGTGTCGGAGACGCCGTCGCTGCGGCGGAACTCCACCCCGGTGCGGCTGGGGACGAGGTAGCTCCCCCCCGGCGCCCCGAGGTTCAGCGGCACCGCCGGGCCGTAGCGCGCCGAGAGCGACGAAGGCTGGAGGCGCGTGGCGATGATCTCGCTCGAGCCCCGCGCGTCGCGCGGCGGCAGGAGGAGGAGGCAACCCACGAGAATGAGGAGATCGGGGATGCGGAAGGATCGGAGGGAGCGCGCCATCTGTCCCGACGCTACCACGCGGCCCGCAACCGCCTCAAGTGCCGTTCTTTCCGCTTGTCGCCCCGATCCGGTCGGTGCTATAGACTCTGGCCCCATGTTCCGTCTTCTGCCGACCGAGACCCGATTCTTCGACCTCTTCGAGGCCCAGGCCAACAAGGTCCTCGAGGCCGCGCACGCCCTTCGGGAGCTGGTCGAGCACTACGAGAGCGTCGAGGAGAAGGCCCGCCGCATCAAGCAGCTCGAGAGCGACGGCGACAACATCACCCATTCCATCATCGACAAGCTGAATCGAACGTTCATCACGCCCTTCGATCGGGAGGACATCCACGCCCTGGCGTCCGGCCTCGACGACGTGCTCGACAACATCGAAGGGGTTTCGAGCCGGCTGGCGCTGTTCAAGGTCAAGGCCGTCACGCCCGAGGCCATCGAGCTGGTCTCGGTCATCGTCCGGTCCTGTCTGGCCATCCAGGCGGCGATGAGTCATCTGCGGGACTTGAAGTCCATCCCCGCCTATCTGATCAAGATCAACGACCTGGAGAACGAGGCGGACTTCATCTCCCGAAACACGACCGCACAGCTCTTCGAGCAGGCGAGCGATTTCCGCGAACTGATCAAGTGGAAGGAGCTGTATGGACGTCTCGAAGCGACCACCGACGACTGCGAGGACGTGGCCAACATCCTGGAGGGCATCGTCGTCAAGAACAACTGACGCGCC
>Ga0075436_100002859_pt1 | contig 11823 bp, 12 predicted proteins | sample RhiMethybrSRZTD5_FD_75303 | JGI IMG/M metagenome (GOLD analysis project Ga0075436, IMG submission 75303) | Populus rhizosphere microbial communities from Tennessee, USA - Rhizosphere MetaG P. TD hybrid SRZTD5 | ecosystem: Host-associated > Plants > Roots > Rhizosphere > Soil | place: USA... | reverse complement strand
CTGCAGGCCTTGCGAATCCAGTCCGCGGGTGATGCGGCCCTCGTGCAGGACGCGGCGCGTGTTCTTGGCGTATTGCCGGGCCTGTACGTCCGCCGGTACCGGCGCCGCCGGCATTAGGGCCTTACCCTTGCCCTGTGGACTCACCGATCGCTCGGAGGGCGGCCGCCTCCCTGGCAGCCGCGGGCGGGGTTTTTCGTTTCCTGAGGCAGCCGCGCGACCTCGCGCATCCCGAGGCGTGCGACTTCCTGGCCGGCAATCCGCAGGAGATGGCCGAGCGGGCCTACATCGAGACCGTCCAACGGGCGCTGGTCCCGGACTCACCGTCGTACTACGCCTATGGACCTCCGTGGCGACCGGCCGTTGAAGCCGTAGCTTCCGCGCTCGGCCCCAGGCTCGGCCTGGACCTCGATCCGGATGACGTCTTTCTCACGCGCGGAGCGAGCTCGGGGCTGGGCCTGCTCCTCCGCGTGCTGCTCGACCCCGGCGACGAGGTCATCATGCTGTCCCCACCGTGGTTCTTCTACGAGGCGATGCTCTCGGCGGAGTCGGTCGAGGCGGTTCGCGTGCCGCTGACCGAGGAAAAGTTCGACCTCGACCCGGAGGCGGTTTCGCGCGCCATCACGCCACGCACGCGCGCCGTCATCATCAACACTCCCCACAACCCGAGCGGGCGCATCTATCCAGAGGATCAGCTGCGCGAGCTGGCGTCTGTCCTCGAGCGGGGATCGGAGCGGACGGGCCGGCGCATCTATCTGCTGAGCGACGAGGCATACGCGCGGATCCTGTTCGACGGCAACCGCATGATCACGCCCGCGCGTTTCTACCCGGCGACGTTCATGCTCCACAGCTACTCCAAGACCCTTTTGGCGCCGAGTCAGCGCGCGGGTTACATGGCGATGCCGCGATCGATGCCGGCGCGCGAGCAGGTCCGGATGGCGTTGATGCTCGGGTCGATAGGCAGCGGCGCGGTTCCCGACACCGGGATGCAGCATGCGATGCCGGAGCTGGAGAGACTGATCATCGACATCCCGGCCCTGCAGCGCCGGAAGGACCTAATGATCGCGGAGCTGAGGCGCCTGGGGTATTCGGTCGCGTCACCGGAAGGTGGGTTCTACCTGTTTCCGCGGACTCCGATCGCCGACGCGACCGAGTTCTGCGAGTGGCTGGAGGAGCGGCGAGTGTACACGCTGCCTGGAGAAGCGTTCGAGAGGCCAGGCTACTTCCGCCTGTCGCTGACCGCGACCGACGCGATGGTCGATCGCGCGCTGCCGATCCTGGCCGAGGCAATGCAAACCTTCGCGACGACGAGCGTGTCGAAAGCGTGAACCTCTTTCTCTAAGAAGCCGCTATATACCCTTCGCGCTCCAGGTAGAGGATCACTTCCTGCGCCGCCTCCGCGGGCGTGATCGAGGTGGTGTCGATGACGACGTCCGCGTCACTCGGAGGTTCATAGGGGTCTGAGATTCCGGTGAACTCCTTCACGATCCCCGCCCTGGCCTTGGCGTAGAGCCCCTTCCGGTCCCGCGCCTCGCACACTTCCAGCGGCGTCGAGATGTGGACCAGCACGAATCCTCCGCCCGCCTCGACCATGTTCCTCACCTCGCGCCGCGTGCTGTCATAGGGCGCTATCGGCGCGCAGATCGCGATGCCGCCGTTCTTCGTGATCTCCGACGCCACGAATCCAATCCGCCGGATGTTGATGTCGCGGTGCTCTTTCGAAAATCCCAGCTCGGATGACAGATGCTTGCGGACGATGTCTCCATCGAGGAGCGTCACCGGCCGGCCGCCCATCTCCAGCAGCTTGACCAGCACCACGCTCGCGATCGTCGACTTGCCCGAACCCGAAAGCCCAGTGAAGAACACCGTCACGCCTTGCCTGGAGCGGGCTGGATAGGACCGGCGGAGCTCCGCGGCGACCGCCGCGGGTGTGAACCACTCGGGCAGCTCGCGCCCCTCGTTGAGCCGCCGGCGCTGCTCGGTCCCAGAGATGTTGAGGACGCGCGATCCGTCCGGAACCTCGTCGTCGGGCATGTACTCGTCGCGATCCTCGACGTACACCATCTGGCGAAACGGCACCATCGTGACCCCGAGCTCCTCCTCGTACTCCTTGAAAAGCTCCTGCGCGTCGTATGGGCCGTAGAACGGCGTTCCGCTGCGATCATTCCCGGGCCCGGCGTGGTCTCGTCCTACGATGAAGTGCGTCACGCCGTGGTTCTTGCGGATGATTCCGTGCCACACGGCCTCCCTCGGTCCACCCATCCGCATCGCCAGCGGCAGCAGCGAGAGCATCGCGGTCCCGTGCGGGTAGCTCGGCATGATGCTCTGGTAGCAGCGGACTCGCGTGTAGTGGTCCACGTCACCCGGCTTCGTCATCCCGACCACCGGATGAATGAGCAGGTTGGCGCTCGACTCCTTCGCCGCGCGAAGCGTGAGCTCGAGGTGCGCACGATGCAGCGGATTACGGGTCTGGAACGCGACTACGTGTCGCCAGCCGAACAGTGCGAAGTGATCGCGAAGCTCAGCCGGGCTTCGCCGCAGGTCTCGGTAATCGTAGTGCGTGGGCAGCTGCAGGCCTTCGAGATGGCCGGACAGGTAGAACCCGTGAGTTCGATTGGCGAGATGGTCGACGCCTGGGTGGGCGGTGTCTCGCGTGCCCAGCACCGCTTCGGCCTCCTGCATGCGGTCGGGCTCCCAGGCCTCGTCCACCTGGAGCGCCGCCAGTAGAACCCCCTCCGCATCGCGCAGGGCCAGCCATCCGCCGGGCTTGAGGGACTGAGCGAGCTCGGCCGGCACGTCCAGGGTGACCGGAATCGGCCACAGCGTCCCATCGGCGAGGCGCATGCGGTCGCGGACGGATTCGTAGTCGGCTTGGGCCAGAAACGTACGCAGCGGCGAAAAGCCGCCGTTCAACAACAGCTCCAGGTCACAGAGCTGGCGAGGCGTCAGGTCCCACGACGGCCAGCTGACCGACTCGCCTCTGAGCTGCCGTGCCCGGTCGGCGCCGACGATCCCGTCGACGAGAGACCCGCCATGCGGATTGATGAGATGGTTTGTGCTCATGTCTTGCCTGCTCCGAACCTGGAAGGTTACTGGCCCCGAGGTCGTGAATGCATGATGCCGAGCTCGCGCGCCACCTGGCCGCGGAGGCCGGCAGGCTCCTACTCGATGTGCGACGCGAGACGGCGACGGCGAGCGAGGAGGCGCGAGGCGACGAGGGGGACCGGAGGTCGCAGGCCTTCCTGGCCGAAGAGCTGGCCCGGTGGCGGCCCGACGACGCGGTCCTGTCGGAGGAGTCGATCGACGATCCGCGGCGCCTGCAGTCGCGGCGAGTCTGGATCATCGACCCGCTGGACGGCACCGACGAGTTCAGCGAGCTCGGGCGCGACGATTGGGCCGTTCACATCGCCCTCTGGGAGGAGGGCCGGCTCGTGGCCGGGGCCGTCGCGCTGCCGGCGCAGGGCCTGACGCTGTCGACGATCGACGTCACGCTTCGACCAGCGGAATCAACGCCGCCGCGAATCCTGGTCTCGCGGAACCGGCCCCCTGCATTCGCGCGCCAGGTGGCAGGCGAGCTGGGCGGGCGGCTGGTGCCCCTCGGATCGGCCGGGGCCAAGGTCGGCGCCGTCATTCAGGGCGACGCGGACGCCTACCTCCATGCGGGCGGCCAGTACGAATGGGACTCGGCCGCCCCGGTCGCGGTTGCCGTGGCGGCGGGCCTCCACGCGAGCCGCGTCGACGGTTCAGCTCTCGTCTACAACCGCCCGGATCCGAAGCTTCCGGATCTGCTGGTCTGCCGTCGCGAGCTGGCCGAACCGATTCTTGCCGCGATCCGCAAAGCGGCCAGCTAGAGCGCCGCGAGGTACACGGCCAGCAATTCGTCCGCCGGGTACTTGCCGGCCAGCTCACCCGCGGCCCTGCGCAGCTCCGGTTCTCCGATGCCGTAAGCGGCGATGTGCTGGGGAAGGCCGAGCGACCCTATCAGCCGATAGACGTCGTCGGCCGAAGGGAGGGCGGCAAACCTGCCCGGCATCCGCGGCGCCAGGTACCGCATGACGTGCGGCAGGAGCAGGCACGAGGTCACGCCGTGCGGGATGCCATGCCTCGCGCCGATCTGCTTGCCCATCGTGTGGCTCAACCCTGCGGCGGACGCGCCCGGCAGCGTGAACGAGAACCAGGCCGCCAGTTGATTCTCCGTTCGCACATCGACGTTTGCAGGCGACGCCTTCGCCCGTGGCAGCGAGTCGAACAACCGACGGATCGCCTCGAGCGACATCACGTCGTTGAATGGGTGCTCGCCTTCGCCGAGGAATCCCTCGACCGCGTGGTCGAGCGCGCGAATGCCGGTCGACAGCCACAGCTGCATTGGCGTGGCCAGCGTGAGCTCGGCGTCGTAGATCACCGTCTGCGGCATCAAGCGCGGGTCGCGCATCCCCGCCTTGTCTCCGGCCTCGTTCGTGTAGCCGGCGCCCGCGGCGAGCTCCGCCACCGACAGCGTGGTCGGGATCGCGATGTGGGGGACGGCGCGGTCGTCGCCTCGCGCCAGGCGAACCGAGATGATCTTCGCCGCATCGATCGCGCTGCCGCCACCGAAGCTGACGATCGCGTCGACCCCCGTGCTCGTGGCAGCCTCGACCCCAGCGTCGATCTGGGACATCGGAGCGTGCTGGCCGATCACGACCGTGGCCGCAGGTTGCAGCGGGAGTCGCTCGACCGACGGGAGCAGCGATCGGGTGGTGACCAGGGCGACGCGCGCCGCCTCCAGAGGCTGGACCAACGCGCCAAGCTCGGCGACCGAGCCAGGGCCCCAGTGGATGCTTCGCGGATTCGAATAGGTGAAGACGCCGGTCGGCATACTACGCAAGCATTGAGCATCGCCCACGGTCACCGCGTGGTCGAGGCCGGCGCCCCGCTTCGGGCGGCCCGGGCGGCGTGCATCCTGCTGCACGGCCGCGGCGCCACCGCGGAGGACATCATGACCGTCGCGGCGGAGATCGAGCTTCCCGGCTGGGCGTACCTGGCCCCGGAAGCGGTCGGCAACACGTGGTACCCGAACCCGTTCACAGCTCCGCTCGAGAGCAACGAGCCTTACTTGAGCGCAGCGCTGGACATGCTTTCCAGGCTGGTTGAGCGCGTCGAGATGGATGTGCCCGCGCAGCGGACGATGCTGCTCGGGTTCTCCCAGGGCGCCTGCCTGACCCTCGAGTGGGTCGCGCGCAATGCCCAACGCTTCGGCGCGGTCGTCGGCCTGAGCGGCGGCCTGATCGGTCCGGACGGAACCCCGCGTGACTACCCAGGCAGCCTCGACGCCACTCCGGTATTTCTCGGCTGCAGCGACGTGGATCCGCACATACCCATGCGTCGGGTCGTCGAGGCGGGCGAGGTGCTGCAGCGGATGGGAGGCGAGGTGACGGTCCGGTTCTATCCCGGGATGGCGCACATGGTCAGCCTCGAGGAGATCGCCACGATCCGCGACATGGTCGCGTCGATCTAGCCGGCAAGGAAACGAGGAATGGAGGCTTAGACACAGAAATGCACCTGGAAGACATCGTCGTCTTCATCGTGGTCGGCCTCATCGCCGGCTTCCTCGCCAGCAGGATCGTGCTCGGCAAGGGCCGTGGCTGGCTGATGGACATCATCATCGGCATCCTGGGCGCGGTGATCGGCGGCTGGTTGGCGAGTCAGCTCCACATCTCCATCAATGTCGGCGTCCAGTTCGTGAACCAGATCATCGTCGCGTTCGTCGGAGCGGTGCTTCTTCTCCTGATCTGGCGACTCGTCTTTCGTCGGGGGAAATAGCGAGGCTCCTCGCCGTCTTGTAACCCCTGGTGGATTACGGGCAGCCTGTGCGCTTCGGTGTGTTTCTCATTCCGGAGGCAACCGAAAGGCCGCTGCAGCAGGCCCTGGTCGCCGACGATGTTGGCTTCGACGTCATCGGCGTCCAGGACCATCCGTACCAGCGCCGGTTCTTCGACACCTGGACGCTGCTGACAGCGATCGCGATGCGCACCGAGCGGATCACGGTTTTTCCGGACGTTGCGAACCTGCCGCTTCGCCCGCCTGCGATGCTGGCCAAAGCGGCGGCAACGCTCGACATCCTCAGCGGCGGCCGCCTCGAGCTAGGACTGGGAGCCGGCGGATTCTGGCCGGCGATCGGGGCGTACGACGGCCCGGTGCGAACGCCGGGCGAGTCGGTGTCCGCCATGGAGGAAGCGATCCAGGTGATCCGCCTGCTGTGGAGCGGACAGCACGGCATCCGGCTCGACGGCCAGTTCTACCACCTGGCGGGGGCACACTCAGGCCCGTTGCCCGCGCATCCGATCGGCATCTGGCTCGGCGCTTACAAGCCGCGGATGCTTTCGTTGGTCGGTCGCGCGGCCGATGGCTGGGTGCCGTCCTACGGCTACTTGAAGGAGCCCGAGCTGCTCGAAGCCAACGCACGCATCGACGATGCCGCGAGGCAGGCCGGCCGCGACCCGCGAATGATCCGGCGGGTGCTCAACGCCGGCTACATGAACGCACAGCAGTTGGTTGAGCTCGTCACCGATGTGGGGATGGACACATTCCTCGTGACCGACGACCCGGACGAGATGCGGACTTTCATGGCCGAGGTCGCTCCGAGGGTTCGAGAAGAAGTTGAATCACGCCGATCACGTCGCGCTGATTGAAGGCGGGGTCGGGGAGCGGGGAGGCCGATGGGCCGACCTCGGCGCCGGCGAAGGAGCATTCACGCTCGCGCTGGCGGACGTTGCCGGCCCCGACGCTCAGATCATCGCCGTCGACAAGGACGCGCGCGCGCTGCGAGCGTTGAGTGGTCGGTTCGAAACTCGAGTCGCGGACTTCACGCGACCGCTGAACCTGGTCGACCTCGACGGCGTAGTGATGGCGAACTCGCTCCACTACGTGCGTGACAAGGAACCGGTGCTGCGAGCGGTGCGCGCGATGCTGCGATCGGGAGGCAGATTGATCGTCGTCGAATACGGCGCCGACCGCGGCAACCCGTGGGTGCCGTATCCCTTCACCTACGCGCGCTGGGAAACGATTGCGGCTCGGTCCGGCTTCAAGAACACGAGGCTCTTGAAAACCGTCCCGAGCCGCTGGCTGGGGAGCATCTACTCGGCCGTGAGCGAGGCCTAGAAGACCTGGCTCTGCTTCTCGGCCTCCTGCGTGTGCCGCCCCCGGTGGCGCCGCATCCAGCGCCGGATCATGACGCTTCGCCGGTCGTCGACCGACCGTCCGCCGCCGCCCGGGTTGAAGCGCTTGGTCACCCCGTCGAGCTTGGCGCCCCACGTGACGTACTTCTTGAAGCGCTCCTCGGCCTCCTGGGCGATGCCGATCCGCGGCCCGCGGGTCTCCTCGCGGAAGCGCGCGATGCGGCCGGCCGCCGCGCCCTCCTTTTCCTCCGGAGTCGACCCGAGGTTGAGCTCCGGGAGCGTCCCGATCACCACGATCTGGTCGTCCTCGACCGCAACCTCCACCCCCGTGAACCAGCCGTCCGGGAGCCTTCCGGCAAACCAACCTTTGATCGAACCGAGTTCCTTGTCATCCATGCATTACATAATTACACTGTTAAAGATGCGGCGTCAAGGGGGAGAACAAGACTCGTTGACGACCTCTCGTAAGCTCACCACCACATGGGAATGATGCCGCCGGGCTCGCACGGGCCTGTGATCTGGTGGGGAGGGTGGGGAGGCCGCCGGCGCAAGCCGGAGGACGGCCCCGCCAACAGCGGCCTGACGGGCGATCCGACGATCGAGCCGCCGCAGCTGCCGGAGGGTCCAAAGGACCTGCGCGGCCGCTGGGAGAGCCTCAAGCAGTCGGTCGTCGGCACCACCGCGGCCCTGCCGCAGGTCCTGAGCCTGGTGTGGGAGGCAAGCCGCCCGATCACCATCGGCCTGTTCATCACGACGGCGATCGCCGGCATCATCCCGACCATCTCGGTCGGGATCACCCTGACGCTGACCAACGCCGTCGTGCGCGGGATCGTCATCAACGCATCCCACCTCCCGGACCGCATGACGCTCAACGAGCTCGGCGTCGCCTGGCTGCCCCCGCTGACCTTCACCGCGGTCGGGATGATCGTCTTCCTGGCCGCCGTTCAGCTGGTGGTCTTCGCCGTCACCGCGCTGCTCAACACGTTGCGCAACATCACCCAGCAGCTGCTGCAGAACTCGGTCTCGATGCGCATTCAGCTGATGGTCATGGAGAAAGCCGCGTCGCTCGACCTAACCTTCTACGAGGACCCGGCTTCCTACGACCTGCTGCGGCGCGCGCAGAACGACTCGATCAACCGCCCGGTCCTGATGATCGCGACCGCGTTCGGTCTGCTCCAGACGATCCTCACGCTGGTCACGATGATCGCGTTCCTGTTCGGGGTCAGCTGGATCCTGGCGATCATCGTGCTGCTGTCGCCCGTCCCGGCGTTCATCGCCGACACCAGGTATGGCTGGCGCGGCTACAACATCGCGCGATGGGGCTCGCGGCTGCTCCGGCGCATGAACTACATGGTCAGCCTGGTGACGACGGACTCCTTCGCCAAGGAGGTCAAGCTGTTCGGGCTCGGTCACTACTTCATCGAGCGCTACCGGCTCATCGCCGGCGCCTTCTACGCCAGCCAGCGCGGGCAGTTGGTGCGCCGGTACATGACCGGCTTCGCGCTGGGCAACCTGAGCACGGTCGTCACGTCGATCACGTACCTGTACATCGCACTCCAGGCGATCGCCGGCCGCCTGACGCTGGGCGCCCTGACGGCCTACACCCAGGCCGCGGTCCAGGTGCAGAACTCGATCCAGAGCATCCTGAGCGGCTTCTCCGGCATGTACGAGCACAACCTCTACCTCAACAACCTGATCGAGTTGATGGCCCAGCAGCCGTCGCTCGCCGTGGCCGCCAACCCCAAGCCGGTGCCCCAGCCACTGCGCGGCGAGATTCGCTTCGAGAACGTCACCTTCGCCTACCCGGGTGCGGAGGGCCCTGCCCTGACGGACGTCTCGTTCACCGTCAAGCCGGGCGAGACGCTCGCGGTGGTCGGCCGCAACGGCGCGGGCAAGACGACGCTCTTCAAGCTGATCTGCCGTCTCTACGACCCGAGTGGCGGCCGGATCCTGATCGACGGCGTCGACATCCGCGATTACGAGCCAGACGAGATCCGCCGCCAGATCGGCGCGATGTTCCAGGACTATGTCGACTACCAGGCGACCGCCGGCGAGAACATTGGCCTCGGCAACGTGCCGGAGATCGCCGATCGTGACGCCGTGGTGAGCGCCAGCAAGCAGGCGGGGTCGGACGAGCTCATCGCCAACCTGCCGGCCGGCTACGACACGGCTCTGGGCAAGTGGTTCGACGCCGGTGTCAACCTGTCGGGAGGGGAGTGGCAGAAGGTGGCGCTGGCCCGCGCGTTCATGCGCGAGGACGCCCGGATCCTGCTCCTCGACGAGCCCACGTCTGCTCTCGACGCGCAGGCCGAGTACGACCTCTTCGAAAGGCTGCGTTCGCTGACGCGAGGCCGGACGGCGGTCTACATCTCGCACCGGTTCTCGACCGTTCGGCGAGCCGACCGGATCATCTTCCTCGAGCACGGCCGGCTGGTCGAGGAAGGCACGCACGAGGAATTGATGCGTTTGGGCGGCCGCTATGCGAGGCTCTTCCGCATGCAGGCCTCCGCCTACACCGGCGAAGACATCGAAGAGCTTGTCGGGGACGTCGGCTAGGCCGGCTTTGCTGAGCGGCGCCCTGCTGGGCGTCGCCACCTTCGCCTTCTACATGATCGGCTCGAACCGCTCGTTCGGCTACGACGCGGCGGCCACCTTCGCCAACTTCATCGCGACCCCGTCGATCTGGGACGCGTTCGCGGTTCGGTCAGTGATCCCGACCATCCCGGTGACCCAGGTCGCGACCAACGACCACGTCCTCCTCTCCCTGCTCAGCCACCTCATCTTCTCGGCGACCGGCTCGCGCAGCGAGGTCGTCTACCGCGTGCTGCCGGCTCTGGCCGCGGGCGGAACGGTGGGGGTTTCAACGGCCTTTCTGGCCCGTCGGTTCGGCCTGGTCGCGGGGTTGAGCGCCGGCCTTTATATCGCCACCGACCCGCTGTTCGTCGACAACAGCCGCGACCTCCGCGGCTACAGCCTGGCGGCCCTCGGCTCGGTCATGGCGACGCTGATCCTCAACGGACGGTGGACACGCGGGCGGTTGATCGCCTATGCCGCGATCATGGGGCTCGCCGTCGCGGCCCAGCTGTTCGCCGTCGTGGTCCTCCTGTGCCATGTCGCGTGGATCGCGACCCGGCGCTCCCAAACCGAGCTGATGCACCTCGCGCCGGCCTGGATCGGAGCGGCCGCGATCGGGCTGGGCGCCAACGCGAACATCCAGGTCACCGAGCTCACGCAGCACGGCCTGCCCGCGTCGCAGTTCTACCCGACCTTTCCGCGCGATGCGATCTTGTTTCTGGTCGGGGCGCCCGTGCTCCTGCCGATGGGCCTGTGGCTATCGAGCGCCGGGCTAGGTCTCTGGCTGAAGCGCCGCGAGCCGTGGTTGTGGTCGACAGTGGCCGTGCTGGCCGTCGTCGTGCTGGTCCTGTGGCTCGGCCTGCGTCCGGCGTTTCTGTATCCGCGCTTCTTCCTCTTTCTGGTCCCGGCCTGCGCATACCTGATGGCCGCGGCCATCGCCCGCTGGTGGGTGCTGGCTCCGGTGGTGATCGTCGGCGCCGCGGCTGCGGTCGCGAGCCAGGCCCCCGGCTATACCCAGGACCCGCTGGCGCTGCCCCAGGCGGCCGCCGCGGTGGAGCGCATCCACGCCTTGGGCGGGCGGGCATGCGTGATCCACAGCGATGAGCAGGTCCTGACCGCGTACACCTCGGACTTCACGGTCGTCACCCGAGCCGACCAGCTGGCAGGATGCGACGCGGTCGTGGTGGTCAGCTGGGGGATCGACCTGGGCCTGCGCGACCAGGCGGCGCAGGAGTTTCCGCGACTTACGACGCTGCCCGCTTACTACCCGGCGGTCGTTCTAGAGAGATGAATGCCCGGTGCAGGTGTGCATGCCTTGAGGCGTGAGCTGGAGCACCCGAACCGCGCGGCCCCGCATGCGGTCACACCGCCAGCAGAACACGACGGCGTCGATCCCCCAAGGAAGAATCCCTCTCAAGAGCACCTCGCGCTCCTTTTGATGGAGGGCCCAGCAGATGAAGAAATGCATCGAGCCCGAAGAATGTATCGGCTCTTCGCCGACAAAGCAAAGGGATCGCAGTTAAGAATCTGTGAAACGCGCTCAGGCCGCGTGGATCTGGTCGATCTGGTCGATCTTGGCGGCCAGGACGAAGTCGTTCTCGGTCAGGCCGCCGGCCGCGTGGGTCGTCAGGTCGACGCGTAACGAGCCGTAGCCGAGGTGCAGGTCGGGGTGGTGGCCCTCCGCCTCGGCGATGACGGCGATCCGGTTGATGAGGTCGACGCCGGGCGTGAAGCCCTTGAACCTGAAGGTCCTGGTCAATGCCAGGCGGCCGTCGATTTCGACGACGCTCCAGCCGTCGAGCTGGGCGAGGAGGGAGTCGATTTCGGCTCGGGGGAGCGTCGGGGTGCCGGGCTTGCAGACCACGCAGTGGCGCTCGGCGAGAGGCGTGGCCATCTCGCTGACCATGCTACGTGGGTGGGTAGAATGAGACCTCCCATGGGCGGCTAGCTCAGTGGGAGAGCGCTTGCCTCACACGCAAGAGGTCGTTGGTTCAAACCCAACGCCGCCCACCAATAGCGGCCCCGTCGTCTAGTGGCCTAGGACGCAGCCCTCTCAAGGCTGAGATCGCGGGTTCGAATCCCGCCGGGGCTACCACGT
>Ga0075436_100002857_pt1 | contig 11827 bp, 11 predicted proteins | sample RhiMethybrSRZTD5_FD_75303 | JGI IMG/M metagenome (GOLD analysis project Ga0075436, IMG submission 75303) | Populus rhizosphere microbial communities from Tennessee, USA - Rhizosphere MetaG P. TD hybrid SRZTD5 | ecosystem: Host-associated > Plants > Roots > Rhizosphere > Soil | place: USA... | reverse complement strand
GAATCCCGTGCGCCCGGTTCTCCTCACCGATCGCTTCCGAAAACGACAACACAAACGCTTTCGTCGCCGCGTAAGTCGCCATGAACGGCACACCCTGAAACGCCGCGGTCGAAGCGACGTTTACGATCGTACCCTGCCGGCGTTCGCGCATCGGACCCAGAAAACGATGCGTCAACTCAACCAGCGATTTGATATTCAAGTCGATGATTTCGAGTTCCGTTGCGAGATCAAGTTTTGAGAAATCGCCCATCGAGCCGAACCCGGCGTTGTTGACGAGCATTTCGATCTGAAGGTCACGTTTGTGCGTTTCCTCGATGAGCCGAACAGCGGCGTCGGGCTCGGTCAAATCCATCACAATGTACTGCGCGCGAACTCCACTCACGCGCCCGAGCTCATTACAAAGCGCGATCAGCTTTTCTTCCGAGCGCGCCACGAGCAACACATTCCGGCCGCGTTTCGCGAGCTTCCTGGCAAAGGCTTCACCGATTCCTGAGGAGGCGCCGGTGATGAGTGTCGTGTTCATTGAGTGCCCAATTGAATCAGATTCAACTCGATTATGTCAGTGCTGCCCGATCGGATGCGATTCAGGATTGCTTCGGACGGCGCGTTGTCGAGGTTGATGCGGGCCACCGCGGCAGTGGCGCCTTCGAAGACGATGTTCTCCATCTCCTGAACGTTGATCTGTTCTGACTTGATCGCATCGAGCACGCCGGCGAGCACGCCCGGCCGATCGACGTGACGTACGACGAGCCGGTGCGTCGCCGGAGTTTGACGTGCGAGGTTGACGACGTTCGGAACTGTGCCGGTTTCTTTAAACTGCTGCACGATGCGCACTGTCTCGGCGGCAATTGCTTCCTGCGCCTGGTCCGTCGATGCGCCGATGTGGTGCGTGCCGTAGAGCCCTTCTTCTTTGACGACTTCGTCCTTGAATTCACCGGTTGCACTACTCGGTTCAACGGCGTAGACGTCCAGCCCTGCGCGGATGCGGCGACTACGCATCGCGTTCACGAGGGCCTGCTGGTCCACGACTTCGCCGCGCGCGGTGTTGATGAAGTAAGCGCCTTCACGCATCGCATTGAAGAAGCCGGCATTGATGACGTTGCGTGTTTCGTTATTCAACGCCAGGTGAACGCTTACGACGTCTGCTTCCGCCGCGACCGCTTGCGGTGAATCCTTGTGAATAACTCCCAGCTCGGCCGCGCGCTCGGGCGTCAAACTCCTGCTCCACGCGATGACGGGCATGCCGAACGCCTGCGCGCGCGCAATCATTTCCTGACCGATCTTACCGACGCCGATCAAGCCAAGGGTGCGACCAAACAGGCCGCGCGCTTTCGAAAACTCCTTCTTGTTCCATTCACCTTGCCGCAAGGCCACGACGTTGTCGACGATGCGCCGATCGAGCGCGAGGATCAACGCGAAGGCGAGTTCCGCAACCGCGATCGAGTTTTTGCCCGGACAATTCGAGACGTAGATGCCGCGTTTCGAAGCAGCGGCGACGTCGATCGTGTTGTAGCCCGCTCCCGCGCGTACGACGAGCTTGATTGGCCCAGCCGCCAGCATCGGCTCAGTCACTTTCGTACCTCTGACGACGAGAACATCTGGTCCAACCTCAGCGATCGCTTGAACGAGCGCGTCGTCCTTCAGATCTGGTTGATAAGAAACGTCGCAGCCCAATGCCTGGAGACCGTCGCGACCGGACTGTTCGAACTTGTCGGCTACTAAAACACGCATAGGATTAGATTGAATGTATCAACAAACCGTCTCTCAGTTTTGGTTCAAACCAGGTTGACTTCGGGGGCATGATCTCGTTTGCATCCGAAACCATCAGGAGCTCCTCGACGGTGGTTGGATAAAGCGAAAAGGCGACGGCGGCTTTGCCCTCGTTAACCAATCGTTCGAGCTCCTGCGTGCCGCGCAGGCCGCCGATGAAATCGATCCGCTTGTCAGTGCGCACGTCTTTGATGCCGAGAATCGGATCGAGCAGACGATCCTGAAGCACGCTCACGTCCAACGCGGTCACCGTGCTGGCCGGCAACGTTGCATCAGGCGCGAGTTGCAGCCCGTACCACTGTCCGTCGAGATACATACTCCATTGAGCACGTTGCGGCGGCGCAGGGCTCGCGCTTTCTGTGACGGTGAACTGGCGTTTCACCGCCTCGAGAAATTCTTGTTTTGAAAGTCCGTTCAGATCGCGCACGACGCGGTTGTAGGCAAGTATCTGCACCTGCGAGTCGGGAAAGATGACAGTGAGAAAGTAGTTGTAGTCTTCCTTGCCGGTGTGCGTGAAGCTTTGCTCGCGCAACTCCGCACGCGCACGACTCGCACTCGCCGCGCGATGATGACCGTCAGCGATGTACAGCAACGGAACCGCCGCAAAGCTGTTTACCAGTCCTTCAGTATCTGTCAGTCGCCAGATCGTGTGGCGAATCCCATCCTCGGCGGTGATGTCGAATAACGGATCGGCCGCGATCGCGGCGGCGACTTGTGCGTCGATGCCGGCCCGCGTGCGATAGGTCAGAAAAACCGGACCAGTCTGCGCGCGCAGCATGATCATATGGCGCGTGCGATCGTCTTCCTTGTCTCTTCGCGTGCGTTCGTGTTTGCGAATCGTGTTGTTGTCGTATTCATCGATCGAACAAACGGCGACGATGCCGATCTGCTCGTGCTGGCCCATAATTAGCCGGTACAAGTAAAGACTCGGTTCAGCTTCTTTTTCGAGCGGCGCTGCCGCGATCAGTTTTTCGAAGTTCTCAACGGCTTTGCGATAGACGGGATCGCTGTGGATATCGGTTCCGGGCGGCAAATCGATTTCGGGGCGCGAGACGTGCAGGAAGCTGAGAGGTTTTCCGGCCGCCAACGCGCGCGCCTCTTCGGTATTGACGACGTCGTAAGGGACACTCGCTACCGCTTGCGCGCGCTCAGCTGGCGGACGCAAAGCGCGAAAGGGACGAATAACCGCCACAGATCCTCCTTCATCCGTTAACTACGAGGTGATTGATGTACAGGCTATGTGGTTTTAAGACTAGCCGTTTGAGTGTGAAAACTCAAACGGGCGTAGGTTATCATCCTCGGCGGCTTCATGACGTCAATCTCCAAAGCTTTTAGCGTTACCCGGCGGGCCACGCGCAAGTTATTAACCGACCCTGCCGAGGCGTGGCTGTTGTGCCGGATGGCGTGGTGGGTGAGTGTGCTTTCGGTTGCCGCCCGTTGTTACTCGTTGCCGCGGGCGCTGTCGATCGTCGCTGGGTCACAAACTAATCAGCCGCGATCGAACGATGGCGCCGTGCAACAACGGCTCGCGCGCGCAATCGATCAACTGCTTTCAGCTGACCTTCTGGTCTTCAAACCGATCTGTTGGAAACGCGCCGCCGTGCTTCATCGTTACCTTTCGCGCAACGGCATCACCACGCGGATCATTTTCGGGGTGCGCAACGAAGCTGACGGCAAAGTTGCAGGACATGCCTGGCTCGAGGCCGAAGATGGACCAATACTCGAGAGCGCCCCGCCTGAATACGTCGTGACCTACAGGTTTCCTTCCAACGAACGCTTCGATCCCCAACTCGCTACATTCACGCTCGAATAGATCACAAAGAAAGAGAGGCGCGGTTGGGCGCCTCCCGTGTTTGCTGATTTTCCCCAACGATTACGGAAGAGCCTCGACGTTGATATAGAACTTGAAGCTGCCCGTTTGTTGAATACCAAGCAGGAAGCGCAGGTCGAGGGACGCGCCATTTGCGAGCGGAGTCGCGAGCGTTACGGTGCCGGACGACATCGAGGAATTGAAGCCGCCGCCGTTTGGTTGTGACGGAGGTTGCTCGAGAGTCGTTCCTTGAACAGTGACGTTGCTCGTGCCGCTGCCACAAGGCGGACGGTCTACGGTTACAACAACAGCAGTCGAGGTTCGCGGTCGCAGGTCGGCGATGCCGCTCGGGGCGGGGAATGTCGTAAGGTCAATTACACGCCAACGCAAACGGGTCACGTTGCCGCCTGTGTTGTTCACTACGGTCCTGCGGACATCCAGCGTTCCGAAGGTGGAATTGTTGGGTGGATCCGACGTGAAGTCGCGCACGCGATTCGGTGGTGACGCGGCAGCGGCGCACGTATCGAGCAGGTTCACTGCAAACGATGCGTTTCGCTGAATCGGTGAACTCAGGTTCTCCGGTCCAGGCGCGCCCAAACGCTGACCGGCGCCGGCGGAGGTGCCATTGGTGTCCACGAAGACGAAGTCAGCCGCGTTGTTGTTCGTATCTTTCGGCGTATCAATGGTGCAGGCGCCGAAGGTGGTGATAGAACCGCTCTTGCCGCAGTTATCGCGATAAAACGCGTAGTCGATCGAGAAAGGCGTCAGGGCCGGGTAACCGGTGCCTTCCTTGTAAAGCGTGTTTGCTTCTGAGGTGGAGCCGACCGCATCGAGGCGGTTTGCCAGGGTGAAATTGGCTGCAACGCTTGTGTTGAAGATCGCTATACCGGCGTTATCGGGAATGTCGGTGGTGTAAGTAGCATCGCCAGTCGCGGTGGTCCCATTACCAGCGGGATAAGAAGCGAGGCTATACCCGACACTGTTCACGCAAAGATAGTGACCGCGGTTGGGGATAACCGTGCCATTAGGAATAACGCAACGCGCTACGCCGTTCGAAGCCGCCACCGCATAACCGGTCCCGCCGCCGGCAACCGTATGGTCGGCTCCACTGTTGTTGTAGAGTTCGATGAACTCATCGTTTGCGCCATTTGGACCACGGACGCGAAACTCAGAGATGATCAACTGTGCTGCCGCAATCTGCGCCAGACCAAGTACCATCAGTACCAGGCCAGCGAACATTACGGACACCCGAAATGACTTTGACATGCCTGTAATCTCCTTCTTAGGTGGGCCCACGATGTTCAGTGTGGCGAAAAAACCTAGCACGCCTTTTCGAACACCGTCAACGAAATTTAACATTACAATTCCTGGACCACCTTGATCATGGAAGGGCCTCAACGTTCACAAAAAATCTGAATCGGCCCGTCTGTTGAACTCCCAAAAGGAAGCTCACGGTTATCGAAGAATTCGGCGGAAGCGGTGTGTCCAGACTGATCGTTCCCGCCGAAAGGGTGGAGTTGAAACCACCGCCGATAGGTTGCGACGGCGGCGTTTCCAAAGTTAGACCAGCGACGTCGATCAATCCGCCGACTTGGCACGGGTCGACCTCAGTCGATGAAGATGACGTACGCACTCGTAGATCGGCGACGCCTTCGGGTACGGGAGTAGTGGTGATGTCAATGACGCGGAAGCGCAGACGTGTGACGTCGTTCACAGTGGTGTTTGTAATGACGCGGCGAATTGAGAGCGTGCCAAACGTCGACTGGTTCTCTGGGTCAGGGGTGAGATCGCGCACACGATTCGGCGCAGTCGAAGCGGCGATGCACGGCGCCATGAGAGTCGCGGTGAAATTGTTGTTTTGCTGCGTGGGACTCGAAAGGTTTTCGGGACCAGGTGCGCCGAGCGCTCCGGCCGCGCCCACGTTCGTCGCGCTGGTGTCGACAAAAATAAAATCAGCGGCGTTGTTGTCGGTGTCTTTCGGTACACCTGCGGGGCGTAAATCGCGATAGAACGCATAGTCGAGAGTGTTCGTGGTCAGCGCGGGATAACCGGTACCTTCCTTGTAAACCGCATCGGTTTCGCTGGTTGAGCCGGCGGCATCGAGCCGGTTTGCCAGGCTGTAACTCGTGCCCCCCGTGGCATTGTTGAAAAGCGCGACGCCGGCATTATCGGGAATTCCGGCGGCGTAAACGTTGTCTGCTTCGACCGGAATTGTCGCGCTGCTATTAGCACAGAGATAGTGACCGTTCGCGGGTATGACGGTTCCGTTCGCTACTACGCAGCGCGTGTTGCCGTCGGACGCGGCGATCCCGAGGCCGTCCGAGCCGTCGGCAGACTGCACCGTCAAACGCGAACCCGTCGGGTTGTAAAGCTCGATGTATTCGTCGTCAGCGCCGTTTGGTCCACTCAAACGAAACTCACTGATGACCAACTGTCCGGCCTTTGTGCTTGGGATCGCGGTTGAGATGTTCAGCGACCAGCCGCGTGCGATCGTGCCGCCGTTACCATCCGTATCATCCGTGATGAAAAGACTCCAGGTTCCATTTACCTGATCGGACATCAAGCCATTGAAGATTTTGGCGAAGGTAGCAGAACCGGCCGGAGCGGGTTCGTTGTACGGTGGACCGATCGCCGGCACCGGAAAGTCGTCGCCGATGGTGTCCGCGTTGAAGGGTTCGTAGGTTCCACCGTCGACGAGTGCGGCCGAGTCGGGAAGAGGTCTGGTGCTCTCGTCAGCGACGGTTATGGTGATATCGGAGACAGCATTTGTGCCGCCAACGTCGGACCAGAAGTGAAACGTTTGCCCACTTGGTCCAAGCAAGAGCATGTCGAGGTCGTCGGGCGAAGAATGAGTCAGCCCGTTAATCGTGACTGACACTCCCGTAACCACGCCCGTTAGACCGAGCACTTCGATATCTGATGGATAGGGAACTACCGGTTCCGGATCAGTAGTGCTGTTGGTTGCCGGAATTTCGATCGGATTCGAATTGGTGAAGACTGACGGTCCATTAACAGCGCTTGTTTGGATCGGCAGGATGTGAACGCCGCCCGGTACGCGTTCTGCTCTTGAATCGGATCTCGGCGCGCGCGCAATTGGCTGTTCGGTAACCGGCGCAGGCGTTTCCGCGCGCGATGCTGAAGTCGTCAATTGAAACGGGATGTAATTGCGGATCGGGTTGTCATATGTCCGGAGTGAGCTTTTCTTGCGCCGCTTCTTCTTCACCGCCTTCTTTGCGTAAGCAAGATTCGTTGCACCCGGGATGACCGGCCAGGGCGTGAAAGCCTGGACCAGCAGGACGGCAAGAGCACAGCACAGCAAAGATCTTCGACGAGATCTGAGCATGGGAGCTTCTCCTCGGGGCTAGTTGTCGTGGGCGATCAAATGCGATGTCTCAATGGGGCGATGTTGAACAACTACGATGCGCAAAAACAACGTACCACGCGGTTTGTTTTGTCGTCAATCAGTTTTACGGAAGCGATCCCAGTTGATGAAAATTGGATACAACGCGAGCTGGTGCGGAAAAAAGATGTTCATGAAGAACAAGGTCGAGAGATGAAAGATCACCCCGCCGCCTAACAGCAGCCAGCGCCACCGCGGAAAGAAAACCGCGAGTGGAAAACAGAATTCCCAGACCAAAACAACCACCATCACCACCGGCAGGTAGGCTTTGAACTGCGGCAACCAGAAGGCCAAGCGAAAGGCGGTGTCGTGCAGGTTGTCGAGCGAGTGGTAGATCGCCAGCGAAGGAAGGTTATCCGGGCTGAGATAGCTCAAGCCGCTCGCGCGCAACTTCAACAAGCATGAACTGAAATAAGTCCAGGCTATCAACAACTGCATTAGCAGGATCGGATAGGCGTACGCGAAGGACGGCCGAGCAATCGGTTTTCTCTTTTTCCACCACTGGTCCAACGAGAACTGATCGCCGCACGGTGTGAACGCCAGCACCGCGAGACAATAGATTCCGAGCATCTCGTCGTGATTGAAGTGCCCGAAACTACGAAGCAATCCCTGATAGAACAACACCAACAGGAAAGAAGTCTTGGTTGAAACGACAGTAAACAAACCCGCTGTGCTCAACATCAGCGACAGGACCATCACAACCTTCAGCGTCGTCATCCCGGCAGGCGTCAGCAATCGATCGTAAAAACTCCACGGCAAATACTTCATGACGCCAGTGGGCCGAAGAATCGTGACGGGCAAGCGACCGAGCGCGGAGAAAGAGGCGATTAAAACGGAAACCAAAAACGTGCCGTGGACCACGACGCGCGCCACTCCCAACGCGAACGCGCTCGACGGAACGACGCGATTTATAATTCCTGACGCCACGATTCGATGAACTTATCGTAATTGGCGTAGCTGCCGCCTTCCCAGCGATACATGTCGAGCCGGATCGCTTTCAGGCGCTGCGGTGAAGAGGCTCCGAGGCGTTCGTTGTAGAGACTGCCCCACGCGCGCAACAAATCAGGCACGCGCGCGCCCGGTGGCAATTGCTCGAGTCCGCCGGACTGGCGCAGCAATTCTGCGTTGGCTGGATGCAGGTTGGGTATTTTGAAACTTTGGTTGGCGACAGTCGCGTTGACCATGGTCCATGTGCGGCTGTACATCGCGTTTGTGAGAGTGATGGGTGGAATGTCGATCGTCTGACCGGAAACCGTTTCGCCGCGCAGGATCCAGTAGCTGCGGCCACGTTCGAGGAGTCCGGGCGCCATCATCACGTTCCAGGTCGCGACCGGATAAGCATTGCGCACGTAAACAAAGGCCCAGAACAACGGCAGGAAGATCGCCACGGTGAGCAGGGCGTATTTGATCTTCAGCCAGTTCATCACTTCGCGCTGACTAGTTTGTAAGTCTGAAAACTATCGAGCAGCCGTTGCACGCTGACGGCCGCGTGGTCCGTTTCGACTTCATAGCTCGTTGTAAAGTCGGCGACGATCTCGTTGATCGATTTTCCCTGCTCCAGTCCCTTCCAAACGACCATCGCGGTTTCGTTGAGTTGGAAATAACGCTTCGTATTCAGGTCGACTAGTATGCCTTCGCCGCCGTCAAAATCCGTGACGACGACGTGCCTGCCGGTGATTAGATTTGTTGACGTCATATTCCCTGGTTTCCCAACCTCTTCTGTTCGAGTAGTTGATAGGGTTTGTCGGCCCATGCGGCCGCCATTTCGCGCACGAGTTCACTCGCCGCGCGTTGTTTCGCATCCGCGTCAGCGGTAAAGGCGCGTTCTCCGAAGGGCGATTTCGAATACGTTTGGCTTTGGCGAGCGATGTTTTCCATTTCGGCAGCCACGGGGTTGACACCGAAAAACTCCAACACGTTCGATATTTTAGCCGGGAACAATTGGTTGTAATTAAGCAACAGGGCGCGATCGTTTGCAACACGATGTGCGGTGGCGTAGAAGCCAGCGATCGACCGCGCACAGAGTTCCTCGATCTGCATCTTCGCGACTTCGTTCGTTGAACTACCGATGATCGAGGCCAGCACACGGTGATCCTCGTCTTGGAGCCAGGAGGGAACGTTCCGTACGTTTGAGACGATCGTTTCAACCGGGTCGCGATAAAGAAACACCCAGGGCACGTTGGGCCAAATGCGCTGAATGCGCTCGATTTGCGAGACGCTACAACAGGCGAACTTGATGAAGAGATGTCGCTCACGGCCCGTACGTCGTTGGCCCAATGCTTTCACGACACTGCGCAAGAACAGGGAATACAGATTTTCTTTTGTGCCCTCAGAATCAACGTCCGTTATGAAACGCGCGATCAGTTTGTCGACCGCGGGCGGTTCGGAAAGAACGATCGCACCATCGATCGCGCGGCAGGCGTTCGCCAACAACGTCGAGCCGCAACGTGACGAATGAAAAATAAAACCGGTCGGACTAACGCTGTCGAAGTTCTTTTCCAGTTGGACCAGTGTGTCGAATTCAGTGAACCGCGCGCGCCGATCGGGATGTTCTGACCTGAGCCGGTCGACGGTTTGCTGAAAGAAAGGCTCGGTGAGTTCCACGCCTTCCAGATTCATCCACGACAGCCCCGGCCGCCCGTCGACAACGACCGCGTCCACGGGCAGCCAGCCCTTCAAGTCAGTGAACGTCATGATGCCAGGGGATTTTGCCGTAGCTCTGCAGACAAAAGAGGCACGGTGAACCGGTGTAGAGATCTGGTGTGGTTCCTCTTGCGCGCAGCATGGCGAGTGTTTCTTTGCGTTTTTGCAGTTGTGCCGACGCGAGTGCACGGAACTTCGTGAGCGCCGACGCAAACGACTCCTCGTTGAGGTCCGCAACCACGTCCGGCTCTGCGGCTGCTCCGCGAAAACCCGACAGATTGCAGCAGAGTGAGAGTCGCCCGCGATAATCGACGTTCATACTCCTGCCCGCAAGCGGAGCACACGGCGCATGTTCCACGTCGACGTTGTAGTAACCGACATCGATGCCGATATTCATCTTGAAAATGCGCGCGAGGAGCGCGATCTCTTCTTCCACCGCACGTTGCTCGTCGCGATTGAGCGCGAGTTCGTTTTCGGCGCCGCTCGACGTCGGCATCACGTGGACAAAGTTCAACGCGGTGGCGCCCATGCGTGCGGCGAAGATCGCGATCTGCTCGAGTTGGTCCACCAGATCGCGCCGGACGACGATCTTGATCGCAAACGGCAGTTGCGCAACGTAGCAACGTGAGAAAGCACGAACCAGCCTTTCGAAAGAACCCTTACCGCGCCAACGGTCGTGTGTCTCGCCATCGATACCATCAAGGCTGAAGGCGATGTGCGAAATCGCTTTTCGATTTGCTGTCAACGCCGGCCAGGAGCGTTCAAAATGCCAGCCGTTCGTGACGAAGCTTGCTTGCAGATCGGCAGCCGCGACTGTTTCGAGTATGGCGGCAAACTGCGGATGAAGCGTCGGTTCGCCACCCGTGAAGTTGACGCGCGTGATCTCTGCGGCGTCGCGCGCTTCGTCGATCACGCGCCGCAATAGTTCGAGTGGAAAAAACTCAGCGTGCTGGCTGTAGAGATTGTCTTCGGAGCGAAAGCAGTAGCTGCAATGAAGGTTGCAGATGTTGGCCAGTTCCACGCTCAGACGATGTGGACCATAGTCTTTACCGAAATGGCCATCAGTTTTCATTTTTCACACCTGACACGCGGCGAGGATAATTCGTGAAGCTTGCGCCGGTTCAAGTATCTCGGTCCCCGCCTGAAGTTCAAAACCCCTTGCCTGGCGCGCGAGTCGCGACAAGAGTTGCACGTGTGGACCGGCAACGGCCGTGTCGTAGGTGGCCCACGGGCATGCGCGCAGCAAGCGCGTCATCGTCTCCGTCTGGTCCAACTCACACAAGCGCGTCTCGCTCGCGCCGCTAACGGAGGTAAAGAAAATAAATCGCGGTACCGCCTGCGTCATTGGTGGCGTGGCGAAGACGCTCGATGGTTCGAAACACGTTTTCAATCGGCTTGGACCACCGGCGGTCGCCGCCGCCGCGGGCGCAAGTGCGAAGAAACTGCGAAATCCGCGCGCCTCAACTTTTTCATCAACCACATTCAACAATAACTCATCGTCTGAAAGATAAGCCCAACCGGTCCTGGCTAACTGAAGCGTCAAACTCGATTTGCCGCTGCCGGATGGTCCAACAATCAATACAGCGTTGTTGCTTTGCGGAAGCACGACTCCCGCGCTGTGCAGCTCAAACACGCCAAAGCGCCGTAACGCGGCACAAACCGCAAAAGACGTGACGCGCGCTAGTTCAGCATCAGTTGGACCAGAGACTGACACGGACACACGGAGTGGGTTACCAGGCTCCAGCCGCACCGATGAATGGCTGAACTGCAAAAAGAACTGGTCCGCTGTCGTGTAACAGCGTCCGTCGTTCGCCACGTCGAATTGCGAAAGGCTGGGGGCTGAATGAATCTCAGGCAGCTGTTCGCCGCGCAAAAAAAGTATCTGTACGTCGGGATCGCGTTCCGGAGAAGAGACTGGAGTAAGTTGCCACCCGGCAAAGAATCGTTGGATCAGTGCGGCTAAGTGGCGATCAAAGCTCTGAATAAATAGCAACCGACCGGCGACCGCATAAAAGCTTTGCGAGGCCGGTCGGTCAAGGACCTGAATTCCTTTCATGCAACCCGAATTTCGATTGTGTTAATTGGTCACGCCGCTCGTTGCTGCCTGAAAGAAAGTCGTGGCTTCGAGAACATCGACCGGCACTGAGATTGCCGGTTCAACAAACACTTTCTTGCCTTCTTTCTTCTCGCCGGCAGTTGATCCG
>Ga0075436_100002856_pt1 | contig 11830 bp, 11 predicted proteins | sample RhiMethybrSRZTD5_FD_75303 | JGI IMG/M metagenome (GOLD analysis project Ga0075436, IMG submission 75303) | Populus rhizosphere microbial communities from Tennessee, USA - Rhizosphere MetaG P. TD hybrid SRZTD5 | ecosystem: Host-associated > Plants > Roots > Rhizosphere > Soil | place: USA... | reverse complement strand
CTGCTCGAGCGCATCGGCCCCGCGATCCTGCTGGTGCATTCGCAGGCCGGCGCATTCGCGTGGCCGGTGGCGGACGCCAAGCCGGAGCTCGTCAAGGCGATTCTCGCGATCGAGCCGAACGGGCCGCCATTCCACGGGCTCGAATTCGTCGGCGCGCCGGACTGGTTCAAGGAAGGGCCGATCGCCCTCCCCTACGGGATCACGTCGATGCCGCTCACCTATGCGCCGCCGGTCAAGGATGCGTCCGAGCTCGCGATCGTCGAGCAGGAGAAAGCGGACGGACCGGATCTCGCGCGCTGCTGGATGCAGAAGGAGCCGGCGCGGGCGCTGCCCAACTTGCAGAAGATGCCGATCCTGGTGCTGACCTCGGAGGCGTCCTATCACGCGCCCTACGACCACTGCACGGTGAATTATCTGCGCCAGGCCGGGGTCAAGCCGAGCTTCATCAAGCTGGCCGACCTCGGCATCCACGGCAACAGCCACGTGATGATGCTGGAGAGGAACAACCGCGAGATCGCGGCCGTTATCGTCAACTGGCTGCAGCAGACTCTGCCTGAGTAAGGTGGCTGCACGAGGCACGTGAATGAAAGGACTGCGATGCGGACGGCTCTCTCATCTGCGTTGATCATCGGCGGCCTGCTCGCAGTGCCGGTCGCGGCGGGCGCCGTGGCCCGGTCGTGGACGTCCCAGCCGCCGGCCGCCACCACCGCGGCCGGCCCCGCGTCGCGGCCACATCCCGGCAAGCGGGCGCGCACGAAATTCCGGCCGTCACGGGCCGCCGCTTCCGAAGCCAAGCGGCTCGGTGCGCTCGTCGGCCAGGGATGCACCGGCAAGGCCGACATGCAGCGCAATGATCATCAATGGGTCGTGCTGTGCTCGAACGGCAAGACCTATGTGGTCGAGCCGCAGGCGGGCGCCCCCACGCAGCCGCCGCTCGAATGCTCGCTCGGCGGCGCCGGACCGGGCCCGGCCTGCTTCGAGCAGTGACGTCGCCTGGTGCCGCGAACCCGAAGTTCGCACGATTTCCCGGCGAGCGTGTTTGCGAACTTCGGGTTCAAAAGCGGCACTAGCATCATAGAGTTGCTAGTGTCCTTTCGATTCCGAAGTTCGTTCAGAGCTCGGTGCAGATACCTGCGAACTTCGGAATCGGGACACTAGCCCTCGGCCGCGATCATCTTCTGCAAGATGCGCTTGTAGCGCACGGGACCGACGTCGATCGCGAGGATCACGGGATCGGTCGGAATCGTCGCCGTGTCGATGATCTGCTGCTGCGCCTCGATCACCGGCGCGTCCTGCTCCTCGAAGGCGAAGCGGCGGGTGGTCGAGATCTTGTCCTGGATCTGCCGGTTCAAGGCGTCATCGGTGGTCTTCACGTTGAATCGCACGGCGGTGAAGAAGTAATGCGTGGTGCGGTCGGTTTCCGGCGTGAGCATGTGGATCGCGTGATAGCCGGTGCCGCTCTCCCACTCGGCGCCCGGATTGCAGATGCCGGTGAGGAGCCGCATGGTGCTCGGCGCCATCCACCGCATGCGGGTGAACTTGTCGACGCGGTCGGGCCGCTGCGGCCACTGCGCCGCGAACAGGCCGGGCGCCGTGACGCTGGTCGCATAGCGGCTGACCAGGACGTCGTCGCCATCGAGATCGACCGCGATGTCGGACTCGACCGTCTCCGAATTGCCCAGGATGCCGTCGTGCAGGTAGCAGGTGTGGCTGAGGTCGAGCAGGTTGTCGATGATCAGCTCGTAATTGGCCTTGATCGTCATCTTGTCGCGCTTCGTGGTGTGCAGCTCGGGCACGTTGTCGAGCACGCTGAAGTCCGGCACCTTGGCGGGATCGGGCTCGCCGTCGCCCATCCAGATCCAGATCGCCTTGTGCTTCTCGGTCACCGGAAAGCTGCGCACGCGGGCGCGTGACGGAATGTTCTTGGCGCCGTGCGGATTGAGCGTGCAGGCGCCGGAGGCGTCGAACTCGAGGCCGTGATACGGGCACTGCACGCCGTCGCCGTTGACGATCTTTCCCATGCTGAGCGGCGCGAAACGATGAGGGCAGCGGTCATGCAGCGCCGCCACGCTGCCATCCGCCTTGCGATAGAGCACCACCGGCTCCTTCATGATCGTGCGGGCGAGGAGCTGCCCTTCGGCGAGATCGTCGGACCAGGCGGCCACGTACCACGCATTGCGAAGGTAGGTGCCGCTCACCATCTGCTTCCTGCTCTCGCGAAGCTCCGTGCTCTCGATCGGCGCGTGCATCGTTCTCGTCTCCATCGCGTGTCCCGGAATTATCCGGCCGGATCTTCGTCGCGGTCAAGCCGTGGGCTTGACTATCGGGGGCCGCGTGGAACGATGGCATGCCGGCTCATCGCCACAGCGGACCACCCATGATTGAAAAAGCCCGTGACGCAGGTTGCGTCATCTGCCTCGCGCTCGTGCTGTCGCTCGCCGCGATCGGCACTGCGTCCGCGCAGGCCTATCCGACGCATCCGATCCGCTGGATCATCGGATTTCCGCCCGGCGGCCCGACCGACATCCTGGTGCGCATCATGGGCGAATGGCTGCAGACGCGCCTTGGCCAGCCGGTGGTGATCGAGAACAAGCCGGGCGCGGCGAGCAACATCGCGACCGAAGCGGTGATCAATGCGGCGCCGGACGGCTATACGATCGGATCGGTCACCTCCGCCAACGCGATCAACGCAACCGTCAACAAGCGCACGCTCACCTTCGACTATCTCAAGCAGCTCATCCCGGTCTCCGGGATGTCGCAGGGACCGAGCGTGCTGGTGATCAATCCGTCGGTCCCCGCCAAGAGCATCGCGGAGCTGATCGCCTATGCCAAGGCCAATCCGGGCCGGATCAACTTCGGCTCGCCGGGTGTCGGCTCGACCGGCCACCTCGCGGGCGAGCTGTTCAAGGCGACGGCGGGGGTCGATCTCGTGCACGTGCCCTATCGCGGCGCCGCGCCGGCGATGACCGACCTGATCGGCGGCCACGTGCAGGTGCTGTTCGACTCGATGGTCTCGGTGCTGCCGCATGTGCAGGCCGGCCGCGTGCGCGCGCTCGCGGTCACCAGCAAGACGCGCTCGCCGCTCCTGCCCGATCTTCCCGCCATCGCGGAAACCGTGCCGGGCTACGAGGCGATCATCTGGTTCGGGGTCGGCGTGCCGCGCGGCACACCGCCTGGCGTGGTCGCGCGGCTCAACCGCGAGATCAATGCCGGCCTGGCGTCCGCGGACATGAAGGAGAAGTTCGCCAAGCTCGGAACGACGCCGATGATCCAGACGCCGGAGGAGTTCTGGGCGTTCTCGCGGGCCGAGACGGCGAAGTGGCAGACGGTGATCGAGCAGGCGGGCATCAAGGTGGATTGAGCCGCCCGCCGGCGGGCGCTCATCAGGCCATCAATCTCGCGGTAACCAAGGCACGCGAGGGCTCCCGCGTGCGCCCGCGGACCGTGATGGCCGGCTTACATTTTCTTAATGTGAGTTGAAGAAGCTGCGGATGATCGCAGAACGGGTACGGCGCGCATCGCGCTCGTACGCCGATTAGCGGAGCCTCATCCATGGCCAGCTACAGCCGCGCATTGATCATGGCCGTGCTGATCGGTGTCTTCGTCTGGTACACGCCGGCGATATCGATGCCGCTCGCGCACGCGTTCCAATCGGCGACCGACTACTTCGACCGGCGTCCCGAGCACACGGTTCTGTTCATCGGTAACAGCCGCACCTCCCATCACGACATGCCGTTCATGCTGCGCAGGATCGCCGATTCGGCGCACGCGCCCGAGCTGTACCGGATCGTCGTGCATGCTCCCGGCGGCGCGACGCTCGCGGATCACTGGAATACGCCCTCGGTGCATGCCCTGTTGAAGCAGAAATGGCGCAACGTCATCATTCAGGCGCAGAGCAGCGAACACGTCAGCGACGATGACGATGCCAATTTCCATCGCTATGGCACCCAACTGATCGGCGAGGCGCGGGGCAACGGCTCGGTTCCGCTGCTTTATGTGACATGGGCCTACGCCGAGAACTTCGAATACTACGACTCCCGTCCCGAGCTGAGGCACCGCTACTACGACATCATGCAGCAGAGCCACCAGCGGCTTGCGGCGCGAACCAGCACTGACATGGTCAATGTCGGCGAGGCGTGGCAAAGGCTGTTGGCACAGAACCCCGCATTCTCGCTCTATGAGGACGGCAACCACCCGACCGTCCACGGAAGCTACCTGGCCGCACTGATGCTGTACGGAAGCCTATGCGGCCGCGAATGCGGCAAGGTCTCCTACGTCCCAGCCGGCATCAGCGACACCGATGCCGAGCAGATCAGGACATTGTGCGCAGATACTATCGCAACGGCATGTGAGCGCGGCAGCTCAGGGTGGATTGAGCGACTGGCGACATGGGCCGGCGTCACAAAGACGTGGATGCCCGCAACAGGTGCGGGCATGACGCGCTGGCGCCCAGAACGCCGCGATCAAGGTCGATTGAGAACTAGACCGGCGCGTCGCCCTTGAGCATGAGACGGTAAAGGTAGCGCACCTCCTCGACCGGATAGTCGCCGTTTGCCTTGTGCAGCAGGCAGCGATTGTCCCAGATCACCACATCGCCGGATTGCCATTCGTGACGGTATTCGAACTTGAGCTGGGTCGCGTGGGCGAGCAGGTCGTCGAGCAGCCTCAACGCCTGTGGCTCCGCCATCCCGACAATCTCCTCGATCCGGATCGGGTTGATGTAGATGGCCTTGCGACCGGTTTCCGGATGGGTGCGCACCAGCGGATGATCGACGAACGCCGCAATGACCTTGCGCTTCTCGTCCGGCAGACCCATCAGCTTCCGCGCGCTGTGCCGGCTCTGATAGACGTGGCGCGCTTTGAGGCCGTCGATCCGCGCCCGCATGGCAACCGGCAGCGCCGCATAGGCCTCGCACATGTTGACGAATTGCGTGTCGCCGCCGCGCTTCGGCAGCTTCACGGCATGCAGCGCCGTCGCCTTCGGCGGCATCACATCGTTGGAGTGATCAGTGTGATATCCCTCGCCCGGAATGTAGACGGTGCCGTCCTCGAACCGATCCTGATTCGAGATGTAGTGGATCATCGGACATTCCGGCACCTGGAAACGGGGATTGTGCTGCGGAAAGATCTCGCCGAAGATCTGCATCGCCTGCAGAAATTCCGGGGCGGTTAGCTCCTGATCGCGGATGACCAGAACCGAATGATGGACGAAGGCGCGATTGAGGACGGCGCGCAGGGCGTCGTCGACCGGACGCCGCAGATCAATTCCGCGCACCTCGGCGCCGGTGTGCGACGACAACGGCGTGATCAGGCAATCCTGAACGGCCTGGTCCATGACGCTCTCCCGGTTCGCGGGCGCACAGTCCGAGGCGCAGGATATCTCACTTCTGGCATGCCGGGCAGAAGAAGGTCGATCGCCCGCCCTGGACGATGCGCTTGACGGTGCCGGGGCATCCGGGCGTGACGCAGCGCTCGCCGGCGCGGTCGTAGACCCGGAAATGGTGCTGGAAATAGCCGAGTTCGCCGTCCGTACGGCGGTGATCGCGCAACGACGAGCCGCCGGCCTTGATGGCGTCGCCCAAAACCGCCTTGATGGCATCGACCAGGCGCTCGGCCCGCTCATTGGGCGCGCCAGCGCGCGTCGCAATGGTCGAGGCGAGGCGCTTGGGCGAAAGGAGGGCGCGATGCAGCGCTTCGCACACATAGATGTTGCCGAGGCCTGCGACCACCTTCTGGTCCGACAGCGCCGCCTTGAGGCTGGTCCGCTTGCCCCTGCATTTCGCCGCAAGCAGCGCCGCGCTGAACTCGTTGCCGAGCGGCTCGGGCCCGACCTCCCGCATCAATGGATGCTCGGCGAGCTCGGCGCGCGGCACCAGCAGCATCAACCCGAAGCGGCGCGGGTCGTTGAAGGCGATGCGGGCGCCAGACGACATGTGGAAGACCACGTGATCGTGCGCACGGTCGTCGGAGCGCGGGTGGTGGAAGCGGCCCGGCCTGTGCTCGCCCTCCTCCTGCGTCGCGCGGAACGAGCCCGACATGCCGAGATGCATCATCAGCACCTCGCCCGAGGAGAGGTCGGCGAGGAGATATTTCGCCCGCCGGCCGAGGCCGGTGACGGTGCGGCCTTCCAGGCGCTTGATGAAGTCCTTCGGCAGCGGCCGGCGCAGGTCGGGGCGGCGCGCCTCGACGCGCAGGAAGCGCGCGCCCTCCATGACGGGGACCAAGCCGCGGCGGACGGTCTCGACTTCGGGCAGCTCGGGCATTGAGGTTAACCATCTTTGGCGGGCTGGGTTTTCTAGCGCCGCTCCGCCCCGCGCGCTATGGTCGTGCCGAGAAGGACGATTGCATGACCCGGCCCGGCCGCGACACCCATTTCGGCTTCAAGACCGTCGACCTCGATGCCAAGCAGGGCATGGTGGACGACGTCTTCCGCTCGGTCGCGCGCCGATACGACCTGATGAACGACCTGATGTCGGGCGGCCTGCATCGCGCCTGGAAGGATGCGCTGGTGACGGCCGTGAACCCGCCGCGCGGCGAGCGGCCGTTCCGGCTCCTCGACGTGGCGGGCGGCACCGGCGACATCGCGTTCCGCGTGGTCGCGGCCGGCGGCAGCGGCACGCAGGCGACGGTGTGCGACATCAATCCCGAGATGCTGGGCGTCGGGCGCGAGCGCGCAGACGAGCGCGGGCTCGGGGAGCGCGTCGCCTTCGTTGAGGGCAATGCGGAGGCGCTGCCGTTCCCCGACAGGAGCTTCGACGCCTACACGATCGCGTTCGGCATCCGCAACGTTCCGCGCATCGAGGCGGCGCTGGCCGAGGCCTACCGGGTGCTCAAGCCGGGGGGCCGCTTCCTCTGCCTCGAGTTCTCGACCGTCGACGTGCCGGGGCTCGACACGCTTTACGACCTCTATTCGTTCAACGTGATCCCGGCGCTCGGCCGCTCGGTCGTGGGCGACGCCGAGGCTTATCGTTACCTGGTCGAATCGATCCGCCGCTTTCCCAAGCCGCCGGCGTTCGCGGCGATGATCGCGGCGGCGGGCTTCCGCCGCGCCGGCGCGCAGCCGCTCACCGGCGGCATCGTCGCGCTGCATTCGGGCTGGCGGCTGTGATCCCGTCGTTGGTCCATCTCCTGCGCCTCGCCCGGGTCGGTCTCGTGTTCGCCCGCGAGGGCGTGCTCGGCCTCATCGATCCGGCCCCGCTGCCGGTGTCGGCGCGCGTCATGCTGCGCTGCGCCCGGCTGCTCGAGCGGCCGTCGAGCCCCGACAAGGCGAGCCGCCTGTCGGCGGCGCTGACCCGGCTCGGGCCGACCTATGTGAAGCTTGGCCAGTTCCTCGCGACGCGGCCCGACGTCGTCGGGGTCGCGCTCGCGCGCGATCTCGAGCGGCTGCAGGACCGCATGCCGCCGTTCCCGCAGGCGCAGGCGGAAGCCGCCGTCGCGACGGCGCTCGACCGCAAGCTCAAGGATGTCTTCCCGGTGTTCGGCCCGGCGGTCGCGGCCGCCTCGATCGCCCAGGTGCATCGCGCCGCGCTGGCCAACGGCCGCGTGGTGGCCGTGAAGGTGCTCCGCCTGGGAATCGAGTCGCAGTTCAAGGCCGATGTCGCCGCATTCTTCGCGGTGGCGCGCGCCGCCGAGGAATGGTCCGCCGAGGCGCGGCGGCTGCGGCTGGTCGAGGTGGTGGCGACGCTCGCCCGCAGCGTCACCATCGAGATGGACCTGCGGCTCGAGGCGGCCGCGCTGTCGGAGATGGCGGAGAACAGCAAGGGCGATCCCGATTTTCGCGTGCCGGCGGTCGAGTGGGACCTGACCGCGCGCGATGTGCTCACCCTCGAATGGATCGACGGCACGCCGCTGAGCGATCACGCGGCGCTCGCCGCCAAGGGCTTCGACCTGCCGCGGCTCGGCCGCGCCGTGATCCAGACCTTCCTGCGCCATGCCATGCGCGACGGCTTCTTCCATGCCGACATGCATCCCGGCAACCTGTTCGTCGATGCCGAGGGCCGGCTGGTCGCGGTCGACTTCGGCATCATGGGCCGGCTCGGCGTGAAGGAGCGCCGCTTCCTCGCCGAGATCCTGCACGGCTTCATCACGCGCGATTATCGGCGCACCGCTGAGATCCATTTCGAGGCCGGCTACGTGCCGCCGCATCATTCGGTCGAGAACTTCGCCCAGGCGATCCGCGCGATCGGCGAGCCGATCCACAACCGGTCGGCCGAGGACATCTCGATGGCGAAGCTCCTCATGCTGCTGTTCGAGGTGACCGGGCTGTTCGACATGCGCACCCGGCCGGAACTCCTGCTGCTGCAGAAGACCATGGTGGTGGTCGAAGGGGTCGGACGCTCGCTCGATCCGAAGCTCGACATCTGGACAGCGGCCGAGCCGGTGGTGCGCGAATGGATGGAGCGCAATCTCGGACCGGCCGGCCGGCTCGAGGAGGCCGCAAGCGGCGCCGGCGAGGTCGGCCGCTTCATCGGCCAGATGCCGGGCCTGCTCGGCCGGGCGGCCCGCATCGCCGATCAGCTCGATGCCGCGACCCGCGACGGCATCGTGCTGGCGCCGGAGACCGTGGCGGCGATCGGGCAGGCGGAAGCGCGCCGCAACCGCTGGACCGCAGCCGCCCTGTGGGTGATCGTGGCGCTCCTGACGGTCCTGCTGTGGCACATCGTATGAACTGATTGCATTGATTGCAATGCAATCATATGCTAGGTTGCCTGGACTTGCAGCCCCAGGTCCCGGCCATGGCCAGCCTCACGATCCGCCAGCTCGACGACGCCATCAAGCAGCGCCTGCGCCTGCGGGCGGCAAAGAACGGCCGCTCGATGGAAGACGAGGCGCGCCACCTGCTGGCGCTTCATCTCGAAACCACACAGCCCGCGCGCGCGTCCCACGCCGAGCCCGTCACGCCCGGTCCCGGACCGCGGCCCCCCGGCCCCGCGCTTGCGGCGAGCAGCACGGCGCAAGGGTCCGGCACGCTTGCCGGCCGGTGCATCCTCCTCATCATCGGCGGCGGCATCGCGGCCTACAAATCGCTTGACCTGATCCGTCGGCTCAAGGAGCGCGGCGCGGCCGTGCGCATCGTGATGACGCGCGCCGCGCAGGAGTTCGTGACACCGCTCGCCGCCGGCGCGATCGCCGGCGAGCGCGTGCACACCGACCTGTTCGATCCCCGCACCGAGTTCGACATCGGCCACATCCGGCTCGCGCGCGAGACCGACCTCATCGTCGTCGCGCCAGCGACTGCCGACCTGATGGCCAAGATGGCCGGCGGCCACGCCGACGACCTCGCCTCGACGGTGCTGCTCGCGACCGACCGCCCGGTGCTGATCGCGCCCGCCATGAATCCGCGCATGTGGGCGCACCCGGCGACGCGGCGCAATCTCGATCAGCTGTGCGCTGACGGCATCGCATTGGTCGGCCCCAATGCGGGCGAGATGGCGGAGCGCGGCGAGGCGGGCATCGGCCGCTTGGCCGAGCCGCTGGAGATCGCAGCCGCCGTCGAGGCGATGCTCGCGCCCGTCTCCGGGCCCTTGAGCGGCAAGCGCGTGCTCGTCACCTCCGGCCCGACCCATGAGCCGATCGACCCGGTACGCTATATCGCCAACCGGTCGTCCGGCAAGCAGGGCCATGCCATTGCGCGCGCGGCGGCACAGGCCGGCGCCGCCGTGACGCTGGTGTCAGGGCCGGTGACCGTGCCCGATCCCACGGGCGTGAGCGTGGTGCATGCGGAGAGCGCGCGCGACATGCTCAGTGCGGTCAAGGCCGCGCTGCCGGTCGATGTCGCGATCTTCGCGGCCGCGGTTGCGGACTGGCGCGTCGCCGAGGCGAGCGGACAGAAGCTCAAGAAGGAGGCCGGGGACACGCCCAGGCTGGCGCTCACGGAAAATCCCGACATCCTCGCCACGATCGCGCATCTCAAGACAGGGCGCCCGCCGCTCGTGATCGGATTTGCCGCCGAGACCGAGCGGGTGGTCGAGCACGCCAAGGCCAAGCTCAGGCGCAAGGGCTGCGACTGGATTCTGGCCAACGACGTCTCGGCCGAGACGGGCGTGATGGGCGGCGACCTCAACCGCATCCATCTGGTCACCGCGGAGGGAGTCGAGGACTGGCCGACGCAGAGCAAGGACGAGGTCGCGCGCATGCTGATCGCGCGCATCGCGACCGCGCTCGACACGGGCGGCAGTACGCGATGAGCGGCCTCGAAATCGCGGTGCAAATCCTGCGCCTGCCGCACGGCGCCGGACTCGCCCTGCCCGAATACCAGAGCGCGCAGGCGGCGGGCCTCGACCTTCTCGCTGCGGTGCCGGACGACGCAGCCGTCGTGCTCGCGCCGCTGGCGCGGGCGCTGATCCCGACCGGGATCGCGATCGCGCTGCCGCCCGGAATGGAAGCGCAGGTACGGCCGCGCTCCGGGCTCGCGGCGCGCCACGGCCTGACCGTGCTCAACAGCCCGGGCACGATCGACGCCGATTATCGCGGCGAGATCCAGGTCATTCTCGCCAATCTCGGAGCCGAGCCCTTCACGGTCGCACGCGGCCTGCGGATCGCCCAGTTGGTCATCGCCCCGGTCGCCCGCGCCCGGCTGATCGAGGTGCGGGCGCTGGATGCCACGTTGCGGGGCGACGGCGGGTTCGGCTCGACCGGGGGAGGCAGCGGCCCCGCGAAACCCTAGACCCGGCGCCGCGAATACGATATTACCTACACATTGAGGTGCTATCGATGATGCTGGCGGGCGCCGGAATGCCGATCTTGCCGCGCAAAGCCATTCTCGCCATCGCCGCGGTGGTGGATGTCGCGATGCACGAGGGCGAGCAGCCGGTCTCCGCCAAGGCGCTCGCGACGCGGCATGGCCTGCCGCCGCGCCATCTCGAGCCCGTGCTGCAGGCGCTGGTGCGCGCCGGCATCCTCAAGGGCATCCGTGGGCCGGGGGGCGGCTACGCGCTCGCCGGCGAGCCGCGCGAGATCACGGCCGCCCACGTCCTGCGTGCCGCCGAGCTCACCGAGGGTGAGGAGCCAGTGCCGGAGATCAATTCGCCGCTCGTCTCCGAGATCGTCCTGCCCGCCATGGCCGATGCCGAGAGGGCACTGGCGGATGCACTGGCGCGGATCACGATCGCGGACATGCTGCCGCCCGCGGCGCAGCAGCGCGCGGCAGGTGCGTGAGCGGCCGCTCACTCCATCTTGAGCCCCGACTGGCGCACGACCTCGTCCCACCTGCCCTCTTCCTTGGCGAGGAACGCGGCGAACTCGGCCGGCGCATCCGGGCGGACCTCGGAGCCGAGGCGTTCGAGCGCGGTGCGCACATCGGGCATGGCGAGAACCTGACGGATCGCGCCGTTGAGCTTGTCGACCACCGCCGGCGGCGTCGCGGCCGGCGCCATCAGACCCGTGAAGGTGAGCGCGACGAAATCCGGCAGCCCGCCCTCGATCAGGGTCGGCAGCTCGGGCGCGAGCGGATTGCGGCGCTCGCTCGCGACGCCGAGCGCGCGCAGCTTGCCGGCGCGCACCATCGGCAGCAGGCCCGCGACCTCGCCGAACATCAGCTGGATCTGCCCGGCGAGCAGCGCGGTCTGCGCCTCGGGCGCGCCCTTGTAGGGGATGTGCATGATGTCGATCCCGGCCTTGAGCTTGAGCAGCTCGCCGGCGAGATGCGTCAGGTTGCCGAAACCGGCCGAACCGAAATTGAGCTTGCCGGGATTGGCCCGCGCGGCGGCGATCAGCGCCGACACGTCCTTCGGACCGTCGGGCGCAACCACCAGCACCTCGTAACCTTCCGTCAGCTTGGTGATCGGCGCAAAGCTCTTGGTGCTGTCGTAGTCGCGGTAGCGCGTCATCG
>Ga0075436_100002855_pt1 | contig 11831 bp, 15 predicted proteins | sample RhiMethybrSRZTD5_FD_75303 | JGI IMG/M metagenome (GOLD analysis project Ga0075436, IMG submission 75303) | Populus rhizosphere microbial communities from Tennessee, USA - Rhizosphere MetaG P. TD hybrid SRZTD5 | ecosystem: Host-associated > Plants > Roots > Rhizosphere > Soil | place: USA... | reverse complement strand
TCTTGATCGACGCCGCCTGCTCGAGCGTCTTGCCCTTCACCCACTCGGTGACGAGCGAGCTCGAGGCGATCGCCGAGCCGCAGCCGTAAGTCTTGAACTTGGCGTCCTCGATGCGGCCGTCGGCGCCGACCCTGATCTGCAGCTTCATCACGTCGCCGCACGCCGGCGCGCCGACCATGCCGGTGCCGACCGCTTCGTCCGCCTTGTCGAACGAACCCACGTTCCGCGGGTTCTCGTAGTGATCGATGACTTTGTCGCTATATGCCATATCAGTTCCTTAATGTGCAGCCCACTGCACTGAGTTCAAATCCACGCCTTCCTTGTACATTTCCCAGAGCGGCGAAAGCTCGCGCAGCTTCGCGACCTTGCGCTTGATGAGGTCGGCAGCATAGTCGACCTCCTGCTCGGTCGTAAAACGGCCGAGCGTGATGCGAATCGAGCTGTGCGCGAGCTCGTCGTTGCGGCCAAGAGCACGCAGCACGTAGGAGGGCTCGAGCGACGCCGAGGTGCACGCCGAGCCCGACGACACGGCGATGTCCTTCACCGCCATGATGAGCGACTCGCCCTCGACGAAGTTGAAGCTCACGTTCAGGTTGTGCGGGATGCGGCGCTCGAGGTCGCCGTTCACGTAGACCTCTTCCATGTCCTTGATGCCGTTCCACAGCCGCTCGCGCAGCGCTCGTACCCGCTCGTTCTCGGTCGCCATCTCGGCCTTGGCGAGGCGCGCCGCCTCGCCGAAGCCCACGATCTGGTGGGTCGCCAGCGTGCCGGAGCGGAAACCCCGCTCGTGGCCGCCGCCGTGGATCTGCGCCTCGATGCGCACGCGCGGCTTGCGGCGCACGTACAGCGCGCCGATGCCCTTCGGGCCGTAGATCTTGTGCGCGGTGATCGTCAGGAGATCGGCCTTGAGCTTGGCCATGTCGATCTCGACCCGGCCCGCGCCCTGCACCGCGTCGACGTGGAACACGATGCCCTTCTCGCGGCAGAGCTCGCCGATTTCCCAGACCGGCTGGATTACGCCGATCTCGTTGTTCACCATCATGATCGAGACCAGGATGGTGTCGGGCCGGATCGCTGCTTTCAGCTTCTCCAGATCGACGATCCCGTTGGGTTCGACTTCGAGGTACGTCGCCTCGAAGCCCTGGCGCTCGAGCTCGCGCACCGTGTCGAGCACCGCCTTGTGCTCGGTCCTCTGGGTGATGATGTGCTTGCCCTTCGTCTTGTAGAAGTTGGCCGCGCCCTTGAGGGCGAGGTTGTTCCCTTCCGTGGCGCCCGAAGTCCAGATGATCTCCTTGGGGTCGGCCCCGATCAGGGCGGCGACGTTCGCGCGCGCCTCCTCCACCGCCGCCTCGGCCTTCCAGCCGAACGCGTGCGAGCGGCTCGCCGGGTTGCCGAAGAACTCGGTGAGGTAGGGGATCATCTTCTCGGCGACTCGCGGATCGACCGGCGTGGTCGCCGAGTAGTCGAGATAGATCGGCAGCCTCATGCCGCTACCTTCTCCTCGGCCGGCTTCTCGTGCTGCTGCTTCTCGTGCTGCCTGAAGTCCTTGATCACGGCGACAGGCTTGCCGTTCTGGTGCGCGACCAGGTCCGCCAGGCTCACCGACGAGAGGTAGTCGTGCATCTTCTCGTTCAGCGTGGCCCAGAGGTCGTGGGTCATGCAGCGCTTGTCGTCGTGGCAGTTCTCCTTGCCGCCGCATTGCGTCGCGTCGAGCGGCTCGTCGACGGCGGTGACGATGTTCGCCACCGTGACCGACTGCGTCGGCTGCGCGAGGTTGTAGCCGCCCCCGGGACCGCGCACGCTGGAAACGAGCTTCGCGCGCCGCAGCTTGCCGAACAGCTGCTCGAGATAGGAAAGCGAGATGTGCTGACGCTCGCTGATCGCGGCGAGCGTCACCGGGCCGCGGTTCTGGCGCATCGCCAGGTCGACCATCGCGGTCACTGCGAACCTGCCTTTGGTGGTGAGTCTCATGTGCTGTCCGGTGTCCAATACCCGATAAAGATGCTCAAGTATACCGCAACCGAAAGCCGACTGAAACCCTCAAGTACTAATTATTTGACTGCTCGCAGGTTTTTGTCGCTCTCGGCGGCCGCTTCGTCGCGCTCCAGGCGCGCAAGGCGGTCCCGGAGGTTCTCGATGGTGCGCTCGAGCTCCTGGGAATGCTCGACGAGCTGCTGGATCGCCTTCGAGTGCGGGTCGTCGTGGTCCTGGACCACCGCATAGGCCGCGAAGCGTTCTGCGGTCTTCGTGCTGGGATCTTCGATCATCTTGCCGGGAACGCCCACGATCGACGCGCCTGCCGGGACAGCCTTCACGACCACCGCATTGGAGCCGATGCGCGCCCCCGCCCCGACGAGGAAGCCGCCCAGGATCTTGGCGCCCGCCCCGACCACCACGCCTTCACCCAAGGTGGGATGGCGCTTTTCGCCCCGGTACAGCGAAGTGCCGCCCAGGGTCACGCCCTGATAGATGGTGCAGCCGTCGCCGATCTCGGCGGTTTCGCCGATCACCACGCCCATCCCGTGGTCGATGAAGACGCAACTCCCGATCTTCGCGCCGGGATGGATCTCGATCCCGGTCAGCCAGCGGCCGAAATGCGACGTGAAGCGTCCCAGCCAGCGCAGGCGGCGCAGCCAGAACCAGTGGGCGAGCTTGTGAAGGTAGATCGCATGCAGCCCGGGATAGCAGGTGAGCACTTCCCACGCGCTGCGCGCGGCAGGGTCGCGGTCGAGGATGCAGGCGATGTCGGCGCGCAGCTTTCTGAACATGAAGGCCATATTAGAGTTTCCGACTGTTTTGATCAACTATTGCCACGGGGCTACTTTCCAAGCAACGCCCGGAGGAGGCCCCGCATGATATTGACCTCTTCGCGCTCGAGCGCGGGCACGCGCGAGAAGAGCCGGCGCCAGCGCTCGCGTAGCCTCGATCCGCTCGCCATGAAGTTCGTTTCGCGGGCGGCTTCTTCCAGATGCGCGTAGAGCCCTTCAAGGTCGGCGACCGTCGCCGGCTTCTCGCTTCGCCCCGTGACTGCCCCGGGGGCTTGCGCCATGAAAAGCTCGTACGCCATGACCTGCACCGCCTGCGCGAGATTCAGCGAGCTGAATTCGGGGCTCGCCGGAATGTGGACCAGGAACTGGCAGGCGAAAACCTCCTCGTTGGTGAGGCCGGCGGTCTCGTTGCCGAAGACGAAGGCCACGTCGCCCTCCAGCGCCATCGCGCTTGCCGCGGCGCTGCGCGCATCGAGCACCTGCGGCGACCACTCCCGTGGCCGCGCCGACATGGCGAACGCTGCAACACAATCTTCGATCGCTTCGACCAAAGTGTTGTGGATTCTGGAGGAATGCAAGACGTCGATTGCATTCGTTGCCATCCAGTCCGCTTCCGGCGCCGGGTAGCGTTCCGGCGTGACCAGCCGCAGGTCGGCGAGCCCCATCGTCTTCATCGCGCGCGCCGCGGCGCCGATGTTGCCGGGGTGGCTGGGACGGCAGAGCACGATCCGGATCCTGGGCACAGCCCGTAGAATACGCGGCCCTGCATCCGGTACCGCGCATCCAGCAGCCCCTAATGCATCCCATGCTGAACATCGCCGTGCGCGCCGCGCGCCGCGCCGGCTCGATCATCAACCGCGCGGCGCTGGGCGGCGACGCGCTCGTGGTCAAGACCAAACGCGCCAACGACTTCGTTACCCAGGTGGACCGCGCGGCCGAAGAGGCGATCATCGAGATCGTGCGCAAGGCCTACCCCGACCACGGCTTCATCGCCGAGGAATCGGGGACCACGGCAGAGCAGGCGGAATACCGCTGGATCATCGATCCGCTCGACGGCACCACCAACTTCATCCACGGCTTTCCCCAGTACGCCGTGTCGATCGGCATCGAGCACCGCGGCGCGCTCGCGCACGCGGTGATCTACGACCCGATCAAGAACGAGCTCTTCACCGCCTCCAAGGGGCGCGGCGCCTTTCTCAACGACCGGCGCGTAAGGGTCTCGAAATGCGTCCGCCTGCAGGACGCGCTCGTCGGTACCGGCTTTCCGTTCAAGGAGGTGAGCCGGCTCGATCTCTACACGAAGCAGCTCGCGCGCTTCATGCAGACCGCCGCCGGCGTTCGCCGCGCCGGCGCTGCCTCGCTCGACCTCGCCTACGTCGCGTGCGGCCGGCTCGACGCGTTCTGGGAGCTCGGCCTTTCACCCTGGGACATGGCAGCCGGCGCGCTGCTGATCCAGGAGGCCGGCGGCCTGGTGGGCGACCTCGAAGGCGAGTCGGGCTTCATGGCATCGGGCGACATCTGCGCCGGCACGCCGAAAGTCTTCCCCGCGATGCTCGAAGCGCTGAAGTAAGAATCGAATCGGCCGAATCAATCGGCTTTTGCGCCGGAGAGTCTGACGACGCGCGCCCACTTGTCGATCTCGGCGCGGATCAGGGCATCGAACGCCTCGGGCGAGGAGCCGACGGGCTCCATGCCGAGCTGGGTCATGCGCTCGGTCAGGTCGGAGCCTTTGACGGCGCGCGCGACGTCGGACGAGATCCTTTGAACCAGCTCGCGCGGCGTGCCGGCCGCCGCCACCAGACCCACCATGCTGAGCGCACTGACGCCCGGCACCGTCTCGGTGACAAGCTCGTAGTTCCTCGCGCTCGCCGGGCGCGTCGGGCTGAGAAGCGCGATCACCTTGATCTTCCCGGAGTTGATGAGCGGCTGCACGGCGTAGAGGACGTCGAGCAGGATCGGCACGCGGCCGCCGATCACGTCCTGCTGCGCAGGGGCGCCCCCCTTATACGGAACGTGCACGAGGTCGATTCCGGCCTGGGTCTTGAGGAGCTCGATCGAGAGGTGCATCGCCGTGCCGCTGCCGGGGGTGGCGTAGCCGAGCTTGCCGGGATGCTTCTTCGCCAGCGCGATCAGCTCGGCGACGTTGTTCGCCTCGAGCGACGGATGCGCGGCGATCACCAGGTGCTGCACCGACACCTGGCTCACCGCGGCGAGATCCTTCACCGTGTCGTACGGCATGTTGGGCCGCAGGCTCGGGTTGATGACGTGCGCGGTCACCACCACGCCGAGCGTGTGCCCGTCGGGCGCCGACTTCGCCACGAGATCGGTGCCCACGACGGTCCCCGCGCCCGGCCGGTTCTCCACCACCACCGGCTGCCCCCACACCTCCTGCATCTTCGCCGCGACCAGGCGCCCGACGATGTCGGTGGCGCCGCCCGGCGGGAACGGCACGATCATCCTCACCGGCTTCGTAGGAAACGCGTATGCATTCCCACAGGCCAGGACCACGGCGAGAAAAAGCTTCCTAAACATCGATCTTCGGAACTCCGCCGCTGCCGACCGGATCCTCAGCGTAGAGCCTGCGGAAGTCGTAGGTCGCGCGCTTGCCGCTTTGCGGCGGCACGCCGTTCGACTCGAAGAGGTTGAACTCGCGCGGCACCTCGCGGAAGCCGGGCGCGTCGAGCCACAGCCGCACCAGGCGTCGTTGGCGCTCGGGCTCGGGATGATTCTCGAATTGCGAGCGCGCATGCATCACGGTGTAGTTGTTGATCACGACCATCTCGCCGGGCTCGAGGTAGAAGGCGAGCCGGTTCTCCGGCGCCTTGGCGATTTCGTCGAACAGGTTGAACGCGGCGATGTCTTCGGCGGTGAGCGGCACGCGGCGTTCGCGGTGGCCCGCCGCGATGCCGGCGCGCTGATATCGCACGCTCAGATTCCCGTTGCAGTTTGCAAATACAGGAACGCGATAAGGCGTAGTCGGCTCTTCGCCCGGACCCTCCTCGCCGAGCCGGTGATAGTGGTATCCGCGATAGAGCGGCGCCAGCAGCCCGGGCGCGCGCCGGCGGATCTCGTCGTGCACCGTGACGCCGCTCACCAGCACCGAAGCGCCGCCCGAGCGGGCCTTGCGCCAGCAGGCGAGCGCGATCATGGCGGTGATGTCGTTGTGCGGCCGCAGCTCCAGGTTGCTGCGGTACATGCGCGGCGTCGCATCCTCCGCGGTCGCGTCGACGACGTGGCCGATGAGCTCGCCCTGCGCGTTCTGCGACAGGGCCGCGCCGAATTGCCGGCCCGCGTCCCACACCGCGGCGCAGAACTCTTCCAGCGTGCCCTCGGTCGAAAGGCCGCGGATGAGCACGACGCCCGTGCCGGCGCGAACCTCCTCGTACGCCGCCTTCAGGTCGGAATCGACGTCGACGCGCGCGATCCCGGCGTCGGCGCGCCACGCGAATGATGCCGAAACGTGCTCGTCCATCGACCGATTCTACGCAGCGCCCCGGACGTCTTCCACCATCTTCTCCAGGCGCGCGACGTCGCGCACCACGAGCGCCGCGCCGTCCTTCTCCAGGATGCCTGCGCGGGCGAGCGCGGAGAGCTCGCGCGTCACCTGCTCGCGATAGGTGCTCACCTGGCTCGCGATGTCGGCGTGCTTCGGCCCCGGCTCGAGGCGGGCGCGGTTGCGCTCGACGCCGGCGGCGCGCGCGAGCCGCAGGAGCTCGGCGTGGATGCGGTTCTGCACGCCGAGCGTGCTCAGGTCGATGACGCGATCGGAAAGCGAGCGTACCAGCGCCGCAAGGCGCGTCATCACGCGGCCGCCGACGAGCGGCTCGTCGGCGAGCAGGCGCCGGAACACCGGCGGCGCCATCGACGCGAGCAGCGCATTGTCCAGGGCGATCACGTCGGCGCTGCGCGGCTTCTCGTCGAGCGCGGCGACCTCGCCGAAGACCTCGCCGGCGGGGATGTCGCGGAACGTGACCTGGCGCCCGCCCTGCGAGTAGGTGGTGATGCGCACCCGCCCCGACACCAGCAGGTACACGTCGCGGTCGTCGGCGTTGCGCGAGATAATGCGCTTGCCAGCCTCGTAGTTCCGCCAAACGCATTGCCGCGCCAGCGCATCGAGCTTCTCGGGCGCAAGCCCTTGCAGAAGCTCGATGTTGCGCAGGCCCAGGCTGGACGGTTGAACGTTTCGTGACATCGACTGCGACCGCCGCGAAGTTTACTCGACGCCGGCTCCGGCTCGCTTCCGGGCTGTGCCTCTTCGCCTACCTGACGACCCACCTGGCGAACCACGCCGCCGGCCTGATCTCGCTCGACGCGGCCGAGGCCGGCCGCCTCGCCTTCCTGGGCTTCTGGCGCAGCGTTCCGGCGAGCGGCGTGCTCTACGCCGCCTTCGTCGTCCACATCGGGCTCGCCCTGATGGCGCTCTACGAGCGGCACACCCTGCGCATGCCCCCCGCCGAGCTCGCCCGGCTCGTCCTCGGGTTCGCGATCCCGCTGCTCCTGGTGGGCCATTTCACGGGCACGCGCGTCGCCTGGCAGCTCTTCGGGCGCGACGACCCGTACGCCCGCGTCGTATGGGTGCTCTGGAGCCCCGACTACGGCCTCCAGCAGCTCGTGCTCATCATCATCGCCTGGGCTCACGGCTGCCTCGGGCTGCACTTCCTGCTTCGCTATCGCGCCTTCTACCGCGACTGGTTCCACGTCTTCTTCGCCATCGCGATCCTCGTGCCGGCGCTCGGCCTGCTCGGCTTCCACGCCATGGCCGCCGAGCTCCGGGCGCTCGGCAGCGTGATTCCGACCACACCGCAGCCGGGCCAGGCGCAAACGCTCGACCTGGTGCGTCACGGGCTGCTCGCGCTTTTTGCCGTACTGCTCGCCGGGGTGCTGGCGGCGCGCTCGCTTCGCACATGGCGCGAGCGCAGGCGCGGGCTCACGATCACGCTGCGCTATCCCGGCCTTGCCGTGCGCGTGCCGCGCGGCTGGTCGGTCCTGGAGGCAAGCCGGGCGAACCGCATCCCGCACCTCGCGCTCTGCGGCGGCCGCGCCCGCTGCTCGACCTGCCGTATCCGCGTCGAAGGTCCGGCCGGGCACCTTCCATCGCCTGAAGCGGACGAGGCGCGCACGCTCGCGCGCGTGCGCGCCGCTCCCGATGTGCGGCTCGCCTGCCAGCTGCGCCCGAGCGGAGACATCGCGGTCACGCCGCTCCTGCGGCCGGCGCAGCCGCACCCGGACGACTTCGGGATCGAGCGCGACCTCGCGATCCTGTTCATCGACCTGCGGCGCTGGACCGGGCTCGCCGAGCAGCAGCTGCCGCACGATCTCGTCTACGTCCAGGAGCTCTTCTTCGAGGCGGTGGGCGAGGCGGTGCGCGAAGCCGGCGGCGTTGCGAACCAGTTCATCGGCGACAGCGTGATGGCGATCTTCGGCGCCGACAGCGACGCCTCGCAGGCCGCACGCGAGGCGCTCGCCGCGGCGCGCGCGATCGGGGAACGCATGCGCGCGCTGAACGAGCGGCTCGCGGCCGAGTTCGGCCAGCGCTTGCGCTTCGGCATCGGCATCCACGCCGGCCCCGCGGCGCTGGGCGAGGTCGGCTACCGCGACACGCGCACGCTCTCGGCGGTCGGCGACACGGTGAATACCGCGAGCCGGCTGCAGGAGCTCACCAAGCAGTACGGGGTGCCGCTCGTCATCTCCGAGCGCGTCGCGCTCGCCGCGGGCCTCGACCGCTCCGGCCTGGACGCGAAGGAGCTCGTGATTCGCGGCCGCTCCACGCCCATGACGGTGTACGCACTGCGCACGCTTGAGGAATCCGGTGCGTAAGCGCACATCGGATGCGACACGCGATCCCTAGAGTTCGGGGTGTACTACTTTTCCCCAACGACCTCAAAAGGAGCAACAACATGAAACGCCTCATCGTCGCCGCCGCCCTCGCGGCACTCGCGGTCCCCGCCTTCGCCGTCGAAACCGGCAAGCCGTTCGAGCAGACCGAGCTCGACCGCGCGCTGCCGCAAATCAACGTTCCCGCGCCGGCGCAGAGCAGCGTCGACTCCGCGTCCCTGCCCTACGAGCAGGCCGAGGTCGATCGCATGCTGCCGACGTTCGACACCGGTCGCGCGGACTCCGCGGTCGCCAGCGGGTCGCAGTCGCCCTGGGCGAACGACCAGACTTTCATCGCCCCGCCGGCGTAATGGGCAATTCCGGGTCGGGCTCAGGGTCCACCCCTGAGCCGACTCTGGTTTTCCAGCTTTCCGGTGCGTAAACGCACATCCCGGCCGGCGCGCCATTCCTAGAGTCCTGGTTAGCAGTCCGTACCAACCAGCTCAAAGGAGTTCGCATGAAACGCATCATCGCAGCAGTATCTTTCGCAGCCCTCGCCGTTCCCGCGCTCGCGGTCGAGCACGGCAAGCCGTTCGAGCAGACGGAAGTCGACCGCGCGCTGCCGCAGGTCAAAGACCCGGCGCCCGCGCCCAAGCGCAGCACCGACAGCCGGTCCCAGCCGCCGTCCTCGCAATCGCCCTGGGCGAACGACTGGAACTTCATCGCGCCGGCGCCGTAGTCAGGCCTCGAGGAGGCGCTTCGCCGCGTCGAGATCGCGCATCACCCATTGCGCGTCGGCGGCGAAGCGCTCGTCCGACATGCCGGGCGGGCGAAACAGCGTGAGCACGAGCTCGCACCCGCCTTCTCTTTCCACGACGCGCAGCGGTACATAGACCGTGGTGCCTCGCGGCAGCGTCACCGAGTGGTCGAGCACGCCGTAGCCATTGCGCTCGGAAAACCGCACCAGCGCAGGTCCCTCGGACGTCTCGGCGATCCAATCCTCGCCTGCCGGACGCAGCGTCGCGGCCAGCCCCGAAGCCCATTTCGGGAAATTCTCCGGCGCCGACAGGAACTCGTAAGCTTCGGCCGCGCTGCGGTCTATGGCGACCGTGAGCCGTCGTATCTCGCGCCGCTCCTTCATTCAGAGCGCCTTTCCATTGAAGTGCTTCCTCGGCAACGCGGAGAGATCGATGCCCTCCAGGGTGCGCGCGTTGATCGCCGCCATCTCGTTGCCCTTCGGGTCGGTGGCCAAGGCGAACGGCTGGATGCCGCACCGTTTGCAGAACTTGTGATGGATGCGGTGCCGGTTGAATTCGTATGTGGCGAGCTTCGCCTCCGGCGTCTTCAGCCGGAACCGGTCCCGCGGAATGAACCAGAGAAGCGAGCCCTTGCGAGAGCAGATGGAGCAGTTGCACTCCAGCAGCGCCTCGATCTCGCCCTCGGCCTCGAATGCGATGTCGCCGCAGTGGCAGCTTCCGGAGTACTTAGTGGGCATACTCGACCTCCTTCTCGGAATGCGCCGCCCGCGGCAGCCAGGCGGCCGCCCCTGCGGCGACAAGCGCGCACACGGCGGCGAGGGCGAACGCGGCGTGGTAGCCCGCGCGCTCGGACAGGCTCGCGAGGATGGCAAGCCCTAGTGCGCCGCCCATCATGAACGACGTGTTGACGACGCCCGAGGCGAGGCCTGACTCCTCAGGCGGGACCTCCTGCATCGCCGCGAGCATCACCGGGTTGAGCGCCATGCCGCAGCCGATGCCGAGGAGCAGCATGCCCGGCATGACGTGCAGCATGAACGACGCATCTTTCGGCCACAGAGCGAAGAGGCCCAATCCGGCCGCGGAGAGCAGCATGCCCGCCACGATCGGCATGCGGATGCCGAAGCGCATCACCATCTTCGCCGACAGCCAGATCGAGAACGCCGCCATGATGAGGTTGGACGGCAGGAACGCGAGCCCGATCTTCATCGGGTCGTAGCCGAGCACCGTCTGCATGTAGAGCGCGGAGAGGAAGAACCACGCGAACATCGCGGCGGCCCAGAACACGCCGAGGATGTTCGCGGCCGCCACCGTCTTCACCCTGAACAGGCCAAGCGGCATGAGCGGCGCGGAGACATTCATCTCTGTAACGATAAATACCGCGAGAAGCGCGATGGCGCCGCCGAGAAGGCTCAATGTCCGCGCCGATGTCCATCCCGCCTGGTTGCCGTCGACGATGCCGTAGACGGCGAGCATCAGCGCGGTCGTGATGGTCACAGCACCCGCCAGGTCGAGCTTGCCCGGCGCGCTGGCCGCATCTTTACTCAATAACCTCGTACAAAAAGCATAGACCGCCACACCGATCGGCAGATTGACGAGGAACACCCAGTGCCACGACAGCGCGCTCGTCAGCAGGCCGCCGGCGAGCACGCCGATGCTGCCCCCGCCCGCGCACACGAAGCCGTAGATGCCCATCGCCTTCGCCCGGTCCCCGGCTTCGGTGAAGATGTTCATGATGAGCGACAAGGCGATCGCGGAGACCACCGCGCCCCCCAGGCCCTGAATCGCGCGCGCGGCGACGAGGACCGCCTGGCTCGCCGCGAGGCCGCACACCAGCGACGCCGCGGTGAACAGCGTGATCCCGGCGAGGAAGAGGCGCCGCTTGCCGTAGAGGTCGCCGAGGCGCCCGCCGAGCAGCAGGAAGCCGCCGTAGGTGAGCATGTAGGCGTTCACCACCCACACCAGCGAGCTCTCGCTGAAGCCGAGGTCCTGCCGGATCGACGGCAGCGCGACGTTCACGATCGTCACGTCGAGCACGATCATCAAGCTGCCGAGGCAGAGCACGTACAGCGCGAACCAGCGATTGCGGCCTTCCAGCATCATCGATCTGTCTCCTTTGCTCCTTACCTACCCGATTCAGAGTGGTAGACAGCGCAACGCGCCGAAACTCATCGGTCTTCCGCCGATGAGTTCCGTCCGCTCGGGCGGTCTTCCATGTGCATGACCGCGCCAGGTGCGAGGACGATCGTCTGCGATGTCGCCCACCTCGCCGCGGACGGGGAGGCGCTCGACGCACTCGCGCGCCTTCAGCTACACGCAGGGCGCCGCGGCCACGAGATCCGCCTGCGGCACGCGTCGCGCGAGCTCAGGCAGCTGCTCGAGCTTGCAGGCCTCGGCGACGTGCTACGCGTCGAGGCGGCCGGGGAGGCCGAATAGCGGAAACAGCGTGTCGGTATCGAGGAAGAAGGTGAACTCGCCCACCTTGCCGTCCACC
>Ga0075436_100002854_pt1 | contig 11833 bp, 10 predicted proteins | sample RhiMethybrSRZTD5_FD_75303 | JGI IMG/M metagenome (GOLD analysis project Ga0075436, IMG submission 75303) | Populus rhizosphere microbial communities from Tennessee, USA - Rhizosphere MetaG P. TD hybrid SRZTD5 | ecosystem: Host-associated > Plants > Roots > Rhizosphere > Soil | place: USA... | reverse complement strand
CGAGTTCGAGGTGGCGCGGCGTCGCCCGGTCCTCCTCCGGTGCGCGTACTGCGAACGGTCGGTCGACGACTTCCTGGGTCGGCTCGCCTAAGGCGACGGCGGGATCACCTTGGACGTGGTCACTTCGTTCCTCATCGTCTTCGCGGTGATCGGCGGGACGGAGCTCGTCGACCGGACGAACTTCGCGCTGATCAGCCTCGCCGCGAAGCACCGGCCGATCGCGATCTGGGCCGGGGCGGCCGCCGCGTTCTGGCTCACGACGGTCCTCGCGGTGGCGATCGGGGCGGCGCTCGTCGCCGCGCTCGGCGGCCAGGTGGTCTACCTTCGGCTCGGAGGGGGCATCTTCCTGCTGGCGTATGCGTTCTATCTGCTGCTGGTGCCCGAATCGAACCGTCGACCGCCGACGGGGCGGTCGGCCGCCACGACCGCCTTCCTCCTGATCATGCTCCTCGAGATGGGGGACACGACGATGATCCTCACGATCGGCTTCGTCATCACGATGCCGAGCGCCATCGTCATCGTCGTGGCCGCCGGCCTCGCCCTCTCCCTCGTCGCCGCGATGGCGTGCATCATCGGCCGGCGCGTAGGCGCCCGGGTCGAACCAAAGCACCTCGAGAGGGTCGTCGTCGTCGTACTGATGATCGTCGGGGCGATCACGATCGTTTACGCCGTCGAGCCCGGCTGGCTTCCGACGCTGGGATAGCGGTCTCGGGCTGGTCGCTCACGAGGCGCGCCGCCGGCGCGCTCGGCGGAGGGGCCATCGACCATTCGTCGAACGGGGGCTTGCGGCGTCCCGCGAACCTGACCTCGGGGACGTGGTCGTAGAGGCGACGCGCTTCCGCCTCGTGCCCCTCTGAAAGTTCGATGCGCGCGAGACGGAGACGGGCCTCCCCCGCGAGCCGCGGGAGCTGCTCGCCCGACGCCCCTTCGTCGATCGCGCTCAGCCGCTCCCGCGCCCCCGCGAGGTCCGGCACCGTCTCGAGGTGCCACGCTTCGAGCAACCAGAGCTGGTAGAGGGCCGGGCTCGGCGGGACGAGGTGCAACAGCTCGACGAGCTCGCGGGCCCGCTTGAGGGCGCGGGCCGCCCGGTCGTCCGGTCGCGTTCTCAGGATCAGCTCGGCGATCCCGAGCTGGTGCGGCAGCTCGACGGAGTGGAGGCGCAGGCGCTGGAGGGTCCGAACGGCCCGCTCGTGCGCCTGGAGCGCCTCCTCGAGGTGCCCCTCCTTGCTGATCAGGCGGATGCGGAGCTCCTCCGCGAGCTGCTGGAGGTCCGCGCGGCGCGAGACCGCGAACATCCGGTGGGCCGTCGTGAGGAACTTCGCCGCCAACCGCTCCTCTTCCGGCTCCCCCTCGACGCGGGCGAGCCCGACGCTCAGCATCGCGAGCGCCTGCGCCGGCCCCTGGTCCAACCGACGGGCGAGGTGCCCCGCTCGGCGGGACTCGTGCCGCGCCTTCTCGATGTGGCCGCGGTCGATCTCGTGGACCGCGACGACCGCTTCGAGCAGCACCGCGCCGGCGATCAGCCCGGCCGCTTCGCACCGGTCCGCGAGCTCGCCGAGCACCGTGAGCAGGCCCGGGCGCGGGCCCACCGCGACCAGCGACGCGACCATCGCTTCGAGCCACTCCTCGACCTGTTCGTTCGCGAGCCCGCGGTGGAGCGCGGTCGTCACCGCGGTCTCCATCTCCGACTCCGCCTCGGCCGGTCGCCCCGCGACGAGGAGCGCCCGGGCGCGGAAGAGGCGCAGCTCGACCTCGGCCATCGGCCGGTCGTTCGGAGGGAGCCCCGGAATGCAGAGAAGCGCCTGGTCGAGGATCTCGACGACGTCGTCGTACCCCGAGGACCGCTCCGCGAGCTCCGCGGCCTCGAGCAGGTAGCGAAGGGCCGTAGGGCCCGCCTCCCAGTGAAAGTAGTGCTCGGCGAGCTGGCGACGGCGCGCGGGCGTGGGCTCGCGGTGCATCGCCTCGAGCGCGTCCGCGATCTCCCGATGGAACTCGCGGACGTCCCGGGGCCGAAGGAGCTCGGGGATCGTCCTCGACCAGCCCGCGTGGCGCAGCGTGACCTTCCCCTCGTCGACGCGGACGAGGTTCGCCTCGGTCGCTGGAAGGAGCGCGTCCGCGAGGGGACCGAACGGAAGGCGGCTCACCCGGCTCAGGGTCACCTCGGTCGTCGATCCCTGGAGGAGCGCGAGGTAGCCGAGGATGCGTCGGGTCGTGTCGGGGAGCTGCTCCCATCCCTTGCGAAAGCGGCTCGCCTCCCGCGGGTCCTCGAGCGGTTCGGTGAAACGGATCCAGTCGACGTCGCCGCGCGCGATGAGCTTCTCCTCCCAGGACCCGTACGCGGGGTCGCTCGAATCGAGGACGAGGACGAGGAGGAGCGGTCGGTAGCGGGCGCGCTCGATCAGGTACAGCAGATAGTCCCGGCTCTCGGCGTCCGCGAAGCCTCCGTCGTCGACGAGGAGCGCGCGACCGGGGGTCGCCGTCGAGCGGGTCTGCTCGCAGAAGCGCCGCCAGTACTCCGACGGGTCCATCTCGCGGACCCCCCGCGTCCGGACCGCGAACGAGACCCCCATGATCGTCCCGCGTTGGCGCTCGCCGCGCGCCCGACGGCTCCGACCCGTTTCCTCGCCGAACGTTCCGATGGCGGCCATCGGCACGGTCGGGTCGTCGGGCGGGGCCTCGTCGGCCGGATCGATCGTCGGTGGCGCCGGCGACTCGTCGGCAAGCGGCGCGACTAGTGCGTAGGCTGCCTCGCGGTCCCGATGGGCTCCGCGGAGCTCGGCGAGCTCGACCCCCGCGCTGCGGAGCAGCGTACGGATCTGGCCGAGCAAGGCGCTCTTGCCGCTCGTGGGCGGGCCGGCGATGACGAGCGTCCGGCCGCTTCCGTTGGAGAGCGACGCGACGGCCCGGCCGGCCGCGGATGGAAGTGGAGCCCCGGCCTCCATCGCCGAGAGTCACGGGGTACACCTTAGAAGGGTTGCCGTCGCGCGATGTCGTTCCGGCCCTCGCCGACGCGAGCCGTTATCCGCCCGGCGCGATAGCAACCGTTCGTGGCCTCCCGGACGTCGCGCGGTCGGCGGGCGCTCCTCAAGAAATCCGTCGTGCCGGTCGATGTCGCCCGTATCCGCGGGATCGGCGATCTGCTCACGGCGTTCCAAAAGACATCGATCCAGGCACGGAACCTGGGGCGCGCCCTCGAGGTCTGGGAGAACGCGCTCCGCGACCCGCGCCGCCCGACGATCCTGCTCGGGCTTTCGGGTCCGCTGATCGCGGCCGGCCTGCGCAAGGTGTTGCGGGACGTGGTCGAGTGGGGTCTCGTGGACGTCGTCGTCTCGACGGGCGCGGTCCTCTACCAGGACCTCTACCAGACGATCGGCGGGCGTCACTGGATCGGCACGCCGACGGCCGACGACGTCCGGCTGCGCGAGCTCTACCTCGACCGCATCTACGACACGTACGTCGACGAGCTCAAGTTCGAGGACGCGGACCGCGCGATCGGTCGGATCACCCAGCGGTTCCCGAAGCGGCCGGCCTCCTCCCGCGAGTACCTCGAGTTCCTCGGGCGCGAGTTCGACGACCCCGAGTCGATCCTCGCGACGGCGGCGCGGCGTGGGGTGCCCGTCTTCTCGCCGGCGCTGATCGACAGTTCGATCGGGATCGGCCTTACCCTCTACTACCAGGCCCATCGCGGCAAGGACCGGTTCCTCCTCGACGCGATCCGTGACAACTACGAGCTCGTCCAGATCCTCGCGCACTCGCGGCGCACCGCCGTGATCTACATCGGGGGCGGCACGCCGAAAAACTGGATCAACGACGGGATCGTCATGGCGAACTACGCGTTCGGGCGCGAGGGGGAGGGGCACCACTACGCCCTCCAGCTGACGACGGACGTCCCGCACTGGGGCGGCCTGTCGGGCAGCACGCTCGACGAGGCGCAATCCTGGGGCAAGATTTCCAAGACCGCCACGCGGGCGATGGCGCACGTGGAGGCCTCGATCGGCCTGCCCCTGCTCGTCGGCGGGCTATGGGACCGACGGCGCCGCTGGCAGCCGCGGGCCAGGCTCTCGTTCGCGTGGCACGGCGACGAGGTCTCGATCGCCCGACGCCCGGACCGGCCGGTCCGCCGGCGCTAGCGCTATCCTCCGCTCGACCTCCAGCGGACCGTGCCCGCACGGATCCCGCCGGGTCAGGTGCTCACCAAGGGTTGGCCCACCCTTCACGCCGGTTCCATTCCCGCCGCGCTCACCCGAGAATCCTGGACCCTGGAGGTTCACGGCGCGGTCGGGGCGCCGTTCTCGATCGATTTCGCGGCACTTCTCGCGATGCCGCAGCGAACGCGGCGGAACGACATCCACTGCGTGACGAGCTGGTCGAAGGTCGACATGACGTGGAGCGGCGTCCCGTTCTCGGCGATCGCGGACCGCGCCCGGCCCGATCCCGGCGTGCGGTTTGTCGTGATGGAGTGCGAGCAGGGATTCACGACCTCCCTGCCACTCGCCGCGCTCCTGGACGACGACGTGCTCCTGGCGCATTCGGTCGACGGCCAGCCGCTCCCTGCGGAGCACGGAGGGCCGGCTCGGATGCTCGTCCCCAAGCGGTACTTCTACAAGAGCGCCAAATGGGTTCGGGGGCTCAAGTTCGTCGTCGACGACGAGCCCGGGTACTGGGAGGTCCGAGGCTACTCGAACCTCGCCGACCCCTGGTCCGAGACCCGGTACGATGTCGACGACGTTCGCCTGATCCACCGGATGCGCAAGGCTAACCTGTTCCGCCCCTTGCCCCCCGCGACGGAAGGACCGTAGGATCGTCGCGCGCCCCGACCGGGACTGAGCTAGGCTCGCGGTCGGCCGGCGAATGAGACGCCGCGGCTCTCCTTTCGAGCGTTCTAAGAAATCTTAGTCTGATGCGCACTTACCCTCACAGATACGTGGCGTATATCCGAGAGAAAAATCTCTGCGGCTCGGCATAGCTTCTTATAGGCAATTTGGGCCGGGGGAGCCCGGAGGTGAGCCACACCATGTACCTGCCGATTCTGCCGCCAGTACCTCACGAGCACCTGTAACCGTTTTCCCTCGGGGGCCCAAAGCCCCCGCGGTCGGCCTATGACCGCCCGACTGGATTCAGTCGGGCGCCGAGGCCGGCCGGGCCGAGTCTCTGCCTCCGCGCTTCTCTGAGTATTCTCTCAACTCCTTCTCGAGCTTCGTCTTCCACCATGGCAGGCCCATTCGATCGGCCAGGGCGAGCGCCAGGTTGTACTGGCCCCGCGCATCGTCGTCCCGCTGAAGCTCGCCGTACGTCTCTGCGAGGTAGGCGTGGGCGAGCATCAGCGAATCTGACGGGGGCAATCGGGACAGCACCGAAACGGCCCGTTCGCCGTGAGAGAGGCTATCTTCGAGCAGCCCCTGTCGGCGCTCCCCGGCGCAGAGAATAGCCAACGTGTGGCCCAGTACGACGTCGTTGCCCAGCCGTTCCGCTAGGCCGCTCGCCTGTCGCGAGAACGCGACGACCTCCGGCCACCGCTCCCCCTCGGCCGCCATCGCGGCAAGACCGCTCAAGACGTAGGTCAGTTGGTTGAGGTAGCCCAGCGACTCCGCTTCGGAGCGGATCATCCGCATCTCTGCCTCGGCGAGGTCTTTCTGCCCTTTTTCGGCGTAGGCTCGCGCTCGCACAAGCAAGAGGTTGAACACGATGTCGAGTCGGCCGGATTGACGAGCTCCAGGGAGACCCTCCGTGACGACCCGCAAGGCCGCGTCGTGCTCTCCGCCGAGCGAAGCGATCCGTGACCAGGCAGCGATGCTCTCGAGCGCAAGGTCGGCCACTCGAGTCCTCTTGGCCCGGTCGTAGACCCCCAAGTACTGGGCCTGCGCAGACGGCAGGTCGCCCTTGGATTCGATCAGCCGCGCCTCGCTCAGCATCAGGAAGACCTCGACGCGGCGTGAGAACGGTCCCTTGCGGCGCGCCTCGGCAAGGGCTCGCTCGGCCTCGTCGATCTGACGCATACGGACGCAGAGCTCTACGATCTGGCAGAGCGACTCCGCCTCAACCCGCCGATCACCGTCCGCCTCGGTGATCGCGCGGCGGAGGGAGAGGATCGCCTCCGAGTACTCGGAGTGAAGGCGCAGCAGCGTCGCCTCGACGCGCAGCGCCTGCACTCGGGCCTTGCCCCGGGGCATCGCCAGCGTCAGGTGGCGAAGGGCGTTCCTCAGCTGATCCGAGTATCCGAGGGAGAGCAGCGTCCGTTCCTGGCGATCCAGGATCTGGGCCGCCATTCGCCAAGCCTCCGCGGAAACCAGGTGGAGGAATCGTTCGCGGACGGCTTCCGGCCGGTGACTCCGACCGTAGTAGGCAGCCAGGGTCAGGTGGCCGGCGCGCTCTTCGACCGGACCGACTTTCGCGAGCAGGGCCGTCCGGACGACCTGCAACACCTCGATTCGCCCGGCCAAGGTCTTCTGGAGGAGTCCGGTCTGGACGAGCTGGTCGAGCCTTGTGGGGGCAATTCCGGCGTTGTCCGCCACGAATGAGGTCGGGATTGGCTCGTTCGCGAGCGCGACCGGCACGAGGCCCACCAACTCCTCGGGGGGCAGCCGGGAGACCACGGCCGCGGGGAGTGCGATTGCAGTCGCCTCGACGTCCGGCGTTGACACGGAGAGCTGGAGCAGCAACGGGCTACCGAGGCTCGCCTGGTACACAGACTCGAACCGGTCGGCTAGGCCTCCGCGCCGGTCGGTCAGGTCGTGGGCCGCCACCCGGTCGAGCCCGCCGATTACGAGGTGATACGACGCGAGCCCCTTCGGCTCGAACAATGGGGCCACTTGGCCCGCGAAGAAGAAGAGGTCGCTCCGCCCCTTGGCCAATCCGTTGACGAACTCCTGGAGGAACTTGCGCATGTCCGGGCTGGCGGCCTGAACATCGTCAGCCACGACCAGGAGCGGGCGCTCCCCGAGTGCACGACTTGCAAGGTCGGCAACTTCGCTCCCGACGGGCTGGCGAGGTAGTTGGGAGTAGTACGCGAGCTGCTGAGCCCCAATTGCCGAGAGAGCGCGGGCGAGGGCGATGGTGAAGTGCCTTGGCGAACTGCCGGAGCGGACGGAGAACCAGAACGGGATCCTACCCGCCTTCAATCGCCGAATGTGCCGGGCGATGAGGGCGGTCTTCCCCATACCGGGGGACCCTTCGAGAAAGACGACGCTGCCACCCTCCTGGGAGTAGGACATGAGCTCCTTGAGCTCCTTCTTGCGACCCAGGAACGGGTTGGGGGGCGGGGGGATGGCCCCCGAGAGCATTGGGACGTCGCGCGTCTGCCCGCGGAGGTGGCCCCGACCCTCCTCGGTGAGGGCGTAGACGAACTGCTTGCGGATGCCGCCTCGGACGATCCCCCGTCGGGTCTTCAGATACCCCTTCGAGACGAGGTCTGAGAGGGGCCGTGACATCGAGCACGGGTGGTAGCCGAGGGCCTTCGACAGTTCCCGCTGGCTGATCCCGAACGCCTCGGCCTCCGACGGGGCATGGGTCTCGACGTAGTCGAGGATCTCGGCGGAGACGTAGCTCACGACGGGCACGGCACTCTCCGTAGAGTCGAGGAGGTACTTAGCGTTATTTTGTACAAACTAACTAACGGGTTTTAAGTAGCCTGAATCCCCCCTGTTCTCCTGCTATGACCCGTGCGGCTGAGAGCGGCGCCTACCTCGGAGGGATCAGCACGATGCTGGCCCAGTCGGAGGTGTGCGCTGGGTGCGGCAAGGTCCACGCCGGGCGGCGGTTCGGGTTCCTCGGCGCCACCCAGGGCGAGTGCCCCCTGGTCGTTTTCGGCTCGCTCCCGTCCCTCACGAGCCCCTCCGACTTCGAGGACAGCTCCTCGGACGACCCGATGCCCGAGTTCTCGAGCCTCCGCATCGACTACACGCGCCCTGAGCCCCCCCTCCCCTCGCCCATCGCCCCCCGAAAGACCTCGATGCTGACGGTCCCCTGGCCGATGCCCTCCCACCTGGAGGACTACCTGTGATGCTCCGTGGCGAGTCGTTGCAGCCGGAGTCGACCCACCGCAGCCGCCGCCCCGCCCCTACGCGATCGGGCGACCTCATCTTCGCGCTCACCCCGCCGCCCACGTCGGCCCAGACCGAGGCGCTCTGGCCGTCGTGGCTCTCCCCCCTCGGAGCGAGCTGGAAGCGCTCCGGGGAGTTCCGATCTCGCCCCACCGCCAACAGGAGCGAATAACATGGCACTGGTCGGTCTCTAATCACGATGTCTGAAGCCCCCGCAACGTTACCCGGACGTTGCGGGGGCTGTGTTTTTCCGGGCTGATCCAGAGTGGCTCCAGCAGGGACCGAAAGGCCCGCCCCCCGCGCTTCGCGGGCGTGATCGTCACCCACCATCCGAAAAGGAGAGATACCCTACCGAGGGTGGGGCCGGGCGTCACTAACGATGGCCGAGGAAAAGTGCGCCACCTGCGGCGGTCCGGTCGAGGGCGGGTTCGTCACCACCAGCAACGGCTCGGGGATCTACTGGTCGCACGAGGCCGCGCCGAGCCGTCTGAGACCGAAGGGGCTCGAGGTCCTGGTCCCGACGGGGTTCATGGGCACCTACTCCGCGAACCTCCCTGGGGTTCGCTGCCCGCACTGCCAGACGGTGTTGCTCCGCCTGAAGTAGGCCCCCGGGGGTCAGGCCCCTGCGACCGTCATCCCGTCGACGAGCCAGTTGGGCGAAAGAAGTCCCCCGACGAGCTCCGTCGACCGCCCGATCGCCGCCACCGAATGCAAGAGCGAGGCCTCGCCGGGGGCGGCGAAGACGACCCCACCGACCGTGCCGCCTCTCACCGGCTCCGCGATCTTGCCCCCGCGGATCCGGTACGCCGAGCGGATCTCCCCGCCGAACGCCCCCGATAGCGGGTCCGGGAAGGCGTAGCCGAGCTGGTCGACCCAGAGGCCGTCGCCGGCGATCTCGGCGAGCTCGGCGTCGGTCCCGCCCCGGCCGGGTTTGACGGAGAGGGTGGTCGGCCCCGGGACGGGCGATTGGGCGAAGCGGAACCAGGCCGGGAAGAGCGCCGAGTCGCGACGACCGTTGCCGCCGGTCGGCTCGCCGAGTGCGCTCGCGTGGAGGAGGTCGTAGATGGAGCCGGTCGCCACGCCCGCCTCAACGAGGGGTCGGCGCGACTGACCAACGCCCTCGTCGTCGAACGGCGCCGTGCCGATCGCGTGGGGAATCAGTCCGTCGTCGACGATCGTGACCTCGGGGGCACCGACCTGCGAGCCCATCGGGGGCATCATCTTGCGCAGCCGAGCGGAGCCGGACATGCGGAACCCCACGATCGCGGGTAGGATGTCCGAGAGCACGGACGTCGGCAGTACCACCTTCGTAGCCCCCGTCTCCGGGCCCTTCGCCCTCCGGACATCCTGGGCCAGGCGGATCCACCGCTCGGCCTCGGTCCGAACGGTCGCGTCGGAGGGTACCTGCCGGTGACGCTGGTTCACCCAGTACTCGCCCGGCGGCGCGCCCTCGGGGCCACCGGTCGCCTTGACCGCGATCTCGACTTCGAGCATCGTGTGATGGTAGCGCCGTTGAATGCCCTCGGAGTTGGCGAGCGTCGTTTCGACGAGCGTCGCCCGCACCGAGCCGAAGCTCGGCTGCTCGTGGGCCCGGCCCTCGAACGGCGCGAGCAGCGTCGCGACGAACCGCTCGACGGACTCGACCGGTCGATCCCAGAGGCCGCGGTCGACGATCGCGACGTCCGCCGGGCCCCCGGCGGTGCCGGGGAGTTCGACCCGTCGCGCGGGGAACCGCGCGTACTGCGCGGCGCCCTCGGCCGCGGCGAGCGCCGCCTCGACGCCGGCGTCGCGCAGGTCGGTGCTGGCGGCGAAGCCAACCCCCATCTTCTCCTCGGCCCGGCGGAAGACCCGAAGGCCGTACCCCTCGAGCTCGACCGGCGCGCGGAGCATTTCGACCCGCGGGCCGTTCAGGTGGACCTCGTAGCGGCGCAACCGTTCGCCGTAGACCTCCCACGGCGGCTGCGACCTCGGCTTCAAGCGCTCCGCGGCGCGGAAGGCGGTGAACGCGGATTCGGCCGTGTCGCTCACGCGGGCCCCACGACGGCGCGGGAGAGGACGTACGGGCCGCCGGCTCCCGTGTTGAGCAGGTCGGTATGGCCCTTCCCGCAGAATCCCGCCGAGATGGCGAAGTCCGAACGCTGACTGACGCCACGAATCTCGCGGAGGAACTCGAGCACTTTCCCCGAGAGCGCCATCGACGGCAGGATCTCCGTGAGCTCGCCGTGCTCGATCCGCCGGCCCTTCTTCACCTTGAGTTGCATGTTGCCCCCCAGCGGGTCCTCGATCCCGCTCGTGAAGTTCTGCAGGAGGACCCCTTCCTTGGCGTCCCGGACCAGGTCGTCGAGCGTGCGGTCGCCGGGCTCGACGTACGTGTTCGTCATCCGGACAAACGGCCGGCTGAGGAAGTCGGCCCGACGGGAGTTACCGGTCGGCTGGCGACCGAGCGCCGCCGCCGATTCCCGATCGTGGAGGACCTCCACGAAGCGCCCCCGGTCGATCAGCACGGTGCGTTGCGACGGGTACCCCTCGTCGTCGAAGAAGATCGACCCCCACCCCGCCTCGAGCGCGCCGTTGTCGACGAGGGTGAGGCACTCCGGGGCGACCTCCTTCCCCAGGAGGGGGGCCAGGTACGACCGCTGGCGGAGGATCTGGTCGGCCTCCGTCCCGTGGCCGAACGACTCGTGGGCGAACGTGCCCGAAGTGCTCGGGTCGAGCACGACGGTCATCGTCCCGGTCGGGGGCGCCTTCGCCCCGAGGAGGGCGCGCGCCTCGGTGGCGGCGGCGACGACGTCGGCCTCGGTGATCGACTCGAGGACCTCGACCCCACCGGACTGCCCGCGCTGCACCACATCGAACTCGACCTTCCCGTTCTCGATCGCGAGGGGCCCGACGGTGCCGAGGGCGTGGGCCATCCGTTGGTAGCGGTACGCGCCGGCCGTCGAAAGGAACAGTCGTTCCTCGTGCGACACGATGAGATTGACGAACGCGTTCTCGATGCCGGAGACCGAGGTGGCCCATCCGAACCTCGTCTTCGCCCAGGCGATCTGCTCTTCCAGTCCGAACTCCGCGATCGGCCGCTTCTCGACCGAGAATCGCTCGGCCCGACCGGTCGCGGGCTCGCCGGGTGGCCCGGTGTTCGGCGTCGTGCTCGGAAGCCGCCCGAGCAGCCGATCGACGCTCGCCGCGAGCGCGCGAGCGCTCAGACCGCTGGACGCCGTTTCGACCCAAGAGACCCCGTTCCAGGCGCGGAAGACGGCCCCCTCCATCCGGGCGGCCGGCTGCGGGTTCGTCGTGTCCCGGTCGAGACGGAGGCGGTGGCCCGAGGAGGCCTGCGCCATCACTTCGGCGTACGGGGTTCGTGGTTCGAGGCGCCGAAGTGCTTGGTTGAGCTCCTCTTCCGCGTCCCGGAGAGACGGCATCGCCCCGCGGGAGCCACGCAGGGTCAAGAACCGTTCGGTTCGGCCTTCCGGGTCGGGCGCCGAGCGACGGGTACGCCAACGCGCCCGCCGAGCGCCGGGGCCGCCAAACATAGGCATATAAGCCTCAACGGAGACGCGACGCCACGTCCGCCTCGCGGGTCGGTCCGATGCGCTCCTCCCCGTTCCACACCCTTCGGGCCCACCCGGACCCGCGCTCCGGCCGCGACCGACCGCTCGACGCTATGACCGAGATCGCGCTGAGGCCCTAGTGTTCGGAGCGGACCTTCCGGTTCCGACCGCCAGCCTCGCGTCGTCCCTTGCGTCGGCGCCGTGGGGGGCGATCCCCGTCGGCCTGCTCGTCCTCTACCTGCTCTA
>Ga0075436_100002852_pt1 | contig 11836 bp, 8 predicted proteins | sample RhiMethybrSRZTD5_FD_75303 | JGI IMG/M metagenome (GOLD analysis project Ga0075436, IMG submission 75303) | Populus rhizosphere microbial communities from Tennessee, USA - Rhizosphere MetaG P. TD hybrid SRZTD5 | ecosystem: Host-associated > Plants > Roots > Rhizosphere > Soil | place: USA... | reverse complement strand
GAAGGTGAGGTCCCAGCGCCGCTCCTGGTCGACCACGAGCATGAGGATGTTGGGCGGCCCACGCTTCGCACCGGCGTCGCCGCCGCGCGTGCACGCGACCGGCGCAGTCGCGGCTGCCGCACCGCCGCCCAGCATCGACAGAAACCTGCGCCGTGTCGTGCCCATCGTCCTCCCTGCCGAGGAGACCCCGCTGCATGATAAAATTTTCCCTTTGCGGGTGCTTAGCTCAGCTGGTAGAGCGTCGCCCTTACAAGGCGAATGTCGGCGGTTCGATCCCGTCAGCACCCACCAGACGAAAGCTCAGGTATCTGTTTCGCGCGACCGGCCCGGAAAGAGGGCCGGGCGCGCTAGTGGAGCGGTAGTTCAGTTGGTTAGAATACCGGCCTGTCACGCCGGGGGTCGCGGGTTCGAGTCCCGTCCGCTCCGCCACAACTCGAGGGCGAACCCGACGGTTCGCCCTTTCCCTTTCCGAAGGTCCGCATGCTCGAGCAATTCCGCGAATTCGCCAACAAGAAGATCGTCAAGTATCTCTTCGCGATCTTCCTCGTCATCCCGTTCGGCCTCTTCGGCATCGATTTCTACTTCCGCACGCCGGTGGGCGGCGACGCCGTCGCCACCGTCGGTCCGGCCGCGATCGGCGCCATGGAGTTCGACAACGCCATCCGCCAGCAGGCCGATTTCTACCGGCAGCAGTTCCGCGGGCAGTTCGACATGTCGATCATGGACAACCCCGAGATCCGCCGCGGCGTGCTCGAGCGCCTGGTGAACGAGAAGCTCGCCGCCATCGGCGCCGAGCGCGCAGGCATCCGCATGGGCGACAAGCAGCTCGCAAACCGCATCGCCACGGAGCCCGTCTTCCAGGTCGACGGCCGCTTCAACAAGGAGCGCTACGAGCAGCTCGCGAAATCCCAGGGAATGACCGCGGTGGGCCTCGACGAGCGCCTGCGCCAGGATTACCGCCTGCAGGATTTCCGCTCCGCGATCGCCGACACCGCGATCGTCCCGCGCGCCACTCTCGACAGCTTCATCCGCCTCTCGGAGCAGACGCGCGAGGTGAGCGTCGTGAACCTGACGACCGACGCGTACATGGCCAGGGTCAAGGTCACGCCCGAGCAGACGAAGGCGTACTACGACGCGCACAACGGCGAATTCACCGAGCCCGAGCGCGTGCGCGTGGAATACGTCGAGATGTCGATCGACGCGATCGCGGCGAAGACGCCGGTCTCGCAGGAGGATGTGAAGAGGGTGTACGACGAGCAGCTCGCCGCGGGCAAGCTCGGCACCAAGGAGGAGCGGCGCGCGAGCCACATCCTCGTCACGATAAAGCCCGACGCCAAGGAGCCCGAGAAGAAAGCGGCGCAAGCGAAGGCGCAGGAGATCGCCGCGCGCGTGCGCAAGAATCCCGCGGCCTTCGCCGACATCGCGAAGAAGGAATCGCAGGATCCGGGCTCGGCCGTGCAGGGCGGCGACCTCGGCTTCTTCGCGCGCGGGGCGATGGTGAAGCCCTTCGAGGACGCGGTTTTCGCGGCGAAGAAGGGCGACATCGTCGGTCCCGTCGCATCCGATTTCGGCTTTCACGTGATCCGCGTCACCGACGTGAAGCCCGCGAAGGTGAAGTCGCCCGCCGAGGCCGCGCCCGAGATCGAGGCGAACCTGCGCAAGGAGATCGCGGCGCGCAGCTTCGCCGAGAACGCGGAGAACTTCTCGAACCTGGTTTACGAGCAGTCGACGAGCCTCAAGCCCGCGGCCGAGCGCCTCGGCCTCACGGTGCAGCAGTCGCCGTGGATCTCGAAGGGCGCGTCGTCCGTCCAGGTGCTCAACAACCCGAAGCTGCAGGCGGAGATCTTCTCGGACGCGACGCTCAAGGGCAAGCGCAACACCTCGGCGGTCGAGGTCGCGCCGAACACGCTCGTCGCCGCGCGCATGCTCGAGCACAAGCCCGCGGAGCTGAGGCCGTTCGCCGACGTGAAGGCGACGATCGAGAAGCGGCTGCAGCGCGACGAGGCGTTGAAGCTCGCCAAGGCCGAGGGCGAGGCGAAGCTGAAGCAGCTCCAGGCGGGCAAGGACGCGGGACTCAAGTGGCCGGCGCCGCTCGCCGTGAACCGCCAGAAACCGGGCGGGCTCTATCCCTCGGTGATCGACAAGGTGTTCCGCATGGACACGAAGAAGCTGCCGGCCTACGTCGGCGTCGACACGCCCATGGGCTACTCCCTGGTGCAGGTCTCGAAGGTGATCGACATCGAGAAGATCGACGACGCGCAGCGCGCGCAGCTCGCCGCGCGGCTACGCGACGCGGTGGCGGCCGAGGAAATGGAGTCCGCGCTGGAAAGCCTCAAGGGGCGCGTCGGCGTGAAGTACCGCAAGGACGCCTTTGACAAGAAGCCGGCCAGCTGAGGCGCGGGCTACTCCGTTTCCAATCCTGCAGTGACGATGCTGAAGCCGGCGTCGACGTAGATCACCTCGCCGGTAATGCCGCTCGAAAGATCCGAGAGGAGGAAGGCGGCCGCGTTGCCGACGTCCTCGGTGGTCACGCCGCGGCGCAACGGGGCGTTCGCCTCGACGAATTTCAAGATTTTTGAAAACCCGCCGATGCCGGCGGCGGCGAGCGTCTTGATCGGGCCGGCGGAAATCGCGTTGACGCGGATTCCCTTCGGTCCCATGCTCGTAGCGAGGTAGCGTACCGCCGCCTCCAGGCTCGCCTTGGCGAGCCCCATCACGTTGTAGTTCGGGATCGCGCGCTCGGCGCCGAGGTAAGTGAGCGTGACGATCGCGCCGCGCCGCCCCTCCATCATCGGCAGCGCCGCCCGGGCGAGCGCCGCGAGGCTGTAGCTCGAGATGTCGTGCGCGATGCGGAACGCCTCGCGGCTCACGCTCGCGTGGAAATCGCCCTTCAGCGCCTCGCGCGGGGCGAACGCGATCGCGTGCACGAGCCCGTCGAGACTGTCCCATTGCTTGCGCAAATCGACGAAGAGCCGCTCGATCTGCTCGTCGCTCGCGACGTCGCAGGCGAACACGCGATCGGTGCCGAAATCGGCCGCGAGATCGGCCACGCGCTGGCGCAAGTCCTCGCCGACATAGGTGAACGCGAGCTCGGCGCCCTCGCGCTGGCAGGCCTTGGCGATGCCGTAGGCGATCGAGCGGTTCGAGAGCACCCCCGTCACGAGGATGCGGCGGCCCTGCAGGAAGCCCATGCGGCGTGTCCTTGCCAGTAAAATCGGGTCGAAGTGTATCGCATCTTATTCCCCATTCTCGCCGCGCTCGCGCTTGCCGCGCCGCCGGCGCACGCCGAGCCGAAAGTGCTCCGTGTGGCCTATCTCATCGCCGAGACGAATTTCGACCCGGCGCGCGTCGACGATCTCTATTCCAACAACATCATCGAGGAGATCCTCGAGGCGCCCCTTACCTACGACTTCCTCGCGCGCCCGGCGAAGCTCAAGCCCCAGACGCTGGAGGCGATGCCGGAAATCACCGACGCCGGCAAGACCTATACGCTGAGGATCCGCAAGGGCATCTACTTCGGCGAAGACCCGGCGTTCGGGGGGAAGAAACGCGAGCTCACGGCGGGCGACTACGAGTACGCGCTGAAGCGCCTCATGGATCCGAAGAACGCCTCGCCGAATCTCTGGCTCATCGAGGGGCGGATCGCGGGCATCGACAAGGTGGTCGAGCGCGCGAAGAAGGAAGGAAAGCTCGACTACGACGCGAAGATTGCGTCGATCGAGGTGGTGGATCGCTACACCCTGCGAATCCGGCTCGCGAAGACCGACTACAACTTCCTCTACATCCTCGCGATGCCGAGCGCGGCGGCGGTGGCGCGCGAGGTCGTCGAGCGTTACGGCGACGAGATCGGCGCGCATCCCGTCGGCACCGGGCCCTTCCGGCTCGCCGAGTGGCGCCGCTCCTCGCGCATCGTGCTCGAGCGCAATCCCGGTTTCCGCGAGGAGTACTACGAAGCCGAGCCGCCGGCCGACGATCCCATCTCGCAACAGCTCTATGCGCAGTGCAAGGGCAAGCGCCTGCCGATGGTCGACCGCGTCGAGGTCTCGATCATCGAGGAATCGCAGCCGCGCTGGCTCGCCTTCCTCGACAACGAGCTCGACTGGATCAACCTGCCGTACGAGTTCCTCAACATGGCGCTGCCCGGGGGCAAGCTCTCGCCGCAGCTCTCCAAGCGCGGTGTGCGCTACATCCCCGATATCGAGACTGTCACCACGTACATGTACTTCAACATGCGCGACGCGACGCTCGGTGGCTACACACCGGACAAGGTGGCGCTGCGCCGCGCCATCTCGCTCGGCTACGACAACCAGGAGGAGGTGACCCTGCTTCGCAACGGCACCGCCATCGAGGCGCAAACCCTCGTGCCGCCCGGCGTGCTCGGCTACGACCCGAACTTCAACCTCGGCCGGACATACGATCCGGCGAAGGCGAAGGCGCTCCTCGACATGTTCGGCTTCGTCGACCGCAACGGCGACGGCTGGCGCGACATGCCCGACGGGTCCCCGCTCGTGCTGCGCTACGCCACGGGGCCCTCGCAACTCGAGCGCCTCTTCACCGAGCTCTGGAAGAAGGATATGGACGCGATCGGCATCCGCCTGGAGGCCGAGGTCGCCAAGTGGCCGGAGCTGCGCAAGAAGTCGAAGCAGGGGCGGCTGCAGGCGTGGGATGTCGCGTGGGGCGCCGACTATCCCGACGGCGACAATTTCTACCAGCTGCTCTACGGGCCGAACTGCGGCTCGTCCAACGACGGCTGCTTCAAGCTTCCGGAGTTCGACGCGCTTTACGACAAGGCGGGCCAGACGCCGCCGGGGCCGCAACGCGACCTCATCTACCAGCAGATGGCGCGCCTCATCGCCGCCTACGCCCCGATCAAGCTGCACTCGCATCGCAAGTACAACTACATGCTGCAGCCGTGGACGCTCGGATGGCGCAAGCATCCGATCCTGCACGAGGGCTACCGCTACGTCGACATCGACCTCGAGCGCCGGCGCAAGGAGCTGCATTGACGCGCCGCCTCGCCATGCTGGCGCTCGCGGTGCTCGCCCTGGCGCTCGCGCTGCCCGCGGAGGCGCAGAAGAAGGTGCTGCGCATGGCCTTCCGCACCGCCGAGACCGGGTTCGATCCGGTGCGCGCCTACGACCGCTACTCGGTCGGCATCTGCGAGAACCTCTTCGAGCCGCTCCTCACCTACGACTATCTCGCGCGCCCCGTGAAGCTCGCGCCGCTCGTGGCCGAGTCGATCCCGGAGCCGGAGGAGGGCGGCACCCGCTACACCTTCCGCATCCGCCCCGGCATCTACTTCGTCGACGATCCCGTGTTCAAGGGCGAGAAGCGCGAGCTCGTGGCGAAGGACATCGAGTACACGATCAAGCGCTACCGCGACCCGAGGAACCGCGCCGCCTACGAGTGGCTCTTCGAGAACAAGATCGTCGGCCTCGACGAGCTCGCGGAAAAGGCCAAGAAGACGGGGACCTTCGACTACAACGCGAAGGTCGCCGGCATGGAGGTGCGCGGCAAGTACATCATCAGCTTCAAGCTGAAGGAGCCCGACTACAACTTCCTGTACATCCTCGCGATGCCGAACGTGGTTCCCATGGCGCGCGAGGTGATCGAGGCGTACGGCGAGGACACGATGGGCCATCCGGTCGGCACCGGCCCCTTCGTCCTCAAGGAGTGGGTGCGCCGCTCGAAGATCGTGCTCGAGCGCAACCCTTCGTACCGCGGCTTCGAGCTGGAGACGCGCTACGCGGACCCGAACGACGAGTGGGACCGCAAGGCCATGGAAGACCTGCGCGGCAAGCGCCTGCCGCAGCTCGATCGCGTCGAGATCTATCCCATCGAGGACGAGCAGCCGCGCTACCTCGCGTTCCTCAACAAGGAGCACGATCTCATCGACGAGACGCCGGTCTCGTTCATCCAGCAGGTGCTGCCCAACGGCAAGCTCGCGCCGAATCTCGCGCGCCAGGGGGTCCGCGTGTTCCCCGAGCTGGAGCCCGAGTTCACCTACGACGTGTTCAACGTCGAAGAGATCGTCGACGGCCGCGAGAACGTCCTCGGCGGCAATGCGCCCGAGCGCATCGCGCTGCGGCGCGCCATGGTGCTCGCGCACGACCGCAAGCAGGAGATCGAGATCATCCGCAAAGGCCAGGCGATCGCGGCGCAATCGCCCGTGCCGCCGGGGGTGGTCGGCTACGACCCCAGCTTCCACACGGCCGCCCAGGACTACGATCCGGCGCGGGCCAAGGCGCTGCTCGACATGTTCGGCTACCGCGACCGCGACGGCGACGGCTGGCGCGAGACCCCCGAGGGGCGGCCCTTCGTGGTGCAGTACAAATATAATCTCGGGGGACAGGAGCAGCGGCAGCTCGCCGAGCTCTGGGTCAAATCGATGGCGGCCGTCGGCATCCGCGTCGAGACGCTCGCGGTGCAGTTCGCCGACCTTCTCAACGACAAGCGCGTGGGCCATTTCCAGATGGCCGGCTCGGCGTGGATCGCGGACTACCCGGATGCGCAGAATTTCCTCCAGCTTTTTTACGGCCCCAACACCAACCAGTCCAACGAAGCCCGCTTCCGCCTGCCGGAATACGACCGGCTCTACGAGCGGTCGCTCGCGATTCCCGACGGCGAGGAGCGCAACCGCCTCTATCGCGAGATGGACCGGTTGCTGCTAGCCTACGCACCCGTGCGCCTGGGGGTGCACCGGATCTTCAACCACCTGCAGTACCCTTGGGTGAAGGGCTACAAGAAGCACCCGATCCTGTACACCCAATTCAAGTGGCTGGATCTCGACGTCGCGGCGCAGCAGGTCGCGATGAAATAGAGGAGGGCAATTGACTGCCTACGTGATACGACGCATCTGGCAGATGATCCCGACGATCGCCGGGGTGATCCTGCTCATCTTCATCCTGTTCAACTGGGTGGGCGGGGACCCCGCCCAGGTGCTCGCCGGCAAGATCTCCAATCCCGAGCAGATCGCCAACATCCGCAAGCAGCTCGGCGTCGACCAGCCGTACTGGTTCCAGCTGTGGGTGTTCGTGCAGCAGGTCTTCACCTTCGACTTCGGCCGCAGCTGGTCCACCAACGAGGAAGTCTCGCGCATCATCCTCACGCGCGTCGGCCCGACGCTCACGATCATGGTGCCTGTGCTCGTGATCGAGACCAGCCTCTCGGTGCTCTTCGCGATCATGGTCGCGTACGTGCGCGGCACGCTCACCGACCGGGCCATCATGATCATCTGCACGGTGGCGATGTCGGTGAGCTTCCTCGTCTACATCATCGTGTTCCAGTGGCTCTTCGGCTTCGTGCTGGGATGGTTCCCGGTGCAGGGCTGGAGCGAGAGCTTCTGGAAGAATCTCTTCACGTACGCGCCGCTGCCGATCATGCTTGCGGTGTTCGTGGGCGTGGCGCCGCAGCTCAGGCTCTACCGCTCGTTCTTCCTCGACGAGATCAACCAGGACTACGTCCGAACCGCGCGCGCGAAAGGGCTGCCCGAAAAGCGCGTGATGCTGAAGCACGTGCTGCGTAACGCGATGATCCCGATCCTCACCAACGTGGCGATCTACCTGCCCGGAGTCTTCGTGGGCTCCTTCCTTCTCGAGGTCTTCTTCTCCATTCCCGGCCTCGGGCGCGAGATCATCACCGCCGTCAACCGCAGCGACTTCCCGGTGATCAAGGCGGTCACGGTGTACCTCGCGATGTTCACCATGGTCGTGAACCTGCTGGTGGACGTCATGTACAAGTTCGTCGATCCGAGGGTGTCTTTCAAATGAGCGCCGTCCTCACCACTCCGGCGCAAGCGCCGGTCCAGGAATCGCCGGGCCTGTGGATGCTCGCCTGGCGCAGGCTTCGCCAGGACACGGTCGGCATGGTCTCGCTCGTCATCGTCGCGTTCTTCCTCGCGATGATGCTCGCCTCGTACACCGGGCTCATCGCCAAGGACTGGGCGAAGGAGAAGGGCGTCTCGTACGCGAACCCGAGCTTCCTCGCCGGCGCCGAGAATCTCGAGGCGAAGGCGATGGCGGCGAAGGACGCCGCGGCGAAGGCGCCGCCGGTGGACCTGTCCGACATCGACCCGCTCGCCCCGTACTACGGCGAATGGCAGAAGCGCGCCGAGAAGATCGCGGTGACCGAGGTGAAACGCGCCGAGACGCTGCCCTTCGGCGGCGACAAGTGGGGACGCGACGTCCTCAAGAAAGTCATCAAGGGATCCGAGGTCTCGATCTTCGTCGGGCTCGCGGGCGCCCTCATCGCGGTCTTCATCGGCACGGTGTTCGGCGCGATGGCCGGCTACTGGGGTGGCTTCATCAACGACCTGCTCGAGTGGTGCTACAACATCTTCACGTCGATCCCGTACATCCTCCTCATCCTCGCGTTCGCCGCCGTCGCGCAAGCCACGGGTTCCTTCGGCAAGGGGATCGTCTCGATCATCCTCATCCTAGCGCTCACCGGCTGGACCGGGCCGTACCGCCTCATGCGCGCCGAGTACATCAAGCACGCCAACCGCGAGTACGTGAAGGCGGCACAGGCGATCGGCGCCTCGAACCGCTCGCGCATGTTCGTGCACATCCTGCCCAACGTGAGCCACGTGGCGCTGGTGCAGCTCTCCGCCCACGTCGTCGGCTTCATCAAGGCCGAGGTGATCCTCTCCTTCCTCGGCTTCGGCGTGCCGGTGGACATGGTGTCGTGGGGAACGATGCTCGCCGAGGCGCAGAACGAGCTCGTCATCGGCAAGTGGTGGCAGCTCGCGGCCGCCGGCACTTCCATGGCGATCCTCGTCACCGCGTTCTCGCTGCTCACCGATTCGCTGCGCGACGCTCTCGATCCGAAGCTGAAATGACCGACACGCTGCTGCAGGTCCAGGACCTCGACATCCGCTTCCGCGTCGACCGGAAGCACGAGGCTTTCCGCGCCGTGAAGGGCGTGTCCTTCGATATCCCGTCCAACACCACCGTCGCTCTCGTGGGCGAGTCCGGCAGCGGCAAGACCGTTTCCGCGATGGCGATCCTCGGGCTCCTTCCCGAGAACGCGATCATCGCGCCCGAAAGCCGCGCGATGTACGGTGGGCGCGACCTCCTCAAGGCGTCCCTCGGTGAGATGCAGGCGATCCGCGGCAAGGACATCTCGATCATCTTCCAGGAGCCGATGACGTCGTTGAACCCGGTGTTCACCGTCGGCGAGCAGATCGGCGAGGTGCTGCGGCTGCACATGGGCATGGGGCTGCGCCAGGCGCGCACGCGCGCGATCGAGCTCCTCGGCGAGGTCGGCATCCCGGATCCGCAGCTGCGCGTGAATTCGTATCCGCACGAGATGTCGGGCGGCCAGCAGCAGCGCGTGATGATCGCCATGGCGATCGCGTGCGAGCCGAAGCTCCTCATCGCCGACGAGCCGACCACCGCGCTCGACGTGACCATCCAGAAGCAGATCCTCGACCTCATCGCGAGCCTGCAGGAGAAGCACCGCATGTCGGTGCTCTTCATCACGCACGACCTGGGCGTGGTCGGCGACATCGCCGATGACGTCGTCGTGATGCAGAACGGCCTCGTGCAGGAGCAGGGGCCGGTGAAGGCGATCTTCGAGCACCCGCAGCATCCCTACACGAAGGCGCTGCTCGCCTGCCGCCCGCGCCTCGACCGCCGCCCGAAGCGCCTGCCGGTGATCGACGACTTCATGAAGGGCGACGGGCGCCCGAACCTCGCCGAGCGCAAGCGCGGCACGTCGGCCTCCGACCCGATCATCCTCGAGGTGAAGGGCCTCAACAAGACGTTCTTCCTGAAGGAGGGGCTGTTCGGCAAGCGCGCGGTGCCGGCGGTCCGCAACGTGAGCTTCCAGCTGCCCAAGGGGAAAACTTTGGGGCTGGTGGGTGAATCCGGATCGGGCAAGACCACCGTCGGATTGACATTGATGCGACTGCACGATGCCACCAGCGGCGAGGTCCTGTTCGAGGGCCGGGACCTGCTCACCCTGACGGACCGGGAGATGATGGCCTACCGGCGCCGCATCCAGATCATCTTCCAGAACCCGTACGCCTCCCTCAACCCGCGCATGACCATCGGCCATACCCTGGTCGAGCCGATGAGGATCCACGCCATCGGCGCGGACGAGCGAGAGCGCGTCGACATGGCCTTCCAGCTGCTCAAGCGCGTGGGCCTTCCCGAGCAGTCGTTCTACAAGTATCCGCACGAGTTCTCGGGCGGCCAGCGCCAGCGGATCGCCATCGCGCGCTGCCTCACGATGAAGCCCGACGTGCTCATCTGCGACGAGTCGGTCTCGGCGCTCGACGTCTCGGTCCAGGCGCAGGTGCTGAATCTCCTGCAGGACCTCCAGGACGAGTACGGGCTCTCGTACATCTTCATTTCCCACGACCTCGCGGTGGTGAAGTACATCTCCGACAAGGTCATGGTCATGAACGCGGGCGAGATCGTCGAGATGGCCGATTCCGACGAGATCTACCGCCACCCGCGCGAGGAGTACACGCGCAAGCTCCTTTCCTCCATTCCCAAGGGCTGGGAAATCGCCAAGGTCGCCTGATGAAGATCCGTTCCCTGGTTCCCGTTGCGGCGACGTGCGCCGCGCTCGCGGCCACGGCCGCCGACACGCCGCTCGTCTCCGGCATCGATCGCGCCAACTTCGACCCCTCCACGCGGATGCAGGACGATCTCTTCCGCGCCGTGAACGGTCATTGGCTCGACACGGTGCAGATTCCGCCCGACCGCGCGCAATACGGCGGGTGGCTCAAGCTCCAGGACGACGTGCTCATGCAGCTGCGCGGCATCGTCGAAGGGCTCGACGCGGGCGGCAAGCCGCCCACGGACGCCGAGGCGCGCAAGATCGCCGACCTCTACGCGAGCTTCATGGACGAGAAGCACGCCGATACGCTGGGCCTGAAGCCCCTCGAGGCCGAATTCGCAGGCATCGAGGCGATCAAGTCCAGGGAGGAGCTCCCGGGGCTCATCGCGCACCTGCAGGAGATCGGCGTCTCGGTGCCGTTCGATCCCGTCGTGCACCAGGACGCGAAGGATTCCACCAAGTACATCGTCGATTTTTCCCAGGGCGGCCTCGGCATGCCCGATCGCGACTACTACCTCAAGGCGAAGGACGCGAAGCTCGCCGCGATCCGCGCGAAGTACGCCGCGCACGTCGAGAAGATGCTCGCGATGGCGGGCGATGCGCGCAGCAAGGCGGACGCGCGCGACATCCTCGCGCTCGAGACGCGGCTCGCACGCGCGCAGTGGACCAAGGTCCAGAATCGCGATCCGGTGAAGACGTACAACCCGGTGAAGCTCGCGAAGCTGCCGTCGATCGCGCCGGGTTACGACTGGAAGCGCTACGCGGTGGCGGCGAAGATCGAGGATCGCGTCGACGGCGTCGTCGTGAGCCAGCCGAGCTACCTCAAGGGCTTCGCGCAGATCACGCGCGAGACGCCGCTCCCGACATGGAAGTCGTACTTCAAGTGGCAGCTCCTCGCGACCTATGCGCCTTATCTTTCCTCCGGTTTCGTGAACGAGCGCTTCGCCTTCGCGGGCACCACGGTGCGCGGGATTCCCGAGAACCGCCCGCGCTGGAAGCGCGGCCTTTCGCTGGTCGAGAATTCGATCGGCGAAGCTCTCGGGAAGCTCTACGTCGCGAAGTACTACCCGCCGGAGAAGAAGGCGAAGATGGACGCGCTGGTGAAGAACCTCCTCGCCGCGTTCAAGCAGGGCATCGACCAGCTCGACTGGATGTCGCCCGAGACCAAGCGCGAGGCGCAGGCGAAGCTTGCGCTCTTCACCCCCAAGATCGGCTATCCGGCCAAGTGGCGCGATTATTCGACGCTCGCGTTCGAGCGCGGCGACCTCGC
>Ga0075436_100002850_pt1 | contig 11844 bp, 11 predicted proteins | sample RhiMethybrSRZTD5_FD_75303 | JGI IMG/M metagenome (GOLD analysis project Ga0075436, IMG submission 75303) | Populus rhizosphere microbial communities from Tennessee, USA - Rhizosphere MetaG P. TD hybrid SRZTD5 | ecosystem: Host-associated > Plants > Roots > Rhizosphere > Soil | place: USA... | reverse complement strand
GCAACCTTCGCTCCCGAGGCCTTGAGGCGCTTCGCGATCGCGGCGCCAATGCCTTGCGCGCCGCCCGTCACGACTGCGACACGGCCGGCGAAATCGAGCTGATTCATGAAGACGCGAAGTATAATCGCGTCCCTTCAGGAAGATCCCACATGGCTGGACGTCTCGCAGGAAAAACCGCTTTCATTACCGCGGCCGCGCAGGGCATGGGACAGGCTGCGGCGCTCGCGTTCGCGCGCGAAGGCGCTCGCGTCTGGGCGACGGACCTCAATGCACAGCCGCTGAAGGCGCTGGAAGGCAAAGACGGCATCCGCACGCGGCAGCTCGACGTCACCGACGAAGCGGCCATCGCGCGCGTCGCTCAGGAAGTCGGCGACGCCGACGTGCTCTTCAACTGCGCCGGCATCGTGCACAACGGCTCGATCCTCGATGCGAGCGCCAAGGACTGGGACCAGGCGATGAGCGTCAACGTGCGCTCGATGTTCCTCGTGGCGCGCGCTTTCCTTCCCGGAATGCTGAAGAAGCGGCACGGCTCGATCATCAACATGGCCTCGGTCGCCTCATCGATCAAGGGACTGCCCAACCGCTGCGTGTATGGCGCGAGCAAGGCCGCCGTGATCGGCCTCACCAAGTCGATTGCGGCCGACTACGTGCGCCAGGGCGTGCGCTGCAATGCGATCGCGCCGGGCACGGTAGACACGCCGTCGCTGCAGGGACGCATCAACTCGTATGCGGATCCGGTGCAGGCGAGAAAAGACTTCATCGCGCGCCAGCCGATGGGGCGCCTTGGCACCGTGGACGACATCACGCCGATCCTGGTCTATCTGGCGTCCGACGAGTCGCTTTTCGCGACCGGCAACGTTTTCTCGATTGATGGGGGTATGACGATATGAAGCTCTGCCGCTACGGCAAGCCGGGCTACGAGAAGCCCGGCATGATCGACGGCGAAGGCAAGCTGCGCGATCTTTCGAAGATCATCGACAACATCGGGCCGAACGAGATCTCGCCGCGCGGCCTGAAGATGCTGACGCGGCTCAAGCCCGACACGCTGCCGCTCGTGAACGGCACGCCGCGCTTCGGCGTGCCCTATGTCGGCATCGGCAAGTTCGTCGCCATCGGCCTCAACTACTCCGACCACGCCAAGGAAGCAGGCCTGCCGATTCCCTCCGAGCCGATCGTCTTCATGAAGGCGACGACCTGCATCAGCGGGCCGAGCGACGACGTCATCCAGCCGCGCAACTCGACCAAGCTCGACTGGGAGATCGAGCTCGGCGTGGTGATCGGCAGCACGGCGCGCTATGTCGACGAAGAAGCCGCGCTCAGCCACGTCGCGGGCTATTGCATCATCAACGACGTGTCCGAGCGCTCCTTCCAGATGGCGACCAGCCAGTGGGACAAAGGCAAGGGCTTCGACACCGCCGGCCCGATCGGACCGTGGCTCGTGACGACGGACGAGATCACCGACCCGCAGGCGCTCGACATGAAGCTCGAGGTGAACGGCAAGAGCATGCAGAGCGGCAGCACGCGCACCATGGTGTTCAACGTCGCGAAGCTGATCTCGCACGTGAGCCAATACATGACGCTGCTGCCGGGAGACGTGATCGCAACCGGCACGCCGCCCGGCGTCGGGCTCGGCATGAAACCGCCGGTGTTCCTTAAGCCCGGAGATGTGATGCGTCTCACGATCGCCGGCCTGGGTGAGCAAAAACAGCGCGTGGTGGCCTACTCGGCCTAAGCGCACCGGCCTGTTGGTGCGCTGCCACAGCGTGTGGCGGGAGTAAGCTAGTCGCATGAACAAGCGCGCGGATTTCATGGCGGACTTGCAGCACTCGGCTTTCTGGATGCCGTTCACGGCGAACCGGCAGTTCAAGAAGGCGCCTCGGCTGCTCGCCCGCGCCGAAGGCATGTACTACTGGACGCCGGACGGGCGCCAGATCCTCGACGGCTGCGCGGGCCTGTGGTGTGTGAACGCGGGGCACTGCCGGCCGAAGATCGTGCAGGCGATCCAACGCCAGGCGGCGGAGATGGACTTCGCCCCCACCTTCCAGATGGGTCATCCGATCGCCTTCGATTTTGCCGAGCGGCTGGCGGCGATCGCGCCGCAGGGCTTCAAGCGCGTGTTTTTCGCCAACTCGGGCTCCGAGTCGGTCGACAGCGCGCTCAAGATCGCGCTCGCCTATCACCGCGCGCGCGGCGACACCGGGCGCTTCCGCCTCATCGGGCGCGAGCGCGGCTACCACGGCGTCAACTTCGGCGGCGTGTCGGTAGGCGGCCTCGGTCCCAATCGCAAGCTTTTCGGCCCGGGCGTCGCCGGCGTCGACCATATGCGTCATACACACGACCCGGCGCGCAACGCTTTCTCGCGCGGGCTGCCGCCGCATGGCGTGGAGCTGGCGGAGGACCTCGAGCGTCTGTGCACGCTGCACGATCCCTCGACCATCGCCGCGGTGATCGTCGAGCCGGTGCCCGGATCTGCCGGCGTGCTCGTGCCGCCGCAAAACTACCTGCAGCGCCTGCGCGAGATCTGCACGAAGCACGGCATCCTCCTCATCTTCGACGAGGTGATCACCGGATTCGGCAGGCTAGGGAAGCCCTTCGCCTCACAGCGCCTCGGCGTCGTGCCGGACCTCTTTACGACCGCCAAGGGCATGACCAACGGCGCCGTGCCGATGGGGGCGGTCTTCGTGCGCGAGGACATGTACGAGGCGTTCATGAAGGGGCCGGACGGCATCGAGCTCTTCCATGGCTACACGTACTCCGGCCATCCGCTCGCCTGCGCGGCCGGCATCGCCACGCTCGAGACTTACGAGGAAGAAGGCCTGCTCGAGCGCGCGGGCTCGCTGGAGAAGTACTGGGAGGACGCGCTGCATTCGCTCAAGGGCACGCCGCGCGTCTTCGACATCCGCAACTTCGGCCTGATGGGCGCCATCGAGCTCGAGGCGCGGCCCGGCGCGCCGGGCAGCCGCGGTTATGCGGCGCTCGTCAAGTGCTTCGAGGCGGGAGTCCTCATCCGCTACACCGCCGATACTCTCGCTTTCTCACCACCGCTCATCGTCGAAAAAGCGCAGATCGACCGCATTTTTGAGACGGTGCGGAAGGTGATTCCGGCCTTGGAATAGAAAAGGGGCGCCGCGGCGCCCCTTTTCGTTGCCGGTGCTCTTTACTTCACCGCCGCCCTGACCACGCCCAGGCGGCGCCCGCGCGCCGGCTGCTTGAGGCGGGCCGGCGTCACGAGGTCGCGCACGTAGTTCGGCAGGGCGAAGACACCCTCGTGAGTCTCGCCGTTATAGAAGCGCAGCTCCTGCATCTTCCTTGCGTCGATGCGACGGTCGATCTCGTCCGCGGTGAAGGACTTCGGGTCGAGCTTGTCCGAGCACACCGCCATCGCCCACTGCGAGCCGTAGAGCGGGATGTACATCGTGTAGGGGCGCACGATGCGGAACACGCTGTTCAGGCGCTGGGCGAGCTCGGCCACGCGCTGTGGCTGCGCCACCGGCGAGCCGACGTGCAGCGCCAGCGCGCCGCCGGGCGCGAGCGCCGTGCGCAGCTGCTGGAAGAATTCGAGCGAGTAGAGCGCCGCCGCCGGCCCGACCGGGTCGTTGAGATCGAGCGCGATCAGGTCGAAGCGCTCCTGCGTGTCGCGCACGAACTTCATCCCGTCGTCGACCACGACGTGCAGCTTGGGGTTGTCGAAGACGCCGTTATGCACCGCGTGGAAGTGCTGCTTCGCCACGTCGATCACGTCGGCGTCGATCTCGACCATGGTCACGGACTCGACTGACGGGTGCTTCAGTACCTCTTCGGACGAGCCGCCATCGCCGCCGCCGATGATGAGCACTTTCTTCGGCGCCGCGTGCGCGGTGAGCGCCGGGTGCACCAGGTTCTCGTGGTAGACGAACTCCTCCTTCTCGGAGGTCATGTTGAACCCGTCGAGCCGGAAGAGCTTGCCGTAATGCGGCGTCTCGTAGATCTGCATCTTCTGGAACTTGGTCTGCCACTCGCCGATCTGCTTCGAGGCCTTGATGTAGAAGCCGGTCGTTGCCGAGAGCGGCTCCATCAGCAGGTGCTCGCCGCGGTCGAGCTCCTGCCGCGCGACCTCGGTCGGCTGGAAGAAGGCGACGATCGTGTCGAAGAGACTGCGTGCCTTGGCGGAGTTGTCGGCGCTGTAGTTGCAGACGTAGACGTCGAGCGTCAGCCCCTGGCGCTCGGGCCAGGTATGGATCGCGAGATGGGACTCGGCGAGCACGACGCAGCCGGTGAAGCCGCAGCCATCGAACTGATGGAAGCTCACGCCGACCGTGGTCAGGCCGGCGGCCTCGACCATCTCGACGCACTTCGCCTTGAAGCGCTCGCCGTCCAGAAGGAGCTGCGGATCGCAGCGGCAGCCGGTGAGGTCACCGATGAGATGCAGACCATTCATTTTTTCATCCTCCAAAATGCGAAGGCGCAGCCCCCTGCGGGTAGCCACGCCTTCCACCGCGCCTTTCGGCGCAAACAGCGCTCTTCAGTCGCGCTCAATTCGTGCAAAACCTCCTAAGTGCTCAATTTTGCTCGTTCGACTATCCGACCAGCGCTTGACAAACCGAATCGATCAATCGCCGAGCGATCGAGATTCTGCTTGGAAGTTTCGGCAATTGCAATACATCGAACCACTTTGCGTCCTCGATTTCCGAAGGCTGCGGCACGATCTCGCCGTCGCGCCACTCGGCGACGAACGCAATCATCAGCGAATGCGGGAACGGCCACGGCTGGCTCGCGAAGTAGCGGACGTTGCCGACGCGCACGCCGACTTCCTCCTGCACTTCGCGTGCGAGGCACTGCTCGAGCGACTCGCCGGGCTCGACGAAGCCGGCGAGCGCGCTGTACATGCCCGCCGGGAAGTGCGGGCTGCGCGCGAGCAGCAGCTCGTTCTTGCCCTGATTTCTCCTATGAACGAGCGCCATGACGGCGGGCGCGAGGCGCGGATACGCGCTGAGCTTGCACGCCGGGCAGAGGCGCGCGCGCTCGTCCTTTTTCGCCTCCGTGCGCGCGCCGCAGCGGCCGCAAAACTGGTGCGTACGATCCCAGGCGATGAGCTGCAGCGCGCGGCCGGCAAGGGCGAAGTGCGTGTCGTCGAGCACCGTATAGAGCGCGCGCAGGCCCGCCCAGGCCATGCCGGCGGGCGCTTCGGCGCCTTGCGGCAGCTCGGCCGCCCAGCACTGCACCCCGCCGAGCTGCCCTAGATATAGGGTTCTGATCGTCGCAGAGCCCAGCCAATTGTGGTTTTTCTGCAACGGCAGGCGCGCCCAGGCGGGCCGCGCCTTGACGCGCAGGTCGTCGCTTGGCGCGCCCATCGGCCCCATTTCGACCGCGAGCTCGTCGCCGCGAAAGACGAACCAGTGCGCTTCACCCGGTGCGTCGCAGGCGACGCAAGGCTGGTATTGCTGGGGGCTCGAGAAGGGCAGTTCCATGGAGGCGCTGAGTATAATTTGCGCCCTCCCATGGATTCTTCCGTCACGGCCAAAGCCACCGACGCCGAGCTCGCCAATTCCATTCGCGCGCTCGCGATGGACGCAGTGGAAGCCGCCAAATCCGGCCACCCCGGCATGCCGATGGGGATGGCGGAAATCGCAGTGGCACTCTGGAAGCGGCACCTGCGCCACAACCCGGCCAACCCGGCCTGGCCCGACCGCGACCGCTTCGTGCTCTCCAATGGGCACGGGTCGATGCTTCTCTACAGTGTGCTGCACCTCACCGGCTACGACCTGCCGATCGAGGAGCTGCGGCGCTTCCGCCAGCTCGGCTCGAAGACGCCGGGGCACCCCGAGCGCGGCTGCGCGCCCGGCGTCGAGACCACGACCGGCCCGCTCGGCCAGGGCATCTCCAACGCGGTGGGCATGGCGCTCGCCGAGCGGCTGCTGGCCGCCGAGTTCAACCGGCCGGACCACACCATCGTCGAGCACTACACCTACGTTTTCATGGGCGACGGCTGCATGATGGAAGGCATTTCGCACGAGTCCTGCGCGCTCGCCGGGACGCTTGGCCTCGGCAAGCTGATCGCCGTGTACGACGACAACGGCATCTCGATCGACTCCGACAAGGGGCAGATCAAGCAGTGGTTCACCGACGACGTGCGTAAGCGCTTCGAGTCGTACGGCTGGCAGGTCATCGCCAACGTCGATGGGCACGACGTCGAGGCGGTGGACCGGGCGCTGAAGAAAGCGAAGCGCGAGCGCAGCCGCCCGACGCTCATCTGCGCCAAGACGACGATCGCCAAGGGCGCGCCGACCAAAGCCAACACCGGCGCCGCGCACGGGGCCGCGCTCGGCGCGCAGGAAGTGGCCGCCACGCGCCTCGCGATCGGCTGGCCTTATCCGGCGTTTGAGATTCCCAAGCAGGTCTATGAGGGCTGGGACGCGCGCGAGGCGGGCAAGCGCGTCGAGAAGGCGTGGCAGCGGCGCTTCAACGCCTACGCCAAGGCGTTCCCCGCCGAGGCGAGCGAGTTCAGGCGCCGCATCGCCGGCGAGCTGCCGGCCGACTTCGCCGCCACCGCGGAGCGGCTGATCGCCGAGTTCAACCAGAAAGCGGAAACCGTGGCGACGCGGCGTGCGTCGCAGCTCGCGCTCGACATCCTTGTGCCCGCGCTGCCGGAGCTCCTCGGCGGCTCGGCCGACCTCACCGGCTCCAACCTGACGATGGCCAAGACTTCGAAGCCCGTCGGGCGCGAGGGCGGGGGCAACTACGTCTTCTACGGCGTGCGCGAGTTCGGCATGTGCGCCGTGATGAGCGGCCTCGCCCTGCACGGCGGCTTCATGCCGTACGGCGGGACGTTCCTCGTCTTCTCGGACTACGCGCGCAACGCCATTCGCCTCGCCGCACTGATGGGAGCGCATGTCGTCTACGTGTTCACGCACGATTCCATCGGCCTGGGGGAAGACGGGCCCACGCACCAGCCGATCGAGCACGCGGCCAGCCTGCGCCTCATGCCCAACCTGGATGTCTGGCGGCCGGCCGACACGGTCGAGACCGCGGTCGCCTGGCGCGCCGCCCTGCAGCGCAGGAATGGTCCGACCGCGCTGCTGCTCACGCGCCAAAATGTGCCGTTCTGCAGGCGCGAGGGCCTGGCGGACGTCGAGCGGGGCGGCTACGTCCTGTCGGATGCGCCGGGCGCGCGCGCCGTCGTGATTGCCACCGGCTCCGAGGTCGCGCTCGCCCTCGAGGCGCAAAAACTGCTTGCCGGCGAGGGAATCCCGGTGCGCGTGGTCTCCATGCCGTCGACCAGTGTTTTCGACCGTCAGGACGGCGCCTATCGGAACACCGTGCTTCCCGCGCTGCCCAAGGTGGCAGTGGAGGCGGGTGTCAGCGACTATTGGCGCAAGTACGTCGGCCTGGACGGCGCAGTGGTCGGCATCGACCGCTACGGCGAATCGGCGCCCGCCGCCGATCTTTTCAAGCACTTCGGCTTCACGCGCGAGCGCGTGGCCGAGGCAGTAAGGAGCATCGTCAAATGACCATCAAAGTAGCCATCAACGGATTCGGCCGCATCGGCCGCATGGTTCTACGTTCCCATTACGAGAGCGGCAAGAAGCAGCCGCTGCAGTTCGTCGCCATCAACGATCTGGGCGATGCCAGCACGAATGCCCACCTGCTCAAGTACGACACCGCCCATGGCAAATTTCCAGGCAGCGTGCGCGTCGACGGCGACAACATGATCGTCAACAACGACCGCATCCGCGTCGTCGCGGAGCGCGATCCGTCGAAACTGCCTTGGAAGCAGCTCGACGTCGACGTCGTCATGGAGTGCACCGGCCTCTTCACGAGCAAGGCGAAGGCCGGGGCGCATCTGCAGGCGGGCGCGAAGAAGGTGATCATCTCCGCGCCGGGCGAGAAGGATGTCGACCGCACCGTCGTCTTCGGTGTCAACCACAAGGCGCTGAAGGACTCCGACACCGTCATCTCGAACGCGTCGTGTACGACGAACTGCCTCGCACCGCTCGTCAAGGCGCTCGACGACCGCGTCGGCGTGGTGTCGGGCCTGATGACCACCATCCATTCGTACACGAACGACCAGGTCCTGACCGACGTCTATCACAAGGACCTGCGCCGCGCGCGCTCGGCCACGCACAACCAGATCCCGACCAAGACCGGCGCCGCGGCTGCCGTGGGACTGGTGCTGCCGCACCTCAACGGCAAGCTCGACGGCTTCTCGATCCGCGTGCCGACGATCAACGTGTCGCTCGTCGACCTGACCTTCGTGGCGAAGAAGAAGACCAGCGTCGAGGAGGTGAACGCCGCCGTGAAGCAGGCCGCCGAGACCGACCTGAAGGGCATCCTCGAGTACAGCACGGAGCCGCTCGTGTCCTCGGACTTCAACCACAACCCGGCCAGCTCCATCTTCGACGCCACGATCACCAAGGTGTCCGACGGCACGCTCGTCAAGGTGTACTCCTGGTACGACAACGAGTGGGGCTTCTCCAATCGCATGCTCGATGTCGCGGTCGCCTTTGCCGAAGTCGGCGTCGCGCTAGCCAAGTAGCCCCATGAAGGTCAAGCGCATGTCCGAGGTGGACCTGCGCGGCAAGCGCGTTTTCATTCGCGCGGACCTGAACGTGCCCATTGAGGACGGGCGCATCACCGACGACACGCGCATCCGCGCGTCGGTCCCGGCCATCAAGTGCGCGCTCGAGCAGGGCGCTGCCGTGATGGTCACCTCCCACCTCGGCCGGCCCACCGAGGGCGAGCTCAAGCCCGAGGATTCGCTCATGCCGGTGGCAAAGCGCCTCGCCGAGCTCCTTCGCCGCGAAGTGCCGCTGCGGCGCGACTGGGTGGGCGGCGTCGACGTGAACCCGGGGCAGGTCGTGATGCTGGAGAACTGCCGGGTCAACAAGGGCGAAAAGAAAGACGATCCCGCGCTGGCGAAGAAAATCGCTGCGCTCTGCGATGTGTACGTCAACGACGCCTTCGGCACGGCGCATCGCGCGGAGGCGACGACGCACGGCATTGCGCGCTTCGCGAAAGTCGCTTGCGCGGGGCCGCTGATGGCGGCCGAGCTCGACGCGCTCGGACGCGCGCTCGCCGACCCGGCGCGGCCGCTGGTCGCGATCGTCGCCGGCTCGAAGGTGTCGACCAAGCTCACCATCCTCGACGCGCTCGCGAAGAAGGTGGACAGCCTCATCGTTGGCGGCGGCATCGCCAACACGTTCCTCCTCGCCGCCGGCAAGCCGATCGGCAAATCGCTCGCCGAGCCCGATCTCGTAGCCGAGGCCAAGAAGATCGCCGCCGCCACGACCGTGCCGCTGCCGGTCGACGTGGTCGTGGCGCACTCGGTCCAGGATGCGCACGGCGTGCCCAAGCGCGTCGAAGGCGTGGCCGCGGATGAAATGATCCTCGACATCGGCCCGCAGACGGCGCACGCGTTCGCGCATTCCCTCGAGCGCGCGGGCACCATCGTGTGGAACGGGCCGGTCGGCGTCTTCGAGAACGACGCCTTCGCGCGCGGCACCGAGACGCTCGCGCGCGCCATCGCTAGCTCCAAAGCGTTCACGATCGCGGGCGGCGGCGATACCGTGGCGGCGATCAACAAGTTCGGCATCGCAGGCGATATCGATTACATCTCGACGGCCGGCGGCGCGTTCCTCGAGTTCCTGGAAGGAAAAACACTCCCCGCCGTCGCGGCGCTCGAAGCGCGCGCCGATGGTTAAGCAGTTGAGCGTTCGCACGCCCGGACAGGGCTTGCACGAGGTGACAGCGGACATTGCAGAGCTGGTGCGCCGAGCAGGCGTGGACGAGGGACTGTGCACGGTGTACATCCGGCACACTTCGGCGAGCCTCGTCATTCAGGAGAACGCCGATCCCACCGCGAAGCAGGATCTCGAGCGCTGGCTGAATCGCCTCGTGCCCGAGGGCGATCCGTTCTACCGGCACGACGCCGAGGGACCCGACGACATGCCGGCGCACATCAAGGCCGCGCTGACCGCGAGCTCGCTCGCCGTGCCGGTGCTGCAGGGCAAGCTCGCGCTCGGCACCTGGCAGGGGATTTATCTCTGGGAGCATCGGCGCCGCGGCGGCGAGCGCGAGCTCGTGGTGCACATCGGCGCTTGAGGCTCGACTCGGGCATCGTCGGCGCTGGATCATGGCGTACAGCGCCGGCCTCGGCGAAACCCCGGGCATTGCGGCGCATCCGCTGTTCGCCGTTTGCTACGAGTGGCCGGTGTCGCAGCCGCCGCGCCAGATCGCGGCTCTGCGGCCGCATGCCGCGCGCCTCGTGCACGCGCAGCACGATCTCGTCATCCATCGCCCGCCGCGCGCGGGCGACACGGTGCGCACGAGCGCGCGCATCATCGCCGTCGAGCAGCGCCCGCCCGGCGCCTTTGTCGTCTATCGCTTCGCGACGGTCGGGGCGGATGGCGCGCCGATCACGACGAGCGATTTCGGCGCGCTCTATCGCGGCGTAAAGCTCGACGGTCCGGCGCGCAACGCCGAGCGCTTCGAGGACCCGCCGGCCCATGCGGCGACGCTCGCGCCCGCCGGCGACTTCGCGGTGGCAGCGACGGCCGCGCATGTCTATACCGAATGCGCGCGCATCTGGAACCCGATTCATACGGATGTCGCCTATGCGCGCGCCGCGGGATTGCCCGGGATCATCCTGCGAGAGTGATGTCGGCGTTCGGCGTCAGTGCGGCAGACGTAAGACGCGTGAGCTGCCGCTTCAGCGGCATGGTTCCCATGCCGGCGACGCTGACCGTGCACGCGGCGCGCGACGCCGCGGCCGTCTTGTTCGAGACGCGCAACGAGCGCGGCGAAGCGGTGCTAAGGCGCGGGCGGCTTCTGCTACAGTAGCCAGCTCATGATGCGCAGTACGAAGATCGTCGCGACCCTCGGTCCGGCGTCCTCCGAGCCCGCAATCCTCGAGCGCATGATCCGTGCCGGCGTGGACGTCGTGCGGCTCAACTTCTCGCACGGCAGCGCCGCCGACCACGAGGGCCGCGCCGCGCTCGTCAAGGAGCTCGCGACGAAGACCGGCCGCACGGTGGCGATTCTCTGCGACCTGCAGGGCCCGAAGATCCGCGTCGGCAAGTTCAAGGAAGGCAAGATCACCCTCGAGAAGGGCCAGCGCTTCGTGCTCGACGCGAACGCGCAGATCGGCGACGGCCAGCGCGTCGGGCTCGATTACAAGGAGCTGCCGCAGGACGTCGACGCCGGCTCGCTGCTCCTCCTCGACGACGGCAAGATCGTGCTCGAGGTCACCGACGTGCGCGGCGCCGAAGTGCACACGCTCGTGCGTCACGGCGGCGTGCTGTCTAACAACAAGGGCATCAACCGCCAGGGCGGCGGGCTCACGGCGCCGGCGCTCACCTCCAAGGACATGGAGGACATCAGGACGGCGGTGAAGATCCAGGCCGACTACCTCGCGGTGTCGTTTCCCAAGACGGGCGCCGACATGTACATGGCACGCGAGCTCATGCGCGCTGCCGGCGGCAAGGCCTTCCTCATCGCCAAGATCGAGCGCGCCGAAGCCGTCGCCGAGGCCGCGCTCATCGACATCATGCGCGGCTCCGACGGCATCATGGTGGCGCGCGGCGATCTCGCGGTGGAGGTGGGCGACGCGGCGGTGCCGGCGCTGCAGAAGAAGATGATTCGCCTCGCGCGCGAGCACAACAAGCTCACCATCACCGCCACGCAGATGATGGAGTCGATGATCTCGAGCCCGGTGCCGACGCGCGCGGAAGTGTCCGACGTCGCGAACGCGGTGCTCGATGGCACCGACGCCGTGATGCTGTCGGCCGAAACTGCCAGCGGCAGGTATCCGGTCGAGGTGATCGAGGCGATGGATCGCATCTGCAAGGAAGCCGAGCAGACCCAGCCGCT
>Ga0075436_100002848_pt1 | contig 11849 bp, 11 predicted proteins | sample RhiMethybrSRZTD5_FD_75303 | JGI IMG/M metagenome (GOLD analysis project Ga0075436, IMG submission 75303) | Populus rhizosphere microbial communities from Tennessee, USA - Rhizosphere MetaG P. TD hybrid SRZTD5 | ecosystem: Host-associated > Plants > Roots > Rhizosphere > Soil | place: USA... | reverse complement strand
GCGCCTCCACACAGGACGTCGCAGCCGGTGGCGTCGTATTTTCATCGTTATGCAATGACGGCGCTGGCCACGCAAGGCGAGAAGGCATTCGTGGCATCGCTGCACGAGGCTCCTGGAGAGTTCCTCCTTCATGACAAGAAAGGCGCGCGCGGGGGAGTGGCCGCGGCGCCGAATTACAGCATTGACACGGTGCGCACGTTAAAGCGCGACCTGAAAAAGAGCGACCGCTTGTTGTTTCTGATCGGGATCGACGCGTTCAAAGATATTGCCAAGTGGCGTGAGGCGGAAGCGCTCTTTGGGGAATGCGAGTTCATCGTCGCCAGCCGGCCGGGGTATTCGTTGGCCGATGTAGCGACTGCTCTTCCCGAGAAGCTGCGGCCCCGAGACGAAGTGACCAAACTTTTCGCGAAGCAACCGGTCAAGGGTGATCTTGTTCTCCCTGGTGTGGCGTTACACCTGCTGGAGGATGTAAATCAGAACATTTCCGCCACGGCAATACGGTCCGCAGTCGCGGCGAAACGTCCGATCAAGAAATTTGTCCCTGAAAGTGTGGAAGAATACATAAAGAAGGAAGGGCTGTATCGGTAAAGGCGAGATGCCGTCGGCTCTCGGCAATACCAACTCCGAATGAAAAAGAACGAGTGGAAGAAGCAAGTTTCTGAAGCCATCAGCGCCTGCCTGGAGAAGAAAGCAGAAGAGCTGACGCTCTTGGAGCTGGAGAAGAACTCCGGCGCATTTACTGACTATTTTGTGATCTGCAGCGGGACAAATCCGCGGCAGATCCAGGCGATTTCGGATGAAGTCGAGCTGCGCCTGAAACGCGCGGGCGTGTATCCCCACAACATTGAGGGATATAAGCAAGCGGAATGGGTGCTGCTCGATTACGTGGATTTTGTGGTGCATGTGTTTTCAGAGTCTGCGCGCAAGTACTACGACCTGGAGCGGCTGTGGCGCTCGGCGAAGAAGATTGAGTTAGCGGAGTTGACTCGCAAACCGCGGAAGAGAACTGCTCCACGGGCGAGCGCTCGGAAGCGGGCGTGAGATACGCCGCCAGCGCATGTGCTCATGAATCGGATAAGCAGATTCCTCACTGCTAAAGTGGTTCGGAATGACAAGTTGGTTATTGTTGTTTTACAGACGAACACTTCAGTTTTCGGTGGGCACAGTTCTTAGGTTCAGTATCTTTCCCTCGTGAAACTCACCATTGCATGGATCGGCAAAACGAAAAATCCTGCGATTCAATCGCTTACAGACGAATATGTGAAGCGCCTGCGGCAGTTCGCCGAAGTAGAGGGGGTTTCACTTAAGGATGAGACAGCGCTGCTGAAGCTGTGCGGCCGGGACGGGCGCGGGGCCAGGCGTGGATTGATATTGTTCGACTCCCGGGGAAGGCAGTTTTCGTCTGAGGAATTCGCGCAATTTCTTCGCGAACGGCAAGAGCGCAATCCTGTGCCCCTGGTCTTCGCGATTGGCCCCGCCGACGGGTTCAGTGAGACCGCTCTAAAGCAAGCGGATAGCGTTGTAAGTCTTGGGAAAATGACGATTGCGCACGAACTGGCGCGGGTAATGGTACTAGAGCAGATATATCGGGCGTTCACTATTTTGAAGGGACATCCGTACCATCTGGGACACTGATTTGCAGAATGTTGGACTTGTACTCAGGTGACGTTCCCTGACCGGCTGGATCCCCGTAAAGTGCTGTACAGGCCTCAGTTGCCTGGGAGCGTAATGAAAGATCCTGTCGAAGTGCTGCGTCGGAAAGAAGCCGAACTGGAACGACTGCAAGAGGAAGTGGATGCTTTGCGGTTGGCGGGCAGGCTGTTGAAGGAAAAGACTTCTTCCGGAGTGGAACTGCAGGCTCGCGGGAAAGTTCTGCAGATGCCGTGATCGTTCCTTCAGCTTGGTAACCCGGGTGTTTCGCTGCTACGTTTTCCCTAAGCGCCGTCTCCGGTAAACTCCTCGAAGTGGCTTTTGCCGATCAACTTGGGTTCACCTTCAAGGCCCGCGAGCGGCGCGTGTGGATTGTGCGCGAACTGGTGGCTGCAGTGCGCACCAATGTGGAACGCGAGTACAGCGACATCTGGGTAGAAGGCGAGATTTCCAATTTTCGCGCGCACGACTCCGGCCATCTGTATTTCACCCTCAAAGATGAGGCTTCCCAACTCCGGGCGGTAATGTTCCGCTCGCAGGCGCGGCTGCTGCGGTTTCGTCCTGAAGACGGAATGCAGGTAGTGCTGCGTGGGCGAGTAACGGTTTATGAGGGACGCGGCGAGTTACAGCTTTCGGCTGAGTATCTGGAGCCAAAAGGCGCGGGCGCGCTGCAGGTTGCGTTCGAGCAATTGAAGGCGAAGCTGGAGGCGGAAGGACTGTTCGATGCCAGCCGGAAGAAGCCCATCCCGCTGCTTCCCCGCCACATCGGAGTTGTGACTTCGCCGCAAGCAGCCGCGCTGAGAGATATTTTGAATATTTTGCGCCGCCGGCATCATACGGTGAACATTCTGATTTATCCCGCACAAGTCCAGGGAGACCTGGCTGCCGCAGAGGTCAGCGCGGGAGTGAAGTATTTCAATCGGGCGAAGAACGTGGATGTGATTCTGGTAGCGCGAGGCGGCGGCTCGGCCGAAGATCTGGCGGCCTTTAATCACGAAGGATTGGCGCGCACGGTGGCAGGCTCACAGATTCCGGTGATCTCGGCGGTGGGCCACGAAACCGATTTCACCATCATTGATTTTGTCGCAGACCTGCGCGCACCTACGCCTTCGGCGGCCGCAGAAATGGTGATCCGCTCAAGACAGGAAATCGAAGAGCAGGCGGAGGGCCTGCGCCTGAGGCTTGCGCGGGCGGTGCGGTATCGCCTGCTTATGGCGAAACAGACGCTGACGGAAGCCGCCCAGCATGGGGCGTTCGCGCGCATGATGGATGGTATTAATCAGCGGCAGCAACGGCTTGATGATTTGAATTTCCGGCTGGAGAAAGCCGAGCGCAGGTTAATTGAGCAGCATCGGCGGCGCTGGGAGCGGGCTGCAGCTGCGGTACGGCACTATGACGTTAGGCGGGTGCTGGCAGGGATAGGGCAGGAACTGGTTTCAAGCAAAGCGGCGTTGACCTCTGCGATAAAGACCTCGTTATTTCGCAACCGATCACGCCTTGAGCAGATTGAGCATCAATTGAAGGCGCTTTCGCCGGTGGCGATTCTGGAGCGCGGCTATGCGCTGGTATTTGACGCGGCGGGCAAGCTAGTGAAAGATTCTGCGCAGGTGCAGAGTGGAGACGAGATTTCGGCGCGACTGGCGAAGGGAACCGTGACTGCGAGGGTGGAGAAAAAGGGGTAATAGTGATCGCCTGCGCGGCTTCGTCGCTGCATTAGAATTGCTGAGAGCAAGGCTTTTCCAAGGAGCAGAATGGTCGCTGCTGGCAGTTGGCCGCACTTGACGATGATTTCGGTCATCGACATTCTGCTGGTGGCGCTCATCATTTATGAGTTTCTGGCGCTGATTCGGGGCACGCGCGCGGCCCTGATTCTGGTCGGCGTCTCGGTGGTTATTCTCGCCTTTTATTTTTCTCGAGTCGGGCAGCTAACCACCCTGAACTGGCTGATTTCGCGCGTACTACCTTATGCGGCTTTTGCTCTCATCGTTATTTTTGCCCCTGAAATCCGGCAGGCGCTGGCGCGCCTCGGCAGACGCCTGACTTTTGCGCGTACTTCCGATTCTGCAGTCGACGCGTATGACGACATCGTGATGGCGACGAATTTGTTTTCGCAAAACCAGACCGGCGCGCTGATTGTGATTGAACGGGAGATTGGGCTACGAACGTATGTCGAGAGTGGGGTGGCACTCGACGCGCAACTCTCGTACGACCTGCTGGCGACAATTTTCCGGCCAAGCGCTCCCTTGCATGACGGAGCAGTGATTATTCGGGGCGACCGCATTTCTGCCGCAGCCTGCTTTCTGCCGCTTTCGATGAATCCGGTGCTTTCGACGCAGCTGGGAACGCGGCATCGGGCGGGGATCGGAATAACAGAGGAGACAGATGCGATCGCGGTGATCGTTTCCGAAGAGATCGGCAGCATAAGTCTGGCGGTTGCGGGGACCATCGAGCGAGACATAACCGTGGAACAACTCCGGGACCGAATGGGCACGCTGCTGCGACGGTATGTCCCGCCCACACCACTACCGACGGCAATCGACGAGCAGGCCGGCATGCTCGAGGACGTGGAGACCGAGATGCCGCTCCGGTCCGAGACTCCAAACAAGCCTGGAGGCGGTCTGTGAGAGCGCGCGACTTTGTCCGCCGGCATCTACTGCATAATTTGGGATTGAAGCTCACCGCACTGTTACTTGCGATCGGCTTGTGGCTTGCGGTTGCCAGCAGCCCATCATCGGAGGTGGCACTGAGCGTGCCGATCATTCTACGGAGCATGCCGCGTGACGTGGAGGTCAGCTCGGAAAAGATTCCTGAGGCGCAAGTCCGCATCAGGGGCCCGGAACGGGTAATGCGCCGGCTTCAGGCATCGGACGTCCATGTCGAAATTGATGTGAGCGGCATGAAGCCCGGCGAACGCACGTTTGACCTGACGCGAGCTATCAGCGTGCCTGACCGGCTGGAAGTTGCGCAGGTCGTGCCGAGCGAGGTACATCTTGTGTTCGACATACGTTCAGTGCGCTCGGTGCCGGTAAAGCCACGTGTAATAGGAACGTTTGCGGCCGGCTACGGTATCGGGCAGGTAGAGAGCGATCCTCCGAACGTTGAACTGATCGGCCCCAAGAAGCAGGTGGATGCTATTGAAAGCGCGGTGACGGACCCGATCGATGTCACTGGCGTGCTGGATCGAGTTACAGTCACACGCCCTGCTTACGTTTCTGATCCCCTCATCCAAGTTACCAATCCACAGCCAGTGCGTATCACCATTACCATGCAGAAGGAAAAACCCAAGACTTAATTCGAATGACATCGCAGAGCAGACAGCTTTTTGGCACCGATGGAATTCGCGGCGTCGCAGGCGAATTTCCGCTCACGAAAGAGAGCACGTTTCTGATTGGGCGCGCGCTGGGACATGACCTGCTGCGGAGCAATCCGCGGGCGCGCGTGATTATTGGCCAGGATACCCGCGAATCGAGCCGCTGGATCGCAGACCGGGTGGCGCTAGGGCTGAATTCCTGCGGGGTCGAGGTCCACAGCGCAGGCGTGATTACGACGCCGGGGGTAGCATATTTGGCCCGCTCACGTAAGTTTGACGCGGGCGTGGTGATTTCCGCTTCGCACAATCCGTGGGTGGACAACGGGATCAAGGTTTTCTCCGGTGACGGATTCAAACTGCCGGACTCGCACGAACTCGCGATTGAACAGGAAATCTTTTCTCTATTGCGGGACCCCGCTTCTCATCCCGAGCCGGTTTCCTCCTCGTCCTCAACCCTGCCCGGTGAAGCTGGGCTGCGAGCGGCATATATCGAGTGGCTTGGCAAGAGCATTCACGCGGACCTAAGCGGGCTACGAGTTCTGGTGGATTGCGCGAATGGAGCTGCCGCCGTCGAGGCGCCAGAACTCTTTCGCGCGTGCCGCGTGCAAGCGAGCTTTGTCCATGCAGGACCCAATGGCAAGAACATCAACGAAAAGTGTGGAGCACTGCATCCGGAGAATGTGGCGCGCGATGTTGGCGCTTCAAAGGGTGCATTCGATATGGGTGTGACCTTCGACGGCGATGCGGACCGTGCCCTGTTCAGCGATGGCTCAGGCCGCGTAGTAAACGGCGATGGCGTCCTTCTGCTGGCGGCGCGTGATATGCAGGGGCGGGGGGTGCTCCAGGGCAATACGGTGGTGGGTACGACGATGTCGAACATGGGGCTCGAAATTGCTTTGCGGAATTCCGGAATTCGCATGCTGCGCGCGAGTGTCGGCGACAAGTATGTGCTCGAGGAAATGCTCAGAATGGGAGCAACGTTAGGAGGAGAGCAATCGGGGCACATTATCTTTCGCGATGGGGACGCGACAACGGGGGACGGGCTGCTTACGGCATTACGCGTGATGGAAATTATGGCCAGGAATGGCCGGCCACTGGCAGAACTCATCTCTGACTTAAAGGCTTTTCCGCAGAGAATTCAGAACATTCGAGTGCGGGAGAAGGTCGCCTTTGAGAAGATTCCAGAGGTCAAACGCGCCATAGAAGACGCTCAGCGTGAACTCGATGGCAACGGCCGCGTGGTGGTGCGATATTCGGGGACGGAAGCGCTGGCGCGGGTGATGGTGGAGGCTGAGTCGGAAGAGAAGATGAATGCGGTGACGGAAAGGATTGCCCACGCGATTAATGGCGCTTTGGGCGTTTAGGCGAGTCCTTCGCGGTCGCGCACGTCCCCGAAGCGGAAATCGGGTAAGGGGAAGTCGGTTCCGAGATAAGAGTTATAGCTTTATCCGGTCCGCACCGCGTTATCGCAAACGTTTTGCAAAAAAGAAAAGTGCCCTGCTTCGCATCGTGCATGCAAACCCGGCAAGATCTTCGACGCCGTCTCCATTCAAATCGCCTGCAAGATTTGCCCGCAGAGTGTAATAGTAGCCGGCATCTTCCAGAGTGACATTCGGGCGCTGAACTTGACCAACGAAAGACCTGGATCCTGACGACGCCAATTTTCACCCTCATCCAGTTCCGTCTCACCTGTTTGAATAAGCGGCGGAAGAATATCCAGTAAATTGGTTGGCAAAACCTGACCCGGGAAATAACTCACCTTCGATGGCCGCGCCTGCTTTGCGTACTCGAGCGTGAAACAAGTCTCTACAAATACAGCCTCTTTCTTGTTCTCAAAATTGTTCGCCGCAGAGTAGCCGCGCCGGACTGCTTCGAGATACTGAGCGCAGGTTGTTACGGAGATCGTGTCAGCTTTGTAGGCTAATAGAAGGCCCCTGCCGTCAGAAGTGCGGATTGGCTGGCGGTAACGGGAACCTATAGTTTTCTGATCGATGTTGCCATGGGAATACCACACAGGAATAGTCTGGCTCTGAGCCGCTCCGACCATCAGCAGCGGCAAGAGTAAACAAAGCTCAAGGGGACCCCTGCCCTTCCGGCTGACTAGCTTCACTCCAAGTCCCTCCAGTTCTTCCCGACGCCAATCTCGACCATTAACGGAACGTTTAGCTGGTGCACGCTTTCCATCTGCTCGCGAACCAGACTGCGCATGATGTCAAGCTCGTCCTCGGGAACTTCGAATACCAACTCGTCATGCACCTGCAACGTCATTCGTGATTTCAATTCGCGCTCCAGAATGGCAGCGTCGATGCGTATCATGGCCAGCTTGATCAGATCTGCGGCAGTGCCTTGCAGAGGCGTGTTCACCGCGGTACGTTCTGCAAATCCGCGTAGGTTGAAATTCTTGCTGTTGATGTCGGGAATGAGACGCACGCGTCCGAACAGGGTCTTGACCTTGCCATCACGGCGAGTCTCATCGAGAGTGCGATCGATGAATGTACGGACGCCACGGTACTTGTCGAAGTACGCATCGATGAACCTCTTGGCTTCGGAGGTCTCGATGCTCAGGTTCTGCGAGAGTCCAAAGGGAGAGAGCCCATAGACAATGCCGAAATTCACCACCTTCGCCTGACGGCGGTGATCTGGGGTGACCATCAGCGGCGGAACTCCGAAGACCTGCGAGGCCGTGAGCGTGTGAATGTCGTCGCCACGACGGAAGGCTTCGACCAGCAGCGGGTCTTTCGAAAAATGTGCGAGCAGGCGTAGCTCGATCTGGGAATAATCGGCCGCCAGCAGCACGCAGCCGGGAGCGGCAGTGAACGCGGCGCGAATTTCGCGACCGACCTCGGTGCGAATGGGAATGTTCTGCAGGTTTGGATTGGCGGACGATAGGCGTCCGGTGGCCGTGCCGGTCTGATCAAAGGTGGTGTGCAGGCGGCCGGTGGAGCGCTTCAGCAGCGCGGGAAGGGCGTCCACATAAGTGGATTTCAGTTTGGTCAGCTGACGATATTCAAGCACCAGTTTGGGCGCTTTGTGGTCGGCAGCAAGACCTTCAAGAACATCAACAGCGGTTGAAATCGTCCGGCCTTTGCCATACTTCACCGGCTTGGGCAAATTCAACTTGTTGAACAGGACATCGCCCAACTGCTTGGGCGAATTAATGTTGAACTCCGAACCGCAGCACTCGTAGATTTCTTTCGCCTTAGCATCAATCTCATGCTCGAGCCGGTCAGACATTGTTGCCAATGCATTGCGATCGATGGCGACGCCAGCCTGCTCCATGCGGGTGAGAACGGGAACAAGCGGGAGATCGATCTCTTCGTAGATCTTGAGCAGTCCGGCTTCTTCGACATCGTTGCGCAAAGTGTTGGCGAGGCGTCCAGTCAGGTCGGCGGCTTCGGCCAGTGATCCGCTGAGCTTCAGATTGAAGCGGCGCAATGCGACTTCGGGCAGGCTATGCGACGAATAGGTCGGATCGAGAAGATACGAGTAGAGCCTCGAATCGTGCTTCACTCCGGCGATTTCAGCGTCCTCCAGGGCATGCGTGACAGTTTTCCAGTCGTGGATGGCTTTGGGGATGTTCGGGTCTGCCAAGGCAACGGCCAGAGCTTCAGCTGCGGCAGTGTCGGACGGTACGGTCAAGGCTGATCCAGATTCCCATGAGATTGCAATGGCGCGGGGCTTCTTGCCGTCGGGCTGCTCAGTGCTGAGGGGCAGCAGATTTTCCTCATCAGCCTCCTCCTCTGCTTCAGCGGGAGCGGTAACCACGGTTTCGATCGCCGCAGCCAGCGCGACTCCCGAAGCCAGCGCCTTCAAGACGGCGCTCACGTCCGTGGCGGATTGGGCATCACGGTAATTCCCCGGCGCCGCTTCAACCACCGGCAGCAGTTCTTTCAGCAAGGAAGTGAATTCCAATTCGCTGAACAGCGAGCGCAACCCTTCGATATCGGGCTCGCCGGGATGCATTCTTTCCACGTCGAGTTCGATATCAACATTGCAGTTGATGGTTACCAGCTGCTTGCTCAGAAGGATTTGCTCGCGATTATTTTGGAGTGATTCGCGATAAGTCTTGCGTTCAACTTCGGCAGCATGGTCCAACGCGGCTTCGACGCTGCCGAAACGCTGGATGAGTTCGACCGAACCTTTGTCGCCGATGCCCGGCGCACCGGGAATGTTGTCGATGGAATCGCCGCGCAACGCCATGACATCGATTACGCGAGCGGGCGGCACGCCGAGAATTTCTTCGACCTTGGCGGCGTCGCAGATCAGATTATCTTTCGGTGGATTCAGGACCAGCACGCGGTCGTTGACCAGTTGCAGCATGTCTTTGTCGCTCGAGACGACATACACGGGACGGCCCTGCGCCGCAGCTTTTTTTGCCAGCGTGCCGATTACGTCGTCGGCTTCGTAACCGGGGGCTTCAAGAATGGGAATGCGATAGGCCTCAAGGGCGCGGCGGATATAAGGGATCTGCTGGGTTAAATCTCCGGGCATCTCGCTGCGATTGGCCTTGTACTCTTTGTATTGCTGGTCGCGAAATGTGGGCGCGGCCACGTCGAAGACCGCGGCGAGATAGTGCGGAGAAAAATCGTCGCGCAGCTTGCGCAACATGTTCACAAAGACGTAGATCGCCGCGGTGGGAAGGCCTTTGCGGGTGGACATCCCCCGCTGGCGCGCCATGGCGTGATAGGCGCGGAAGATGAAGGACATAGCGTCAATGAGGAAGATACGGTTGGGGTCAGGCGAATGCGGAACTGCCACCAGCTGCGGGGACGATGCAGGAGTCTGGTCAGGTAGTTCGGCGGCAGAAGATTTTCTCTTGGGAGGCAACTAGAAAAGTTTATCAGGGTGGTGCTCGTTCGTAGGTTCTCAACCTTCGAAGACCTCAAAAAGGGTGGCGCGGCATCTTGGCTCAGATTATCTAAAATAGGCGAATGCTCAAGAATCGTTCAGTGCCCGCCGACATTCTGCTCTTGCATATTGCTTACCAGAACCTTCCGGAGGCGATTGCGTGGCTTACTCGCGTATTCGGTTTCGCCGAGCACTTTCACTACGGGGAGCCAGTCTCCGGCGCGCAAATGCTTCTTGGCCGTGCCTGCATCATGGTGCGGCAGGCGGAACCGGGACAGGCGAGCCCGGCGCAGCTTGGTTATGGAACGCAGAGTGTGACCGTCTTCGTGGAAGAGGTTGACGAGCACTATCGCCGAACCAAGGCCGCTGGCGCCAAGATTGTTGAGCAACTGCATGAAACGGAGTACGGAGAGTGGCAATACGGCGTCGAAGACCTCGACAGCCATCATTGGCTGTTTGCTCGACACGCCAGAACCACCACGGACGTTATTCAGGATTGCGACGAGTGCATGCGCCGGTGTGCGGCGTAGCCCGACTGCATCACCAGCGCAAACCTACGTTAGGTCCCTCTCCTGCCCTCCTTCGGAGTGCATGTTCGGGATGACAATCAACTCGCGACAAATACTCCGCTGTCGATTAGAATCAAGGGCGGATTGCATGCACCGTCTCCTCCAATGTCGCGTTCTTCCTAGCGGACTCTGATCCGCATCTGCGCGAAACACCGTTCGCGAGTATTATTCCTGTTTCAAAACAAAGCAACGAGCTGTGAGCAAACACTGATCGCTCGAAACTCATAGCTCATTGCTCGAAACTGAAAAGAATGGCCAATTCTTACGACATCATCGTGATCGGTGGAGGCCACAACGGCCTCACCCATGCCGCGTACCTGGCCCGTGCAGGAAAGAAAGTCCTGGTGCTCGAGCGCCGTCACGTGCTCGGCGGAGCGGCGGTCACCGAAGAAGTTTTTCCCGGATTCCAATTCTCTGTCTGCTCCTACGTCGTCTCGCTCTTGCGCCCGGAGATCATTCGCGACCTCGACCTCCCCCGCCACGGCCTGGAAATTCTGCCACTCGATGGCACTTTCACCCCGATGCCGAGCGGTGATTACCTGTGGCGCATTAACGATCATGGCAAAACATATCGCGAGATCGCCCGCCATTCCCGGCTTGACGCGGATGCCTACGACGACTTTGGCAAATCCATGCCCGCGATGTGCCGCTTCGTGAAGCCGATCCTCAACATGGTCCCGCCCGATCCGACCGGATTCAATCCCAAAGATCTTTCGAAACTGCTGTTCCTTGCGCGCCGTTTCCAGAAGCTCGCCAGCGACGAGCGTTACAACCTGGTGCAGCTGATGACCATGAGCGCGGCGGATTTCCTTGATCAGTGGTTTGAAACTGATGTGCTCAAGGCCACTATGTCGGCGTCGGGCATAATCGGTACTTTTCTCGGCGTGCGCTCGCCTGGGACCGCTTACGTGCTGCTGCACCATTACATGGGCGAGATCGATGGGGCATTTCGCGCATGGGGATTCGCTCGCGGCGGCACCGGCGGAATTTCAAACGCGATCGCCGAAGCTGCCGTGGAGGCCGGAGTCGAAATCCGCAAAGAAGCCGGAGTCGCGAAAATCATCGTAAAGAACAGGCGCGCAGTTGGTGTCGCCCTGGCAAACGGAGATGAGATTTACGGGAGCGTGATCTCATCCAGCGTTGATCCCCGGCATACGTTCATTGAGTTCATCGATAACGCAAACTTGCCCAGCGACTTCCTCGACGAAGTTCGCCGCTACAAGTTCCGTGGCTCATCAGGAAAAGTGAACCTGGCTCTCGACGCGTTGCCGGATTTCAAATGCTTGCCCGGCCCGGGAGCGCATCTGCGCGGCGCGATTTCCATTTCGCCGGCCGTCGACTATATGGAGCGGGCCTACGACGATGCGAAATACGGAATGTTTTCGCGGCGTCCATACATCGATATGGTTCTTCCGTCCCTTACCGATCCCAGCGTCGCGCCTCCCGGTAAGCACGTGATGTCCTGCTTCGTG